>Ga0315903_10005677_pt1 | contig 16191 bp, 13 predicted proteins | sample LakEriMetagenome_7_FD_203524 | JGI IMG/M metagenome (GOLD analysis project Ga0315903, IMG submission 203524) | Freshwater fungal communities from buoy surface, Lake Erie, Ohio, United States - Buoy 2 MA119 | ecosystem: Environmental > Aquatic > Freshwater > Lake | place: USA: Lake Erie, Ohio...
GGTATTACTGCAGATTCTGCGCGTGCGATTGTCGTTAGGGATACTGCTACTAACATTGCTAATAACATTACTAGTCTGGATCAATTACCAGCAGGTGCCAAACTCCAGTTAAGCAGTTCTACTAATACCGTAAACGTGGCTACCGCACTGCAGTTAGATGCCCTTGGTATTACTGCAGATTCTGCGCGTGCGATTGTCGTTAGGGATACTGCTACTAACATTGCTAATAACATTACTAGTCTGGATCAATTACCAGCAGGTGCCAAACTCCAGTTAAGCAGTTCTACTAATATCGTAAACGTGGCTACCGCACTGCAGTTAGATGCCCTTGGTATTACTGCAGATTCTGCGCGTGCTATCACCATTAGCGACTCTGTTACCAACCTCTTTGATCATGACATGAGTTTCTATGGCGGCACTTTTGGTAATACAACCTTCCAAATTAAGGATAGTGCTGCAAATATTCTTGCGCATATCGATGCATTAAATGCGCATCTATCCCAAGTTGATTCAATTGTCTTTACGGACGATACAATCTTTGTTAATGGTGCTGGCGGTCAAATACTTGACGCATCTACCTATGACGTCTTTAAGATTAACGCTGCTCTAGGAGCAAATCCTTCTGATGTAATGACTACTCTGAATGGATGGTCTGATGATGATGTGATTCAATATTCAAGTCTACTAAAGGTAGTGCAAACCACTGCACCAGCTGGCACAGGAATGGCGCATATCGATAGCGCAGGCTATGCAACTTTTGCTAACAATAATGAGACTTTGGATCAGCAAATCATGGATGTGGAAGCAGCCCTTTCGCATCTTGGTACTAATGGTTCGCATGAAGCTGGCATTATGGTGAAGTGGGATGGCGCTGGCGCTGATGCCAATAATTCTTATGTCTTTATTACCGGTAACCATGCAAGTCCAACTGATGCGACTCATGATCAACTCATTAAGATTGTTGGAGTTGATTCATCACAAGTCCAAATTGCTGCTGGGCTGGTGGTGCACTCATAATGTAAGGATGCAGCAATCAAGTCCCACGGTAGCAATGTGTAAGAAAGCGTTAGCGGTGACACCACTGCTAACCCTTTTTATTTAATTTTTTCATCAAGTATGATGGGCTTATCGCATTATAAAGTATGCTCTACTGTGACTTTGCTTAATGTCGGATGAAAAATAAGGAGGCAATTATGATGAAGGTAGCCGAACTAAAGTAGATTTATCAGTTTTAATTAAGTTGAGCTAGGATTTTCTTGTGCTGCCTTAGTTTGGGACTGAATTAATTGAGCAGTCTTGATAATTAGCCGGGCAATGCCGGGGCGATTTCTAAACTCAGGTCTGAGCATCAGATTGACAATTAGCTGGTCAGGTGTTTAGCCAATGAGTTCCTGTATGGGATCACTTGATATGGGGTTGCGCTCAAATAAGATTCGGTAGGCGCCAATAAAATCCTCGCTGGTCATGTGGGGATAGTATTGAGTTTTGCAGCGCTCTCGGTAAGAGCAGTTAAGGGGGTGGCAGGGCTAATAAGTGTGGAGTTTTCTGCTTTGAGTCTTCATACTTACCAGTTTTCCAATAAATTTTGATGCTATTCAGATCCCATCATTTTCTGAGTAATTTCAATGATTTATCTTGATTTTTTACCAACTTTTGTTATGCAAAAACTGATGAAATCAATATAATCAAATCACTATCATAGCTAAATGAGCAATCAAATGATGACTAATAGTGCAGCTAATAGCTCGGATGGCGCTCCAGATGAGATTCGAGGCCTGCTAGGTACTTTTCGCCATTTTTTTAAGTCGGTGATGTGGCTTAGCTTTGCCATGAATTTACTTATGCTGGCCCCAACTTTTTATATGTTGCAAGTTTTTGACCGGGTCATGTCTAGCCATAATGAGATGACCCTTATCATGCTCTCAATTGCGGTAGTACTCGCCTTTGGTTTTTATTCTTTTTTAGACTATATGCGCAGTTTGATTGTGATTCGTATTGGCAACCGCTTTGATACGCGCTTAAATGAGCGTATTTACACGGCTGCCTTTCGTGCCAATTTGCAGCAAAAAGGGGTTAACGCTGGCCAAGCATTAAATGATCTGACTACGATTCGTCAATTCTTAACCGGCCAGACCTTATTTTCAGTCCTCGATGCCCCGTGGTTTCCGATTAACCTGGCCATTATCTTTTTATTCAACGTCAAAATAGGACTCTTTGCCTTGGTAGGGGCAGTGCTCTTGGTTGTCCTTACTTACTACAGCGAAAAAACGGGTAAGAACCCCTTAAAAATGGCTAGTGATAAGTCCATCATGGCCAGTAATATGGCTTCCAATACATTACGCAATGCTGATGTGATTGAGGCGATGGGGATGCTGGGAAACCTGAAAGCCCGTTGGCATAAGATTCATCTGCACTTTTTAGCCCTGCAGGCCCATGCAAGCGAAAAGGTTGCCTTAATTAGCGCCCTCACAAAATTTGTACGCAGCACCTGGCAATCCCTTATCTTGGGGCTAGGTGCCTATTTGGCCCTGAGTAACGAAATTAGCCCAGGTATGATGATGGCTGGCTCCATTTTAATGGGGCGTGTCTTAAGCCCGATTGAGGGGCTGATTGGTGCGTGGAAGCAGTTAGACGGTACACGTAATTCCTATGGGCGTCTGCAAAAACTCTTAGCAGCAAGCCCGCCTGAGCAAGAGGCAATGAGCCTTCCTGCTCCAGAAGGTCGCTTATCCGTTGAGCAGGCTTCAGTAGCCCCTCCAGGGTCTTCTAAGGTGATTTTAAAAGGGATTACCTTTGCAATAGAGCCGGGTGATGTTTTAGGAATTTTGGGGCCTAGTGGGGCAGGAAAATCGACCTTAGCCAAAATGTTAGTAGGAGTCTGGCAACCCAATTTAGGAAAAGTGCGTTTAGATTCTGCAGACGTTCATCAATGGAATAAGCAAGAACTTGGTAAATTCGTCGGCTATTTGCCTCAAGATATTGAATTATTTGCCGGCACCGTGAGTGAAAATATTGCTCGCTTTGCGGTGATCGACTCAGAAAAAGTTGTCAAAGCAGCCAAGTTAGTAGGTTTGCATGATGTGATCTTGCGCCTACCTCAGGGCTATGACACGGCCATTACCGATGCCGGCGCTAGCTTATCTGGTGGTCAGCGTCAGCGTATTGGTTTGGCGCGAGCAGTCTATGATGACCCACAGTTTATCGTTTTAGACGAGCCCAATTCCAATGCGGATGATGCTGGTGAAAATGCCTTGGTCAAATTGCTCGAGAGTTTGCGCGCAGAGAATAAAACCGTGATTTTAATTACGCACCGTACTCGAATTTTGAATCAAACCACCAAATTACTATTTCTAAATGAGGGTGCTTTGCAGTTCTTTGATACAACCGCAAAAGTTTTAGAAAAATTACGTGAACCACAGCAGCAACGTTTGGCCTAATGAATCTCTAAATTATCCCTATTGTTTAAGCGTTGCTAGGGAAGCGTCTTATTAAGACAAGCGAGTTTATGTTAAAAAAAATCATCATTGTGCTGTCTCGCTCTTGGAGCCTAGTAACTGATTTTGCTCAGCAATTAGAGCCACATTGGCTTGATTTCAAGCAAAAAATAGAACCCCTAAAACAAAGGGCCATTCCATTTTTCGTATCTATACGACAAGCGATTTTGCGGCGCTGGCAAGAGTTTACCCGTGCCAATGAGCCTGCAATTGCGGTAGCTGACGGCCTTAATGTAGAGGTTGACCCATCTGGGCATATCCGGGCTGTGAGTGTCATTATGATTGGGGCTTTTGGTATTTTCTTTTTGTGGTCAGGTACCGCGCCGATTGATCAAGGAGTGCCAGCGACAGGAACGGTCATTACGGCAAGTAATAAAAAGGATATTAAATATCTCACCGGTGGCGTGGTTGATAATATTTTTGTTATAGAAGGTCAGTTAGTTACAGAAGGCCAGTCTTTGGTGCAAATTAATCCAACGCAAGCTAAATCGACTGTCAATTCAACCAAAGAGTCGATGAAGGCAATTGCAGAGCAGGAAAAAGCCTTGGAAGCGGTTCTCCAGCAAAAAAGAATACAGATAAGTTTGCTTGTCGAGCAGGCTGATTCCTTGCGCCAACTTTCTAAAGAAGGTTTTATTGCGCGCACGACATTACTAGATAAAGAGCGTGAGTTAGCCCAGCTAAGAGCCTCTATTGCGGATGACTTGGGTAATATTGAAAAGTTTAAAAAGCAGATTAATGAATCTCAGGAAAAACTAAATACCTATCGTTATGAGTTAGAAAACACCACGATTAAATCTCCCGTAGAGGGGTACGTGAACGATCTAGCTATTTTTACGAAGGGCGGATCGATTACTCCAGGCACCCACTTAATGGATATTATTCCCAAAAATGATGAGCTTGTGGTGGAAGCCCAGGTACCTGTACATTTAATTAATAAGGTGAAAACCAATTTAGAGGTCGATATTATTTTTAGTGCCTTTAATCAAAATAGAACCCCGCATATTCCTGCGATCGTCACGATGGTATCGCCCGATAAGATCTTGGATGAAAAAACGAACAATCCCTACTATAAGATCCATGTCAGCGTGACCAAAAAAGGTCGGCAGTATTTACAGGATTTGCAGGTGCGACCTGGTATGCCGGCAGAGGTATTAATTAAGACTGGTGAGCGTACTTTCCTAAACTACTTAATCAAACCCTTGATTGACCGTAGTTACTCTTCTTTTAAAGAAGAGTGAGTCATTACAGCATGCTCTTTGGATCCTATTTAAAATAGGGCTTGTTAAATTTTCTATTATGTCTTCAATACCATGGGGCATTCATGAAATCCTTAGAATACGTCAAGTAGGTAACTATTGCGCATTACAAATCCATGACAATTGATCACCCTCTTTTGGAGTCAGCGATTTCGCAAACACAATTGCGTATGCGTTATTCTGCAGGCAAATACAGCGATGGCCGCGAGTTCTCTGGCGTAGACGAGTTACGACCATTAACTCTATTGCCCCTAGATCTTCCACAATTATTTAGGTACTCTGCGCTCGCCAATCAAGTTCCGCCACCAGTGCGCTCACGCCCGCGGTACGAAGTGCAAGCGGCTACGTTATTGCACGGTGTCTATGGGGTCAGCGCTTGGTATGAGGAGTGGGTGAATTTTTGGCGCGAGCACTTTTCAGTATTTGGTTACGACGGCAATGTGGGCCCGTATTTGCCCCATTGGGATCGCGAGGTCATTCGCAAACATTGCTTGGGTAACTTCTTTCAATTTTTGGAAGCGAGTGCGCAACATCCTTGTATGCTTTATTACCTCAATAATCGCAGCTCTCGTGCAGGTAACGCCAATGAAAATTTTGCGCGTGAGTTGCTTGAACTGCATACCTTGGGTCAGGGGGCATACCTACATTTTTTGTATAGCGATTGGCGTAAAGTCCCTGGCGCGCTCCAGGGCAAACCCACGGGTTACATTGACGAGGATGTGTATGAAGCGGCGCGGGCTTTTACTGGCTGGACGGTCGAAGATGGTTCTGGAATTGGAGGTGGGCAACGCTTGCCTAAGACCGGGCGCTTTACTTATGTGGCGCAGTGGCACGACCCATACCAAAAGCGAGTTTTGGCAACCGAGTTACGCTCACATACGCCTGCCCTAGCCGATGGCCAAGCGGTATTGCGCTTGTGTGCTCATCACCCCGCGAGTGCGCAGCACCTCGCTAAAAAATTAGTTCGCCGCTTTGTGAGTGAAGAGCTTCGCCCCGAGTGGATTGCAAGCACTGCGCAGGTATTTCAGGATCGGCGCGACGCTCCCAATCAATTGGCCTGGGTCTTGGCACACTTGGTGCAATTAGCTGAAAATCTACCGGCTGCGCAAAAACAAAAGGCGCGCACTCCTACCCGTTTATTAAGCGCCTTTGTGAGCGCAACGCGTTTACCGTTTCAGCTAGGGGAGGGGCAAATCCTAGAAGTTCTTAACCGTGCAGGCCCGCCAATCTATGGTTGGCCAAGTCCCGATGGACCCCCCGATGACAGTCAGTGGAATCTAGGCGCTGCTTATTTGCGTCAGCGCCATGAACTCGTATTGGGTCTTGCGCAAAACTCGTGGGGAACAGGGGAATTCAATCCCTTTGAGCGCACGGCTGCGCAACCGCGCTATCGGGAGTTTTTAGGACGTTGGGAAGAGGACTTATTTGGCGAGTCGCGTCCCGAGTTATCGCAAGCGCTCCTCATAGCGCACAGACTCAATGCGGATGAGCGCGTTAGCGATCCTAAGCGTGCGCGCTATCTGGTGGGGCTCTTGGCGTGTAGCCCAAGCTTTCAGACGGAGGTTATTTTGCCCAGTATGGCCGAAGCAAAACGCGTATTGGATTTACCAATTGATGATCTAGTGCCCAGTAAAAAAGGCGCTCCAGTCAAGAAACGAACCCCCAGCCAGCCCACTACTCTGTCTGACTCAGCGCCTCAGAGCTCAAGAGCATGATGAACCGTCGCTCCTTTTTACAATCGACCCTTGCTTTTAGTCTCTTGGGTGCAGAGGGACTAACATATGCACAAACTGCTCCCCCCTTAGAGACTCGACAGCAGATGAGCCCAAGCCATCCGATGATCATGGTATTTTTGCGCGGCGGGGCTGATGGTTTAGCCATCCTCTCGCCTTTGGATGATCCGCATTTTATTGCCGCACGTCCGCCAGAAATGCGCTTTACAGCGACTCTTGACAGTGTCCCTGCGCCGATTTGGTATGAGCAAACCCTCTTTTATTGGCATCCTGCAGCAAGTCCACTTGCCGATTTATATGAAGCCAAGCGCTTGGCTATTTTTCCGGCTGTGGGTTTTGTTTCGGAAACGCGTTCGCATTTTGAGGCCCAAGAAATTATGGAGCGGGGTGTTCAGGGTTTACAACAACTTCCTGATCGCCTAGGTTGGTTTGCCCGCCAAGTCCCAAAAAGCGCTATTGCTGATCATGCAGGAGAGCCAATTGCTTTGCTCCCCTTTTTTGCCGGCAGCGCGAGACTACCCAGAGCTTTTGCCGGCGCATCACAAGTCTTAGTGGCGCGTGATTTGCAATGGGGCCTTGGCTATCCCGGGGGCGGGAATACCCTGCAAGCCCTCAAAGCATTGTGTGCAGCCGATCAATCGGCCCAGAGTAGAAGTATGCACGCACACCTCACGCGCTTTGAGCAAGTGCAAGAGGCTTTTCCAAAAAAAGACCAGCGGGTATTACCGTATGTCAGCGCTGGAAATGCGCCGTATCCAAATACGGATCCTAGTGTGGGCTTGCGCTCGGTAGCGCGCATGGTCGAGGCTAAGCTGGGCTTACAGTTTGCATGGGTCGATCAAGGCGGCTGGGATACCCATGAGAGTCAGCCTGGAAGAATACAAAATCTGATTGGGCAATTAGCAATGGCTCTGAAAGCCTTTGATGAGGATATGCAAGCGCGCATGCAACCTTATACTTTGTTGGTGATGACCGAGTTTGGTCGACGCTTACGCAGTAATCGCAGTAACGGCACTGATCATGGGCACGCAAGCCTTGCTATGGTGATGGGGACTGGGGTCGCAGGAGGGAAAATGATGGGGGGATGGCCAGGACTTGCGAGCGCCCAGTTAAGTCAAGGGGTTGATCTTGCCGTGCGCACCAATTATCAAACGGTATTTGCTTATGCCAAGCAATGGCAGCAAACGATTTAAGTCGCCATTCTGGTTCTTTATGAGCGCCATCCCTTAGAAAAGCTCACTACCCCTGCGCCGCCTAATGCGCAACCTTCTATCTTGTGGCTAAGTAGTTAATGCCCTACGAACCTGTAATTTCCCGATAAATCCATGCGTTTTGCCGTAATCTCGATAATGCTTGCAATCTAGGCAAGTTGTTGCTACAATGTTATTACATAGTGACACAAGGAGCATTTAATGGCGAATATGGAATCCATGATTCGGTGCCGGATTGATAAACAAACACTAGATAGCGTGACCCCAGTCTTAGAGGGTATGGGATTGAATATCTCAAGTGCAATCCGCTTATTTTTAAAGCGCATTGAGCAAACCGGCGAATTCCCCTTTGATTTAGGCCAGCAAAATAGCAGTCAGTCCCAGGTGGTTGGTATTGCCGCTGCCTTGGAATTTCTTCGCTTTCAAGAGCAGGGTCAATCCCAAGGGGTTGCAAGCTTACAAGGTAGCCCAACGAACGCAAATGCGCAGCTACTCGAAGATATTCGTAAAGCGCTCAATGCGTCTGATGCCAAACGCAAAGCGAAGACCTAATAAAGAGTCAAAGTTAATCACCACAGTCATCACATCAAAAGTCAATATTTGATTAGATAGGAACCATATGAGTATGAATAGCCCAAGTAAACAATCCACGCCGATGAAATACAACGCCCTCAAACACGGCCTATTTACCAAAGAGGCGTTATTGCCATTTGAAAATCGCCGTGATTATTTACGCTTTCGGCGCAATGTCATTGCCAGCTTAAATCCGGATAATGATTTAGAGCGCCATGTTGCCAATGATATTGCGGATGACGCGTGGCGGGTTCGCCGTCACGACGATCAAATTTTTGCGCAAAAGCAAAAACTCTATGATCAGCTTACCCCAAGGTCGGTTGCTGAGATGGGCGGCGTGCCCGAGGCTTTGCAGAGTAAGGCGCCGCCTTGGTTAACCGATATGCAGCACAAAATTAGCACGCCGTCTGCCCAGTTTGCACAAAAAGTATGTGATCAGTACCTCGATTGCAAGAAAAATTTCGCCAACATTCCCAATCTGGTAGCGGTGCATAAGCAATATACATCCTTGTTTTATACAGCCAGTCTAAGGGCGAAAGCTGTTGGAAAACGCGCAGTCATTAGCGAGGTGACTAAAACGATGGATCCAGCTTGGCAATCGCACACTAAAGAGCTATGGGAATTATTAGAAGAGGTGTACCAAATTGCGTACTATCAAGCTAACTGGAAAACCATTCGCCAAAATGCGCAGCCGTGGATTGAGAGTTGGTATTTTTTAAAAGAATCGGAGAGCTCAAAAATCGAGCATTTAAAAGCACTTGGAATTAAAGCACGCGCTGATTTTCGTAAGCAGTTACAAGCTTATGAGCGTTTGAAGAAAAATCAACATACTTTTTCACCGCTCCTGACTCAATTAGCAGTGGGGCCGGCGACAAACTCAAACGCTGCGGCATTTGGTTCTACTGCAGGGACGGCAACAACAAACAAAGCAGTAAAGGGGGGAAGTAAACCCCCGCAAGAGTTCAGGAGAGAAAACGTGCCAATCGAGGTGAAAGAGGCTAAAGAGGTCAAGCAGTCAAGGCAGAGAAAACCTCCGGCTACAGGAGCAGCACCAGTTCCAGCCGCGACACCTGCATCGGATTTGCCAAGCCCGCCTGTAGATTATCCGGCGACAATGGGGAGCGCGCCGATCACCGGGGCGCACAATTCATCATCCGATCAAACCAGTAAGCTATGATGATTTGTGAGATAAAAATGAAAAAACAACTGAAGTCTAAAACCATGTTTTGTATGGCAAAAATACAATTTTTCGGGACAAAATGGAACACGGCGTGAGCGTCCCCGAGCGCGTATTGGATGGCCAAGCAGCAATGACTGTGCAAGCGATGCCTGCCAGATCTAACCTTGACCTTGCCCTTGCCAAGCGCTTTGCATGGCTCTTGCGCGCGGATGTGCGTAAAGGTAAAAAATCCACCGATGCGCCCGATGAAGCGTTTGCGCAGTGGTGGTTGGTGCAAGGCCGCGCAGAATACCCGTACTGGTCTTTTTTAGACGATGCTCAGCAGTTGGCTCTTTTTGAGAGCGCTGGAAAAATAGCGGTTGGCAAATTAGAGCAAACCGTCCCCAAAATCATGAAGCTCGTACTCGCGCGTCGCCCCGATGTGATGCAAAAGTTTTCAGTGGAAAAAAATGTGAATGTGCAAGCGGTAGCTGCTTGGTTTTGGGCCCTGGGTTTGAATGAGCATGCGCTCACCAGCGCAGTTGGTTTAGAGCAGATTCGGGAACTCGATCGCCCGCTCTTGGTTGATCCTGCTTTAGACCCGAACCCCGTCCAAGAGGTGCCATCGCCAACAGTACTGATGAGCCTCACGTGGCACTTAATCGGCCCCGAGATGCAAGCGCAAATGGATTTAAATAAAGCCGCGTCGCGCTACCATTATTTGTGTTGGTTTTTTGGTGTGGCTAGACCTCTGTTTAAGATGGAGGCGATCATTGCCAATCGCTGGAAATCCTGGCTCTTGCAGTCTTTGCCGGTGGATCCTGCTAATCCTGCTTTAGGCGAGTTAGCGCGCTTTGCTCTGATGGAGTACGCGCTCATGGATGCGAAAAAACGCCCTGCCCTCAAAACAACGGCTGATGTGGAGGCCTTGCGCCAATGGTCAAGCGAAGCGCAAAAGCCCCAGCAAAAATGGGCTTGGTTAAAGCAGAAGATGACGTATAAGGCCAATGGCTTAGGCGTAGATACCCGTCCTGTGTGGCGTCCGGTTGCGCAAGAGCCCCAAGAGGACGATAAGTCAACGGTGAAGCCAAAACGTCCCATGGGCCTAAACCTCTTTGGTTTTGCCTTGGGTGAATTGGGTCTTGGAGAAGACCTGCGCATGGCTGTGGAGGTTTGTAAGGCCGCTCAAATCCCCTATCAAGTGATTAATATTAATCCGGGCAAGGATACTGGCCAAGCCGATATGGCCTTAGCCGATGAGCTCAGTAAGGGACCTGCGCAATTGCGCTATGCGATTAATGTGTTTTGCATGCCCGGGTTTGATGTCGTGAATCGCGTCTTCTTGCGCTACGGACCCAAAGTCTTTGAGGATTTTTACAATATTGGTTGGTGGCCGTGGGAACTAGAGGTTTGGCCCAAGCCCTGGCATGAGGCTTTCCAATTGGTCGATGAACTATGGTCGTGCAGTGAGTTTAGCGATGCGATGTACCGCAAAGCCATCACCAAGCCCGTGAGTGCCATGCCCTTAGCGGCGAGCGTGGCGCGCACTAAAACCTATCCGCGCAAGCACTTTGGTTTACCGGCCAAGGCGTATTTATTTTTGTATGTCTTTGACTTTAATTCGCATGTGGTGCGTAAGAACCCGCACGCTGCGATTCATGCGTTTTGGGAAGCCTTTGGAAAACCGTCTACCAAGACCCCCAAGAACCGTAATGCAAGCCAACCGGGTTTGGTTTTAAAGGTAATGAATAGTAAGCCCGATGATCCTGCTTGGCGTGATTTTGAAAAATTAATTGCAAGCGATGCGCGGATTCATTTAATCAGTCAGACCCTCGCGCGACCCGAGGTCTTGGGTTTAATTGAGTCGTGCGATGCCTATGTCTCGCCGCATCGCGCCGAAGGCTTTGGGCGAACACTGGCAGAAGCCATGCTTTTGGGTAAACCCGTGATTGCCACAAACTACTCGGGCAATCAATTTTTTATGCACCCCGAGCACACCTTGCCGGTTGAGTACGATTTAGTACCGGTGCAAACAGGGGACTATCATTTCATCGAGACAAGTGATGCAGCCATGTGGGCTAATCCGCGAATTAACCATTTGGCTAAACGCATGCAAGAAGCGGTTACGCGACAGGATAGTCGCAAAAGCTTGGCAGCTCGCGTGCATTTTGCCCAATCGGTGTTTGCGCCTGAGCGTACAGCTCTATTGATGCGCAATCGCTTAGCGCAACTGGTGCCTCAGTTACAGGCCCAAGAGGGAACCTGAACGGGGAACTTGAACGATAGGTTGCGATACGGATTTTTTGTAGCGGAGTCTAAATCGCTTCTTAGTCAGGCACCTGTTAATGAGCATGGAGTGCTGTGCAGTTCTTGTAAAACGAGAATTACTTAAAAGGCTTGATCCGTAATGCCGATTAACCGAGTGAATTTAAAAAGCGCTCTTGCTCAATCCCTAAGAAGGTCATAGCCGTAAGGGTGCCATAGAAGACTCCCGCCCCCGCGCGGTCTCCTAGGGTGCGAGGCGCTAACTTACCAATCGGAACGAGTAACAGGACCCACAAAGCGCGCATATGCCGCTCAAAGCGCACCGGGTTGATCTTGAGATCGATGGCGCGGCCTACCAGTTGCTCGCACAATTGGTTGGGCGAGACAATTCGCTGGGTATGCAAGCGATTCTTTTCAAATTGCGCATGGTCTTGATAGCGCGCGACTAAGGCATCGTGTTGTAAATCTAATCCAAAATCAAAAATAAAGTCGCTCAGATTTTTGCTAATCCAGTGCGCTTCGTTGGCGGCGTAGTGGTGCGCGAGCTTGATTTCAAGCTTGGTTTGGTAGGCTTTTTTGTCGATCTCCGAGGGCAGGCTTGAGCCCTGACTTTTTTTGATAATGGCTAGTACGAGCCCGCTAATCACTAAGACTGTGCCAATAATTAGACCTTCACCCATTTTATTTTCTTTCTTATTTTGACATTGGAATGTACTGAGTATATTGGTTCAGGGCTGGGATCTTGGAGTTGGGTGTACCAGGTGTGTGCAGAGGACTGCGCCTCGTTTGGTGACCAAAATCGGCCCTTGCCAGGCGCTTTTAATGGAGCTCTTAAAAGCTATTACAAAAGGCCCCACGGTAGCCCTTGGGCTTGGGCCGGCTTGACGGCGAAGCGCAGTAGGCGAGCGTAAATAGCGTACACTCTAAGATAAAATAAACTGGGGACAAAGGGAAGCAGCATGGGCGGTTTGACAGGGTATCTATCCATTAGCGAAGCAGCAGAGCGCATGCACGTTTTGCCCCAGACGGTCGAGCATTGGATTGGAACAGGGGTTTTATTAGCGCAAGAAAACCCAAACGCCCAAGCCCAGGTTCTTGCAGAGTCAGTGACACATTGGTTGAGTGAAAAAAATCACTTACCCATCTTGCGACCGGTCGCTCCCGATGTTCTTAAAGTAGCGGTGGTGGAGGATGACCCCGATATTGTCAAACTCTTAGAGATGAGCATTGAGGGTTTTGACTTTAAAACCGAGGTGCACAGCGCCGTCAATGGATTTCAGGGGTTGGTGCTGATGAGCGAGTTTCGGGCGGATGTGGTGATTGCTGATTTGAATATGCCGCAGATGGATGGTTTTGCCATGCTCGCCGCTCTGGAGTCTTCCGAGTTTGCTCCGAAAAAAATCATTGTGATGACAGCCTTAAACGATGCAGATATTGCGCAGCGCGGTGGTGTTCCGGCTCGTGCCGTGGTGTTACGCAAGCCCATTGCCCTAAACGATTTAGAAAAACACGTTCGCCCCACTTAATTTTTTCTTGACTGAGAATCACGATGGCTAAATCCAAACCCCAATCCAAAGCAGCAAGCCAAACCAAAGCACTATCGCCCGCAGCGGATCGACTCAGCGCAAAAAGCGCCGCTCAGAAAAAAAGTACGGACCCTAAAAACCCCCTCGATTCGGCGCTGACGGCTAAAGCGAGTAGCGCACAGGTGAAGGCCGTCGATCAGAGCCAGGATAAGACAGGTGGCAAGACCAACGAAAAGACCAACGGCAAGACCAACGGCAAAGTTACGGGAAGTGGGGGGCCGCAATTGGAAGTGCCGGGTTCAGTCAAATCACCGTTACGGATTTTTCAGATTTACTACGAGAGTTGGCAGCGTGATTTGCTCGACCCAAGTTTTGCTGCGCTTGATAACAGTGGGCTCAAATCGGAGCTCGAAGAGTTTTTAGTCTTGGAGCGCTTAGCAAAAAGCGAACATGTCAAAGGTGCTAAGTTGTGGGGGGCGCTGTCTTGGCGCTTTACCGAACGCACGGGCATGAAGAGTACTGATTGGGTGGCCGCGATTCAGGCAGACCGCGGTAAGGATGTGTACTTTTGTGACCCAGCACCTGTGAATGAAGCGCTCTATCATAATTTGTGGCTGCAAGGCGAGATTGCCCACCCCCACTTTTTAGAGGTCTGCATTGCCTTTTTCAAAGCTACCAAATTACCGCTGGAGACCTTAAGCGCAATTGTGCCAGGCGAGCAATACGCCACGGCTAATTATTTTGTGGGTACCCCACGGTTTTGGGAGCTTTATTTGCCCTGGGTCACTGAACTCTTTAAGGTGGCCAATAAAAACATGCCCCCCAAAGAGCGCGATCTCATGCATGCCAAAGCGGCCGAAGGCCCCCACAAGGGCATGAGCCTCATGCCGTTTATCTTAGAGCGTCTTTTTCCAATCTTCATGAAAACTGCGGGCAAGGATCTCAGTTACAAAAAAATCGCCTTGCCAGCACTCGACGCTCAGCTAAACGTTCATTTACGTCTTTTGCGTGAGGCTAAAAATCTAGCACATAGCTCTAAGTCTGCGTGGCTTGCGGCGCTCTGGGTCAACTACCGCAATTTGTATTTCATCCAAACCAATGGCAAGGATTGGTGTGCAAAAAATCTGCGGCGCATCACCCCCTTGGACATTAAGTTTAGTTAAGCCCTTGTCCACCCATGTCTTTGGCGTATGACTAATCCGCGCTTTGTCATTGGCCCAAGCAAGGACCCGCAATTACAGGCGCGGGTGCGCCAAGTGGCTCAGGAGCAGCATTTACGGCATGACTATGCATGGGCCTTCGTCGTCGACCAAATCCTGACCTCCTTGATGGAGGAAACCGATCAAATTGCGCTCAATGAAATTATTGCGGTTGCGACCGAGCGGCAAGTGCGCCTGGCCAAGCCTTGCCTCACGTTTCAAACTTGGCAGGCTAGTTCGGGAGAGGCTTATCCGATCCTGCGTTTTTTAGCCAATGAGATCGTCGACCAAAACAGTGGCGAGCCGGTGATGATGACCCGAGAGATGGCCGAAACGATTTCGCAATCTTTGGGCCTTATTTTTCGCACGGACAGCGTGCAGGTGATGCTGACTGACTAGTTTACTTTTTCTTGGCCAATGCTTTTTTGGCTGCTACGGGTGCGTCGCCCGCTTTACGAATCAGTCCCTTGGATTCCATTTGATTGATGACTTCGGTAAAGGACTGGTGCATCTTCAAAAAGGTCTCAATGCTCATCACAAGACGGCTTGTAACTTCAAAGGCGGGTTTTTGACCTTCGGCGGGTAAGGACTTGAGTTGGGTGAGCTCAATGCGGGCAAGCGCAGCTTGGACTGCGACATTACCTAGACCATCCACAAAGGTTTCTTGAGTTGACATGCTAATTCTCCCGATAATAAAGATATGATATTAGTATCATCTTACCCGATAGTTCGTCCCGCACGGTGTACGGTCTTGGGCATGGCAAAATGATCCTATAATCACCTCTAATTGGCCTTGGCCATGGGGATTAGAGACCATAAGGGGGTGGTATGAAATTCGCAATCCCATTTTTAAAAAAGCGTACCGAAGAAAAAGAGCCGCGAGCGCCTGAACCCCAAACATCCAGTGCGGGCCTCAGGCCTAGTGCCGTGCCCGAAGCGGAGAAAAAACCGTTTGTGGTGCCCGAGTCGGCCAATGCCATGCCTTCCTTTAGTCAGCCTGTGGAGTTGGCGCAGTTAGCCAGTGCCGCACAACATGTTCTGCCGGATGGGCCTGCGCCACACGAGGCCGCAAGTGCTAAAGCCGCCCCCTTAGTAACTCCCTTAGTAACCCCCTCCGCAACCCCCTCCGACAATGCACCACCAGCACTTAGCGAGACAACAGCAGAAAAAGTATTGAGTGCTGCGGAGACACCCAAGCAGATGGAGAGCATGCTGATGAGCCAAGAGGACATCATTGCGGCGTATAAGATTTTTTTAAAGCGCCACCCCGAGACTATGGAGGTGATTAAGCCGCGCGTGGGTCTTACGGGCGATCGGGTCTTAGTGGATTTTTTGTCCTCTAGTGAGTTTACGAGCCGCCCCGAAGTGGTCAATTTGATCTTTGCGCTGGCAAAAAAACTATTGGACGAACAAAAAGCCAAGACCGCCCAGGAAGCGAGTGCATCGCCAAGCACGCCCGCTGCTGAAAACGCTCAATGAACCACCGCAACAAATTCTGCAACAAACCCATGAACAGCAGTAATGAGTTGGGTTTTAGGGGGAGGTGCGTAGATCTACACGATGGCCTCATGCGAGAATGACAAATCATATTAATTAAGAAGCAAGGTTAAGACAATGAGTGTAGCTCCGAAGGTTGCATTAATCGCTGGCATTACAGGGCAAGACGGTTCTTACTTAGCAGAGTTCTTGCTTGAAAAAGACTACATCGTGCATGGTATTAAACGCCGCGCATCGCTTTTTAATACCGATCGCATTGATCATCTTTACCAAGA
>Ga0315903_10005680_pt1 | contig 16185 bp, 20 predicted proteins | sample LakEriMetagenome_7_FD_203524 | JGI IMG/M metagenome (GOLD analysis project Ga0315903, IMG submission 203524) | Freshwater fungal communities from buoy surface, Lake Erie, Ohio, United States - Buoy 2 MA119 | ecosystem: Environmental > Aquatic > Freshwater > Lake | place: USA: Lake Erie, Ohio...
ATTATAATTTGATAAGAAAAGATGGAGATTTCGGATCGATAACGGATATCAAAAAGATATATAATCAATTTTTATTTATCTCTGATCAAATTGAATATAAAAAAGATTTTGTAATTGGAGTGAATGAAAATTTCCAAGCATCTGTGATAAACAGGGAACTTGACAAGATATATGATTTGGAAGAAAAAACATTAGATTTCGTTAATTTGGACAATTCTTTGGATTATTATGCAAATATAGATGTAGAAACGCCTCTTCCAACTCCAACTCCAACATCAACTCCAAATCCTACGCCCACTATAACTCCAACTATAACCCCCACGCCAACTGTAACTCCTACTCAAGGACAACAAGGGCTTGTAACATTTATAAATTTATCGGATATCGTGAGATTTGACAGCAATGATCCTCTATTTCCGTTTGCGTAACATTAAATAACAATATGGCTGGCTTTTTTAGATTACATAACAAATTTCACAGATCATCGCACCACACTTTGTCAAGTGCCTCGGTGCTGGATCAAGGTCTAGATCCCATTGCAAGCCAGCAAGAACCATTCAATGGTATTTTTTATAATATCTTAACAGATCAACAGGGGTCGTATGAAATCCCCACAAATTCCTATGAATGGTATAGCACATATGCCTCAGTTTGTTCATTGTCTTCCAATTGGGATTCAATTGGAACAACATACACCACAGTAAAGGCTAATAGTGCGAATTGGGGAAAGGGATTCAGTGCATATTCCACATTATGTGCAAATTCCGCAAATTGGAGTTCAACATATACCACAGTGTGTGCAAACAGTGCAAATTGGGCTAATGAATATGTTCTCTATACTAACAGAGTCCAAGAAAACACAAGATCGAAAACGTTCAGTGGATATAATTTAACAATCAATGGCGATAATACGGTGGATTGGAATTTGGATATTGCTCAAGTTGCATTTTTAACTCTTGATAGAAACGTCACAATTAAAAATCCAGTTCCATCCACAATGAAAAATGGTGGATTGTATAATTTATATGTTGTACAGGGTTCCCCATCTGGTGGGTATAGTTTGACTTTTGAAAGTAACTATTTGTTTCCTGTTGGTGTTAATATTGCAACAGATATCAACTTCGCATTATCTGGAACCACGATATTCAATTTTCTCTGCGATTCATATTTCATGTATGGGGAATTTTATAAAACAAATCTAATTCCCGTTAGCCCAACTCCAACACCAACAGTAACCCCAACCTTGGGTGCATCTCCGACACCCACCCCAACTCCAACACCAACACCGTTGAATCAAGTCATATCGTTTGTTAACAATGATCCGATAGTATTTTTCGGAAGCGGTGATAATTTGATCCTATTCCCATAATGAGACATGAACAACCTCATTTTTCACAACAATTTTCACAGAAGCAATCACCACACGGTATCTTCCTTTGGATATCCTGAGTCGGCAAGAGACCCAATTGCTTCTCTACAATTCCCTTTTCAGGGAATATTCTATAACGATCTTTATACAATAGATGGTATTTTTATTACAAAAACAGATAGTTATGACTGGTGGAGTGCATATAGTATAACGAATTCCAATTCCGCAACTTGGGAAAAATATTTAACAACATATACAACGGTTTGTTCAAACAGTGCATTTTGGAATGAATATTGGACTGTATATAACAAATTAAAACCACTTTCCGCGAATTATGAATCCACCTTTTTAACATTATGTGCCAATCTGGATTATTGGAATGCTGTATACAACGAAAATACGATGTATACCAACAAGGTTCAAGAATCAACAAGACAAAAAACATTCGAGAATAATTTTATATATCCAAGCAATCCGTTGAACATTGTGTTGGATTTAAGTGCGGGTCAAGTAACAACCTATATAACAGATACGGATTCTTATATTTCAGATTTCAGTGGAAATAAAAAAGGAGGAATTTATCATCTGGTATTGATAATGGATGCGAGCAGCAATCCAGTTCAAGTCACATTTAATAGTGTAAAATATAAATTTCCAAGCGATCAGAATACATATAACACATCAAGCGGAATATTTTTAAGAAAATTTCAATTTTTATCGGATGGTCAATATTTACATGGGAAATCATCTTTGTATCAACTTGCATCGCCACCATCTCCAACACCAACACCAACTCCAATTTATGGTCAAGGCATTGTAACTCTTATAGATAAAATTCAAATGAGGGAACTTGGTGGAGGACAAGACATATATCCATTAAAAGATAGGGGAATAGTTAGTTTTGAAGATTTCCAGATTTTTGGATTTGATGGAGAAATACTTGATCCTTTTTGATTTCTCTCACATCTTCTTTAAAAAAAGAAACTTTGAATATAAATAAAAATATATGCCAAGTACATTAGCAAATTTTCAATTATCAGCAGTCGCAGCAGCAGATGATTTTATCGTTGGTTATGACGAGGCAGCATTGAACGGAGAAAGACGTTGGACCGTTTCAACGATATCAAAAGCCGTGAGTGGGATTATAGCCCCATCTTTCACGAATGTATTTGGTGAATCGTATGGTCTTTTTAGAAAAAGTGATCCATCTATTGTTGCATTTGCGAAAACAGCTGATTTTGCGGTATCTACTGGTGTTACACTATATGTTGAAGTTAACGGAGGGTATGTTCAAATCAATTCAGGAACCGTTGTTTCCATGCCATCCCCAACCGTTGGAACGGATTATGCTATCTGGGCAAAACCAGACGGTACACTTGAAGCCACTTCAAACCATACATCCGGTCCTGTCGTTGGCTCTAGAAAAATTGGAGGGTTTCACTATGCAGCAGGAAGCAATGCAACAGCCCAAGCTGGTGGCAATACAACTCCACAGATAAACGAATATTCATTCTGGGATTTAAAGTTCCGCCCAAATTGTCCTGATCCAAGAGGCATGACCCTTGTTGCTGACTCTTTTTGGGTTGATATTTACCTTTGCGGTGTTGACCATACTGTAAATGGAACCTCCAAATATAATGTTACTATTGCAGATGGTGGAACCCCTCCAAAAGTTCCTATTGAATTTGGAGGAAACGGGACTACTGCATATGCAAATGGAAACTGGTGGAATTTCATGGAAGTTTTTCACTCCCATGGCAAAAGAGGTTTAACCTATTCCGAATTTGCTGCTGCTGCATACGGAACAACTGAGGCAACTAGCTCCGGTGGAACGGATGTTCCCACAACTGGAGTAACAGGAACCGGAGCTACATCACCTTGGAATACATTTACTTCCAAATGGGGTGTTATTCAATCAACAGGATGCATTGATACTTGGGGTGATGAATTTGGTGGTGGTGCCGCAGCTGCAAGTTGGGCAGCAAACACACAAGGAAGAGGATCAACATATCAGATGGAAAATGTTGTCTGTTTTGGCGGCTACTTGACTAATTCTCCCAATTCCAATTCCGGATCTCGTTGTTCCCAGTGGGGTGATTCTCCCACTTACTCTGATAACAACAATGGTTCTCGCGGTGCCTGTGACCACCTGTTGCTCGATTAAAGTGGCGATGGCTGCTTTTTTAAAAAAACATATTTAGCAGATGCAGCTTTAGCAAATTTGAGATTTTTTTAAGATTTTTGGTAATGATTCGATGCAAGTGAATGCTCCAGTATAAATAAAAATATATGGCATCTACATTAGGAGACTTTACATTATCAGCAGTCGCAGCACCAGACGATTTCATTGTTGGTTATGATGAAGCAGCATTAAATGGGGAAAGACGTTGGACAGTATCGACCCTTGCAAATGTTGTAAGTGGGATTATAGCTCCATCTTTCGCAAACACATTCGGCGAATCGTATGGTCTTTTTAGAAAAAGTGATCCATCTATTGTTGCATGGACAAAGACAGCAGATTTTGCAGTATCTACAGGTGTTACACTATATGTTGAAGTTAACGGAGGGTATGTTCAAATCAATTCAGGAACCGTTGTTTCCATGCCATCCCCAACCGTTGGAACAGATTATGCTATCTGGGCAAAACCGGATGGAACTTTAGAGGCAACCTCAAACCATACATCCGGTCCCGTTGCTGGATCAAGAAAAGTTGGAGGATTTCACTATGCAGCAGGAAGCAATGCAACAGCCCAAGCTGGCGGTAACACGACACCTCAAATCAACCAATATTCTTTTTGGGATTTAAAGTTCCGCCCAAACTGCCCTGATCCAAGAGGCATGACACTTGTTTCCAATTCTTTTTGGGTCGATATTTATCTCTGTGGTGTTGATCACATTGTAAATGGAACCTCCAAATATAATGTTACTATTGCAGATGGTTCAGCACCTCCAAAAGTTCCTACTAAATTTGGCGGAAATGGGACTAATGTGTATGCAAGTGGAAACTGGTGGAATTTCATGGAAGTTCTTCAATCCCATGGTAAAAGAGGTTTAACCTATTCCGAATTTGCAGCTGCTGCATATGGAACAACTGAGGCAACTAGTGCTGGAGGCACAGATACTCCCACTACAGGCGTCACAGGAACTGGTGCATCCTTGGGGTGGAATGTGTTTACCTCCAAATGGGGTGTTATTCAATCAACGGGTTGCTTTCATATTTTGGGTGATGAATTTGGTGGTGGTGCCGCAGCTGCAAGTTGGACAGCCAATACAGAAGGAAGAGGATCAACATATCAAATGGAAAATGTTGTAAATTTTAGTGGAGCATGGAATGATACTTCCGCTTCCGGTTCTCGTTGTTCTAGTTGGAGCGTTTCTCCCACTGTCTCCAACATCAGTTTTGGTGTACGAGGTGCCTGTGACCACCTGTCACTTGATTAAAGCGGCGAAAAGCCACTTTTAACGATGGCACCAATGAAGGCAATAAATCCATATTGCGATCAAATGCTTATTGTGAAAAAAAGAAACTTTGAATATAAATAAAAATATATGGCATCTACATTAGGAGACTTTACATTATCAGCAGTCGCAGCACCAGACGATTTCATTGTTGGTTATGATGAAGCAGCATTAAATGGGGAAAGACGTTGGACTGTTTCCACTATTGCAAATGCAGTGAGTGGAATCATTACTCCATCTTTCACGAATGTATTTGGTGAATCGTATGGTCTTTTTAGGAAAAGTGATCCATCTATTGCTGCATGGACAAAAACAGCAAACTTTAATGTATCTACTGGTGTTACACTATATGTTGAAGTTGATGGGAGATACGTTCAAATCAATTCCGGAACCATTGTAACAATGCCATCTCCAACCATTGGAACAGATTATGCTATCTGGGCGAAACCAGATGGAACACTTGAAGCAACCGCAAACCATACATCCGGTCCCGTTGCTGGATCTAGAAAAATTGGAGGGTTTCACTATGCTGCTGGTGGTAATGCAACAGCACAAGCTGGTGGTAATACCACACCTCAAATCAACGAATATTCTTTTTGGGATTTAAAGTTCCGTCCGAACTGTCCAGATCCAAGAGGCATGACACTTGTTGCTGACTCTTTTTGGGCGGATATATATCTTTGTGGTGTTGATCATACTGTAAATGGGACTTCCAAATATAATGTCACTATTGCAGACGGTGGAAACCCTCCCAAGATTCCTCTTAAATTTGGAGGAAATGGGACTACTGCATATGCAAACAGTAATTGGTGGAATTTAATGGAAGTTCTCAAATCCCATGGTAAAAGAGGATTTACTTATGCTGAATTTGCAGCAGCTGCATATGGGACAACCGAGGCGACTAGCTCTGGAGGAACGGATGTTCCCACTACAGGTGTCACAGGAACCGGAGCAACCTCACCTTGGAATGTATTCACTTCCAAATGGGGTGTTATTCAATCAACAGGATGTATGTCAATTTGGGGCGATGAATTCGGTGGTGGTAATGCAGGTGCAAGTTGGACAGCAAACACACAAGGAAGAGGATCAACATATCAAATGGAAAATACTGTATTTTTTGGTGGCGACTTTACTGATTCTTCCGCTTCCGGTTCTCGTTGTTCTACTTGGTTCGAATCTCCATCTTACTCCAGCACCATCGTTGATGGTGTGCGCGGTGCCTGTGACCACCTATCGCTTGATTAAAGTTGGCGAATTCCGCTATTAATAATTTGAAAAAAAGACTAAATAATTTTAATTATGAAATCAATTAAATCGGTAATCATTAATACAAGAGAAGATCTGGATTCTATTTCCGGAACAGAAAAACACGCAGAGTTCATGCAAATCCTAAAAGGCTCCATGACAAGAAAAGAGGATACTCAAGTCTATCCCGAAGGATACGGAAAGCCAGATTATAAAGGTGAAACATTGGAACCAATCTGGAAAGATGTTGAAGACCTTTCCACAATCGAAAGATTTGGTTTCAAAAAAGAAGATTTCGCTTCTTGATAGAATTTCCACACCAAAGCCTTAAATAATCTTAAGGCGAAATGCAACAAAACGAATCAACAGAAAAGTTTGTTCAATTTTGGAACGATCAGGCACTAGATACTCACCATGATATCATAATCAGTGTTGATTATTCCTTATACAACATAGATGATACTCCGAGTTGTGGATTTTGCATAGCTCTTTTTGAAAGCATCAATGACAAGCCAAGAGGTGGGGGAATTAGATATAGCCTTGCCTATACTCCAAGTGAATCAAGAGAATGTAATGAACCCACATTAAAGGGTCTGGAAGCGGCTGTATATGGAATTGGTTTTGATATAAATGGAATATTTGCAAAAAGAACACCTTATGTCCAAGGTGTGGAACACACAACTGCAAATTCCATTTGTCTTAGAGACGGTATAAGAAACGATTATAAAGTTCTTAAACAAACAGAAAATCTACAATATTCAAAAGATTTCACAATATCCCAACAATTAACTTCCACAGGAGAAGAAGTTGTTTATAAACAAGCAAGAGTTGTTTTTTCTAAGTGCATGAGCCATTTAAGGGTTCAAGTCAAAAAAGACAACCAAAAGGAATTCACAACAGTATTGGAAACAAACCTTCCAATATATGATAAAAAATCAGTCAAGGTTGGATTGTTCTATACTTCCTTAGATCAGCACAGTAGATTCAATGTAAAACAATTCAACGTTGCAGGATTTCCCGCAAAGAAAGAAGAAAAAATAAACACAGTCTGTGTCCAAGATATAAACACAGAAGCAAATTTAAAAGGAAATAGACTTCCATCCAATGGAAAATGGATCGCATCCTCCCAAGAAAAGGGATTCAATATATACAAATACAATGGAAAAGAATTTGTAAAAAGCCAACAATTTAGAAGCACAAATCCTTTAAAAATATTGAATTACCATGAGAATTTAATATTTGCAAAATCCGAAAACAAAGTAATTGTTTATGAATTTCTTGGAAATAAGACAATAAGACAGAATACAATTTCTCTTCCATTAAGTGGTGATGAGGTTACTTCCTGTGCAGGATATGGGGATACTCTTGTTATTGCATCGTCTTCTACTGGAGAAAACCATCACGTTTATAATTACGTTACGGAATCAAGTGTTCTTTCCACAATTGGAACTTGGAGATTTTATCAAACATTTAATTCCACAGTGACAGGACTTGGAACGAATATTGAGATGAGTGAGAACTATCTTCTCTCTTATTCCACAGATGATAAAATAGTTTCTTTCAAAAAAGATCCAGACTTCGGATACCAATACCACCAAACTATAAATCCACCTTATAGTGGTGCAAAGGGATTTGGATATTCCATGAGTATCCAGAACGACAATGAAATGATTGTTGGTGCTCCATTTGGGGAGAAGAGATATATCTACGGAAATAATCAAGGAGAGGCTTTCCATTATGTACTATCTCCTGTCAGTAAAGAGTGGATTCTTATTTCTGAAATGGGACAATACTTCAACATGGACACATTGTCCGGTGCATTTGGATATTCTGTTAAAATTTCTGGAAAACGCGCTGCAATATCCGCACCATTTGAAACATTTTATTTGGACGATTATCCTTTACTGGAAGTGGCAAACCAAGGTAAAGTTTATTTGCTGGAAAAAGATCAATTTGGATATTTCACAAATAGAACAATCTATTATCCCACTTCTGTTTCTCTACTTGATGGAGAAAGAAATTATGGAACACAACTCAACATCTTTGGGGATATTCTTGCAGTGGGTGTTCCATTTTCCGAAAGTGTAGAGAATGATTTTATAGAAATTTATAATCTATATTGCCCACCATTGTCCGCTCCATTGTTGAGACCAACACCGACTGCAACTGCGACTCCAACGCCGACTCCAACACTAACCCCCACTGGAACAAACACACCAACACCAACTCCGACTCTAACTCCCACCGAAACAACAACACCGACAGTTACTCCAACTGTGACACCGACCCAGACAAATATGGGTCTAGGAATAGTGACATTGATTAACGGAGTTCAAATAACTGAAATAGATGGAGAAGATATATATCCATTGAAAGGAATTGTGACATTTGAGGATTATCAAGTCCAAGGATTCGATGGAGAAAATATGAATCCTTTTTGATTTTTCTTTTTGAAAAAGTGAATGCTCGAATATAAATAAAAGTATATGGCCGTCGATTTCAGTGATTTTTCACCATCATCAACAATACCAACATCAGCTTATTTCGTCGGATACGAAAAAAACGAATCCGGTGGAGAAAGAAAATGGACCTATGGGACACTCAGAAGTACATTAAGTTCCCAAATAGCTTCCGGTTCATTATATCCAACTGGTGGAGGTAATGATAAAATTTTCTGGGAAAATTCCCAAAACGTAACAACCAACTATACAATCACAAACGGAAAGAATGCCATGACCGCTGGACCAGTAACAATTGATGCTGGGGTATCTGTAACAATTCCAGCAGGATCAGTGTGGACTGTATTATAGAGGAGAACGATTTATGCCAATTACACTAAACGGAACAACAGGAATTTCAACACCAAATTTAGATTCTGCTGGAACAGTAACCACAACGAATTTGGTGAATGGAACGCCATTAGCTTTTAGAAACAAAATCATCAATGGTAATTTTGATATTTGGCAAAGAGGAACAACACTAACAGTTTCTAATAATGGAAGTTTTGCAGGATTTTATATTGCTGATAGATGGGGATTTTCTCCTAATGTTAATAGCACTGTTACTGTTAGTAGACAAGATTTTGATATTTTTCAAACAACTGTTCCTAATAATCCAAGACACTTTTTAAGATTTCAAAAAACTGTTGGTAGTGCCCCGGCTCCTGCTCTTTATCAAAGAATGGAAAATGTTAGACTTCTAGCTGGAAAAACCATAACATTAAGTTTTTGGGCCAAAGCTGCAGCACCGTTAACTATAAGTACTGACGGTACATATTGGTACGGTAACCCTGGCGGGTCTCCGCAAACTACTGTAACCGGACAAACACATAATATAACTACAACTTGGACTAAATATACTACAACTATTACTTTACCGGTTATTGCAAGTGGTTTATCAGTAATTGAAGAAAATAATTTTTTCCAGATAGTATTTAACTTTCAAACCTCTTCGACTTTTACTTTCGATATAGCACAAGTCCAACTTGAAGAAGGATCAGTAGCAACTCCTTTTGAATTAAGACCAATTGGAACTGAATTAGCTTTGTGTCAGAGGTATTATGAGAAACTTTCTGGCCCAATTCAAGATAATGGATCATCAACAACCGCAGTAATGACTTGGCAATTCAAAGAAAGAAAAAGAGCGATCCCAACTTGTGTTAATACAGATATATCATATCAAACATTAGTAAGGGCTACGCTGGATAATGTAGCTTGGAGTGGAAGTGGCGTGGTTGCGATTGGCAATGATTCTACAGCATCAGCAGAACTTTAATATATGAACTACAAACTCATCTACGATTCGACGACGATTCTGCGACTCACGGATAACGCATTTATCCCTGCTGATCCTGCAAATACGGATTACCAAGCATACTTAACTTGGCTTGGAGAAGGCAATACTCCAGAACCTTATGTTCCTCCTGCTCCTACTTGGGAAGAAATTAGATCAAAAAGAGATGGATTGTTAAAAGACTCTGATTGGTCTGTTGCTTCTGATGCAAATCCAAAACCATCCAAACAATCTTGGCTTGATTACCGTCAATCACTCCGAGACATTCCACAAACATTTTCTTCACCAGAATCGGTTGTATTTCCAAACAAACCAGAATAAATAATAACACATGGCAACATCACTTACATTACAAAATGATCCAATTTCACCGCAAGGTTATTTGAAGGTCAATGGGACTACTGCTGCTACTTTGACTGAAACTGGTATTGCGACACCTCAAGCAACTATTGGATCTATCGATGGTATTTTAAAAGCAACCAATGGTCTTGTATCTGATTCGGGTGGTTTTATATTTGTTCCTTTAAATGACCCAACTGATCCCTCCAACAATAATTCAAACGCAGCAGGATTGAATGTAATCACGTTCGCTGCTACTGGAAATACGACAGCAACTCCATATACTGGAGCGACTCAAACAGCAAACTTAGCCTCTATTGTTCCAGATAATGCTTATATGGTTTTAATTAGGTTATTGACCAACAACAATACAAACGAATCAAATAACTTAGTTTCGGATATTAATGTGTACATTAGAAAAAACTCCTCGGACTCTTGGAGGGTGGGAATTAATGCTGAAACGCCCTCCACCACCATCGAAGCCAATGCAGTGGATACATTTCCCTTAATCTTTGATAGGGCAACTAAAACGTTTCAAGCTTATTTACATCATACTAAACAAACAGGTGTTACTTTTTCTTCTGCTCCTTCGTATTATATGTCATTTGACGTTCTAGGATACTACATAAAATGAAAACTTACTACGATTTAAACGAATATCACATTAAACTAGGAAAAAGAATTTTTCCCAAAAAAGAAGATCATTGGGATTATATTCAATTCCTTCAAGAACTTGAAAGAGGAGAAGCAGAACTTATTCCATATGTTGTCTCTTGGAACGAAATTAGAGCAAAAAGAGATGCTTTCTTAACAGCTTCTGATTGGGCAGCTTTTCCTGATGCTACTCCAAAGCCTTCTAAAGAAGCATGGATTGCATATCGTCAAGCACTCAGAGACATTCCACAAACATTTTCTTCACCAGAAGAAGTGGTTTTTCCTAGCAAACCAGAATAAATAATAACATATGCCAACAACAATAGACTCCGCAGGAATTATTTTTAATGATGCAAGTACAATAACAAGTGCAAATACTTTTATTGCAAAACCAGCATCTCCAAGCAATGGACAAGTCTTGGGTTATAATGGGTCTACTTGGACTGGTACAAGTTTAAGTGCTTCTCCAATGGTTGCAAAAGCTTATGTGGACTTTTGGGTAGCTGATCTTGCTAATCCGATTCAAGCTTATAATATTTCAAGTATTACAGACATTGGTTCAATATCTCAATCTAGCACTACTGGGATAGGGTTACAAATTAATTTTACAACCCCAATGCCAACCACAAAATATAGCGTTTTTACTGGAGATTATAACGCCTATTGTACTCTTGCAGCTGATACCGGCACAGTTTATAACCAACCAGACGCTTCACAAACTGTAAATAGCTTTATTTTATTTAATGCTGGTTCAGGAAGAACAAGAGCACGTTATAGAGCAATAGTATTTCACAAACCATAATATGCAAAACAACAAAAAGATAATTTATAAGTTTGGTATTAACGGAGTGGCTGTAGTTTATCCTAGTCCTACATGGAAAAGTTCTTTGGAGGAATTAGCAACAAAAGACGTACCTACAAATACTCCATACAAAATCGTAGACTCTCAAGCGCTGCCACAGGATTATAATTTCAGAACAGCATGGATATGGAACGATACAACGGGTATTGAAATTTGCATCGTAAAAGCAAAAGATATCTGGTTAGAACACTATAGAAGAGCAAGAACTCCTCTTATCGAAAAGCTCGATATAGACTTCATGAGAGCAGTAGAATCTAGCAACACGACTCTTCAAAAAGAAATCGCTGCTAAAAAGCAAGCTCTTCGAGACGTAACTAAAACAGAACTTCCTAATACTTTGGATGGTATTAAAGCCACTTGGCCTGAGATTCTTGGGGAAAAGCCTTTCTAAATTACAATAGCATTGCCACTAAATAATTAATATTATGGCATTGGATTGTACCACTTCTCTACCCGTCTCTTCTTTTTTCAGTAGCAACCTCAATAGCATCATGGATAGCTATGAGAGGGTAGGTCAAAGGATATGTAGAAGCCTTGGTGCTCCAATGATTAATTTGGAAGTTCACGAAGATCAACTTAATGAATTTATTTCGATTGCATCGGAAATGTTTACAAGATTTGCAGGTTATACTAGGGAATATCTTGTATTTGATAGTGACTTATACGAAAAAGATAAAGGAATTCGACTTGATGTATTGTTCTCCCTTTCCAGAGATTTTAATGCAAGACTTGAAATTGAAAACCCAAACAAGGATATTCAAAGAGCATATACAATTGGCAAGATGGTAATTGGTGATCCAAATTCTCCTTGGATATATCAAGTGGCGAAACAAAACAGTGTGGGAAAACCAGTTCTTGATCTTCTTAATTCCTATGACTACATGATGGACAGTTATAGAAAAGTTATTTCTGTAACAGATTTCGAAGAAGGATCTTCCACGGGTGTTAATACACTCTTTACAATTGAACAAACAATGGCCCAGCAAACTTACTTTTCTTATTCCATGGGCAACTATGGATTCGATCTGGTTTCTTGGCACATTCTTAAAAACTGGTTGGAAGATAGAGAAAAACTCCTTGCACTGAGACGTGATATTCAGTTCGATGATAGAACCCAATACATGAGAATCACACCACAGCCTAAGATGGGATCTTCTCCATCCAGATTCTATGGTGCTGTTTCTTGTTATGTTGAAAGACCTCTGGCTGATATTATTAAAGAACCATGGGTATATCAATATGCCCTAGCACTAACCAAGATTTCGATTGGTAATGTTAGAGGAAAATATACAGGCACTGCATTATTCGGAGGTGGAGTCATTAACTATAACGATCTATTATCCCAAGGTTTGAAAGAAAAAGATTCCTTGGAACAACAATTATTTACTGGTGCATCTGCTGGGATGGGTTCTAGTGACCCAATTTTGATGTTCGTAGGGTAAAATTTTAATAATAAACAACTTATGTTTGGTGGAAGAGTTCAATTTGAAGGAAACTACGAGCCACAAAAGGGTTTGAATGATATGTTTTCCCAGATGACGGAAATTCTCAATCATCATGCACCCCAGAAAGAACCGGATTATATTTCCAGCGGATTGCATCCAATGATCTCACCGGATCAAGCTGCGAGGGAATTATTGGAATTGTTGAAAGGTGGAGCGGTGTGAAATTAACATCGGTCAACAAGAAATTCCGACAAGGGATTTATAAACCCGTAAATCCTCAAAAATATAGAGGCAATGATTACCCTAGATTTCTATCATCTTGGGAACTTAAATTATTTCGTTGGTGTGATGCTAATAATGATGTTGTGGAATGGAGTTCGGAGGGAATAGCAATACAATATCAAAATCCAGTAACAGAAAAAACTTCTGTATATTTTCCAGATGTTGCAATAAAAATGAAAGTAAATGGGGTATTAAAAAAATATCTCGTGGAAGTAAAACCACACAGGCAAACCATAGACCCAAAAACAGTTGATCATGGTAGAAAACAAAAGAAGACAATCATTTACGAGAATTTAAATTACTTGAAGAATCAGGCAAAGTGGGCGAGCGCAAGGGCTTGGTGCTCCAAATATGACTATGAATTTACAATTATTACAGAAAAAGAACTTGGAATTTTGTGAAGTTGTATAAATAAATAAAACATATGGCATTTAAACTATTAGTTGATCAATACGCTGATAACGAGGAATTCGAAATCATTAAAGAAGAAGCAAACAACAGGGCCAAGCCTTCTTATTATGTAGCTGGGCCTTACATGATGTGCGAAGAAGTCAACAAGAACAAACGCATCTATGATCGTGAGGAAATGCGTAGAGAAGTTCAGCGTTATACGAATGAAATGATTAATGCAAAGAGATCACTCGGAGAATTGAACCATAATTCTGCACCGGAGATTAATTTAGACAGAGCTTGTCATTTGGTTACAGAATTAAAAAATGAAGGCAACACATATATTGGAAGATCTAAAATTCTTTCAACACCATGTGGAATGATCGTCCAAGCATTGATCGATGACGGTGTTCGTATTGGCATGTCCACAAAAGCTCTTGGAAAACTCACAGAAAACTACAATGGAACAAACCGTGTAAGCGATTTTAGATTGATCGGCGTGGATTGTGTTGCTGATCCATCATGCCCTAAAGCATTTGTTAATGGTATTTTAGAATCACGTGAATTTGTTCTTGCAGAAGATGGATCATTCGAAGAATCCTATGATTCATTTCAAGATCGCATCTCCAAACTTCCTAGAAAAAATGTAGAAGATTATTTGAAAGACCAAATCATGGAATTCTTTCAAAAAATTTCGAAGGTAATGTAATTGACTTAGTTCACCCGAGAACTAAATAAATTACATGCTGCATTACCCAACTATAGAATCATTTTCAATTTTTCCCTTAATTCTTTCCGAAGAAGGTTGGAAAGATGCTAGAGATATTCAAAAAGGTGAAAATGTTTATACATTAAATCCAAATACCAAAGAAATAGAAATTCAACAAGTCCAAGAAAAGCAAGAAATAACACATAATGGATATGTTTTTCGCATAAAAGGTAGAAATATAAATACTATTCTTAATCCTGATCAGAAATTTTTAGTTTTACATAGATATGATAAACAAGATTTTCTAACAATAGAAGAGATTTATAACGATAGAACAAAATACAGTCATTCCCATATTCCTAAATCCGGTTTATGGAATGTAAAAAGTCCAGAATTTTATACATTAAAAGGACTTAAAAATGTTCCCAAAAAGGGAAATTATTTAATTGATCCGGAAATTGATACAGATATTGACTATAAAACATTTGCACAATTTTTGGGAATATGGCTTGCGGAAGGGTGGACAGATAAAGGAAATGATTCTGGTGTTTTTATATGTCAAAAGAAAGAGGATGTGAAAAATCAAATAAGAGAAATGCTTTTGAGATTTCCAAAAGAAATGGAATGGAGAGAAAGAAGTGAAGATATGGATAAAACGACCTTTTATTTAAAAGATTTTAGATTATGTAAATTATTGAGAGAAAATTTTGGAACAATTTGTTATAATAAAAGAATTCCAAAAGAATTTAAAAACCTTTCTTCTAATCTTTTAAATGAAATGGTGTATTGGTATAATTTAGGTGATGGTAGATTTAGCAAAATCACTCAAAACTGTGGAACATATTGTAAACGTGATATTTTCTCCACGTCCAAACAATTGATGTTAGATTTCAACGAAGTATTATTAAAATCAGGCGGTTGCGGAAATATGCACATGCATATCCCTAAAAAAGATTTTTTAATAAAGGGTAGGGTTATAAAAGCTGAAAACTGCGCACCTCTCTATTTCCTCTCAATCGCCACAACAAAAAACATCCACTTGGACAAAAGATTCCTTCAAATTGAAAAAATAGAAACTCAAAGCAACACAATCACCCAAATCAAAGTCCCAAATAAAACATTATATACAATGCAGAATGAAAAAGCATTCTGGTCGGGATCTATAAATTAATTATTTTTTATTTCTTTTTGGAATTTCCATTTTGGAAAAGAAAGAAATCATAAGTTTATAAACATCAAGAGGTCTTAATATTTGGGATATTTTTGATTCCACACGGTATACCCATTTTTCACTCTTTGTTTCATATAGATCGTGTAAGACTTCGTGAATAATTGTTGGAACAATTTCATCTCTGTGGTCTATTTCGATCATATCCCCTCCGCACCATAAACCTCTTGCTAATCGCATTTTACGAAATTTAAAGAACCCCTCTGGCTTCTCCTTTATTCTCTGGAGAACCCTTCGAAAAATGTAGCGGAGTTTCTTCCGATCCATATCTTTTGGATCTGTATTTTTCACCATCCCCATAGTAATATTTAGTTTAAAAAAGTCAAGCTAGGATTCATAAATACTTGGACAACGCAGATCATGAATTTTATAAGTTTCGACACATACCACTTGACTCTTATCATAGTGGCA
>Ga0315903_10005684_pt1 | contig 16180 bp, 19 predicted proteins | sample LakEriMetagenome_7_FD_203524 | JGI IMG/M metagenome (GOLD analysis project Ga0315903, IMG submission 203524) | Freshwater fungal communities from buoy surface, Lake Erie, Ohio, United States - Buoy 2 MA119 | ecosystem: Environmental > Aquatic > Freshwater > Lake | place: USA: Lake Erie, Ohio...
CCCTTGATAACTGTTACACCACTGCCTAAAAGCTCTCGTAACAAACGGAAATTTGAAGACGCTTACTTGTGGGCAAGGTAGCTTTTCTCAGTTCTTACTTTGAGTTTTTTTAGTTTTTCGACTTCTGCTTCTTAGTTTGCGCGAAATTTTTCATTTTCCTGTGATTGCTATTTTGATAGATACTGACAACTTACAGCGACGAAGATGATCCAGTCGAAGAGGAACACGACAGACAAGGACCCTTTGTTCAAGTCTTCGACCGCACCTTTGCGCCTTCAGACCCTCTGTATATTCATCTGAGCAAAAAACAGAAGCTTGCCAGAAAAAAGGAAGAGGAAGAGGAAAAGGAATATTGGCGAACACTTCATAGCAACATCTGGCAGGAAGCAGAAGGAGCGGCGTCGGGCGTGGATTGTTACGAACTGCTACCGTTGGAAATCTGGGTGATGATTTTTAAAGAGCGTAGTCGTGTGATGGCCAGAGCTACGTTGGCGCCCGCCGCTTATGTGGTTCGCAGGCTGCGTGGTTGCATCGAAGAAAGTTGGCAGAATGGCTCTGTTGTCTACACAAAGTGTGCTGCCATCGAAGCTCAGATGAGTGTGACAACGCAAGCTTTATTCGGGCCTTACCTTACTTCATTGGCGCCTGCAAAGGTCCTGTGGGAGCAAGGTCTTGATAGGGAAGGCTTGGTGACGATCATGCTCCGAGTACCAGACCATCCGTTCGTGCCCGTAGAGGACGAAGAGCTTCAATATGCTGTCGGTGATCACTACCTGTGCCGTCCGTGTAACGGAAACCCCCTTCAACCCAACCCCGAATGTCAGCTTTGTACCGACCTTTGTAAATTCTGCATCAACTTGTTGTATGCGGAAGAGCTTTTGACGAAGCGGGCTCTTTGGGTCATGAAGAAATTGGGCTGCAACGGAATTTGGCCCGGTTGGGAGGACTCCCCTGATTATGTTCGCACTTTGGCATTGCTTGAAAAGGTCAGTGATTGCAAGCGTGAAGACATGATGACACCCGAGCAGTACGAGGCACACTTTCCTGACTTGGTACAACCTCACTTTGTACCCAAATCTGTCCTTTCGGCCAAGTGGCAGCCCATTGTCGCTCTGAGCGTGGTGTTGGATATCGTTCTCGAAGCCCCCATCAGCACCAGAGGTGCCTTTATGAGCACAAACCCGGTCTACGAGGACATGCCTTGGACCACTGGGGGAGACCAGTTCACCTTCACCGCAGATCCGGATGGTCTCGAAGAGCGCACTTTTGGGTTAGCCATCGCAACAAAGGCGTCAAGGCCTTTTATCACTCAGTTCCTCAATTCCGGTGGAAATCACATTCCTGCCTCTGTCCGCAATCATCGCGTTTTGAGTCCGTACGGGCAGTTACGGCGTTGGTATCCAGGAATCACACTGCCGCAAGGGCAACACGTGTCTAATGTAGTTGCTCATACTTGGTATTTTGCCGAGAATCCAGTTGATCCACAACTGCCAGCCTGTCCATATTCCAAGGAGATACCAGTTTTCAACACATACGACAGCAACCCCTTGTTGAGCGACACAGTTTCAGAAAGCAACCTTTCTGGGGAGGCTCTCTTTATCGCAATTTCCGAACGCTGTGGACCGGTTGAGATTGTTGCTTGCGGAGGCAAATGCAGACTGGACAATGTAAACAAAGGCAGCGTCAGCTGGCAAAAAACTGAGCATCCGCACACTTCGAGGAAAAGAGGTCATTATGCGAAGAGCAAATCGCCGCAAGATGGCGTCTTTCGGAGCCCGGACGGGACTGAGGACGAAGGGCTGCGCTGGTGTATCTTACCAGACAGTCCGGACTACCGTTGTTGGGGGCGAAATCTTGCAGAACCTATGTTGAGTGTCCTGTTGCAAGAGGATTTGAAGAACATCAAGGGTAAATCCTTAGCACACTGGTGTCCCTCGTGGAGGGTTTCCAATAGGCTCAAACAGATTCTCCCAGTCGTCGGAAGCACGAACGTGCGGTATATCGAAGGCCAGCTTCCTTTGGCAATGGCTCTCTTCTCCACTTGCGCGTGGGAAAAGGTATCCTCTCTCGAAGGTGAATTGGCTGTTCGTTTTGCAGGCCATGCGATGACTTTCCAAACCGCCACTTCGATCACCGGCCCTCAGCTTTTGGCCCACCAACTCGGTCTTCAGACAAAGCGCTTGTGTGTTCTGTGGGATCGGATGCGTTCGCTTGTGCAGGCTCGCTCAGTGATATATCATCACATTCAACAAACCGGCGACTTATCGCACATGATTTGGAATGAAGATGGTCAATGTCCGTTCATACTGGAGGCCAAACGTTCTCAATGGAGATATGACTATTCCCTTACATGTGACTTATTGGCTGAACCCGTCCTTAAACGCAATGTAAACTGAAACTTTCAATACAAATTCGTTTTAAAATATCTAAAGCTCAAGTGTAAGAAAAAAAATGAGTTACGCTACCCTTCCAGGCCAACTCTCTATTGGATCGAGTCTCAAATTAGCGAGCGGAAACCTTGTGTTAGAGTCTTCTGACACAGATTCGCTAAGTGTAGCACCTCAACCCGGTTTTACTGCTGGCACATACAACGGAATAACCTACAATGCACAAGGTATTGCTACAGGGGTGAGTGTCAATGTTCCTGCTACACCCGGTTGGAACAGTGCGACCACAGACGTTGATTTTTGTGCACAACCCCTTGCTGCAACTATCCCAAACAACACGCCGACAACTATCAACTCAAGTGTAATTTTTGCGAATTACTGGCCAAACATCTTCACAAATACCCAAGGGTCTTGGAACGGTGCCACAGGTGTTTACACTGTGGTAACACCTGGAAAATACGCGGTTTCTTTCTCTGCACAATTCAATGCAAGCGGCGTAGGAAACAGAACAGCATCTATAGCAAAGTATCAGAGCTTTAACACTGGCACCTACAATGTAGCAACAAACACTGTTTCTGCTGCAACCTCTACCAACGTTTCTTGCGCAACTGTAACCACTTGTCAAGCTGGGGATAGGTTGTCTTGTATAGCCACACAAAACAGTGGAGGAAACTTGTCGGGAAACTTTTTCATATCAATTACATATCTACACGTGTAAAAACAATTTCTAACTTTAACAATAAAATCTTGATGACAGAGTTATCTTTCCCTTTGCATTTGGGTGCATTACTTGCGGATGTCGCTCTTTCGGCGTTTGCCGTTTATTTGTTGAAAACGAAGGCACCATCAGTTGATAACACCGGTACTGAACTCTTGGCAGGCACAGCAGTGGGTTATGCAGCAAACTTGTTGATTCTTTCGAATGGAACTACCAATTTGTTGTTAGCGCATGCTATAGCAGGGGCCTTTATTGGCACCGGCTTCTATAGTCTTTTTGTTCAGGGATTGGCTGACATCATTATTTGGTGGTGGACTCACGAGGGGGGAATGTAAAACTAATTTCTAAAATAAAAGATAAAGCAGAAATGCAAGAGTTGAACATACGCGAGTTGGTTGGGGATGTTGGCGTTGGGTTGGTGGGCATATATTTGTTGAAAAATTACATGCCAGAAGATGATAGCGTTACCGCCGAGATTGTAGGAGCTGCTGCGGGTGCTATGCTGTTCAACGCACTGTTCATGGCAAATCAAGCACCAATTGTCATGTTAATCCACGGCGTTATTGGGGGCTTGGTTTCTTATTTTGTTTTTCCTTGGTTTGTGGACACGTTTCTGCCCATCAAACCCGTCCAAAAATAAAAATCTAATTACGATTCTTAAACAAATGGCTGCTCTGAATCGTTTCAATCCTTATTTCAATTACATAGATTTGTCTCTGGGAGCTGAAGATCAATGTGACTGTGAGGGAGAAGAGGCAGGCAACTATGAAAATGGATATGACGAAAAAGAAGTGGTTGCTACTCCATCTTACCAAGCAGAAGAAAATCAACCAGAACAACTCAAAGAAGAAGAAGAACAAATTGTGCAAAGTCCGATAGAAAACCAAGCAAAAGAGGAAGAAAGAGAGGAAATTGAACCGCCAGCACCCGAACCGAGAATTGAAGAAGAAGAAAAGAAAAAAAAAAAGAAAGAGAAAGAAAAGGAAAAAGAAGCCTAAGTACGTGAATTTATTTTTTAACATGCTTCAAGACGAAACATGTCAATCAAAGCATAAGCTAGTTGCTTCTCCACCTCCTTCTTTGAAACAATACGTTTCATCTTCTGTTCGCTTTGTTCCACAATTTTTAACCATTCTACAACAATTTTCTTTGCAACTTCGGGTGGGATGTCATAACGTTCGTCAAAGTCTTCTTCTTCTTCGCTTCCAGAACCAGAAGCATCTTCATCGCTGAAACGAGGACTCCAAGATGATTCGGAACTTTCAGAACGAATTTCGACTTCTTCGTCTTCTTGAAGAATGATTTCTTCGGGGTCAGGGTAAACTGGTGAAGCAGGGGGTGTTTGCATTTTCGCTTTGTTTATTTACGAATTAGAAAATTGACATTATTGCCAAGTTAATGACTCTGCTCTGAAAATCAAAAGCAAACGATTCCAAGTGATTTCAGCGCCTGTGTAGATGTCATAGAGCCGAACTCCTAGTGACTGTATTTTGCCGTCGCTCATCTTCCAATTGCCCACCAATTGTTCTTGCTGCAAAGATGCGTAACCCAAATTGGTAGTGGTGTTTATGAGGGTGATAAAATTGCTTTGTGAATTAGAAGCCACCCCGTTCAAGCCACTGCTAAAATTACTTCCACTGGTTGGATCAAAGGAAACTCGGATGGGGTTGGTGGTGGAAGGATTATCCACATGGTAACCTACCAGGTAGAGGCGATTGATGCGTTCGCAGGTAACATCTAAAGTGGCCAGCGCACTCTGAGAAACTCCTTTGTAGTTCCATACCATGTTTATAGTCTTGCTGGGTGCGGTTCTCTTTTCAAACCTAACCAGTTCACCAGGTTCGCCAAAACTAGTGCTTGCGTTGCTTGCTTTGAACTCCATGACGAAAATTAACAAAATGACTTTTCTTGTAAATCAAACGTACAAAATCTACGCTTCAACCTAATTGGATATGAGGACAGAAACGCAGGTATGGATCTTGGCAGGGTGTCTCTGGATTAACTTTTTCATGATTTTGATAGGGTTGAACAGAGATCCAACAACTGCCGCATTTGGCGCAACCGCAGTGACATTGTATGTCAGTATACTAGCAGGAAGGTACTTGGAATATGGTGAAGTGCCAGACTTTATGCATTTTTTGAAAGACTTGGCAAAATTAGTTGAAGAACCCAAAAATGTAGCCGCAAGGTAAAGTTTTATCTTTCAATAATAACCTCTCCTCTTGTCAGCATGCTGTACAAGAAGAACCCTAAAAATGGTCCCACCACTAGAATCAAATCTTTTGTCACATAGTAAGCCCACTTTGCATCACCCCAAATTGTTTTGGCTTCATCTGCAATCCATTTTCCTATCTCTTCGAAGAAGCCTTTGAAAGAGTCCCAAGCATCTTTTGCCCAATCGCAGCTACAACCACCTCCCATTTTCTAGATAATACTTTGATTAGAAAAATGGATTGCAAGGACAGACAAATCAGCAAAGCGTGGCTCTTAGAGGAAGATGGCCCACAGGATTGTGCCTTCGGCAAAATACTTAGGGCTTTGTTTCCGTTCCCTCGCAGAAAAACAAAATCTAAATATAATAAATATACGAAGTTGTAAATATGAGTGGTATTTGTGGCCCTCCTTGGTATGACTATGTTGATTTGGATCTTCCAAATATGGGAGTTGTCAACGACATAGATTTGCAACAGTTGGTAGAATGTGCAACTACAGTTTGGAACCAACAGCACGCCAACTCCAATTCGGCAGCTTCTTTTGACCAGCACGCTTCTCTTCAAAACAAACAACAAGCTGACCAATGGTTGTATCAAATAAGTCGCAATAACCGCACAGCTTATGTGGCTGCCAAGTACACAGAAGATACCTGGCTAAACTCCTTACGTCACTTTCTGAAACCCATAGCCGATTGGAGCAGCTTTTATAATAAGAAGAACCCGATCCCCCATGGCGACCCAAGATTGTGGCAAGCACAATTATTTGATCCCATTCACTTTCATCACTACGCAAACGTCCGTTGGAATGATTGGGGCTTTGCTGGGACAGGAATCATTGACGACCCGAGTCAGTATTGGCGCACACAAGATGCTCTATTCAAACAACTCAGCGCTGCTTATGGTGGTCCTCAAAATCTCTCAAAGGAATTCACTTGGGCAAATTCTGGTGACCCACGACAACCTCAGCCTAACTGGTTCGACCCAGCTTCACAGCAAGCTCCAACAGATATTGTGATAAAAGGGCCAGATGTACCAACAATAGAAGGATTTGGTATAGCACAATTATTAGAGTGGTTGACAGGTTTGGATTATTTTCAGTTGTTTGCCTACGAATATTCGCTTGTCCTCATCATATCACTTGTTTCCATTGCTTGGACGGACTTTTATCCCTTCTTTGTTGAAATTGGCTGGGTGCAATAAATTTTGACCCCCACAAAATTCTAACTTTATGAGTAACTAAGAAATTGCCACACCATGACCAGCACTAGTACAGGAAACAGAGGCGCCGCCTTGCCTACTCAACCTTACCCCTCATCCAATACCGCAATTGTGGGACCCCTCAGACTTCCTCAGACTGCTTTGCAGTTTGACATGCCTGTGCGCTATTCAAGCAAGGATAAATATATTGTTTGCGCCGGAACCATTCCCATCACCTTTTTGGGTACACCCGCTACGAATTGGAGCGTAAAAGAGTACGGGAACAATCTCGAACGTCTTACCATTTTGACATGCAACACTGCGTACACCATTACCGTGGCTTCGGGAGTGGGTAATTTGGGAGTCAGTTCACTTTTGTACACCTTTCCCGCAGTCGATATGACCATAAACGCAAGTGCATCTATCGAGGGTTCATTACAAGCAGCTGTTACCCCTGCAACTGCTACCGCTGTCATAGGAGTTGGAACAACTCCCGCAGCTGGTGCCATTGCCGTTTTGGCAGCGGCCATGAGAAATATTGTTGGGTCAAACACTTTGCCCAATTTGAACAGCACTGCTTTCGATTATGTGGACATTCAAAGTGCAGCTGTGAACGGAAGTGCTAACCCTGCTGCTTACCTTAACATCGCAAACAATTGGGCAGCCTCTGATACCATCACTGTTCCAGTTGGTTTCAAAGTCATGTTTCATTGGAAGCCCCTTGCTGATATTGAACAGAGCGGTTACACTTTTGCGTAAAAAACCTAAGTCTGAAAATAAAACCATGAAGAAACAATTCAAAAAAAAGAGACCACCTCTTCCTAAATTTCATAAAGAGTTGAGAATTGCCGTAGATCCACAAACAGGCAGGTATGACCCTACAGCTTTATTTGCTTTTTGGAAACGTTCCCCTCTCTGGAACTTGTGGCAAAAAGAAGGTATAACCAAAGATGACCCTTCCTTAATTCGCGCTTTCAATTACCCTGTATACATCTTAAGAGATTTTAGACGTTGGTGGTTATCACAAACAGACTCGGATTTTTATATTCGAGTGCCCTGGACAGACTTTGACGATTGGCTGAAAAAAAACGGATTTACGGGAAAAGTGGATAAACATTATATCGGAAAGAAACAAAATGCAAGACCTGAACAACCCGTACATGATGATGATAACAGGGTTCAACCTGAACAACGAAACTGTACACTTTGCAATACCTTCGGACAGCATTCTAATGTTGGTGGTAGCATTTGCGCCATGCATGCAGGAGGACTTAATGGATATCCAAAGTGAACCTTATGTTTTGGCTTCAGTGACAGCATACTTGAACAACATGAGAGCTAGCTTTGATATACGAATTCACGCAAAAGATCAAAGAATGTTGGAAGAATATTGTAGTTCATTTAGAACCAGAAGCATGCATTTAAAAGCAAACGGATGGATGGTGTCAAAGGTTTGTGGGAAAATCTAAATAAACATATCAAACTAAATAACAACATGACAGATCAGTCTGGAACCCTACCACCAAAAAACAGCAACCCACCAGGCACCGCAAGCCAACCCCCCCAACAGCCCCCTGTACGAACCTACATAACAGGTGGGGGAGCTTCTTCTGCCGGTCGTAACTTGAGACACCAAGACCCCAAAATTAGAAGCGAGGCTGCCAAGTATATGGCCGCATATAGGAAGAAGAAAAAACAAACTAAATAAAATTCTAAATCTTATTAATGTAAAAAGGTCATGAGTTTGTTTCTTCAAGGAATTGCGAAACCGAAAAATCATTTAACCGCAAATGCAGTTTACGGCAGACAACGGACTCGCAATTTCAATGCGGGTGCTAAAGCTCTATTAGGAGATTCTTACAGGGGTGAACGTTTGAAAAGAAATGTACAAGGCAAAAAAAAGAAGGACACATTTGGTGGCAGAAGCAAAGATATGCCTGCAAATTCAACCAAATACAAAGTAGATCCGAACCCGTTGGACTTGGAAACACATAACCCCAACATGCAACCACAACCCCACGATGAAGCGAAAGAAGTCCGCCGCTACGTGAAAAGAAAAATTGCTTTATTGAATGAGAAGATTTCCAGAGGAGCAGGTGCAGGTCAAGAAAACCAAGAAAGATTGGAATTATGGAAAAGAGAGAAATCATCGTGGCAGAGTTGGTTAACTCAACTTCATCACAAGGAGGTGCTGCCTTCTGTTCGCAGCGAATTTATACAAGACTTTCAAAATTGGTTGATGGGAAGGGGACGTGAAATAGATCATCTGAGAACCGAATGGTACAGAACTCCAATCACCGAAGAAACAGTAACAAATTATTTGGATGCTTTCATCAACGAGAGACATCGATTTCTAGCCGCCCTAGCGAAACTCAAAACAAGAGCGCCGCGCAATGTAGATGAAGCTTACCTCTATTACAAATACATCGCACGCCAAAACCCAGAAGAAATTCCTATCAAAACCTTTTTAGCCGATTGGGACAAATTTTCTGTGTTGATGGATGTAAAATGGGAAGGGGAGGATCATCCTCACGAGCCAGACATTCGAGTGCCTGCTCAATTTCCGGGAGCTATGCATCGTTTGTCTTCAGAAGCCTATCAAAAAGGAGTTAATGAACATTCCAAGATTGGTCCCAAAGCTACTATTCCCATTTTGAAACAACAAGGGAACATTCAGAAACTTGTCATCCCAGGCGTCACACCCATGTCACGAGACGAATTGCAACGAATTGAAGCGACTCAAGCTCCAAAGGTGAAGCTTATCCAACAAGATTTGGACAAATATAAATTGGAAAATTCCGAAGTCTCCAAATGGGGCAAGTACAGTTCTGCTGGTGGAGTGGGAATAGCCCTTGGTGGACCAAATCAAGTTCCTTTGGCTTTTGACGAACCAAGAGGTGGTGGTGGACAACCGCCTCCAGACGAAGAGGAAGAAAATGATGACGAAAACCCGAACATCGTGCGTAACATCGTTCCCAATGCACCAGAACAAAATCAGACGGTGCCACAAATTTCTGAAGAAGACGAGGATTTCTATGCTATTCCCCGTGAAAGGAGGATAGAGACCGACCAAGCCCCAGACGAATTCCAAGCTGTGCGCCGTCCGGTTGCAGAAAGACGTGTAGAAACCGACCAAGCTCCAGACGAATTCCAAGCTGTGCGCCCTCAACCGAAACCCCGACCCCAATACAGAAACTTTTTGGATGATGACTCTTTGCAAGATTTCTTCAATTTTACCCGACGAGATCCTCCACCAGACGGCGGTACCGGCGGAGTAGGTGGTGGCAGCGCCAGCACAACTTCGGTCACATCTTCAGTAAACCAACCCCAAAACAATAACAACCAAGGAAATGGAGGAGGAACTGGAGGAGGAACAGGTGATTCTGGCAAACAAAAAAATTTGACAGCAAAGTATAAGGCACAACTCAATAGCGTGAGCCGATCATACAAGAAACAAATCGAAGAAAATAAGAAGCTGCAACAACAACTTATTAACGGAAATCACTCTCAAGAAGAGGAGAGGCGAATCCGTCAACAATTAGAAGCCGGTAATCAAAGATTGAGTGAGATTGCTGCAAAAAAGACAGGCAAGCTGGCTAAAAAGAAACAAGCTCTGGCACAGCTAGCCGAACAACACCGGCAACTATCCGGTGAAATACAAAACGAACGAAATACCAAGCAAGCAGCAAAACTTCAAATCGAGCAGCTGCAAGGTCAACTCCAACTCGCAGCGAACACTGTTGGAAAACACAATGACGAAATCAAACGTCTAAAGGATAAACTTTCCAGAAAACAACAAGGAGTGCCGATCGAGCAAGTAAATGCTTTGAATGCTCAACTGGAACAGACTAGAGCTGACAGAAACAAGATTGAAAGTGAAGCTGTGGAGCATATATATAAACTAAACACAAAAGAGGAGAAGAAACAAAGAAAGTTAGGCAAATTGAAGGAAAGACTGAAAGTTGAATACGCACGTCGAGAACAACAAGCAAAATTGATTGCTCAAAACAAGTCGGCGGTGAGCGCTTTGGAGGGCTCGGCTTACCAGTATCACCTCTTGGCGCAAGAAAAAGCCAGAGCCTTGGAAGAAATTAACAGAAAGAATGCAACTTATGTGGAGCAACAAAAAAGAATTTTGGCAGACGTGGAAGCAAAAAAGCTTGCGCTTGAAGCTGGGGCAAATGCGAGTGAAGAAGAAAAGAAAAAACTCAGCCAAGCATTGGCCGCAGCTCAAAAAGAAAGACAAGAAATATTTCAGAGAGTACAAGAAGCGGGGGCTTTAATCGAAAAAGCGCAGGTTGAAGCAGAACAGGCGCACAAGGAAGAGGTGGAAGAATTGCAAAAACACCATGCAGCCGAAGCCGAAAAATTGCAAGAAGCTTTGTACAAAGTTTCAACAGAAAAGGAGGAGGTTAAAAAGGAATTGGCTTCTCTACGAGCCGAATACGAGAAAGGAGGAGCAGAAAACCAAGACCTACTTTTGAAAATTGAAGCAGCAGAGAAATTCAAAAATGAATTGGCTTTCGAACGTGATACCCTTCGCAATCAATTGGCAGAGGCTGGCTCTGAAACTGTAAGTCTTAGCGAGACCATTGAGCAATTGAAGCATGAGGCAAACAAACAGATAAACGAGAAACAGAAAAGCTTAGAAGCCGAAATACAAGCTCATCAAAAAGCAGAAGCAGTAAACCAAGAATTGCGACGAATCAACAGCGAATTGGAAGCAAACGTGCAGAAGGCTCAAGAAACCATTGCCCATTTGACTGGGCAAGTGGAACAAAACAAAGAAACAGAAACTAGATTGAAAGCCACACTGGAAGCTAAACAACAAGAACTGGTTGCTATTGCAGCGCACGCTCACGCTGTTCAGGAGAAGAGTCAAAATTATCTCAGGCACATAGATGAGGCAGGCCAAACAGAAAGCAACCTAAGAGACGAAGTTGCAACCCTCAACAATAAATTGCAACGAAACATGGAGGAAAGAGATAACGCAATTCGAGAATTGAATACAGAAAGAGAGAACTTGAGAAAAGCTTTTCTAGCCGAACGGGAGTCCTTAATTGAACAGGCCAATTCGGAGAGAAAACGAATAGCTCAACATGTTCAGGCAGAAGTGGAAGAAAAAGCACGGGGATATTACGATCCCTTGTTAGCAAAGGCAAACGAAGATTTGAAAAAATTGAGAGAGCTGTACAACCAAGAGCAGAAAGCAAACAACGACAACCTTGCAAATTCCGACATCCAAAAAGGCAAATTAGAAGCTGAGTTCAAAAAGAGAGAGAAACTACTGAAGGAAGAATACGAACGGAAAGAACTTGAAGCTTTTGAAGAAATACAAAAGCTGCAAGATGAAAGGGAACAGGCACAAGCTTTTCATCAAGAAACGTTAGGAAAAGAACGAGTGTTTCTTCAATTGGCCAAACAAAAAGCTGAAGATAAAGCAAACACATGGGAGGTCACAGCAACAAATTTGCAGAAGCTGGTTATTGAACTTACAGCAACAAAGGAAGCCCTGGATAGCAGTCTGCATCTCAAAAATGAGGAAGCATACAAATTGGCACAGGAATTACAAAGCCTTCAACAAAAAGCACAAGAAACCAAATATATACTTCAGCGGCAACAAAAACGAAACACTTCGCCAACCAATCTAGATGAAGAACATGAAGAAGAAGCAATAGCTTTGGATGAAGCGTTGGAAGAAGTGGCGGAAAAGGCGCTAGACATTTTGGATCAACAAAAAGAAGTGATCGTAAAAGAATATGCGCAACCTGCGGGAACGAGCAAAAAGAGAAAGCTGACACCTCAATATGAGACTGTGGCAGAGGGCAAGGGTAAAGAAAAAGAGAACGGATTTACATTCGAAGATTTCAAAGCCCCTGATCTTCCCTTCACCACTGAGGAAGAAGAAGTCGGTCAAAAACCGGGGTTCTCGTTACAGAGGGTTCAACAAAAAATAAGAGAGGATAGAGAAGAAGAAGAAGAAGAACTTCCTACTCTAAAAGACAAGGACAGTTTGCGCCGATTAGCAAGACAAGGCATACGACAACATGGTGTCCGTTTTAAATAAAAATTCTAATTCCAAAGAAGAAAAGAAATATGGCAGAAGCAATTCTTTTGGCAGGAGCATTATATGGCGTTTGGAATATCGCCATGCAACGCCATAAACAATTGAACAATCATGATCAAGCCAGCAGCTTTGATGACCCAACAGGAAAAAATCGCTACAACTCCAAAGAAGTAGCGCCTTACATTTACCACGAACAACAAGACAGAGTCAATTACGGAGAAATATTAGGCCCCAAATGGGAAATGAGTTACACAAGCCGTCAAGCACGGTCAAGACGAAGTGCTAAGAAACCAGAGTTAGATCGTTCTATCTATTTTCAAAATGGTTATATGCCAACTACTCTTTCGCGCTTTATTGATGAAGCAGTTACTCCTTGTACACACGCCGACTTTAGCGAAGACGGAAGAGGAAGACTCATGGCAGGAGAAAGTTGTATTTTGAATGAAAATTTAATAGCAACTTAAATAGACATAATAAATTCTTCGTCACTATCACTGTCATCAGTCATCACACAGGAGTCTTCGGATTCAGAATCTTCGGTTTCAGAGTCTTCGGTTTCAGAGTCTTCGGTTTCAGAGTCTTCGGTTTCAGAGTCTTCGGTTTCAGAGTCTTCGGTTTCAGAGTCTTCGGTTTCAGAATCACACTCGGGAGTGGTATCGTAAAGAGTGAAAGATTTAATTCCCGCTGCAATCAATAAGACCAAATGAGCACCATCACGGACATCCCGAATTAAGCCCTTGTGTACGTACGAAATTCCAAAGTTGTAAAGTTGACGGTCGAAGATTTCGTCGAAATGGTAGCGAATGGCTGCGTGGATGGAATAAGAAGACAACACAAGAGATTTCCAATCGAGAAAGCCGAGATCGGTCGAGATAGAAATGTGATATCTTTCCTGCTGCTCGGCAGATAGATTCGGGTCCCAAAGACAACGGGTATAGTCGGCTGTCCAATAACTCAAAGTAATTTTCTCCAAGATTTTGGAACTTTCGTTCATTAGACGTTTACGGATCTTCGGTTGAGCAACGGAGTCGTGGTATTTACGAATCTTCTTTAGCGGACGCAAATTGGTTTTCCTATTAAAAGACGGTGGTCAGAATACGAAGTTTAACTCATAATCAGTCAAAACAATGCAAAACGTAAATTCATCAGCCCACTCACCTTGTTTTCAGAAGTTTGGATTCTTCGTCGTCGCCAGCCGTAAGGTCGATAAAATCATTTTTGTTTTGCATTGTAAAAAAGTGTAACGAGTGAGGGTCTTTGCGGGAGCTGTGGCGCCTATAGTAAAGGTCTTTGTTAGTGAGGGTCTTTGTTAGTGAGGGTCTTTGTTAGTGAGGGTCTTTGCCGTACGTTCTGTAGTGGGGGTCTTTGCGGGAGCTGTGGCCGTGTGTACTGTTTTGTGTGTGTTAAAATAATAAAATAATTATTATTTATTTTTATTTATATGTATAATTAAATATTTAATTCCCGGTTATTGCGATCGCAATTACGAACTCCGCATTACTAATTCCGCTGCAACCTAGAACAACCCAGCAATCTTTACACTGCAATTACGAACTCCGCACTACTAATTCCGCTGCAACCTAGAACAACCCAGCAACTAGAATTATTTTGAAAAAGACTTATTGATTTTAATCGGAAAGATCTGCGTTTCCAAGATAATTGTCAACATTATCCAACTTTCTTTCGAGCTTGCGTTGTTTTTTGCGCAAGTCTTCTACGCTTGCGTTTTTCAACCCTAACAAAAATTCGTTAAGATCATCCCAGGCAACAACAGGGGAAGACAAGGATGCTTGCACCGATTTCGAATACTGGAGTTGTGCGGAAACGAGATTCAAACGGGCGGAAGTCTTTTTCCTCAAGCGAACGAGATCCTTGTATTCGGAAGGCGTTACGTAGTTGGTACTCTTTTTCGGGGGTGACGCAGGGCGAGTCTTTACAGCGGTTTGACGAAGATGGCGGCGTTTAGCCACACGAGATGGCGCAGCAGAGGCAGCCCTTTTAACAGGAACAGCGGAGGGCGGAGAAGTCACCGATTTTTCTTGAACTTGTTCTACGGCATTCTTGGCTTGCAGGGCAGTGTCGATCAACACAGTTTCCATTGCCGCAACTTCTTCGGCTGTTGGAGAAACGTCATTGTTTTGCATTGTTAATGAGGGTCTTTGATATGTCTACAGTAAAGATCTTTGTTAGTGAGGGTCTTTGCGGGAGCTGTGGCCGTGTGTACTGTTTTGTGTGTGTTAAGAAAAAGAAAATAATTATTTTTATTTATATTTACTTTTGCGGAATCTCGATTTAATCTGACTTGCGGAATTGGTAATTGCTGGGTTGTTCTAGGTTGCAGCGGAATTAGTAGTGCGGAGTTCGTAATTGCGATCGCAATTGCCGGGAATTAAATATTTAATTATACATATAAATAAATAAAGGAAATAAATAAATATTTTATCTTTATTTTTCTTCAAAACATGTCTACCGAACAACAAGCTCCTGCTACCCCTCTACCCAACGCTTACCGCGGTGCAATCGTACCTGAGACGCCTCTTATGCAACAAGGAGAAGAAGAAACAAAACAGAGGAGACAATACCCTGACCTGAATAATCTCTTCCACTGTGCGTGGTGTCATATCCCGTTAGCTGATGACGAAAACGAATCGTTGAGGCGCCAATGTTTTATTTGCGGCTTTGCTGTTTGCCCTGAATGTCTTACCACCAACAAAGGCAAGGTTCTGGTAAACATTGGTCGCCGCTACATTTGTGACGAATGCACAAGGGATTTGGTGACGCATATGGAACCGATGACAAGCGAACCGATTAAGAGATTCAAGAAACAAAAAAGATGGACACGTTTACTTTCTTCTCGCGGGCAATTGTATGTCGTCAAAAGATCGGTTCTGGATTAATTTTTTTTCAATAAAGTCCACATAAATTCTAAATCATGTAAATAAGTAAAGCCGAGGCTACGTAAAAAAATGAGTAAAGAAGTTCTGAATTCCAAGTTTAATGTGCAAGATCCTTTGCACATCGCCGAATTTTCACCGGCCATCACCCCTTATGGGTTCAAGGGTTATTCCAAACTTCCCAACTGGGAGAAAGAAATACAACCTATACAACCGGTCAGCTCAACAGCTGCTTTGGCTTCCACAATCCGTTTCACTTTCCCCAAACGTTCGACTTTCATCGGAAAGCATCATTTGGTGGCCACAATTAGTGCTGTGACCCCTAACGGTGGAGGAACTGCTCGTTGTGTGGACTTTGCTGGGTTCAGACTTTACCCTGCTGTGCAATATCGCTATGGCTCCAACTTGATTCAAACCATCGACTATTTGACTCTTCATTTGTTGCACCGCCAAAATCTGCGCAGAGAGGAAAGAGAGGCGGAAGCTGTTTTGGTTGGCGGTGATTTGAGCATTGCTGAAAGAGAGTCATTGGCCCTTCAACCACAAACCTTCTACACCAATATGCCTTGCTGGTGGAGTGGTCACCCTAGCACCTATTTGAACAGAGACGCTTTGTCACATGACTTGGAAATTGCTGTCACAACTTGCTCGGCAGGAGATCTGACCCAAGGAACTTCTGGAACAATTCCTACAGTGAGTCTCAG
>Ga0315903_10005689_pt1 | contig 16171 bp, 11 predicted proteins | sample LakEriMetagenome_7_FD_203524 | JGI IMG/M metagenome (GOLD analysis project Ga0315903, IMG submission 203524) | Freshwater fungal communities from buoy surface, Lake Erie, Ohio, United States - Buoy 2 MA119 | ecosystem: Environmental > Aquatic > Freshwater > Lake | place: USA: Lake Erie, Ohio...
ACAGGGTTTAAGGAGGTCATTGGCTCCTGAAAAATCATAGCAATGCTCTTACCGCGCAATTCGTCGAGCGTTTGGCTGTCGGGGGTTAATTCGCATCCTGCGGAACTACCGGATAGAAGTGAAGAGTCGATGACGAATTTACCGGAAGGAAAGACGGTTTTTTCAGAGTTAAGAAGCCTCATTAGGCTTAACGAGGAAACAGATTTTCCACTTCCTGATTCTCCTACTATTGCCAGTGTTTTTCCGGCGTTAACTGAGAAGCTACTGTTGCGAACAGCTGTTGTGATATTCTTGTCAACGCGAAAGCCGATGCTCAGGTTTTCGACGGTAATAAGTGGTAGTTCGCTCATGGATTGGTTTCATTAAAAACCAACCGCAGCATATCATTTTTGTGGGTCGATGACTCCGGCATTAAAGTGACGGTTACATATTTTCCTTGTGTGGTTAACCCACGCCACTCGGTCTTGGTCTGGTTTTTTTTACTGTTCCCATACCGCTCATCATAGTAGTGTTCGAAATCAGCAAGCAGGTGTTCTCTTAGTTCGCGGCTCTTTGGGTAAACATCCAGACTAATATGGTTCAAACCATCTTCGTTAAAGCTGTAGGAGATTTCGTACCAGGCAGAATCAGATTCGTTGGATTCGAATCGATAGATCAGTTCATCGGGCATGCTATACACTGAGCTTGCTTCCTCCCGGCGTTTAATTGCTGTTGGTTTGTCACCAAGAAAAACCCCGCGGAAATCACCGCCCTTAGCGGGCTGCAGAATAGCTTCAGCCGATACAGGACCTTGTTGTTGCTGGCACGAGCAAAAGACCGTGACCGCAACAATAATCGAGATGATTCTCCGCATAAGCATGTATCAAATATCCAGAACTTCAAGTCATTTCTAAGGACTGCGCAAACAACAAATCAGCAACAATTTGTTTATAGCGCACAATATCGCATTTGATTGTAGTGTTACCCGCTATGAACCAATCCCAACACAGACATGAAAAATCAACTTATCCTGGCTGGAGCCGCGCTTTCCGTATTCTGTTGTTTGTATGTTGTTCGCTTGAGCGATGCTGCTAAGGCGGCGTTTCCTGCGCAACAGGAAACCCCATTCGTTGTACCCGCGGTTTACGAAAGTGAGTCTGCACCTGTTCCTCAACCCTTGCCCGAGGCTGAAGTAAAGCTGAATGCTACCAAAACAACGGCAAAAATCTCAAATGAAAGTGAAGCATACGTAGAGTGCAAGAAGGGCACAAAGCTGTTTTTTCCCGCGGGTTCTTTCATGTACCCATCGGGCAAACCTGTAACTGGTAAGGTTAAACTAGTTATTGAGGAATGTTATGACATGGATGAAATGCTCAAAGCGAAACTAAGTACAACCTCCGGAAACCGCAGGCTTGAAACCGCGGGCATGATTAAGGTAACGGCATACGCAGGGGGCACAGAGGTAAATCTGAAGGAGAATGGAAGGTATAATATCTACTTCCCTGTAGCGGGTCAGAGAAAGGATGATTTTGAGCTCTTTTATGGGTATCGTGATGAGAATGGAATAATTGATTGGAAGCTGGAGGATAACTCGGTGGCCATCGATGAAACACCCGCATCGAGTCGCTCTATAACCAATGATTGTTTTGTCCAGATTAGCGCTAGTCAGTATCGCTGTGGTAACCACATCAAAGAGATGGATTATTTCAATTGGCCCTTGACAAATGGACAAAACCTGAATCAATGGTTTGTGTCAAGTTTTAATGCCGACCCCGCTATGCTCGACGACTTCTGCGCAAAACGAATGTATTCACAACTGACATTTCATTTAAACGAAGACGGCACGGTAAAGGACTACTATATTTCCCACGGTTCGCGTGATGACTATGATCGATTGCTGGCTTCGACTTTAATGACGATGCCACCGATTGACATGGAAAAGTTTATGCCGAAATACAAGGAGGACCATGCGTGTATATTGTCTTTCGGGCGTCAGCAGGAGACAAACTCAAAGCAATTCGTGAACAGGTTTAAGAAGCGCCATAATTACACTAACCCCGATAAGAAACTTGCCGACGTTAAGACAGAGGATTTGAATTACTATGTTTTCTCAAGTACTGAATTGGGGTGGATCAATTGCGATCGTTTTTTACCAACTGAGGGGCCGTTAGTCAATGTTACCGTGAATGTTCCGATGTGTGAAGGCCCTAGTGTTTCTATGGTTTTTGATGATAATCGATGCATTCTGGCCGGTGTAAAACAGGGTGGTCGCTTTGTGTTCAACAATGTTCCATCCAACACAAATGTGCGATTAATCGTTCTCGATAATCCGGAGGGTAGGCCGCGCATGGAGGAGGCAAAAATGAACACCTCTGCTTTGAGGTATACGGTCTCAGACATGGAGCCGATTACACTGGCGGATCTGGATCGAGCGCTCTGTTGGAATTAAAGAGTTTTGTGTGATTATGGTTACCGCAGAGGCCCCTATCTTTGCGCGCAAATTCCAACAGATGAACATTGATCACATGCTAAAGACCCTGGGTCTGCAAGAAAAAAATCAAGGCACGAGCACCGGACAAAACTTTTTTGGAAGCGGTGAAGAGATTTCATCCTTCTCGCCTGCCGATGGAAAATTGATTGGCAGCATAACATGCACAACTGCTGATGAGTATAATCGAGTAATTCAAACCGCCCAAGAAGCATTCCTGTCCTGGAGGTTGATGCCGGCACCAAAGCGTGGTGAGATAGTGCGTCAATACGGTGAAAAGTTGCGGGCGAAGAAGCAGGAATTGGGTCAACTCGTTTCATATGAAATGGGTAAGTCACTTCAAGAAGGCCTTGGAGAAGTGCAAGAGATGATAGACATCTGCGATTTTGCAGTTGGATTGTCACGCCAGCTCTATGGATTAACCATGCACAGCGAACGCCCCGGTCATCGCATGTATGAGCAATGGCATCCGCTTGGTGTGGTCGGTATTATCTCGGCGTTTAATTTCCCGGTTGCTGTTTGGAGTTGGAATAGTGCACTGGCATGGGTGTGCGGAAATGTGTGTGTATGGAAGGGAAGTGAGAAGACCCCTCTTTGCGCTGTTGCTTGTCAGAATATTTGGAACGAAGTTGCCCGTGAGAACAACCTGCCTGAGGGAATATCTAGCATTGTAACCGGCGATGTAAAGGTTGGTTCGCTGATGACGGAAGACAATCGACTTCCCCTGATTTCAGCGACCGGTAGCACACGTATGGGAAGAATTGTTGGAGCCAAGGTTGCGGAACGTTTTGGAAAGAGTCTCCTCGAGTTGGGTGGCAACAACGCGATTATAGTGACTCCTAATGCTGATTTGAAGATGACAATCATTGGTGCTGTATTTGGCGCTTGTGGCACGGCCGGTCAGCGTTGTACAACTACTCGCCGACTGATTATTCATGAAAGTGTTTTTGATGAAGTAACAACGAAACTTGTTCAGGCTTACGGACAACTGCGTATAGGTAATCCTTTGGATCAGAATAATCACGTAGGTCCGCTCATTGACACTGACGCGGTAAAAATGTACCTTGAGTCTATCGAGGCTGCTAAGCAACAAGGTGGAAAGGTACTGGTTGAAGGCGGAGTGCTTGACGGTTCGAGTTATGAAAGTGGTTGTTATGTAAAGCCTTGTATCATCGAAGTAAAGGATTCAAGCTTACCCATTGTTCAACATGAAACATTTGCCCCGATTCTGTATGTAATGAAATACACGGAGTTGAGTCAAGCCTTAGCAATGCAAAATGGTGTAAATCAAGGCTTAAGCAGTAGTATTATGACCACGAATATGCGTGAAGCCGAGTACTTCCTATCTGTTGAGGGAAGTGATTGCGGAATTGCGAATGTGAATATTGGAACCAGTGGTGCGGAAATAGGCGGAGCGTTTGGCGGTGAGAAAGAAACGGGCGGTGGTCGTGAATCAGGCTCTGACAGCTGGAAGAGCTACATGCGCCGTCAAACGAATACGATTAACTATAGCGCTAATCTTCCGCTGGCACAAGGCATTAAGTTCGACTTGTAGAAGTAGATTTTACCAAGAGAGCTTGCTCAAAACGAAGAATGGCCGCGCTTATGCGCGGCCATTTCATTTTGAGGCTAATTAGAAAGATCCTTCAAGGCAGTGATCTCACCGTCCCAGATGCATGAGGAGGATTGAGATGTCGGCAGGATTAACCCCGCTGATGCGGGATGCTTGTCCAAGTGTTTCCGGCTGTATAGCGTTGAGTTTTTGTCTGGCTTCTGTGCTGATGTTACCTATTTTTTCGAAATCAAATCCTTTTGGAAATCGAATATGTTCGAGGCGAAGAAGTTTCTCAGCCATTTCGCGCTCTTTAGCCAGGTAGCCGCTATATTTTATCTCTATTTCGGCCTGTTCAAGGATTTCCGGAATGAGATCGCCAGTATCGGCAATGCTTTCAACGATGGATGGATATAAGGGTGTAAAATCCGACAATCGAAGCTCGGGCCTACTCAATACACCACCCAGCTTGACTTTTTGTGTTATTGGGGCGCTAATGCGGTTTTCGAGCGTTGGGTTGATGGTTTCCGGGTCGACCGACAGCTTTTCTATGTGTTTTAGTACGGTTTTCTTACCGGCGAGCTTTTGTTCCACGTGAAATTTACGCTCCTCTGTTGCTAACCCGATAGCGACGGCTTTGGCTGTTAGTCGTTCGTCGGCATTGTCTTGACGCAGGAGTGTTCGGAATTCCGCCCTGCTTGTAAACATTCGATATGGCTCATCTGTCGATTTGGTAATCAGATCGTCGATGAGAACACCTATGTACGCCTCGTCGCGATTGAGAACAAATGGCTCTTTGTTTTGGGTCCAGTGTGCGGCATTGATTCCAGCCATAAGCCCCTGGCAGGCAGCCTCTTCGTATCCGGTTGTGCCGTTGATTTGACCTGCGAGAAATAGCCCGGGTATAGCCTTACATTCAAGGGTGTGCTTAAGTTGATCCGGCGGAAAATAATCATATTCAATGGCGTATCCCGGACGAAACATTTTAGCCTGTTCAAACCCAGGTATCTGCTGCAACGCGGCCTTTTGAACGTCTTCCGGTAAGCTGGTTGAGAAGCCATTCACATAAATTTCGACTGTATTCCAGCCCTCCGGTTCAACGAAGATTTGATGCCTGTCTTTATCGGCAAAGCGAGTGATTTTGTCTTCGATAGAAGGGCAGTAGCGTGGACCTACACCTTGTATTCTACCGGCAAACATTGGGCTTTTTTCAAATCCGGTTGCCAGAATGTCGTGTACCGTAGTATTGGTGTATGTTATCCAGCAGCAGCGCTGGTGTTGTAAAGGTTTTGTGATAGGTAAATAGCTGAATTTCCCGGGCTCTGCATCACCCGGTTGTTCTTCCATCGCGCTGTAATTGAGTGATCTACCATCGATTCGTGGTGGTGTCCCCGTTTTCATGCGTCCGCTGCGTAGGCCCAAGGAATTCAACTGCTCCGTCAGCCCTTCTGCGCGCTTCTCCCCCATTCTACCACCGCCGAATTGCTTTTCTCCGATGTGGATGACCCCGTTCAGAAAGGTTCCGCTGGTAACGACAACTGAGCGGCAATTGAAACGAATTCCCATGCCGGTTATAACACCCTTGATTTCATTATTCTCTATTACAACCTCGCTCACCATGTCTTGCCAAAAATCCACAAGTGGTGTGGCCTCCAGCATGTTTCGCCATTCCTCGGCAAACCTCATTCGATCGTTTTGAGTTCTGGGACTCCACATGGCCGGGCCTTTCGACTTATTCAGCATACGGAACTGGATCGCTGATCGATCCGATACTATACCCGAATACCCTCCTAAGGCATCAATCTCACGAATGATTTGACCCTTTGCAATACCACCCATTGCGGGGTTGCAACTCATTTGTCCAATCTTATTCATGTCCATGGTAATCAGCAAGGTACGAGCACCAAGATTAGCTGCTGCTGCTGCTGCTTCATTGCCTGCGTGGCCAGCGCCAACGACGATTATATCATACGAATTTTCCATAAAGAGAGGGTTCCACGTGAAACCAGCATTGTTGTTTTAAAATGTAATTTTTGCAAGGCATTTTTCTTCCTGTTGACGCATCATTGCAATGTCTTTTTTTGTTTTGTCTTTATAACCACAAAGATGCATAACACCATGAATAATAACACGATAGGTTTCATTTTCGACCGCCAACCCATGTTCTTGAGCGTTGTCTTGAATGCGGTCAAAACTGATATAGAGATCGCCTGAAATCTTGTCGGCGACTGTGAAATCGAAGGTAATGATATCGGTGAAATAGTCGTGTGCTAAATGGGAGCGATTCATTTCCAGCAAATGCTCGTCAGAGCAAAATATGACGTTGATATCACCGGTTTTTTTGTTTTCCGCCAGAATACAGTCGTCTATCCAACGTTTTAAGGCAGTTTTATGCTTTAGTCGAGGGTTTATGTCAATGGAGTGAAAGAAGATAGCCATATGGCCGCGAAATTACGTTTTCGCGCTCGTTAACAAGATATCAACACAAGAAAAAGGTGCGTTAGCCCAACTACGGCAGGGTTTATTGGCCGGAACGCGTTGATGCAATGAAGGGGCCTGAGTATGAGGGTTGATGAGGAGAAAATTCGCGCTCAGATGAAAATCAGAGTGAATTTCACGTGAAATCGCAACGGGATATTTATTTTCACGCCCTATGAAGAATATAGCTGTGTTGGTGGATTACACCGAGGGGTGCAGAAAGGCCCTAAATGAAACTCGAATTCTAGCGGAATTGGCGGGTTCTAAAATTCATGTGTTGAATGTTACATCGAATGAACGCGATGAAGCTGAGCACGCTCGGTTAAGTGCGTTTGCTACGGAAGAGATAGGTCTTTCCTTGCCGATTCAAACTCACCTCGCTGACGGCCGTTTATTGACAGCATTGAAATCGGCACTGGAAGAGATCAATCCGGATTTGATTGTACTCTGCACGCACGGTGTAAAGGGAATCACACAACATTTGTTTGGGTCGAGGATTCTGTCGCTTGTGCAGTCGGTGGAGTTGACGTTTTTGGTTGTTCAGGAAAACAGCAATATTGCCGAGGAGGGTTTTGGTAAAATATTATTCCCGGCAACCCACAGCGAAAAGGCGAGTATTCTGATGCACCAAGTGATGAACATAGCAGCTGAATGTGATAGTGAGGTCGTCTTTTACGAAATCGATAAATATCTAGGTGACGCAGAAAACGAGATTCGCCAAAATTTTGAGGCAGCTAAAAAGATCTTCAAAGCCAAGGGAATTCGCTATAGTCACGTAAAGGAAGAGCCGAATAATCACTCGATGGGCTTCGCCAGGCAAACACTGGATTATGCTGTTAAGAATGGAATTGGTCTGATCGCAACTCCCTCAGAGGTTGTAGACAACGGCTTCCTAATGTTGAAGTCTGATAAGGAGCTTTTACTCACGAACGAGCAAGGAATACCAATCCTCGCTTGTGGATAGCAATCAGGCGGGAGTATTTTCGAGAACTGCAAAATCCAGAATTACAACACGGCCATTGTCTTCGAAGGCACAATGATCGGCCAATTTTTTCATGAGAAAAACGCCCCTTCCGTGCGGTTTCTCGATGTTTTCAGGAGCAGTAGGGTCGGGCAGATTGTCATAGTCGAAGCCCGGACCTTCGTCTTCTATCGTGAATCGAAGGTTGTTTTCGGACACAGTAAAATGAAGTGTAACCGATTTTGATGGGTCCATTTTATTCCCGTGCACGATTGCGTTATTGACGGCCTCGGTCATGGCAATAAGCAACTCGCCATAATAGTCTTCTTTCACGTGAAACTCGGCGCACACATCGTCGATGAGTTGTTCGGCAATGTGGATGTTTTCCAAAACGGAAGGAAACTGGAGAGTGCGGTTTACGGATGCCATATCGAATTATTGGTCGCCTAATTTAATGAAGTACGAATTTACCTTTTCCTTGTAATAAGGTTTTAGTGTTGGAGGAACAGTTTTCAACAACTCTGTTTCCTGTTGCTTTTTGCGCATGTACTCCTCATACTTCATGGGGTTTGACACAGGATAGTCGCGCGCTTCATTGCTTTTGCGCTCGTTATCGCGATCGCGGGTACGCTCCGCTTCTTCTGCTTTGAGCAGGCGTATTTCGATGTCGCGCTGGCGACGAATAGACTCCTCTGTAATCTGATTATTGACGATATCTTTTTGCAGCTGCTCCATCTCTTTCGCAATCTGTTTCAATTCGTTTCCATTGCCGCTACCATCTTGGTTGAGCTCTGCCGCTTTCTCTTCAACTGCTTTGCGAATGGCTGCTTGTTTGGCTGCCATCTCAGCTAATTGACGACTCATTTGCTGCCCGCCAGAATTGTTTTTACCTTGATTCTTGCCCTGCTTCTTCATTTCCTCCAGTTGCTTGGATAAGCCTTCCTGCATTTTTTTGATTTGGCCCGCACTGGGTTTAGGCTTGCTTCCGCTACCGCCCGGTTTATTGCAGCTGCCGCTACCCGGTTTGCTGTTGGCCGATTGTTGCTGCATTTGCTTTAGCGCCTCATCGAGCATAAGAGCCAGGTTATTGAAGCTGGTCATGACATATTGTTGGGAGGATGTGATTTCGGGCGTGCGACGATCGGGAATGGAGGCAAGCGCTTTTTCCATGTTTTCGTTCACCAGATTGATTTCTCGATTCACAGCAGCGCTTACCTGTGGAACACGTTTACTCAATGCGAACAATGAGTCCTCGACCATCTTCGCATCATCTTTCAACTTGCGTTGTGTTTGTCCGAGTTTGTTATAGTTCGGGTCTTTGTTATCAATCTTGCCGAAGTTGTTCATCAATGACTCTTGATCGAAACTAAGCGTGATAATGTTTTCCAGCAGGGCTCGCAGCGATTCCATATCTTCTTCTTGCTGCTCTTGTTCTTGTGAGTCCATGGCCATTTGCATTTGATCGGCCATCTCCTGCATTTTCTTGGCAGCGCTTTTTTGTGATTTTGACGCACTGCTTTTTTTACTCTTGCTCAACTCATCACTGCTTTTTTTCTGCTCCTGTTCAATTTCTTGCTCTTGATTTTCCGTGTCGGGCATGCCATTCGGATTCTCAAGCTCTTCGTTCATTTTTTCTAGCTCATCCATCTCTTTTTGGAGCTCTTCAAACTCTTTGTTGAGTGAGTCTTGTTTTGATTTTAACTCGTCGCTGTTCGACTCTTTTTTCTCGCTTTCGTTCGCTAGTTTTTCTTGTTCCTCTGCGAGCTTTTCCATTTTCTCGATGGTCTTTTCCATTTTTTGTTCAAACTCTAATTGTTTGAACTGCTCTAGTGCGCGGTCGAGTTCTTTTTCCAGGTCCTCATTCGACAAATCCATTTTATCGAGCTCCTTCTGGATTTCTTCTTTGTTGAGCTCTTCCATCATACGCTGCATTTCCTCCATCATTTTCTGAAGCTCTGGAGTCATAACCTGCTCCATCAAATCCTGCAATTGTTTTTGTTTCTCCTGCAGTTTTTCGTTGGGTTGATTGAATTCGTTTTCCTGCTGATTTTTTTGTTCGTTTTGCTCTTGAATTTCTTCCACTTGCTTTTGCAGTTCTTGCTGACGTTTCATGAGCTCTTCCAGCTTTTTCTTGTCTTGCCAGTTCATCTCCTTCTTGTCGAGCAATTGGCGCTGCAACTCTTCCAGCTGTTTTTCCAGCTCTTTGGCTTCTTTGATACTTTCTTCCAGCTTGTCCTTGATGTCCTCGTTTTTCTGTTCAATATTCTCCTCTAGTTCTTCTTCGCTCGGTACTGTGTATTCACGTTCACCCGTAGTGGCTGATTTTGAGCCATGGAATCCGTCGTTGTCCCAGATTTCGAAGTAGTAAGTGAACACATCACCGGGAGAAATTCCAAGTTGACCCAAGTCCCATGAATGGAAGAAAATGTCGCCCGTTGCATCTTGGTTAACCGGTAAATCAATCGTGTGCAGTTGATCATCGGCCGCAGCACCATCGCGCTGAGCCAGTCGATAATTGAAGGTAAGGCGGCGGAAACCGTAGTCGTCCTTCACTTCGCCGGTGAAGTACACCCATTTGAAGGAGGCGCTGTCTTTTTCCTCTTGCATGGAAATAGATGGGTGTAAATCAGGAACGACCTGAATACGATAATTTAGACTATCGCCAAAGGGGATGTATTGATTCGATGTTTGAATGGAGTAACCGATAGATTGAATTGCTGTTTGACGAAAATTAGCACGGTCGTTACCGGTAGGCAGCGTGTAGGTGCTGTCGCCGAATTGAATGAGCAGAGATTCGTTATTCGCCGTATTGAAGTTCCATTGAACTTGCGTTCCCTCGGGTACAACCAGGTCGCCCGTGTTTTGAACGTTTTCTTGCGCGCGCTTCAGATAAGTAGGGAAGTTTAGGGTAATCCCAAAATCCAGTAGGCGCGGGGATGGAATAACTTTCAGTTCGTATTGATCCGAGAAAAAACCGTTGGCGCTGAAAGCAAACGCGAGATCTTCCCGAACGTTTTTGAACGTATGAGAAAACGCAACGTTGCTTTGTTTTTCAAGCAGAAACTGTTGTGATCCAAGCATGACGTATACTTTCTCGGGAATCTCGTTTCCACTGAGTTCAATGTTGACCGTGTAGTCTTTGTTTTCCGGCGTCGTTAGATTTTCGTTGGTTACCTTGATGGTGAACGGCGCCTCTTCCGCAATGATTTGTCCGTGTTTGATAAGTCGCTCGGTTGGCTTGGTCAAAATACTTGGTGCGGCAAACAACAGAATGAGAACGATACTTACCGGAGGCAGAACCCACTTCAGGTATTTGCGGTTTTCACGGAAGTCGATGGCACTCGAGAATGGCACCGGACGCAGCTCGCTTATTTTTTGTGCGATGCTGGCTTCAAGCAATGAGTTGTCACCATTGCCGGCCATTGATTTTAATTGAAGTGTATTGAGCAGTTTGTCTTGAACGTGCGGAAAGTGTTTGCCGATAATCTGCGCGGCTTGCTCATGAGAAATGATTTTTCCCAAGCGAAAAATTTTAGACAGGGGAAGCAGGAAGAATTTAGCAAGAACGAAAAACACCCCACCAACAAACGACCAGAAAAGGAATGTGCGCATAGCTATGCTGAATCGCCCAAAGTATTCTGCCAGCGTAACGACCAAGTAAGTGAAGAAAATAATCGCAAGGCAATAGAGCACCCCGCGTATCATCTGGTTTTTGTAATACTTGCGAATGAACACATCCAGTTTCAGGAGTAGCTGATTGTATTCACCGGTTGAGTTGTTCATATTCGGAAACACGCGCTGATTGCGCCACGCTTCAAAAATAAGCGAATGGTGGTTAGATATTGTGTGATAAGGCGGGTTTCGGGAAAATTAACGAACCCCTTACTTGAACTCTGAGTAATTCCAAACACCAATCATTTGCTCTCGGATGAATTTACGGGCCAGATCATAAACATCTTCTTGGGCCTTGTACCAAACGGCTTTGTTGGCAGTGGATTCGGCTTTGAACTTCGTAAGTCGTACAATTTCGATTCCGTGAATAGGGGCTTCCGTGCGCTCTAGCATGTCGATATGGTCGAGCGATTCCTGCTTGTCACGGTAGGTGCTTTCGTCGCGATTAATAACTGCTTTTCTCATGCAATATGCTTAATGCCAAACGGGTTTCGGCGGTTTAAGCGACCGAGGTTTTTAAGGCGAACAAATCTACAAACACAGGAGTGAGTCACAGCATTTCACCTCCTGGATTTGTAAGCGAACACATAAGTGATCAACACAATCGTCAGTAAGACAAAAACACCAATCAAATAAGCCATCATGCCAAAGGGTTGTTCATTGATGCTTTCCGGCGCCGGTGGTCTATAGCCGTCGATTTCCATTGGCAGAGAGTCTTTAACAGAGTAAGTCAAACCGTCCATTGTTTGAATAATGCTCCAGCGGTTGTCGCGCAATAAAAGCGAATCGGGAATATGAAACGCGAGTGAATCAACAATGGTATCGTTTAGACTCAGGAACCACGTGCCGCTTTGTGTGAAGGAATCCAAAAAATCAATCTTTACAACTGTTCCTTTAAAATCCGGGAATCGCTTTTTCCATTTTTTAGGATGGTTTGTGATGATGAGCATAGTGCTATCCTTCCATTTGTCTTCATTGTGAATAGTAATGGCAGAATCAACACCGAACAGATGCAATTTAAAGTCACTGAATTTCCTCTTGCTGCCATTCAGATTGAACAATGCAATCCAGTGAACATCGTCCCGAGACTTCATTTCTGTGCCGTAGCCCGCAATTCCATAATCCTGATAAAGTTCTGGGTTGAAAGGGGCTTTGGTAAAATGGGCGGTGTGATTACCATCAGCGGATAGATCAACGAATCGGGTGGCGCTGGTATCTCCATCTTCTTTCCAATACATAAAGCGATAGGGAAAAAAAGATTTTGCTTCAACTTTGATAGATCTTCCCGAATAAAACAACCCGTCTACGCGACTGAAGCACAGTGACGAGGAGTTGAGAGACAGCAAGGGTTTTTCACCCATGTTTGACGCCACGTTTAGACGCACCCGTTCCGGTGACAATCCAAAGGCGATACACAGGTGCTCGTGAAATTTTACCTGTCGAATATCAAAGAATTCTTTCAGGTTATTTACGCTTGCAATCCAACGGTTTTCAGATGATTTTCTTGCCGGGTACCGGTTGATGTGAAAGGGTATTTCAGGCTGAATCCAGCGACTGAAGTAGTCGATTCGCGATAGAATAGTGTCGTTGTGCAAGCAAGTCGCCTGCATTAGTCCAATCTGATTAATAAATCGGTCTCTTAAAGTTGAGTCGGCGACCAAATTTCGAAGAATGTGTGTAGTCCATGTTGGGTTGTACCAACAGGTTTGAGTTGGACTTATTCGATCGGCGATGAAGTTTTTTTGTTGCACGCGGTCCTGGCATCCCAAGTCGGAATCATAGAAAATCCAACGCCAGCGATTATCGAGATTTTTTGATTTCCAAAAACGAATATTTCCGCGTGAATCGGTATTGGCGATGTACAGTTGAAGGATGCTGTAATTCATATAGTTTTCTACATCCATCCGGTCCTCAATCAAATGCTGATAATTCGAATCGTTGTGTAAACGGGCCAGATCAGAATGCAGTTGTTGATACTCTTTTGAAGTTTCTCCAGCTCCCTGAATTAATATGGTGCTATCCTTTAAAGCGCGGTGGTTATAGCGCAAATAGTCGTAATTGATTTTTTCCCGAAGATTGATAATTCCGAAGTATTTGTCATTGACATACAGTACACAAGGCTGATAGGTCATGTGATCCAATGCCATGTCATCGGCAAGACTGGAAAGGCAGATGTCTTGAAATCGAGTTGCGTTTTGGTCGCTTCCCGATGTACGCAATACCAGGTGTTCGAATTCATTGTAAGGCTTCTCGGGAAAAAACTTGTATCGAAACTCTTCCTCTCCCAGTTTTTCGTCGGCTACCAGGTGCAATGATTTTTCGGGCAGCGCCAGCGTGAATCCACCGAATGTTTTCAGCCAACAACTTGTTGCAACGACGCTGCGGCCGTTATACAGAAACTCTGCAAAACATCGAATCGGTTTTTTGTCGAAAGCTTTACCAACAGCTACCGGATTTTCTCCACCCTTGATAAACTTGCCGTCGTAGATGCCCGTGGGTGGAAAAAAGCTTTCGGGTGTCACTTTCAAACAAATAACAGGTAGTGTTATATCGCGGCCTATGATGTAGTTTCCTTGATAGGTCAGTTTTTTGGAGGACGTATCCGAAACCGTGAGGGTCACAAGAGTGTTTTCGCTTAAATGGATTGGCCCTTCGTATCGAATGGCGGTTGCCAATGGGTCCCATCCGATTTTATAGGTCATCCTGCATCCACCCGGTAAATGAAAAGTGAGATCTATTGGGTTGGAGTATACTCCGGGCGCATGGCTATATCGCACACCAACGGAATCAAGGGAAGCAAAGCCGACATGATCCTTGAACTGACACAACGCAGTGCAGGAGATGAGTAAATAAAACAGTAAGGATGCTAAGCGCTTAGAGTTCATCGTTATCGCAGTCGAATTTGTTCTCCTATTTGTAGGACCTTGGTCGGCTTAATTCCATTCAATGCGCAGAGTTTCTTCACTGTTGTATTGTTTCGCTGTGCAATTGCCGAAAGAGTATCGCCACGCTTCACTTTATACATGACCTTTTTCTCTTTGGTAGTTGTCTTAGGCTTGCTTTCCATGTTTTGCTTGGATCCCTCTTCGCCTTCGTTTTTTATTTCGGCGATTGTCTTGGCCTTAACGTTCATGACATCATTTGTAAAGCACGGACAAACCCTGGTTTTGACAGAGTCGGGAATATGAATTTCCGGCTGAGGAACATAGCTCAATATTCTGGATTTCACCGTTGCATAGCCCTTGTGATTGCCATCCGTATTTTGCTCCCAGTATTTTAGGGCTTGCTGATTTGACAACCCACAAAACTGCATCAGAGTAAATGCGCTGAGCATGCCGCTTTGGTGCCATCCATTCCAACAATGGATATACATCGGTTCCGGATTGGGTGTCAGAATCAGTTGCTGAACATGCTTCATGAAATCGCTTACAACTTCATCGCTAAGGCTTGGGTGGCATTCGTAATCGAAACCGGCGGCACGCAGTGAGTCGAGGCGATTTTGCGGGTAGAGAGTATCGAAATTCTTCGCATAGAGATACCAGGCGCTTCCAAATCCGGTTTCATGTAGACGTGTTATACCTTCCAGTGGAAGTGGGTTTTGTACAAATGTTTTGGGAGAGGATGTCTTCAGGTGAAAGTTGTTTCCCCCTCCCCGATAAAGAACATTTCGAAGGACTACACGCAAGTTTCTAGAACCCCATAGCGAAGAGTCGCCCAATCCTTGATTGTTTGTTCCCTTCACATGGGCGCTATCCAAACCAAATCGGTCTTGCGCAAAACCGTTGCTCGTGCACAGCGTAAAAAACACCATCAAGAAAAGAAGCCCCCTGCATCCGGAACACCAAAAGCCGTGTCCGATACTTGAATTAAATTTCATACTGAAAGATGCTTCAACGCGCGTATGAAAGTTATGAATAAAAAGAAAGTTTTAAACACGAATTACATCACAACGGCCGTGCTCAGGCATCTCAACTCTTGATTCGGAGAGTGCGAAATATCGGCACATGTAGAATAAGCGCGTCAAAACACACGTGATAATTAACCTTGTCTATTCCTTAACCATTCTCACGTATGAAGAGTGGGCACAAAACAGATACACACCGGCATTCAGCTGAGTGATATTGATTGCAAATTGCGAGGAGCCGGATGTTCCTTCAACCACACGTCGACCTGTGAGATCTTGAATGAACCAATCGCCCGGAGCGCTCATCAGAACACTAATTTCTCTGGTTGCAGGATTAGGGAAGAGGGACAGAATATCATCGACTACTTCGCCAACAGAGCTTTCAAGAATGTATACTTCGCTCTCAATGTCACAACCAAAATCGGTCGTAACATGAACCGCATAATTGCCAGGCTCATTTGTCATGAGATAAGAGTTGGTAGCGCCGTCGATTGGGAGTCCATTGAAGAGCCATTGATAGCTTGCGAACTCATCGGTCACTGAGAGCTCACCCGCAAGCTCACTGAATTCTATGGCGAGCGGAGCACAATAGACAACCTCATTCGTAGAAGCAGCGCAGCCGAATTGATTGGTGAGCTCAACACTGTACACACCACTTTCCTCCAATGAAGCGCTGTTCGAAGTGAAGTCGGCGGGCATTCCGTTTTGAAGCCAAAAAACAGAAGTTGGATTAGGCTCTTCAAGTGCCGCAATGTTGTTTGTTAGAGTAAGCACATTGCTGGGAAGAGGAAACACGGTGATTCCGGTAGTGTCGAACAACTCGGTCGTTACGAATAGTCCCACAGTATAGGTTCCAACAGTACCATTGCTAACATCGAAAAACTGCTGACCTTGTGTCAAGTTGAGTGCGGCGCTTCCCAAGTCGTCGTCGGGCGAAAAATCATCATCATCAAAAAAACGAATAGAATAGGGGGGCTCGCCGAGAACGATGGGTTCAAATAGCCAGCTTGTGTTTGTAGTGTTATCGTTGGTTCCTGATGTGAATACTGTCGCACCATCTCCATTGATGAGCTGGAAATATGGGTCGGCGTTGCTGAACGCATCATCAATATCACCGGTCCAATTATCATTCAAGTT
>Ga0315903_10005690_pt1 | contig 16169 bp, 10 predicted proteins | sample LakEriMetagenome_7_FD_203524 | JGI IMG/M metagenome (GOLD analysis project Ga0315903, IMG submission 203524) | Freshwater fungal communities from buoy surface, Lake Erie, Ohio, United States - Buoy 2 MA119 | ecosystem: Environmental > Aquatic > Freshwater > Lake | place: USA: Lake Erie, Ohio...
ACGGTCGCGCCGAGCTCCGCGGCATCCGCGGTGCGCGCGAGGTTCCGCACCAGCCGTTCCCGGGGGCCGTCGCTGACGAAGCCGCCTCCGCTGCCGCCCTGCGCCCGTTCCGCGGCCGCGCTGACCTCCGCGAGGGTCACCCCCAGCGCGGCCATCCGCTCGGGGAGCGCATTCACGTGCAATTGCCGCCGGCCGCCGCCGATGACGATCACCTGCGAGATGCCCGGGAGCGTGAGCAACCGCGGGCTGACTTGGCCGTCGGCGAGGGTCCGCAGCTCCGGCGGGCTGGGTCGGCCCTCCGGGGCCGAGAGGCCGATCAAGAGGATCTCCCCCATCAGCGAGGAGATCGGGCCCAGATGCACCTCCGTGCCGGCCGGCAACCGGCCCTGGGCGAGGGCGATGCGTTCCTGCACCAATTGGCGGGCGCGGTGGATGTCCTGCGCCCAGTCGAATTCCACTTGGATGACCGACAGGCCGACCCCGCAGTTGGCCCGCACGCGCCGCACCCCGGGCGCCCCGTTGAGCGCAGTCTCGAGGGGCACCGAGACCAGCGTCTCCACCTCTTCCGGGGCCAGCCCCGGCGCCTCCGTCATCAGGGTGACGGTCGGACGGTTTAGGTCAGGAAACACGTCGATCGGCAGGCGCAGCAGGACGTAGCCACCGTAGGCTAGGACCAGCACCGCTGCCGCCAGCACGGGCAGGCGGTGCCGCAGGGAGAATTCGATGAGCCGCGTCAGCATCGGGAGCGTTCTGCGGCTCAGTGCTGGTGGCCGCCCGGGCCGTGGCGGTGGCCGTGGTCGTCCTCGATCCGGGCCGCCCCGCCGCCCACGTACTGCAACTGGTAGTTGCCCCGGGTCACGACGCGGTCTCCGGGTAAGATGCCGTCCACCAACTCCACCCACGGATCGTCGCGCCACCCGAGCACCACCGGGGTGCGCTCATAGGCGAAGGGGGCGGTCGGCAGTTGCCGGAAGACGAAGAGGTCGCCGTTTTCGCCCAGCACCGCGGCGCGGGGCACCACGACCGCCGTCTCGGATTGCCCAACCACGAACGCCAGTTGCGCCCGCATTCCCGGCAGGAGCCGTCCGTCGGGATTCGCGGCCCGGACAAAGACTCGCAGCGTCCCCTGCTCGCGGCTCAAGCGTGCGGCCGTCGAATGGACGGTGCCCGCGAGGTTCGCTTCCGGATAGGCGACGGGGCGGATGCGCACTGCTTGTCCGGGTCGCACGGCCGCGAGCCGGGCCTCGGGGACCTGAGCGACGACCTCCACCGTGGAAAGATCGGCGACCAAGAGGAGCGTCCGGTCGGGTTCCACCGCGCCCCCGGGGAGCACTTGGGTCTCGAGGACCACACCGTCCCGCGGCGCGCGGAAGGAGAGTCGGGGCGGCGGTTCGGCGACCACCCGCGATTCCACTTCGAAGAGGAGGTCCCCGGCGCGGACGCGCTGCCCCTCGCGCACGGCGACCTGTAGGACTCGGCCCGCCACGCGGGAGGTGACCGCGGTGACTTGGCCCGGTACGACCTCGACGATTCCGAGGGCGGGGAAGGTGTGGTCGACGGGCCGCAGCGTGGCCTCCGCGGTCTGAAGATCTAGGTTGCGGACCATCGTCTGCGTGAGGCGGACGGGACCGCTGGCGGCGCCGGGGGAGGTGGGGGCGGCATCGTGGGCGTGGCCGGGGCCCGCGGGCGCGGGCGGGAGGGCTGGGGCGAGCAGGACGAGCGGGATCAGGAGGCGCTTCATCGGGAAATTCAGAGTTGGGTGGGGACGAGGCCGGCCGCGGTTTCGGCTTCGGCGAGCAAGGTGAGGTAGCGGGCCGCGGCGGCGTAAAAATCCGCCTCCAGCGCGGTTCGTTGCTGGCGGGCTTGGGCCAGCTGGAAGCTGCTGACTTCGCCGCGCGCGGCGGCGGCCGTTAGCCGTTGGGGGAGTTGGGCGGCGGCCGTAAGGAGCGGCTGGTACTGGCGCACCACAGGTTGGCTGGCGCCGGCGGCCGCGAGGGCCGCGCCGACCTCGGCCGCGATCTCCGTGCGCCGCGCCTCGAGGTTGGCTGCCGCGAGCTGCCGGGCGGCTTCCCGTTCGCGGATGTCGCCGCGATTGGCCGGCCGTTGGGTGGGCCAAGGCGCGCTGGCCCCGACGCTCAGCCGGGGCTCGTGTTCTAGGCGCCCGGTCGCGTCGCTGGCGCGGCGTTCATAGTCCAGTCCCGCCCCGACCGTCCAATCCCCCCGGCTCTGGGCGCGGGCGAGGGCCACGGCGGCGTCGGCGCGTCGCACTTCGAGTTCGGCCAAGGCGAGTTCCGGCCGGGCGGTGGACCAGGTGTCTGGCGCGGGCAGGGGACGATCGAGCAGGGCAGCGAGTTCCTCGCCCGCGGGCGGAGGGGCGTCGGGGGCGAGCCGCAGGCGGTGGCGGAGGCGCGCGTGAGCGCCCGTCACTTCGGCCTCGGCGACCTGAAGGGATTGGGTGGCCCGGGTAAGTTCGCCCTGCAGCAGGTCCCAGTCCGCGTCGGTCACTTCTCCCGCGGTACGCCGCCCCTGTAGGGCGGTGGCGAAGGCCCGGAGTTCCGCGGCGGTCCGCTGCGCCGCGGTGAGACGAGCTTGGTGGATCGCGAGGTCATACCAGAGGCGCCGCACCTCTCCGGCGATGAGGCGGCGGCGTTCGCGCAGCTCGAGGGGAGCGCCTTCACCGCCGAGGCGCGCGGAGGCGCGGGCGAGGGCCACCTTGTCGGGTCGGGGCAGTTGCTGGCTCAACCCCACGCCTATCGACCATTCGCTATCGCCGCGGACGGGGAGCCCGGCGCGCAGGTCCAGTTCGGGCGGGGGGCGTAGCCCGGCTTGCTCCTCACGGGCGCGGGCGAGGGCGGGCGAGAGGCTCAGGGCGGCGACCGCGGGATCGTTCGCCCACGCGGTGCGGATGGCCGCGTCGAGTAGGGCGGGAGGGGGGTTGGCGGCGGCGAGGCTGGAGCCGCAAAGGAGCAGGAAGAGTCGGAGCGACATCGGGCAGGCGGGTTGACGTTGCAGGCCGGATCCCGACGGGGTGTCCGGCTGCGCTCGCCGACGAGGCGAGGCGGGGTTCAGCGGGGACCTTCCGCGCGGGGAAGGTTCGCAGGAGTCAGCGCGCGAGGGGCGGCCCCGTCACGGCGGGGACGTCAGGTCCGAGAAGGTGCCAACCGGGATCGAGGGCCCAAGGCGGGCGTCTTCGTCCGGCGGGGGGAAGCGGGATCAAGCGGGGCCAACTGGGCGGGGGCGCGAGGCCGAGGGCAATCGCCAGCGTGGCCAGCAACCAGGGGAGGATGAGCCGGCCGTCTGGGGTGAGGTCGCGGGCCCACACGGGTGGGTGTTCCGCGCCTTCGTGTTCCGCGTGGCCCGGAGGGTGCGCGGATTCGCCGGTGGGAGTCGTTTCGTGGTGGTGGTGATGCTCGTGGGCGAACATCCAACCGGCCGCCTCGAGGTCCTCGTGCCACGCCGTCCAGCACCACGCGAGGGCCAGCGCGGAAGCGAGGAGCAGGCGGCGGGCGGTCATTGGGCCGAGGGAAAGGAAGAACTGGGGCGTCGCAAGCGGGAAGGCCGCGGTGGGGCGCCTGGAACTGCTCTGGGTTAAGGGGCCGGCGGCCGGTGCGGCACCCGCCGGAGCTTCGCCACGTCGTAGCCCTGCGCCGCTAGCTCGCGCACCAACTGGTCGTAGTCGGCGGCGGCCATCTCCGGGCTGCGCGCCATGATCCAGACGTAATCGCGCTTGTTCCGGCCGACGACCGTCCGCGTGTACCCGGGGTCGACGTGGGTGACGAGAAACTCGGACTTGAAGGGCCACACGAACTGCATTCCCCAGGTCGACTGGTGAACCGGGTCGCGCACGAAGCCCCGTGGGTTGTAGCGTTTCGGCGGACCGTCGAGAGCGCCCTGGTTGAAGGTGAAGACGGTGTCGATGGTGCCGTCGGGCTCGAGGCGGTAGGTTTCGACCGCGTTGTAGGCCTCCGTTTCGATGAAAGTGGGAATGCAGGCGATGACGTACCACTTGCCCATATAGCGGTTGAGATCGAGCTGCTCGACCGTCGCCAGCGGCGGCAGGCGGGAGGCGCAACCGGAGAGCAGGAGGGCGAGGGTGGCGCCGGCAAGTGCCGCGAGGCGAGGACGGCTGGGCGTGGCGGGTGGGTGGGGGAGGAAAGGGCTGCGCATACCCTAAAGCGGAGGTTCCGCCGGCGCCTTGTCAAAGGGCGGGCGCCGATTGCCTGCGTCGGGCCGGGCCGTCCGCGCCGGGCGGACCCGAGGCTTGCATTCGATGAATGCGGGAGCACGATTTCAAGCGTTAGAGTTTGTCTGGGACCCCGCCAAGGATCTCCGTAACCGGGCAAAGCACGGGCTGGGCTTGGCGGAGGCGGTGGCGCTTTGGGCGGGACCCCTGGTGACTCTGCCCTCGGTCCGTCCGGGTGAGGAGCGGCACCTCGCCATCGGCCGGATCGGGGGAAAGTGCTGGACGGTGATCTATGCCCCCCCGGGGCGGCGCCTTCCGGCTCATTTCCGCCCGCCGCGCCCGCCCCGATGAAACCGAACTCTTCCACCAGAAAATCCGTCCAGACCAACGGTCGTAACCTAGAGCGCCGCTTCGCCCGCGGCGAGGCCGTGCTCGACTACTTCGATCCGGCCCGCGCGATCGTGACCCACGGGGGCGCGCGCCCCGGCGCGGGCCGCAAGCCCTCGGGCAAGGTGCGCAAGACGGTGAAACTCTCTCCGGCTGCCATTCGCCGGGTGCAAGCTTTCGCGCGCCGGGAGCGGCTGCCGGACTTCTCCGCGGCGCTCGAGGAGGCGGTGCGGCGTCTTTGAACGAAGGCGCCGTCCTTCCACGGCGTGCGGGCTTGCCTCCTAGCGCGGGGCGCGGCCAAATCGGCGCGTCGCTCCACCCCCCGGCCGCCGCCCCCGCGTCGATGTTCCGCCCCGCCCCTCTCCTCGCGTTCGTCCTGCTCGCCGCGCCGGTCCTGCCGGGCGCGGCACCCGACGCCGCGGACCTCGCGTTCTTCGAGCGGGAAATCCGCCCGGTGCTGATCCGGCGATGCGAGGAGTGTCACGGCGCCCAGAAGCAGAAGGGCGGCCTGCGCCTCGATTCGGCGGCGGGTTGGCGCGCCGGGGGCGACGGTGGCGCCGTGATCGTGCCGGGCCGGCCGGAGGAGAGCCCCCTCCTCGCCGCCGTGCGCCACGCCAGCGAGGACCTGCAGATGCCGCCCAAGGAGCGGTTGCCCGAGGCGGAGATCGCCGCCCTCGAGGAATGGATCCGGCGCGGCGCGCCTGATCCCCGGACGGAGACCCCGGCGGGAGTGGCCCGCGCGCGCGCGATGACGCTCGAGCAGGCCCGCGCCCATTGGGCCTTCCGCCCCATCACGCCACCCCCGCTCCCCGCCGGCGAACCTGGCCTGCACCCCGTCGACGCGCTGCTCCGTCCTAAGCTGACCGCGGCCGGACTCACGCCCGCGCCGCCCGCCGATCCCCGCACCCTCGTGCGCCGCGCCTACCACGTCCTGCTTGGCCTGCCGCCGACCTTCGCGCGCGCGCAGCGCCTCGCCGCCGACCCCTCGCCGGAGGCGTGGGCCAGGCTGGTGGACGAGCTCCTTGCCCGGCCCGAATACGGCCAGCGCTGGGCGCGCCACTGGCTCGATGTCGCCCGCTACGCGGACACCACCGACAAGTCGACCGACAGCGAGCGCCGCCTCCCGTTCGCCCACGCCTACCGGGACTGGGTGGTCGAGGCGCTGAACCGCGATCTGTCCTTCGACCGCTTCGTGCGCGAGCAGATCGCCGCGGATCTCCTGCCGGCGGAGGAACAGCCGGACCGGCGTGCCCTCGGCCTGCTCACGGTCGGCCGCCGTTTCGAGGGCAACCTCGACGCCCCCGAACTCATCATCGACGACCGCATCGACACGGTCACCCGCGGCTTCCTCGGCCTGACGGTGGCCTGCGCGCGCTGCCACGACCACAAGACCGACGCGTTGCCGACCGCGGACTATTATTCCCTCGCGGGCATCCTCGGGAGCGTGGAGGAGCCGCTTGACCTGCCCGAGGTCGGCACCGCCCCGGATACCCCCGAGGTGGCCAAGTACCGCGCGCGCCGGACGGAGCTGCTCGCGGCCCACGAGCGGCAGGTTGACGCCTCGGCCGCGAGCGCCCGCCGGCGGCTGCGCGACCTCGCGGCCGAGAACCTGCGCTACCTCGTGGAGGAATCTCCCGGGCACCGGACCGTGGAGGGCTTCATCCCGCTCGACACCCCGCGGGGCCTGCTCACCCGCGGCGGTCCCCCGCGCTGGCGGGCGCTCATCGCCCGGAGCCTTGAGCGCGGGGAAAAGTTCTTCGCCCTGTGGCCCGTCCTCCTCGCCCTGCCGCGGGAAGGCTTCGCGGAGCAGGCCGCGCGCGTCCTCGCCGCGGCCGCCGAACGGCCCGCGGAGCACGACCCCGAGGTCCTGGCCGCGCTCCGGCGCCAGGCGCCTACGACGATGCACGAGGCCGCGGATGCCTTCGGCCGCGCGATTCGGGACGCCCTCGAGTGCCCGGAGGGCTCGGCGCTGGCCGCGATGATCAACGCCCCGGGCAACGCGCTCGACTTCGACCGCGAGGAGATCCGCCGCGACCTCCGGCGCTTTGTCAGCGAGCACGAGCTCGTCCTCCGGCGCGAGGGCGAGGCCGACGGAAAGATCCGCACCGATCTCACCACCCTCGAGGCCGGGGCCCCCGTCACGCGGGCGCCGGCCGTCGTCGCCACCACGCCCGTCGCGGCCCGCATCCTCGTCCGCGGGGACCGCGCCCGGCCGGGCGCAGCGGTGCCCCGCCGCCTGCCCCGGGTGCTGGCGATGGTGGATGACGGCGATTTCCCGGACGACGGCCGGCTGCGGCTGGCCCGCGCCCTCGCGAGCCCGCGCAACCCGCTCACCGCGCGCGTGATCGCCAACCGGGTCTGGCAGCACCACTTCGGCACCGGCCTGGTCGCCACGGCGGACGACTTCGGCGTGACCGGCGAGCCGCCCTCGCACCCGGAACTGCTGGACCATCTGGCCGCCTACCTGATGGCGCACGGCTGGTCGCTCAAGGCGCTGCACCGCCACCTGATGACCTCGGAGGCGTGGCGCCAGTCGAGCGCGCCGCGTACGGCGGCGCTGGCGGTGGACCCGGGGAACCGCCTGGTCTGGCGGATGAGCCCGCGGCGGATCGACTTCGAGGCCCTGCGCGACGGGCTCCTGCGGGTGGCGGGGCGGCTCGACCTGACGCCGGGCGGCCGCGGCGCGCCGCTGGGCGAGGAGCACGTCCGCCGCGCGCTTTACGGGTTCACCGACCGCTTCCGTCTCCCGGCGCTGTTGCGGAACTTCGACGTCGCGAACCCCGACACCTCGATCGCCCGCCGGCCCGAGACCACGCACCCCCTGCAGGCCCTTTACTTCCTCAATGGCCCCTTTGTCCGGGCGCAGGCGGAGGCGCTGAACCGCCAGCCCGAGATCGCCGAGGAACCGGATTCCGCGGCCCGGGCGCGCGCCATCCATCGCCGCGTGCTCTGGCGCGACCCGGATCCGGCGGAGGCGGTGCTCGCGGCGGCGTTCCTCGGGACGACACCGGGTCCCGCGGAGTGGGTCCGCTACACCCACACGCTGATGCTCAGCAACGAGTTCTCCTACTGCGATTGAACCCCGTGAACCCCCCTCCCGCTTTCCCCGCCCCCTGCTCCCGCCGCGAGATGCTCCGCCGCTGCGGCGCCGGCTTCGGTCTGGTCGGCCTCGCCGCGCTCCTCGGGGACCAGCTCCGGGCGGGTGGCGCCCCGGCGCCCGGTGATCCGCTCGCGCCCCGGGCCCCGCACTTCCGGCCGCGCGCGCGGCGGGTGATCCAGATCCTGGCCAACGGCGGACCCTCGCAGATGGACACCTTCGATCCGAAGCCGGCGCTGGCCCGCTACCACGGGAAACGCCTGCCGATCCACCTGGAGACCGAGCGCCCGACCGCGACGGCGCTCGGCTCACCATTCACCTTCCAGCGCTACGGGCAGTCCGGGCTGGAGGTGAGCGAGCTCTTCGCGGGCCTGGCGGAGAAGCACGCGGACGACCTGTGCGTCATCCGCTCGCTGCACACCGACACCCCGGTGCACGAGAACTGCCTGCGGCTGATGAACTGCGGGGCGAGCATCATGGCGCGGCCGAGCATCGGCGCGTGGGTCACCTACGGGCTGGGCACGGAGAACCGCGATCTGCCCGGGTTCGTTGTGCTGGTGCCCAAGGGGCTGCCCGTCGCGGGCGCCGACAACTGGCAGGCCGCGTTTTTGCCCGGCAGCTATCAGGGCACCTACCTTGAGACGCAGGACCGGGATCCCGCGTCGCTCATCGACCACCTCCGTACCACCGAGAGCGGCAGCGCGGCGCAGCGGGCGCAACTCGACCTCGCGGCCGCCCTGAACCGCCGGCACTTGGCGGGTCGCGAGGACCCGGGCCTCGAGGCGCGGATCCACAGTTTCGAGACCGCGTTCCGGATGCAGACCGCGGCCACCGACGCCTTCGACCTGCAGCGTGAGCCGGAGCACATCCGGGCGCTTTACGGTGACACCCCGCAGGCCCGGCAGATGCTGCTGGCCCGCCGCCTCGTCGAGCGGGGCGTCCGTTACGTCCAGGTGTGGCACGGCACCCTGCAGCCGTGGGACAGCCACGACCGGATCGAGGAGTCCCACCGCCGCTTGGCCCGCGAGAGCTGCCAGGGCATCACGGCCCTCCTCACGGACCTGAAGCAGCGCGGCCTGCTGGAGGATACCCTGGTCATCTGGGGTGGGGAGTTCGGGCGTACCCCGACGGTCGAGCTCTCGCAGGGCGAACGGGTCGGCCCGACGCTCGGGCGGGACCATAACCACCACGGTTTCACGATGTGGCTGGCCGGCGGTGGCGTCCGGGGCGGCCACGTGCACGGGGCCACCGATGACTTCGGCTTCCGCGCGGTGCAGGACCGGGTGCACGTCCACGACCTGCAGGCGACCGTGCTGCACCTGCTGGGCCTCGACCACGAGCGCCTGACCTACCGCCACAGTGGCCGCGACTTCCGGCTGACGGACGTCCACGGCCACGTGGTGCGCCGCCTGCTCGCCTGAGCGCCGCGTGGTGGGAAACGGGACTTGCCATCCCCCGTGGCGGGTTTAGCCCGACGATCAATGTGTCCCGCCGATCCTGAGACGGAACGCTGGTTCGCCGCGCAAGTCCTGCCCCACGAGGCCGGGCTCCGCGCGTGGCTGGCCCGCGGTTTCGGACCGCGCCTGGCCATCGACGACGTGATCCAGGAGGCTTTCCTGCGGGTGCTGCGCGCGCGGGCGGATGGCGGCCTGCAGTCCCCCAAGGCCTTCCTTTTCGCGTCCGCGCGCAACCTCGCGATCGACCAGCTCCGCCGGCACGCCGTTTCGCGCACGGATTCCTTAGTGGAGACGGACCTGTCGGACGTCTTGGATGACCGTGACAGCATTCCCGACAGCGTGGCCCGCGGGCAGGAGATCGCGCTCCTGACCGCGGCCGTCCAGTCCCTTCCCGACCGGTGCCGGCAGGTGATGACCCTCCGCCTCGCCTATGGTCTGACCCAGCGGGAAATCGGCGCCCGGCTGGGGATTTCCGACCGCACGGTCGCGGCGCAGCTGGCGATCGGGACGCGCAAGTGCACGGAGCACGTGCTGCGGCGGATGGCGCGTCCCGGAGGTGACCGGTGAAGCGGCCGGAGCCGGATTCCGCGGCCGCGCGGCGCCGTTCCCGCGCGGCGGCGGAGTGGCTGGTCCGGCGCGACCGGGGCCTGACCCCCGCGGAGCAGGACGCTTTCCTGCAATGGCTGGCCGCCGATCCCCGGCACGGCGAATGGTTCGCCCTGCACCGGCGCACGGTCGCCGACTTCACCGCGCTGGCCGATTGGCGGCCCGAGCACAGCGGGGAGCCGAATCCCGACCTCCTGGCGCCCCCGCGCCGGCGGGCGTCTTGGGTCCCCTGGACGGTCCTGGCGGCGGCGGTGGTCGTCAGCGCCGTCACGCTGTTCTGGGCCCGGCCGCAGGCGCCGGCCACCCACGCCGCGGACGAGCCGCGGCGCCGGCTGCTCGAGGACGGCTCGGTCGTGGAACTCAATCGCGGCGCGCTGGTGACGGCCGTTTTCTCCGCCACCGAGCGCCGGGCGGTGCTCGAGCGGGGCGAGGCCTTCTTTGCGGTCGAAAAGGATCCCCGCCGGCCCTTCATCGTCCGCGCCGGGGGCGTGGATGTGCGGGCCGTGGGGACCGCCTTCAGCGTCCGCCTGGCGCCCGCGGGGGTCGAGGTGCTGGTGGCGGAGGGCCGGGTCGCGGTCGTCCCACCCGCTGTCCCTGCCGGGCCCGCGCGGGATGAAGCCCTCGTGGACGCGGGTCACCGGGCGACCGTGAGTGCCGCCCCGGGTGCCGTCCCGGAAATTGTGCCGGTGGGCGCCGGGGCCATCGCGCGCGCGCTAGACTGGCAGCCCCGCATCCTCGACTTCGCGGCGGCCCCGCTGGGCCTGGTGGTGGCGGAGTTCAATCGCCGCAACCCCGTGCAGTTCACGCTGGCCGACCCGGAATTGGCTGCGCTGCCCGTGGTGGCTTCCATCCGTTCCGACAACACCGAGGGTCTGGCGCGTTTCCTGGCGGCGGCGCCCGGGGTGGTGGTGGAGCGCCGCGGGAGCGACGAGATCGTGGTGCGGCGTCGCGAGTGAGGCCGTCGCCGCGCCGTGAGCCGCCGCCGCGCAATTTTCCTTAGTGAAAGCCGGGCGCCGGGACGTCTTGGGAGCGTTGCTTCCTTGCCTCGCCCCCAACCTTGTTCGCGCCCTTTCTGGTCGGCCCTGTTCGCGTTGCTCCTCGTGGCCATCGCGGGCGCGGCGCCCGCGGAGCGACGTCCCTTCGACCTCCCGCCCGGGGAGGCCGCGGAAACGCTCCGGTTGGCGGCGCGGCAGGGCGGATTCGAGATCGTGTTCTTCGCTGAGACGGTACGGGCCGTGCGCACCCCGGCGCTCCGGGGGGAGTTTCCGCCGCGGGAGGCCCTTGAAAGGCTGCTCGCCGGCACCGAACTGGCCGTCGCGGAGGCCGGAGCCCCCGGCACGCTCACGGTGCGACGCGTCGACCGGCCGGTCACGCCGAGTCCCCCAGTCTCGCTCCCGATGAAACCCCGCAATTCCCTCGCCGCCCTCGGCGCCTGGTTCTCCCTGGCACTCGCCCCCGTGCCCGCCGTCCCGGCGGCCGACGGCCCCCCCCCGCCAACCGGGGCGATCGCCGGGCGGGTGCTCAACGTCGGGGCCGGGGTCTACGTCAACAACGCCCGGGTCACCGTGGAGGGCACGCGGCTCGAGGCCTTCACCGACGAGTTCGGCGCCTTTGCGTTCGCGGCCGTGCCGGCGGGGCCGGCGACCCTGCGCGTGGCCTACACCGGTTTCGCCGCGGAGACCCTGGTGGTCCGCGTCGAGGCGGGCGGACGGGTGGAGACCGAGGTGCGCCTGCGGGGCGGCCAGGGCGGCGACGCGGTGCTGCTGGACGCTTTCACCGTGGCGGCCAAGCGCGATATGGCGGCGTCCGATGTCGCCGTGAACGAGCAGCGCTTCGCGCCGGCGATCAAGAACGTGGTCTCGACCGATTCTTTCGCGGACATCGCTGACGGCAACGTGGGCGAGTTCGCCAAGTACCTCCCAGGCGTCACCCTCAACCGCAGCGGCAGCGACGGGCTCACCTTGTCCATCGGGGGCGTGCCGCCCGGCGGGACCCCCGTCACCCTGGATGGCAACGGCATCGCCAGCGCCAACGGTTCCAACGCGAACCGTCAGGTGGAGTTCGAGAACATCGCGGTGAGCAGTCTGGCCCGTGTCGAGGTCTCGCGGTCGCCGACCCCGGACGCCCCGGCCAACGCGATCGGCGGCTCGGTGAACCTGATCAGCCGCAGCAGCTTCGAGCGGTCGCGGCCCTCCTATATGATCAAGTCGCACCTCTCGTTCCGCGGCGACGACTTCAGCCTCCGCCAGGAGCCCGGCCCGTTCCAGCACAAGGAGTACATCTTCCTACCGAACCTCGAGCTCAGCGCGGTTGTCCCCCTCAGCCGCGACTTCGGCTTCACCGCCTCCGGCTTGGCGTCGCGCACCTACAACAACGGCCCCGGGATCGTGCAGAACTGGGTGCCGACCGGCATCGCGCAGTCGGCGAACTTCCCCGCCACCACCCCGGATCAGCCCTACCTCGCCCGCTACCGCCTGCAGGAACGGCCCAAGCTCACCGCGCGGAACACCCTGAGCCTCTCCGCCGACTGGCGCATCCGCCCGGGCGGCGTGCTCACGGTCGGGTTCCAGTACTCCTACTTCAGCGCCGAGTTCTGGGTCCGCCAGCTCAGCTTCGAACCCGGCCGCGTCGAGTCCTTCGGCCCCGGTTTCACCCAGGGTGCCCCCGGCGCCGGCTTCGTGCAGATCCTGACCGACGCCCGCGAGAAGAACAACACGTCTTGGGCGCCCAGCTTCCGCTACAAGCACGACGGCCCAGTCTGGCGCTGGCAGGTGGGGGGCGCCTATTCCGCCGCCTCGAACAATACCTCGAACGAGGGCTATTTCCTCGGGAACAACGCCTTCCTCCGCAATGTGACGGTGCGGTTCGAGGGCCTCACGGTCGACCACCCCACGGGGATCTCCGTGCGGGACGCGGCCGGCCGCCCGGTCGACCCGTACCAGCTCGCCAATTACCGGCTCGAGTCCGTCTCCGGCAACAATTTCACCAGCGCGGCCATCGTGCGCACCCTCAACGCGCACGCGCGGCGCGACTTCCAGCTGGGCCTGCCCGTCACCGCCAAGGCGGGCGTGGACCTGCGCTCCGAGCACCGCGACCTCCGCCGGCCCAGCTACAGCTACGGGTTCGTGGGCGCCGACCGGGTCGCCCGGTCCGCGGACGACAGCGCCGCGCAGTGGTTCGACCCGAGCTACTCCCAGCGCGACCTGATCTTCGGGCCGCGGATGCAGTGGTTCGACCTCGACCAAATTGGGGACACCTACCGCCGGAACCCCGAGTATTTCACGAACACCGAGGCCGAGGCCGTCTCCGCCTTCCGCGCCGCCGTGACGTCCTCCCAGGTGATCACGGAGAGGATCCTCGCCCCTTACCTGCGGCTCGACACGGCGCTGCTTGACGGTCGGCTGCAGCTCACTGGGGGCGTGCGTTACGAGCGGACCGACAATGATGGCACGGGTCCGCTGATCGACCCCACCCGCATCTACCAGCGGAACGCCGCGGGCCAGATTGTCCGCGATGCCGCCGGCCGCCCGGTGGTCAGCGCCCCGCTTGCCGGTCTCGCGGGCAGCCGCCTCGCCTACCTGGAGCGCGGCGCCCGCGCCACGAAGTCGTACGACGACCTCTTCCCGTCGTTCAACGCCACCCTGCAGCTGCGGCCCGACCTGCTGGCCCGGGTCTCGTACGGCCGCGCGTTCAACCGGCCGGACTTCGGCAACATCCTGCCGTCGATGAACCTCCCCGACACGGAGTCCACGAGCCGTACCATCACGGCGTCCAACCCCTCCCTCAAACCGTGGTACGCCGACAGCTACGGGGTCTCGCTGGAGTACTATTTCCGCGAGCCCGGCACCGGCGTCGCGTCCGTGCGCGGCTACCGCCGCGATGTGCGCGACTTCTGGGGCACCTCCCTGCTGCCGGCTTCCGACGAGATCCTTGCCCCCTACGGCGTGGATCCGCGGGTCTACGGCGAGGCGCTCGGCTACTTTGTCAGCACGACGCGCAACGTGGGCACTGCCCGGGTCTCGGGTCTGGAGCTCGATTACCGCCAGAACCTCGCCTTCCTCCCGCCGTGGGCCCGCGGGCTGACGGTGTTCGGCAACCTCACGCTGCAGCGCGCGGAGGGGACGCAAAGGGCGAGCTTCACCGGCTTCGTGCGCCGCACCTACAACTGGGGCGTGAGCTACAGCCGGGAGCGACTCTCGCTGCGCGTCGCGGTGAACCACCGCGGCCGGATCGAACAGAGCCGGGTCACCCTCGCGGGCGCCGAGCCGGGCACCGTGACCTACCTCCAGGCGCGGGCGATCGCGGACGTCGCCGCCGAGTACCGGCTTACCCGCCGCTACGCGGTCTATGTCACCGGACGCAATGTGAACGCGGCCAACGAGGACACCGTGGTGCTCGGGCCTTCGACCCCCGCCGACCGCAGCGTGCAGGGCCGCATCAACTACGGCGCCACCTGGTATGTGGGTTTCAAGGCCACGTACTGACCCCCGCGTCCGCGCGGGCCGGGATCGCGGGGAGGCCTCCCGGTGAGGCACCGCGACTGGTGGCGGAGCTTGTCCGCCTGCGCCCGCGCGTTGTCGCCGGGCGACCGGGGTCGGGTCCCGCGTGCCGGTCCACCGCTTCGCCGCGGGCCGCTGACCAGTCGACCATCATTTCCAATGCTGCTGCAAAAAACCGGTTCACTCCTTCTGGTCCTCGCGCTCACGTCCGGTGCGGTCGTGCGTGGCGCGCATCATCTGCTGGTCGAAGTCGAGAGCTTTCAGTCGGCCGGAGGCTGGTCGCTCGACACGCAGTTCATTGAAATCATGGGGTCGCCGTACCTGCTCGCCCACGGGCTTGGCCGGCCGGTCAAGGATGCCACGACCAAGGTGACGTTTCCGTCTGCCGGCACCTACCGCGTCTGGGTGCGAACCAAGGACTGGGTAGCCCGTTGGGGCGCGCGCGGCACGCCCGGAAGGTTTCAACTGCTGCTGGATGGCCAGCCTTTGCCCGAGGTGTTCGGCACCCGGGGCACGGATTGGTTCTGGCACGACGGCGGCACCGTTCGCATCGCCCAGCGCGAAGTTGGCCTCGCCCTGCGGGACCTCACGGGTTTCGACGGCCGTTGCGATGCCATTTACTTCACGACCGATCTCCAGACCCCGCCGCCGAACGATTCCGCACCGCTCACCGCTTGGCGCAAATCCGCCCTCGGTCTCCCCGATCAACCGGAAGACATGGGCGAGTTCGATCTTGTCGTCGTGGGCGGCGGCTACGGCGGGATCGGCAGCGCCATCTCGGCCGCGCGGATGGGTCTGCGGGTTGCGCTGATTCAGAATCGGCCCGTGCTCGGCGGCAACGGCAGCTCCGAGGTCCGCGTCTGGTCGCAGGGCTTGATCCGACGGGGCAAGTTTCCGCACATCGGGGAGATGGTCGAGGAGTTCGCCGACCGCGCCCGCAACTCGCCCGGGTTGGCGGAGGAGTTCGGCGACGCCGCGAAGGAGGCCCTCGTGCGCAGGGAAAGGAACATCTTCCTCTTCTTGAACGAGCACGTCCATTCCGCCCAGATGAGGGAGGGGCGCATCGTTTCGGTGGTCTCGCTCAACACCGCTTCAAGCCGGGAGCGGAGGTTCCGGGGCAAGTTCTTCAGCGATTGCACCGGGCACGGCAACCTCGCGCACCTAGCCGGGGCGAAATACGAGATCGAGTTCAAGGATCTGCTTGGCACGAGCAACATGTGGATTTGGGACAATGCGCCCGGCCCCCAGCCGTTCCCCGAGACCCCGTGGGCGCTCGATCTCACGATGGACGACTTCCCTTATCCGAAACCGGGCAAAGGGACCGGGCTGGGCCTGAACAGCGGAAAGTGGGGCAAGGGTGAATGGTTTTGGGAAAGCGGCTTCAACAAGCATCCCATCGAGGACCTTGAGCTGATCCGTGACTGGAATTTCCGTGCGGTCTACGGCGCGTTCAACGCAATGAAGAACCGCGAAGGCAAGGCCGAGCACGCCAACGCCCGGCTGGAGTGGCTCGCCTACATCGGCGGCACCCGCGAGTCCCGCCGCATCGTCGGCGACGTGATGCTGACCCACGAGGACATCCTGTCGAAGCGGGAGTTTCCCGATGGCTGTGTGCCCAGCACCTGGAGCATCGACCTGCATTTCCCGAAGAAGGAGTACGCGGTGAAGTTTCCGGACAACCCCTTCATCTCCGTCGCCGAACACGACCGCCGGATCGACCGAAAATTCGGCTACCCGATCCCGTATCGATGCCTCTATTCGGCCAACGTGGCGAATCTCTTCATGGCGGGTCGAAACATCAGCGTGACCGACCAGGCCCTCGGCACCATCCGCGTGATGAAGACCATCGGGATGATGGGCGAGGTCGTCGGCAAAGCCGCCGCGATCGCCGTGCGCCGCGGCTGCACGCCGCGTGACGTCTACCTGCTCCATTGGCCGGA
>Ga0315903_10005691_pt1 | contig 16168 bp, 12 predicted proteins | sample LakEriMetagenome_7_FD_203524 | JGI IMG/M metagenome (GOLD analysis project Ga0315903, IMG submission 203524) | Freshwater fungal communities from buoy surface, Lake Erie, Ohio, United States - Buoy 2 MA119 | ecosystem: Environmental > Aquatic > Freshwater > Lake | place: USA: Lake Erie, Ohio...
ACGATCTGGTCGTGTTCGGCACGGGCGCGCTGTATTGCGAGGAAGATCAACAGGTTGGCGTGCGTTTCTCATGCAGGCACATCGCCGAGATCTGCATCTCCGAGGATGCCGAGGGGCGGGTTGATACAGTCTATCGGCGGTTCAAGATGTCGGCGCGGGCTGCGGCGATGCGGTTCGGCGAGGACAACTTGCCGCAGGCGATGGCGAAGGATTTGAAGAACGACCCGTATAACGAGCATGAGATCATCCATGTTGTGGTCCCGCGTGAGGGGCGGACTGGTCGTTCGGCGCGCAACAAGCCGTTTGCCTCGATCTACTACCATGCGGCCACGAAGGCGCTCTTGAGCGAGGGCGGGTATGACGAGTTCCCGTTTCAGGTGCCGCGTTTCGTGAAGGATAGCGTATCGACCTACGGGCGTTCACCGGCGATGACGGCGCTGCCTGACGTGAAGATGGTCAACAAGATGTCGGAGGTGACGATCCGTGCTGCGCAGAAGCAGATCGACCCGCCGCTGATGGTGCCGGATGACGGGTTCATCCTGCCGATCAGGACGACGCCGGGTTCGCTGAACTTCTATCGGGCTGGCACGCGGGATCGGATGGAGCCGCTGAACATCGGCGCGAACAATGCGCTCGGGCTGAACATGGAAGAACAGCGTCGGGCCGCGATCCGGCAGGCGTTCTATGTCGATCAGCTTCTTCTTTCGACCGGGCCTGCGATGACGGCGACGGAGGTTTTGCAGCGCAACGAAGAGAAGATGCGTCTGCTCGGGCCTGTGCTGGGCCGCTTGCAGGCGGAGCTGTTGCAGCCGGTGATTGCACGGGTCTTCGCGCTGATGCTGCGTCAGAACATGTTGCCGCCCGCGCCGGAGGAGTTGCAGGGTCAGGACATCGACATCGAGTATGTGTCGCCCCTTGCCAAGGCGCAGAAGCTGACCGATTTGCAGTCCGTGATGCGTGGCATGGAGGTGATGCTGCAAGTTGGTCAGGTCGCCCCGGTGACGGACTTCATCGACCCGGATGGTCTGGTGCGCTACATCGCTGAGACGACAGGTATCCCGGCCACGGTTCTCCGCAGCGACGATCAGGTAGCGGACCTTCGTCGGCAACAAGCTGAGGCGCAGGCCCAGCAAGCTCAGATGCAACAAGCGATGCAGACGGCGGAAGCTGCGGGCAGTGTTGCGCCCCTTATCAAGGCGGTTCGATGACAGAAATTGAGGCACTGAAACTGGCGTATCGCCGCACGTTCGGCACTGATGACGGACAGCGTGTGATCGCGGATCTGCGGAAGCGGCTTCGCTTTGAGCAGACAACCCACGTCCCCGGCGATCCAAATGAATCAGCGTTTCTCGAAGGGCAGCGTTATGCGTACCTTCTCATTGCCGGGATGCTCGTCGAGGAGCGCGAAAAGGTTAGGACAACCAAATGAGTGAAGAGGCAACCCCGGTTGACGCGGGGTCTCAGGGCGCAGTAGCGACCTCAGCCCCGGTCAGCTTTCTCGACAGCCTGCCGGAAGATCTGCGTGCGGAACCGTCGCTGCGGAATTTTACGGACCATGCGTCACTGGCGAAGAGCTATGTGCACGCTCAACGGATGATCGGTGCGGAGAAGATCCCGCTTCCCGGCAAGTCGGCGACGGATGACGAGTGGCGTTCCGTGTTCCAGCGGCTGGGTGCTCCGACAGATCCGAACGCATACCAGATCAATGCTCCGGCGTTGCAAAAAGAGCACATCGAAGCCCTGCGCAAACGTGGTGTCGAGGCCGGGCTGAACAACAAACAGTTGCAGGCGGTGGCATCGCTCTACGACGAGACGGTGGCGGCGGGGCAACAACGGTTCCGTGAACAGTCTGAGCAGGCGCGGTTCGACGCGGAGCAGTCGCTGCGGCAGGAGTTCGGGCTTGCGTTCGAGCAGAAGCTGGAGCGTGCGCAGCGTGCCGCGATTACGTTGCTCGGCGGTACCGAGATCTTCGATGAGATCCAGCTCGCTGACGGGCGCATGTTGGGCGATCACCCCGAAGTCGTGAAGATGTTCGCGAAGCTGGCGGACAACATTGCTGAGGATCAGCTAGAGGGCGCGACGACTGAAACCGTTATGACGCCAGCCGAGGCTTCTGCGCAAATCAACATTCTGATGCGGGAACCGGCCTACATGGACAAGTATCACCCGGCCCACGACAAAATTGTTGCTGAAGTCGCGCGGCTTTGGGAGTATAAGACACCAAGTGCGGGATAAGCGGATGCGCCCTCGTTCTTGGCAAGCCTGTCTCACAGGTGGAGTAGCGGCCCTAAGCCGCAGCCACGGCCCGGTCTCGGACAACCACGGCGAGTAACCCTGAAAACCTCTGTAGGAGACTGAAATGTCGACGCAAATCACTACCGCGTTTGTCAATCAGTTCTCGGCCAACGTGCAGATGCTTTCTCAGCAGATGGGTTCTCTGCTGCGCAATGCTGTTGATGTCGAGACTGTGAATGGCGAGAAAGCGTTCTTCGATCAAGTTGGGTCGGCGGCTGCCGTGCTGCGGACATCGCGTCATGCGGATACTCCGATTGTCGATACGCCCCACTCGCGCCGCATGGTCACGCTGTCGGACTATGAGTACGCCGATCTGATCGACGATCAGGACAAGGTGCGGATGCTCATCGACCCGACCTCGACCTATTCGCGTGCGGCTGCCGCTGCTATGGGGCGCGCTATGGATGATGTCATCATCTCGGCGGCTCTCGGCTCGGCGAAGACCGGCAAGGACGGTTCGACCACGACCTCGTTCCTCGCTGCCAACCAGATCGCCGTCGGCGGTACTGGCCTCACGCTGGCGAAGCTGATCCAAGCCAAGGAGAAGCTCGATGCCGGTGACGTTGACCCGTCGATCCCCCGCTACATCGCGGTTTCGCCCAAGCAGATCACTGATCTTCTTGGCGACACCGAGGTTACGTCGGCGGACTACAACACGGTGCGCGCCCTCGTGAAGGGCGAGATTGATACCTACGTCGGCTTCAAGTTCATCACGACCAACCGCCTGCCGCTCACCACGGACGGTGGCAATGATCGTCGTGTGATTGCTTGGGCGATGGACGGTCTCAAGCTGGCTGTCGGCAAAGAGCCGGTCGCCCGTATCGACGAGCGTGCGGACAAGTCCTATGCAACGCAGGTCTACTACTGCATGAGCATTGGCGCGACCCGCATGGAAGAAGCCAAAGTCGTCGAAATCGCTTGCAACGAGTAAGGAGTAGAGATCATGGGCACCAAGAATAGCACCCTTGTCTCGAACTTCGAGGCTTCCCCGCAGGAGATGAGTCCGGCGCATCAGCTTCACGGCGTTCTGCGTATCGCGCAGGGCACTGTGGCGCTGGCAACCGGCGATCTGGACGCTGCTGACATTGTCATGCTCGCCCCGATCCCGACCAATGCGTCCATCACTGCGATCCGTCTCGCATCTGACGACCTCGACAGCACGACCTCGCTGACTTGGCACGTTGGCCTGCACACCACGGCTGGTGTTGCGGTTGATGCGGACTGCTACGCGACCTCGATCACGCTCGGTCAGGCGGCGACCGTCTTCACCGACTATGCGTTCGAGCAGCGCAACATCGACAAGACCGGCCAGCGCGTCTGGCAGGATGGCGGCGTCTCGGCTGATCCGAAGGGTCTCTACTACGTCTCGTGCACCGTTGCGACGGCTGGCACGGCTGTGGCTGGCGACATTTCGTTCATCATCGAGTACGTTGTGAACTGATCTGTGAGGGGCGGGGAAACCCGCCCCCACACCACCCGGAGGTGAGTGATGGCGCGCAGCACTGTGAGCATCGTCAACAACGCGCTCAACATCATCGGGGCGTCTAACATCGTCAGCTTGGACGAGAACTCCAAGGCCGCGCGGGTGATGAACCAGCTCTTCGAGAGCGTGCGCGAGGATGTGTTCTCGAACCACCCGTGGAACTGCCTGATCCGCCGCGCTGAGTTGGCGCAGGAAACGTCCACGCCGCTGTTCGGCTATAGCTACCAGTATCCCCTGCCGACGGACCCGTATTGCCTGCGCGTGCTGGAGTTCGACAACGGCTCGATGGCCTATCCTTGGGACAACATGATTGGCGACGGTGGCCTGCCCGTGTTCGTTGTCGAGGGGCGCAAGATTCTGACGAACAGCGCGCGTGTGAGGCTCAAATATGTGGCGCTCATCACCGACCCGAATGAATACAGCCCCGGTCTGATTAGCGTGTTGGCTGCGCGTCTGGCGACGGAAGCTGCCTATGCTATCACCGGCTCAACGAGCGTGGTGCAGATCGCGGCATCGCTCTACGCTGAGAAGCTGAAAGAGGCCCGCTTCATCGACGCGACGGAGGGTGCGACGGTCAGGCTGGAGGCCAGCGACTTCATCGAATCGAGGTTCTGATGGCGCGCTCTGCACCCGCACTATCGTCCTTCACCGCAGGCGAGATCAGCCCCCGGCTTGAAGGGCGGGTCAATCTTGAGAAATACCGTGAGGGGCTTGCTGACCTGACGAATATGGTCGTGCATCCTCATGGCGGTGTGGCGCGTCGTCCGGGCACCGAGTTTCTCGGCGAGGTCAAGTCGAGTGCGAATTACACGCGGCTGATCCCGTTCCAGTTCAAGACGAGCGACACCTACATCCTAGAGTTCGGCAACGAATACATGCGGGTGTATCGCAACGGCTTGCAGGTTCTGACCGGCGCTCCGAAGACGATCACGGCGATCACGAAGGCGAACCCCGGTGTCATCACGTCCAACAGCCACGGCTTTGCCAATGGGGACGAGATCTACATCATCGGCGTCGGCGGCATGACCCAGTTGAACGGGCGCAACTTCCGCGTTGCCAACGTCACGACGAACACGTTCACACTGACCGATCTATTCGGCAATGCCATCGACACGACCAACTTCACGACGTTCACGAGCGGCGGCACGGCTGACAAGATCTACGAGATCACGACGCCTTACACGACGGCCAACCTGCCCGCGCTGAACTTCGCCCAGAGTGCGGACGTGATGTATCTGGTGCATCCGACCTACGACATCCGCACGCTTTCGCGCACTGACCACAATGCCTGGACGCTGGCGACAGCCACCATCACGGGAAGCCCGACACCGAGCCTGAGCGGCAGCAACAACCGTCCGAGCGTGGTGACGTTCTTCGAGCAGCGGCTGGTGTTCGCAGGCACCAACAACAACCCGCAGACGATCTGGTTCTCGAAGAGTGCGGACTATCTCAACTTCACGGTCGGAACGCTGGCTGATGACGCGCTGATCTACACGATTGCGTCGAGCCAAGTGAACGCCATCCGCTTTCTCTCTGCGACGCGCGTTCTGATGATCGGGACATCTGGCGGCGAGTATGTGCTGACCACTACGAACGATGGGCCTGTGACGCCAACGACGACGCAGATCCGCAAATACTCGAACTATGGCACTGCGACTGTGCAGCCCGTCCAAGTGGCCGATGTGACGCTATTTCTCCAGCGCGGGAACAGGAAGGTGCGTGAGTTCCGCTATGTCGGCGAGGTCGATGTGGCGGGCTATCAGGCCCCGGACATGACGATCTTGGCCGAGCACATCACTGAGGGCGGGATTACCACGCTGGTCTATCAGCAAGAGCCTGACAGCATTGTCTGGTGCATCCGGGAAGACGGCACGCTTCTAGGCATGACGTATCGCCGCGACGAGCAGGTGGTAGCATGGCACAAGCACGTCATCGGGGGCGAGTTCAGTAGTGGGCAATCCGTTGTCGAGAGCATCGCCACGTTGCCGACTGACAGCGGCGAAGACGAGTTGTACATGATCGTGAAGCGCACGATTGACGGGCAGACGAAGCGATACATCGAGATACTCGGCGACTTTGAGTTCGGCGATCAGACGACCGATGCTTACTTTGTGGACAGCGGCTTGCTGTACTCCGGCTCATCGGTGAGCACTCTGAGCGGGTTGTGGCATATTCCGGGAGAGGAGGTCAGCATCCTTGGGAATGGCGCGTCGCACCCTGATCGCACTGTCTCGAATGGCTCTGTCTCTATGGCGTTCAACGTGACGACGGCGGCTATCGGTTATGGCTTCACAAGCGAGATGGAAACACTGCGTCTAGAGGCGGGGTCGAGTGATGGAACGAGCCAAGGCAAACCAAAGCGCATCCATGCGATCACGCTCAGGCTTTATCAGACGGTTGGCTTGGAGGTCGGGCCTGCGAGTGCGGACGTGGATCGCGTGTACTTCCGTGACAGCTCGATGTCTATGGATACGGCTGTGCCGCTGTATACGGGCGATAAGACGGTGGAGTTCCCCGGCGGCTTTGAAGATGATGATCGGATCTATGTTCGCCAAACTCAGCCGCTTCCGCTGACCGTGCTTGCGCTGTATCCGCGCCTCAACACGTTTGACTTGTAGGTGACGCGATGTGCGATCCGTTGACAGTAATGACGATGATAGGGATCGGCACTAGCGTAGCTGGTGGGGTCGCGCAAAAAAATGCTGCTGACAAAGCCGCAGAGGCGGCTCAGAAGGTTGGCGAGTTCAACGCTAAACTCATCGAGCGTGATATCGGCCTGCTGGAGAAACAGCGCCAGATCATTAACTCGAACCTCGCTATCAGCAACAAGCTCAAGCGCAAAGAGTTCAAGGCCGTTCAGGGCGAAGTCGTAGCCGGGTTTGGCTACGCTGGCATCGACATTGCGCAGGGCACGCCCGTGCAGGTTCTGCGAGAGAACGCGCGACAGTTCGAGTACGAGTTGTCGGTTGACAAGTTCAACAACGCTATAACGAACCAACAGATCACGGATGCCCAAGAAGGGGCTAGGCTGGATGCCGAGATGTCTAGGATGGAGGCGGGCGCTACGGCTGCTTCTCTGCGGTCACAAGGTAGGGCCAGCTTGATATCCAGCATCGGGCAGGCAGCACAATTTGGCTATCAGAGTGGCATGTTCGGTTCACCGAGGGTTAGATAATGAGAATCCCGCTCTATCGCACACAGGCTGCGCCGACGAACGAGGCACCGGGCCAACCGATCCGCGCTCGCATGAGCATGGAGCCATTCGTCAATGAAGCTCTGAGCAAGGGCGCGGTTGCTGGCGAAGTTCTAAAGCAAATGGGCGATTTCGCTCGGATGCGCTACGAGATGGCGACACAGGAGAAACTCGACAACGCACTGCTTCGCGCAGAGGAAGAACTGCGCACGACCGCCCGCGAGATGGAAAGCCGCAACATGGTTGGCAATGTTCTGGACGGCGACAAGCCGCTCTGGAACCAGTCTGTCGGCGACATGCGCAATCGTCTCCAGTCCGAGCTTGGGCGCGACCGCAAGGCTAATGCCATCTTCAATGAGCGGTTTGGCCAGATGGAACTGACGCAGCGGTTTGCGTTGCGCGGGGCCATTGATGCGAAGATGGAGCGTCAGATTGCCGCAGCCCGTGAGCAGAGACTGACGCAGGCCGAGAACGACATCGCCAACGGAACCGACATTGCGACGCTGAACTTGGCGCTGGGTCAGGTCGGGGTCGATTCAGCTCGGCTTGGGCAGCTTGGCCTTGGCAATCCTGATGCTCTGACGCGGCAGGAGTATGAGCTTCTAAGGCGGGGCACTGCTCGTGCTGCAATGAGTTGGATCGACACGCAAGACATGCCGTTGAGTGCGGCGAGCAAGCTGCAAGAAGCGGTTGCCGAGAAAGACCCGTCCAAGGTTACTGATACTCGCAGTCTCTACGTCTACAATCTAATGGAGAAACTGAGCGTAGAGGACAGGGTAGCCATTCTCAGCAAGATCAATGGCATCTCTGAGTTTCTTGACGGGCCGACTCTAGAGCAGGAGAGAATCGCGGTACAATCGCGTCAGGCTGCAACCGATGTTGGCAAGGCTATCTCTTCTAACATTGATTTGCTCGCTGATGGCGGTGATGTGCCGGACGAGCAGATCGCTCAAATTGGCGCAACGATTGAGTCTGTGAGTGGCACTATCACGCCAGAGGCGGCTCAATCTCTTTCGCAGTCCTACTCTTCACTGGTCGAACTGAGGGCTTTGACTAAAGAGGTTCGCCCCCTCAATCAAAGCCAGCTAGATAGCGTCATCCAGAGCATCGGCCAGCCGGAGAATGAAAGCCAGAAGACGGCCCTAGAGTTCCTCACCAGATATCGTGACAACAGGAACCGTGGGCTGAAAGAAGACCCGATGGGTTGGGCGTTCGAGTCTGGCTACACGAAGCAATCAACCATCGACCTTTCCCCGGATGCGATCAACAACGGCACAACCAATGTCGAGCAGCGCATCGCTACTGGGCAAAACCTGCGCGCACAGTTCAACTTGGACTATGTGCCGGTCTTGACCAATGCAGAGGTTGCAGATGTCAGCGGGCGGCTTCTCAGCGAAGATCCTATGCGGGCCGTCACGTCGCTCACGGACTTCCGCGCGATCATGGGGCCGGGTGGCAACCACGCTGTGGAGCAACTCCGTAGAGCTGGGCTACCTCTTGAGTATGTCATTGCGATGGACATCCAAGATCCCGCACTGAGGCAGAATGTTGCAACGCTGGCGAGCACCAGCTTCAAGGAACTATCGGATCAGGTCGAGCAAACGTCTGTTCGGGACATGGACGCTAAGGTGCGTGAAATGCTTGCCCCTTACATGTCAGCCTATCTTGAGGGTGGCGACGGACAGGCCGTTAAGATGCTCAACGAAGAGGTTGAAATCGCTCGGAAAATAGCTGTGTCACAAGTCGCGCGGCGCGGCATGGACCCGCTCAAGGCTGCTGAATACGCGGTAGAGAACTTCTTCCCAGAATACGACCGGGTGGTGCAAAACAGCCACGGTAACTTTATCGTTCCGCAGCAGTTTGATGTTGACGATGTTGATAGCCTGACCGAGCAACTGCTCGACCCGGACTCTTTGCGCGCCGCTGGTATCGAACCGCTGTCAGGGGCAAGTTTCTTCCTGCCGGGTGAAGCCGCGACTGAAATATCGGAAGAAATCGCAGAAGATATCACTTCGTCAATCGAGATGGGCGTATCTCTCGCGGCACTGTCTGACAACGGTGTATGGCTCAACAACGGGCAGGGCGATGGCGTAGTTTTGCACTACAATCTCAACGGCCAGTATCTTCCCGTGCGCCTCAAAACTGGCGGCTTCTACGATGTCAAGTTCTCCGAGATTGGCGCGTTGGCAAGTAGGCTGGCCCCGGTCGAGGAACAGGTCGAGGTTATCGCGCCATGAGGCCAAGACCGCTCGCAACAGACAACGAACCTCTCCGCGCTGATGCGTTTGCTAGGCAGGCGGTCAGTGCAACTCGCGCGTTCGCTGAGACGATCAAAACGCCGGGTACTGGTGGGCTGATCCTTGAGGCGGTCGAGGTCGGTCAGGCGCAGGTCGGTGCGATCACAAATGAACAGATGCAGTCGTTCAAGGAGGCGCAGCGCGAGCGCAAACTCAGACAGCGTTATCTTGAAGACCTGTTGATGAACTCGACAGATGAGCGCCGCAAGCAGGAATACCGTGACGAACTCGCCAGCATGGCTGGACAGGACAATGTAGCCTTCCAAGCCATGACACAGGAAGCCATCGACGATGGCCGTCTGGTTTCTGTCGAGGAACTCAACAAGAAGTATGCAGGGTTCCTTGAGTTTGAGCGCCCGACTACGGAACTCGCTGCTCGCCTGTTGTACGAGAACAAGAAGGAACAGATCGTCAGAGAATCAATTATCGAGTCTGGCCCGGGTGGGTTGAGTGGCATTGGCGTCGCTGTTCTTGGCGGCGTTGTCGTTGCTGCGACTGATCCTATCGACTTGGCCTCATCGTTCATCCCTGTTGTCGGGCAGGCGGGCCGTGTGGCTGCGACAGCGAGATTCGGTCGTATTACGGGGCGCGCGGCTGTCGGGGCTGTAGAGGGCACGGTCGGCGCTGCGATTACGGAGACTGCGTACTACGGCCTCTCGCGGCAGTTGCAACTCGATTACACGATGGGTGATGCTCTGCTCAATGTCGGCGCGGGCACGCTTCTCGGTGGAGGCCTTGGCGCGGCGGCGGGGGTTATTACTCGGCGTGGCGTGGATGCTGGTGAGGTTCGCAAGCTAACTGAGCCTGAGACGGTTCTCCGCACTGATCTTGGTCCTCAACCGCCGCAAGTTGCCGCTCCTGTCGCTGCGACCAAAACCCCGCAAGACATCTCTGCGCAGGCATCTAGGGCGGCAGCGTTCTATGAACAGATGAATGGGCGGAAGACGGCAGAGTTGGCTGTGCGCCAGATGGTGCTCGATCAGGGCGTAGATGTATCTGTCGTGGTGCCGAAAGTGGTGAAGCGGCCACAGACACTGGTCGAGTTCGTGCGTTCTCGCGGCGGTATTTCCGACACTCTGCCCGGATCAGAAGGGAAACTCGCAGGGATCGGTTTTGCCCCGGAACCGTTTGTCCCGGCCCCCGGTAAGCGCACTGCGATAGCCAACGTCAACAACCCCGGTGCGCGCGACACGCTTGAGACGATGGCAGTTCAGGCACAGAAGGCCGGGTTCATCAAGACAACGAAGATCAGCGAACTTGTTGACAAGTTGACACTGGAGTTCGGCGGTGAACCCGTGTTTTCGGCGCGCAATGCTAGACGTTCCAAAGCATGGGTCAAGTACAGTGCTGCGAAAGATGCGGCTGAGGCCGAGGTTCGTAGGCGGGATGACATCAAGCGTGGTGCGCGCGAACTAGGCTTTGAGGAAATCACCGACGGCGAGGTTGCTGTCGTCTCAAGCATCATGGCGCGGAACGGCTCGGATCTGGAGACGGCCATCGAAGGGCTTTACACGCAGACAGGGCGGCTCACGACAAGGGCTGTGCAGGATGTGGCGCGTAAGGCCAGCCTTGATCCGCTTGCGAACACCCGCGCTTCTGAGGCGGCGAGCAGGGTCAGGGATGAGTTGGACTATGACAGCTACATTGAGCGCAGCATGGCTGCGATTGACCAGATGCGGTTTGCCGGTGAGATGACACCAGAATACGAGGCCGTGCTCGCAGATCTTGCTAGGCTTGATGCGCGTGTCGAGGCTTACGGCGAAGTGATGACTGCCGCCACCATTTGCACTGCGAGGTCGTGATGGCTGATTGCCTCAAGATACTGGACCAAATCAACGCAGGCAGGCTGGATGACGGCGAGCTTGAAGAGATACTTGAGGTCTTGCAGCGCGAGAAGCGCGCGCGGATTGCGGCTGGTGCTCTTGAGGGGCTTGAGGAAGCTCTGTTTGAGAAGGGCACTAAGTTCGTGCGCGATCTCAACCAAGCAGCAAAGATCAAGAAGCGCAATGAACTCATCAACATCATCAAAGAGAACTACCTTCTGACGCAGGCAGAGCGCGCCGATCAGGCTGTTGGCGATCCGTCTCTCGGCATCGAGGCTGCGCTTGTTGGCGTCAATGCTCCGTTCGAGAACGCGCGGCGGTCCGTGGATGCCATCTCTGGCGGGTTGCTCGGTGAGTATCTCGGCGGGATGGTGGCTGATCTCAAAGCGGCTAACATGCTGTCTCGGTTCAACACCATGTCTGGCGATTTTGAGAGAGAGGTTGCCCGCGCGCTGTCGGATCTGAACTCTCCTGTTCGTAATCCGAATGTGGACGCGAGCACTGACGCCAAGAAGATCGCCGAAGTCATGTTCAAGTACCAGCGCGCCGCACTCCAGCGTGAGAACGCAGCCGGGTCTAACATCATGCTCAAGACTGGGCGTGTTGTGAAATCTGTGCATAGCCCCGCGCGCATGACGAAGGTCGGTTTCGAGGCGTGGAAACAAGACATCAAGGGCAGGCTCGACTACGACAAGATGGACATCCCGCCGGAGCGTGTGGATGGTTTCCTTGAGAGCGCCTATGATGCGATTATCAGCGGTGTGCGGAAAGACGGAGACCGTTCCGAGGGCATGTTCGAGTTCACCGGGCCGCAGAACCTAGCCAAACTACGGAGCAGATCGTCGCTGTTCATCTTCAAGAGTGCGGATGACTGGTTTGACTACGATCAGAAGTTTGGGCGCGCTTCCCTACGAGAGGCGTTCCTTGAGGATTTGCGTGGCTCTGCGCAGGCTACAGCGATGATGCAGAACTTCGGCACCAACCCGCGCGCGATGCTCGACAGGGTTGTCAACAAGCTCAAGGAAAAGCACCGCACAGATCCGAAGAAGCTGGCCCGTCTGGAACGGTCTGTGTCCGCTGTGACTCTTGATGCCGCATTCGCCGAAGCAAGTGGAGAGGTTGATTTCGGCATTGATACGCCTTTTGCTCGCTGGATGGCTGGCTTCCGTGTGGTGCAAACCATGTCCAAATTGGGTGGCGCGTGGATTTCGTCGCTCACTGACATAGCTTTCAACGCAGCAAACAGGCAGTATCAGGGGCGTTCCATGCTGGATGCGTGGGGCGATGCCGTGATGACCCCGTTCCGTGGCCTCAACCGTGGGCAGATGCGTGAACTCGCGGATCGGATGGGTGTCGGCTTGGAGGGCGTGCTTGGCGATTTCCATTCCCGCTTCAACCCTGCTGATGACGCACCGGGCAAGCTGGCAAAACTGCAACAACTATTCTTCAAGCTGAACCTGCTCGGGCCGTGGTCTGATGCGAACAAGCGCGGCGCTACGCTCATCATCGCCAATGATCTTGGGAGAGAATCAGGCAAGGCTTTCGATGCTCTGGCCCCTGACTTGCAGCGGGTTTTGCGCATCTACGGGATCGACTCGGCGGCATGGGACATCGCTCGTAAGAATGCTCAGAAGGGGCCTGATGGTCGTGATTATTTGGTTCCGGGCGGCATCGAGGACGTGAATGTGCGGGAGAGCGTGTTTGCTCTGCTGACATCCGAGGCTGATTTCGCGGTTCCGACTGCCGGTGCGCGTGAACGGGCGATTATGAAGCGTGGCTATCGTGCGGACACTCTCGCGGGTCAGGCTCTACGCTCTGTCTTCCAGTTCAAGTCGTTTGGCGTCACGGCTCTGAGCAAGGCGCTCGGGCGGCAGGTGTATGGCTACGGGGCTAAGTCGTTCAGAGAGCAGATTATGCGCGGTGCTGGGGCAAATGCTGGACTCATCACGTCCATCGTCGGCACTACAGTGCTCGGCTACTTTGTGCTGCAACTCAAGGAACTATCCAAGGGCCGTGACATGCGCGAGCCGTCGGCAGAGTTGTTCATGGCCTCGATGCTGCAAGGCGGTGGGCTTGGCATCTATGGCGATTACCTGTTCGGTGAGGCGAATAGGTTCGGCGGTGGCCCTCTGGAAACGCTCGCTGGCCCTATGGCTGGCACCGTATCCGATCTGGTTACGCTGCTTCAACGCGCGCGAGATGTTGCGACTGGCGAGGATGAGGATGTATCGGGTGATGTGATCCGGCTGCTCAAGTCCAACACCCCGTTTGCCAACTTGTTCTACACGCAAGAAGCGTTCAACTATCTGCTCTGGTATCAACTGCAAGAGACGGCCAACCCCGGTTATCTGCGCAGAATGGAGCGGCGCATCCAACGCGAGAACGACCAGACGTATTGGCTGCCCCCGTCAGACATCGTGTCCATCGGCGGCGGGTTCAGATAATGTCTCAACACACTATGCAGACTATGCTAATGTGCCGCGCAAAGCGAGGTGAGCTATGACCGTATCGTCCGCAACCAACCGCGTCAGCTACAACGGGAACGGCAGCACGACCGTGTTCGCCTACACGTTCAAGATCTTCGACGAGGACGATCTCACAGTCATCATCCGGGCCGCGAACGGCACCGAGACGACGAAGACGATCACGACGCACTACACGGTGAGCGGGGTTGGCAACTCCGGCGGCGGCAACGTCACCATGCTCACAGCTCCTGCGAGCGGCGAGACGCTGGTCATCATCCGCGAACTGGATCTTGTGCAGGAACTGGACATCGTTCCCAACGACCCGTTCCCGGCTTCGTCCGTGGAAGACGCGCTCGACAAGCTGACCTTCATGGTTCACCAGCACGAGGAGACGCTGGGCCGCACGATCAAGGCGTCTAAGACGAACACGATCACGGGGTCGGAGTTCACGATCTCGGCGGCTGACCGCGCTAACAAGGTGTTTGCCTTCGACAGTTCGGGCAACGTCAGCATCGCGCAGGAGCTTGGCACCTATCGCGGCAACTGGGCTGCATCGACGGCCTACTATCAGCGCGATCTGGTCAAGGACACATCGACCAACAACATCTTCATCTGCATCACGGCCCACACGTCGAGCGGCGTTCAGCCTCTCACGACGAACACAGACAGCGCCAAGTGGGTTCTGATTGTCGATGCTGCGGCTGCTGCGACATCGGCCTCTAACGCGGCTTCCAGCGCCTCTGCGGCGGCAACGAGCGCCAGCAATGCGGCGACCTCCGCATCGAATGCTGCAACCTCCGCCTCGAACGCTGCAACATCCGAGAGCAATGCGTCATCGTCGGCATCATCCGCAGCCAGCAGTGCCAGCAGCGCAGCCGCTAGCTTCGACAGTTTCGACGACCGCTATCTCGGCGCGAAGAGTAGCAACCCGACGCTCGACAATGACGGCAACGCACTGCTGACCGGCGCTCTCTATTTCAACACCACGGCCAACGAGATGCGGGTCTACAACGGCTCGGCATGGGTAGCTGCCTATCTGCCTGCGGCTGGATATGCTACGCTCACGGGCACCGAGACGCTGACGAACAAGACGTTGACCGATCCGGCCATCATCGGCGCGATCCTCGAAGACATCTACACCATCTCTGACGGCGCGGCTTTCGAGATTGACCCCGGCAACGGCTCGATCCAACTCATTACACTCGGCGCATCCCGCACGCCCAAGGCAACCAACTTCGCCAATGGTGAAGCTGTCACGCTGATGGTGGACGACGGCTCTTCTTACACGCTGACATGGACTGACGCGACATTCGGCGGCTCTGGCGTGGTGTGGAAGACGAATGGCGGTGTGGCACCTACGCTGAACTCGACAGGCTACACGGTCATGGTGCTCTTTAAGGTGGGCAATCAGGTCTACGGCGCTCGCGTGGGGGATGCGTGATGCTGAAGCATAAGCTGCTGAGTGCGACTGCTGCGGCGGAACTGCTTGCGATTGAGGTGCAATCGTGAGCAATTTCATCGATCTAACCGGCAAGCAGTTTGGCAGGCTTCGTGCGCTTCGTGTTGCTGCTAGGAACAAGCACAACCAATTGATGTGGGAATGTGAGTGCGAGTGCGGCGTGACTTGCCTTGCGTTAGGCCACCTTCTCCGCAATGGCGAAAAACAATCGTGCGGATGCTTGAAGCGTGAAGCTATTGCTTCAGTTAACTTTTCTCATGGCATGACGAGAACGCCGATTTATGCCATTTACCGCAGCATGATGCAGCGTTGCTACGACCAAAACAGCCACGCATATGATCGCTATGGCGCTCGTGGTATCAGTGTTTGCGAAAAGTGGCAGACCTTTGATGGCTTCTACGCTGACATGGGCGATAAGCCAAATGGCATGTCGCTTGAGCGCAAAGACAACAACGGAGACTACTGCCCTGAGAATGTTGTTTGGGCTGGAAGCAAAGCGCAGGCGAACAATCGCCGCAGCAACCGTGTCCTTGAACATCGTGGCAAATCACAAACTCTTACTCAATGGGCAGATGAGATCGGCATGAAGCCACAAACTTTGCACGCCCGCATATTCTGCTACGGCTGGCCCGTTGAGAAAGCGTTGGAGGTAACGGTATGAGCGGGGCGTCACGCAAACTCATGGCGGCAACTGCGGCTGCCGAGCTTCTCGCGGTGGAAGACTGCTTTTCGTGTTTTCTCTACACGGGCAACGGCTCCACGCAGACGATCACCAACGGGATTGATCTGGCTGGTGAGGGTGGGCTGGTTTGGATTAAAAGCAGAAGCTTGGCCGTTCTTCATGCGCTATTTGATACGGATAGAGGAACATCTAGTCTTTTAAGAACAAACGGAACAAATGCGGCTTATACAGGAACAGCGTATTTATCTGCTTACAATTCAAATGGTTTTTCGTTAAACGCTGGTGACGCAGCTACAAATCAAAATACAGACACCTACGCCTCATGGACCTTCCGCAAGGCCCCGCGCTTTTTTGATGTGGTGACGTATACGGGGAATGGGACATCGCAAAATATTTCCCATAACCTTGGCGTTGCGCCGGGATGCATTATAATTAAGCGCACGGATAGCACAAGCAATTGGATAACGCACC
>Ga0315903_10005699_pt1 | contig 16157 bp, 14 predicted proteins | sample LakEriMetagenome_7_FD_203524 | JGI IMG/M metagenome (GOLD analysis project Ga0315903, IMG submission 203524) | Freshwater fungal communities from buoy surface, Lake Erie, Ohio, United States - Buoy 2 MA119 | ecosystem: Environmental > Aquatic > Freshwater > Lake | place: USA: Lake Erie, Ohio...
GATCGGCATGAACAGCAGCGACACTGGGCTGATTTATTTTGACGAAGTGCGCGTGCCCCAGCGCTACCGGATTGGCGCCGAGGGTCAGGGCTTCATCTACCAAATGCAGCAGTTCCAAGAAGAACGCCTGTGGTGCGCGGCCAGCACGCTGCAGTCGCTGACCAACTGCATCCATTGGACAGTGGAATGGGCGCAAGAGCGCAAGCTGTTTGGCTCGACGCTTGCTGATCAGCAGTGGGTGCAATTCAAGCTAGCCGAGCTCAAGGCCGATGTGGAAAGCCTGCGCGCACTAACCTATCAGGCCTGCGAGCATTACATTGCGGGCGAAGACGTGACCGAATGGGCCACCATGGCCAAGCTCAAAGCTGGACGTCTGAACCGCATCGTGCCCGACACCTGCCTGCAGTTCTGGGGTGGCATGGGCTTCACTTGGGAGAACAAGGTCTCGCGCATGTACCGCGATGGCCGCCTGGCCTCGATTGGCGGCGGTGCCGACGAAGTGATGCTGGGCATCTTGGCCAAGATGATGGGCATTGCCAAGCGGCCTCAAAAATGAGCACGCCATACTTGTTGATCGAGCGCCAGGGCCCAGTGGAAACTTGGACCTTGAACGACCCGGTCACCCGCAATGCCCTTAACGATGCGGTGGTGGACGGTTTGTTGCAAGCCTGCGCTGGTGCAGCGCAAGACGCTACGCTGCGCATCGTGGTGCTGACCGGCGCAGGAAATGCTTTTTGCGCCGGCGGCAGTTTGGGTGGGTTTGCCAACCAGATTGGACATCCCCTACAAGAAGGGCAGAGCGATCCACTGCTGGCCATGAACCGGAGTTTTGGCGACCTCCTGCATGCCCTGAGCGCCCTGCCGCAGCTCTTGGTGTGCCGGGTCGATGGCGCAGCCATGGGCGGGGGCTTTGGCCTGGTGTGCTGCGCCGACCATGTGGTGGCCACAAAACGCTCGGTGCTGGGCACGCCGGAGGTCACGCTCGGCCTGCCGCCTGCGCAGATCGCCTCCTTTGTGTGGCAGCGCTTAGGCGAGAGTACGGCACGCCAATGCCTGCTGCAAGGGCTGAGCTACAGCGCAGCGCAAGCGCTGCAAGTGGGCTTGGTTCACGAAGTGGTCGAGGCGGACAGCGACGATGCCTGGCAAGCCACTTTGCAACGTCTTTTGCGAGCAGCACCCGGTGCTGTGGCCAGCACCAAACAACTGCTGCTCAGCTTACGCGGCGCCGTGCCTGATGTACGCGATGACGCTGCACAAGCTTTTGCTCAAGGCTTGCGCAGCGCTGAAGCCGCGCAAGGTCTGGCCGCGTTTGCGCGCAAACAGCCTGCGCCTTGGACACTTTCTGGCAAGAACACCGCATGACTGCTACTTTGGCCAACACCATCACCCGTCTGCTGATCGCCAACCGGGGTGAGATCGCTTGTCGCGTGATCCGCACCGCCAAGCAAATGGGCATCCAGACGGTGGCGGTTTATTCGGACGCCGATCGTGACGCCTTGCATGTGCACCAAGCCGACACCGCATTCGCTTTAGGCGGAACACGGTCGGCCGATTCGTATTTGCGCATCGATAAACTGTTGGTTGCGGCGCAGGACACTGGTGCCGATGCGGTGCACCCGGGTTATGGTTTTTTGAGCGAGAACGCCGAGTTTGCGCAGGCCGTGATCGACGCTGGCCTGACCTGGGTCGGCCCGCCGCCAGCGGCTATTCGGGCGCTGGGCAGTAAATCTTCCGCCAAAGCGCTGGCACTGACTCGCGGCGTGCCTTGCCTGCCGGGCTACTTTGGCACGGACCAAAGAGATGCCACCTTCATAGAGCATGCTCAGCGACTGGGATTTCCGCTCATGGTGAAAGCCGTTTCCGGAGGCGGCGGGCGCGGCATGCGACGGGTCAACGACATGGGGCAACTGCTGCCTGCACTGCAAAGCGCCCGCTCAGAGGCGCTGGCCGGTTTTGGCAACGGCGACTTGCTGATAGAGCAAGCCCTGCTGCGCCCCCGCCACATTGAGGTGCAGATCATGTCTGACACGCAAGGCCACTGCATCCACCTGGGCGAGCGCGACTGCTCGGTGCAGCGGCGGCATCAAAAAATCATCGAAGAATCCCCCAGCCCTGCCGTGGGTGCTGCGCTGCGTGAGCAACTCGGCCAAGCGGCCATCGCACTGGCGCAATCGGCAGGCTATGTGGGGGCGGGCACTGTGGAGTTTTTGCTCGATGAGGCACACGACAGCAAGCCCTTCTATTTGATGGAGATGAACACTCGGCTACAAGTGGAACACCCGGTGACCGAACTGCTCACCGGGCTGGATCTGGTCGAGTGGCAGCTGCGCATCGCACGCGGCGAGCCGCTGCCTCTGACGCAAACCGATGTGCGCCTGCATGGCCACGCCATCGAGGTGCGCTTGTGCGCTGAAGACGAACACTTCACCCCGCAAACCGGCACGGTGCAGGCTTTTTCAGCGCCTGAGGGCTTGCGCTTTGACCATGCGTTGCACGCGGGTGCCGTGGTCACGCCGCATTACGACGCGATGCTGGGCAAGCTGATCGCCCACGCGCCCACCCGTGCTGAGGCTATTGACCGCCTGCGCGCGGGCTTGGATCAGACCACCGTGCTGGGCCTGCCCACCAACCGCGCCTTTTTGGCGGCGTGCTTGCAGCACCCGGTGTTCTGCGAGGGCGAGGCCTTGATCCCTTTCCTATCCGAACAAGCCGATGCCTTACGCCAAAGCTTACAAGCTACCAGCGAATCACGCACGGTGGCCGCCCTGGCCGTACTTTTTGCCCAGCAAGCACCTGCCATCGCCATGCCTAGCCCCTTCGTGCGGCCGTTGCGCATGGGCCTGAGCCAGGGCCAGAGCGTGGGGGAAGACAGCTTCTCGCTGAACCTGCAGGAACTGGGCCAGGGCCGAGTGCGCATTCAATCTGGCGATGCTACATACCAGGCCCATGTGGTGCGCAGGGCTGATCAGCTGCAGATTGACCTGAACGGGCAGCGCTGGCAAGCCCGCGCCGTGGCCTGTCGAGGCACTGCGCATGCTGTGCAATGGCATGTGCAGCTGCAAGGCCTTGCATGCTTTGAGCTCTGGCTCACCGACCAAAGTCACAGCGCCCCCAGCTCAGGCGCGAGCGCCCAAGCCTCGCAGTCGCTGCGCGCACCCTTCAACGGCAAGTTGATCGCGGTGCACGTACAAGAAGGTCAGCAGGTGCATCATGGCGATGCCGTGCTGGTGATTGAATCGATGAAGTTGGAACACATTTTGTGTGCCCCTCGCGATGCGTTGGTGCACAGCCTCTCGGCCAGCGTGGGCCAGCAAGTGAGTCCCGGCCAGGTGCTGGTGCAATGGAAGGACGCCGCATGAGCACCGCTGGATTCACACCCGGTATCTCACCCGACTTCACACCCGCAGACCTGCAAAGCCTGCAAGCTACCGTGGAGCGCTTTGCCCAACAAGCTATCGCTCCACAAGTGCCGGCTTGGGAAGAAGCAGGTCAATTTGACCGATCGCTTTACAACCAGGCCGCTGAGTTGGGCCTGCTGGGCCTGGGCTATCCGGAGCATTTGGGCGGAACACCTGCGCCTTGGCGCGTGCGCAACGCCATGTCGCAAACCCTGGCGCGTTTTGGCGGCAGCGGCGGTGTCATGGCCAGCCTGTTCTCGCACAACATTGGCCTGCCGCCCGTTTTGGCCCATGGCAGTGCCGATTTGCAAGCCGAAGTGGTGCCCCCCGTGCTGCGCGGCGAGCGTATTGCTGCGCTGGCCATCACCGAGACCGGTGGCGGCTCTGACGTGGCCAGCCTGCGCACCACCGCCCGTGCGGATGGGGCTGACTATGTCATCGACGGTGAAAAAGTTTTCATCACTTCGGGCCTGCGCGCCGACTGGATCACGCTGGCCGTGCGCACCGACCCGGCCAGCAAGGGGCCCAGCGGCATCTCCATGGTGGTGGTGCCTGGGGATACGCCCGGCCTTTCGCGCACGCGCCTGCACAAAATGGGTTGGCACAGCTCAGACACCGCGCAACTGCATTTTGACGGCGTGCGCGTGCCCCAGCGTTACCGACTGGGTGAAGAAGGCGCAGGCTTCAAGATGATCATGGGCAACTTCAACGGCGAGCGCCTGGCCATGTCGGCCATGGCGCTGGGCTTTGCGCAAGCTTGTTTTGACGAGGCCTTGGCCTGGAGCCGCCAACGCCAGACTTTTGGTGCGGCTTTGATCGATAGACAAGCCATTCGCCACAAACTGATGGACATGCAAATGCGCATATCGTCCACCCAAGCCTGGGTGGATGCGGTGACGCAGCAAGCCGACGAGGGCCAAAACGGTGCCGAGTGGGTAGCCCAGGTGTGTCTGCTGAAAAATCACGCCACCCAAACGATGCAGTACTGCGCCGACGCTGCGGTGCAAATCCTGGGCGGTATGGGGTACATGCGGGGCACGGTGAGCGAGCGGATTTACCGCGAAGTCAAGGTCATGATGATTGGTGGCGGCGCCGAAGAAATCATGAAAGAGTTGGCGGCCAAACAGTTGGGCGTTTGAGGTCTTTCGAACTAAGTTGGCCTCATCACGCGGGAGGCCGACTGGCTCGAGATGGCGGCGCAATCCGTTGAAGGCTGAGGCATCGCGCGTGTCAAAAACCATGAAAAAACCGCCAAAACCCTTTCGGGTTTTGGCGGTTTCTGATTCGCTGACGCGGGCTTTTTACTTCTTATCTGAGAAGTAGCTGGATGTGACCTTCCAGCGGCCATCGGTGATTTGCGACATGCGCGAGGCATTGCTGCCCAAGCGCTTGGTGGCGGTGAAGGTCATCTCGCCAGTGCCGAAAATATCGGGAGGGATCACCATGGTGTCCATGGCCTTGATGATGCTCTCGGTGGTCACGTTGTTGCCAGATTTCTCAACCGCGCGCAAGAACGCGTCAATGGCGTTATAGCCATAGACCGAGAACACGGTCGGGTCTTCGTTGAACTTGGTCTTGTACTTGTTGGCCCAAAAACGGATGGGCTGTGCAGCCTCGTCCAGGTAGGGGTGCTGGGTGGACATGGTGGCATAAAAGCCGTTCATGGCGGGGCCACCCAATTTATGGATCAGATCGGTGTAAGCCGCGCTGGAGCCGAGGAATGTGGGGCTGAAACCTAAGCGACGAGCTGTAGCTATGCCGCCAATGGTCTCGCGAATGATGGTGCCCATGACCACAAAATCGCACTTGGACGAGGCCAGCTTTTGCATTTGTGACGCAAAGTCGGTCGCACCGCGCTTGTAGGTGGTGACCTCGGCAAACTGCATACCCATGCTTTTGAGGCCCTCTTCGGCACCACGGAACACTTCCAGACCGAATTCATCGTCCTGGTGCATTGCGCAGATTTGCTTGGCGTTCTTCTCCTTCACCAAAATCGGCAGACCCAAACGCATCTGGTCGTAGTAGGTGGCGGCGAAAGAATACTTTAGCTTGTGGAATGGTTCGTACATTTCACGCGCGGCCGTGACGGGGAAAAAGTTGATCACGTTCTTCTGGAACTGCACGGGCATGGCAGCCATGTTTTGCGCCGTGCCGATGTGGCCGATCATGGCAAAAATCTTGTCTTGGTTGACCAGCTTTTGCGCAGCCAACACGGCGCGACGGGGGTCATAGGCCGAATCTTCGACCAGCAGCTTGAACTTGCGGCCATTGATGCCGCCTTGCTCATTGGCCTCGTCCACGCGCAGCATCATGCCCAGGCGTACTTGCTTGCCAAAACCCGCCAGCGGACCGGACAAATCCTGAATCGAGCCGAGTGTGATTTCGTTTTTGGACACGCCCTGCGATGGTTGTGCCATGGCCGCGCCAGCGGTCAGGGCCATCGCCGCAGCGATCAGACTGAGTTTGCGTTTCATGTTAAAGGTCTCCTGTGGTGTAAATGGGTGATTGGGAAAGTGTCAGGACTCAGCGGTACATCGCCTCAATTTGGGGCGCGTATTTTTTTTCGACCAATTTGCGCTTGAGCTTCATGGTTGGGGTCAGTTCTTCGTCCTCGGCGCTCAACTGGGTGTCGAGCAACCAGAATTTCTTGATCTGCTCAACGCGCGCGAATTTTTTGTTGACACGGTCCACTTCGGCTTGGATCAAGGTTTGAACTTCGGCGCTGTGAGTTAGGCTGGCGTAATTGGAGAAAGGCACATCGTTGTCCTGTGCGTATTTCTCGACGTTCTCTTGGTCGATCATGACGATCAAGGTCAGGTAAGGGCGTTTGTCGCCGATGACCACTGCGTCCGTGACGTAGGGCGAGAATTTCAATTCGTTTTCCAACTCGCTGGGTGTGATGTTTTTGCCGCCAGCCGTGATGATGATGTCTTTCATCCGGTCGGTGATCCGGAAAAACCCTTCCTCGTCCACCACGCCCACATCGCCTGTATGCAGCCAGCCATCGGCGTCGATGGTTTCGGCGGTTTTTTCAGGCAAGTTGAGGTATCCCATAAACACATTGGGGCCGCGTACCAAAATCTCGCCAGTCACAGGATCCACGCGCATTTCGTTGTATTCGGCCGCAGGGCCAATGGAGCCGGGCTTGATGCGGTCGGCGGGTACGCCCGAGGCTGCACCGCAGGTCTCGGTCATGCCCCATACCTCCAGCATGGGCAAACCCAGTGCCAAGTACCAGCGCACCAAATCAGGGGAAATGGGGGCCGCACCCGTGACCAAAAAGCGCGCGCGATGGATGCCGATCAACTTGCGTACATTGTTCAGCGCCAGCAAGCGGGCCACATGAAACCTCAGCTTGAGGGTGGCGGGCACGGGCTTTTGCGCCAGCACCAAATCGGCCACTTGTTGGCCCACGCCAATGCCCCAGGCGTATGTGGCTTGCTGCAGCCCCCCGGCTTCCTTGAGCGCGATCATCACGCCCGAGTAAAACTTTTCCCATACGCGGGGGACAGCCGTGAACACGGTGGGTGCAATTTCCCGTACGTTTTCGGGAACGGTTTCGGGGTTCTCGACAAAGTTGAGTTTGGCCCCGGTGTACATCGAAAAATACTCACCCCCCATGCGCTCGGCAATGTGGCACAGCGGCAAAAAGCACATGCATTCGTCGCGCTCGTCGCGCGCAATCAGGGTGTTGTAACCCCGAACTGTGAAAACCAGCCCATGGTGGCTGTGCATGCCACCCTTGGGTTTGCCAGTGGTGCCCGAGGTGTAGACCAAAATGGCCAGCTCTTCGGGTTTGCAGGCAGCGCTGCGCTGCATGAGCATGTCAGGGTGTTGCTGGGCGTGTTCGCGGCCCAAGTTTTGCAACTGCTTGAGGCTGATGACCATGGGGTCGTGGAAGTCCCGCAGTCCGTCCATGTCGAATACCACGATCTTTTGTAACAAGGGCAAGCTGTCTCTCACGGCCAAGGCCTTGTCGAGCTGCTCGTCGTCTTCCACGAACAACACGCGGGTACCCGAGTCTTCGCACAGGTAACGCACTTGATCGGCCGCGTCAGTGGGATAGATGCCGTTGGATACGCCACCGGCGCTCAGCACGGCCAGGTCGCACAACACCCATTCGATGTTGGTGTTGGACAAGATGGAGGCGGTGTGTCGCGCCTCAAAGCCCAGCGCCATCAGTCCGTGACCGATCTCGCGCACGGCCTGACCGGTCTTGTCCCACGTCCAACTGCGCCAGATGCCGAGTTCTTTTTGGCGCATCCACACATTGGGGCCGCGTGCGGCCACCGCATTCCAGAAGATGGCGGGGATCGTCTCGCCCGCCATGACGATATTTTTTTGCGGCGTAATGCCAGAGGTGTCCCAGAGTTGGCTCATGATTTATCTCCAGGTTTTCTTCTTTTTCCAACGGCGGTCGGCGCGCACGCCCTCTTCCTTCATACCCAAGTAGAACTCCTTGATGTCCTCTTTTTCTCGCAAATGAGCGCAGGTGTCTTCCATCACAATGCGGCCGTTTTCTAGCACATAACCATAGTCCGAGGCATTGAGCGCCATGTTGGCGTTTTGCTCGACCAGCAAGATGGTGGTGCCGCGCTCGCGGTTGATGCGCACCACGATCTCGAAGATTTCCTTGGTCAGTTTCGGAGAGAGGCCCAAGCTGGGTTCGTCCAGCAAGATCAGGTCGGGGTTGGCCATGAGCGCCCGGCTGATGGCCAGCATTTGCTGCTGCCCACCCGAAAGCAAGCCCGCGTCTTGTGCAGCCCGCTCGCGCAGGATGGGAAAGTAGTTGTACACGGCTTCCATGTCGCGCGCCACGCCATCGCCGTCTTGCCGGGTGTAGGCGCCCATCAGCAGGTTGTCGCGTATGGACAGGAGCGGGAACACCTCGCGCCCTTCGGGTACATGCATCAGGCCGCGTTGCACGATGATGGCGGGATCCAGCGCGGTGATGCTTTTGCCCTTGAACTCGATTGAGCCCTTACGCGGGTCGATGATGCCGCTGATGGTTTTCAAGATGGTGGTTTTGCCCGCGCCATTGGAGCCGAGCACAGTGGCAATCTCGCCACGCCGCACCTGCAGGCTCACGCCGCGAATCGCCTTGATCGGGCCATAGGCGCTTTCCACGTTGAGCAGCTTGAGCATGACGTTGTCGTCGGCTGCCTCGGGGGTCGTGTTGAGGGTCTGGGTGGCTGCGCTCATGCGGCACCTCCGGGCACGTAATTTTCACGACGCAAGGCAGACACGTCGTCCACCGAGCCCAGATAGGCTTCGATGACACCGGGGTCGCTTTGCACCTGGCTGGGTGTACCGGTGGCGAGTTCTTCACCCTGGCTCATGGCCAGCACGCGGTCCGACACTTTAGAGACCAGGCTCATGTCATGCTCGACCATGAGCACGGTAATGCCTAGTTCGTTTTTGATGTCCGAGATCCAGAAGGCCATGTCGTCGGTTTCCTCGACGTTCAGACCCGAAGAGGGCTCGTCGAGCAGCAGCAGCTTGGGCTCAGTGCAAAGGGCGCGGGCCAGTTCGACCACCTTGCGCACGCCATAAGGCAAGCCCGCCACCATGGAATCACGGTGGTGTTGTAGGTCCAGAAAATCGATGACCTCTTCGACCTTTTCACGCGCCTCGATTTCAGCAGCGCGGGTTTTGGTGCTGAAGAACATCTCACGCCACAAGCCCGTTTTGCGGTGCGTGTGTCGGCCGATCAAAAGGTTTTGCAGCACGGTGGCGTGCTCAAACAGCTCGATGTTCTGAAAAGTGCGGGCAATTCCCAGCCCCGCAATTTGGTGTGGCGGCTGGTCGGTCAGGCGCAGCGTGCCTTGCGGCCCGGCGTAGTCGATCACGCCCGTGGTAGGCGTGTAGATGCGGCTGATCAGGTTGAAGACCGTGGTCTTGCCTGCGCCGTTGGGGCCGATCAAGGTGAAGACTTCGCCGCGCTTGACGTCGAAGCTGACCTTGTTGACGGCCAGCACACCACCAAAGCGCACGCTCAGGTCTTGGGCGGATAAAAGGATGTCTGAGTTCATTTCAGGCGGTCCGACTTCTGGAACGATTTTTGGCGCTTGAAAAGGCCACGGCGGTAAAACGGAAACAACTGGAACCAGGTGCGCACCTTGAGCCAGCGGCCATACAGGCCCATGGGCTCAAACAGCACAAAAGCGATCAACACCATGCCGTAGACCGTGCCCTGCAAACCGGCTGCACCCCCAATGGCGGCGGGTAAAAAATCTTTCCCTAAAGCAATCAACTGAGGCATCACAATTAAGAAGATGGCACCTAGGAACGCGCCATGGATTGAGCCCAAGCCCCCGATCACCACCATCAGCAGCAAGTCGATCGACTGGATGATGCTGAACTGCTCTGGAGAGAGGAACTGGATTTTGTGCGCGTACAAGGCGCCGCCAATGCCCGCAAGTGCGGCCGACAAGGCAAACGACAGGGTCTTGTAGCGGGCCAAGTGGATGCCCATGCTTTGCGCCGAAATTTCGGAATCACGGATGGCCACAAAGGCACGGCCGGTGGACGAACGCAACAAGTTCAAGATAGCCAGGGTGGCCCCCACCGCTACGAACAAGCAAAGGAAATAAAAAGATTCAGTGCTGTCCAGCGTCCAGCTGCCAATGGCGGGGGAGCCCACCGTCAAGCCCGCATTGCCTCCTGTGACACTCTCCCAGCGGGCCATGCCTTCTTCGACGATGAAACCAAAAGCCAGCGTGGCCATGCCCAGGTAAATGCCTTTCACGCGCAGTGCTGGCAAGCCCACGATGATGCCGACGATGGCCGAGAACAAGCCCGCACACACCAACGCCAGCGGAAACGGCACACCGGCATTGACCATGACCGCCTGCGTGTAAGCCCCCACACCCAAGAACGCGGCGTGACCCAAAGAGAACAAACCAGTGAAGCCCGCCAGCAGCATCAGGCCCAGGCCCACCACCGCATAGATCAACACAAAGGTCAGTTGGGCCAGCCAATATTCAGGCGCCACCCAGGGCGCAGCCACCAAAAACAAGCCCAGCAAGCTGTACCAAAACACATGGCCGCCGTGCTTGGCCAGCTTCACATCCTGGTTGTAGTCGGTTTTGAAGATGAAACGCATGCCGGTGCCTCAGACTTTCTTGCGCAATTGTTCGCCAAACAAGCCATTGGGCTTGAGCACGAGCATCAGCAACACCACGATGTAGGGTGCGATGTCCTTGAAGCCCTCGGGCAGATAAAAACCTGAGAACGACTCGACGATGCCGATCACCAGACCGCCGACGATGGCACCTGGCAAACTGCCAAAACCACCCACTACCGCCGCAGGGAAAGCCTTCAGGCCGACAAAGCCCATATTGGCATGGACAAAGGTGATGGGGGCCAAAAGCAAGCCCGCCACCGCCGCCACAGCGGCTGCCAAGCCCCAAACCAGGCCGTTGATCTGCTTGACCGGGATGCCCATGTAGTAGGCGGCCAGCTGGTTTTGCGAGGCTGCCTGCATAGCGATGCCCAGTTTGCTGTACTTGAACATGGCAAACAGACCCAGGCACAAAATGCCGGTGGCGCCGATCACCACCATTTGCTCTGCCGCAATCACCAAACCGCCCAAGCGCAAGACCTCTCCTGCATAGGGCACAGGCATGGTGTGGGTGTCGGTGCCTACATCGGGGATCATGGTAATCAGGCCGCGCAGCACATAGCCCACGCCGATGGTCAGCATGACGATGGAAAAAGCCGGCTGACCCAAGATGGGACGGATGACCAAGCGTTCGAGAAATACCCCAAATATACCCATCGCCACAATGGCCGAGGGCACTGCAATCCAAAACGGGAAACCCAGTAGCGTCATGACAGCCAGGCCCGAAAAGGCCCCCACCATCATCAGGTCGCCCTGGGCAAAGCTCACCGTTTCGGTGGCTTTATAAATCAGCACGAAACCCAGGGCAATGAGTCCGTAAATACAGCCCTGGGCCACACCGCTGATCAGCAGTTGCAGCAATTGCACGCCCGTCTCCTTTGGTTGAATGTCTTGCATCGCGCGTCAAAAGGGGGATTCTTGCGACACCGGTGGGCGGCTCCAACTTTTGCGAACGATCGTGCGATTATGGTTGTCTTAAATGAGACTTTTCCTAGGGGTTGTCCCCCATTACGGTCCCTTCGCAAGGCTTCAATATCGCCCCATGACGCAATCCATTCGCATTGGTTCGGGCCTGGGCTTTTACGGAGACAACTGGGAACCCGTGGTGGCCAGTATTGAGCGCGGTCAAGTGCAATACATCGCCAGCGACCACCTGGCCGAACTTACACTGGCCATCTTGCAAAAAGACCGACAACGCGACCCTTCTCTGGGCTATGCCCGCGATGTGGTGCCCATGCTCCTGCGCCTGTGGCCCCTGATGCAGCCGCGCGGAGTCCGATTCGTTTGCAACGCGGGCGGGCTCAACCCCATGAGCGCAGCGCGGGCGGTGCAAACGGCGCTCGCAACCCAAGGCTGGCACCCGCGCATTGCAGTGGTCAGTGGCGACGATGTGCTGACGCCACTGCAAACACCGGACAGCCGCTTTGACCACCTGATGAACGGCGCGCAGGTGACGAGCGTGCGCGAGCGGCTGGTGTTTGGCAACGCCTATTTGGGCGCACAGCCCATCGTGGACGCGCTCGGCCAAGGGGCCGACATCGTGATCACCGGACGGGTGGCAGACGCGGCGCTTTTTTTAGGGCCACTGGTGCATGGCTTAGGCTGGAAGCTGGCCGATGCGGCCACGCCGGATGACTTCAACCGCCTGGCCCAGGGCCTGACAGTAGGGCATTTGCTGGAATGCTCGGGCCAGGGCAGCGGCGGCAATTTTGGCAGCCAAGGCCATTGGCAACAGATACCTGACTTAGCACACATTGGTTACCCGATCGCTGAGGTTCTGGCAGACGGCACGGCCTTCATCACCAAAGCGCCCGGCACCGGAGGTTTGATCAACTTTGACACCGTGCGCCAGCAACTGCTGTACGAGGTGCATAACCCGCATGCGTATTTTTCGCCCGATGTGGTGCTCGACATGGGCCAAATCGAGTTGCGCGATGAGGGCGAACACCGGGTGCGTGTGACCGGCGCACTGGGCCGCGCGCCAACCGATCAGCTCAAGGTGGTGGCGGGCTTTCGAGATGGCTTTAAAGCCGAGGTCAGTTGGGGCTTTTCCTGGCCCGACGCTTGGGACAAGGTGCAAGCCGCAGAGGCGATAATCCGCAGCCAGCTGAAAGAGCGCCACATGCGTTTTGACGAGCTGTTTGTCGAATACCCCGGCCTTAATTCGGCGCATGGCCCCCTGGCTCCGATGCCGTCAGCGGCCGAACTGAATCAGCGGGCCGAAATTTGGGTGCGCATGGTGTTGCGCACAACCAGCAAAGCGGCTGCCGATGGCTTTGGCAGACTGTTCCCTTGGATGGCTTTGAGTGGTCCGGCCTACACATGCGGTTTTCAGGGCCTGAACAGCACGAGTGAATTGTTGGGCATCTGGCCCACCCTGATTCCACGTCATCGGGTGTCAGCCCAAATGGAAATCTTGGAGCCCTGCGCATGAACCACACACCGTTTGTCGAGATTGCACTGGCCCAGTTGGCTCACGCCCGCAGTGGTGACAAGGCCGATTGGGTGGACTTCGGGCTTTTTGCCTGGAACGAAGCGGGGTACCGGATCATTGAACGCGAAGTCACGGCCACCAAAGTGCAGGCGCATTTCGCACCTTGGATTGCTGGTCAAGTAGATGCTTGGCCTTTGCCGAACATGCTGGCCTTGAAGTTTGTTTTGCATGGCGCTTTGCAAGGCGGCGGCGCTCGCAACCTGCGTTTGGACAACCTGGGCAAAGCCATGGGCGCAGCGCTGTTGCGCATGGAGATCGAACTCAGCCCCGAAGAGTTTGAACAGGTGCAAAAAAGCCCCCGAAGGGGCTGGTGGCCAGAGGCTTCACTGCGGACTTGACCTTTTTTTTTACACTGGACTTAACACCTTTTTCCTCCCGGATTTGTTCAGGGGCCCATGTCTAGAGCACTCATCGATGATCTGCCCAACGCTGTGACCTAGAACGATGCGACGACCAGTTGAATCCGGCCAATTCACCAGCGATGCATTCACGGGCGCGCTCAATCGCGAGGTGATTGCCATCAAGTTTTTTCTGACCTTGAAGGAAACTTATGTAGTTTTTCAGTTAAAAAACTTTTCAATAAATAATTTATTTATTCAAGTCTTTGAATAATTTATATATAGGAAACGCCTCATCTCGGGACTGCGCATTGACCATTGCGACCATTCGGAGCAAGATCTGTCGGCTTAAATCCTGACCATTTTTTTGTAGGTGACTTTATTGCGAGTTGAATGAAGTGCCTTCATTGGATCATTTTTTGTAAATGGACAACTCATGAACCCTATCGCATTCGCTGTGCCTGTGTTCTTTACCTTGATCTTGTTAGAACTGTGGGTTGCACGCAGTCGTGGTCTGACTGTTTACAGATTGAAAGACAGCCTGACATCGATCAATGTTGGCATCATGAGTGAGTTTTCAAAAGCCATAGGTGGCGTCATCAGTTTGGTGATGTTCTCCCTGATTAGTGATCGATTTGGCGCATTTGTTTGGGATGTCAGCCATCCCATGACATGGATCAGTGCCTTGTTGTTGTATGACTTTTGTTATTACTGGGTACACCGCACGGGGCATGAAATCAACCTGTTTTGGGCATCGCATGTGGTGCATCACAGCAGTGAAGAATTCAATCTTTCAACAGCGCTTAGACAGTCCTCTACGGGTTTTCTATTTCGGTGGATTTTCTACATTCCATTAGCTTTACTGGGTTATCCCGTCAAGGTATTTGTGATTGTTGGATTGATTGACTTTTTGTATCAGTACTGGGTACACACCCAGCTCATAGGGAAATTAGGTTGGCTTGAATACGTGGTGGTGACACCTTCCAACCATCGTGTGCATCATGGACAGAACAGTTACTGTATAGATAAAAATTACGGTGGCATATTTTCCATCTGGGATCGAATGTTTGGCACCTATGCAGACGAGCGCGAAGATGAAAAACCGGTTTACGGCATTCGCAAACCTTTGCAGAGTTGGAATCCACTGTGGGCTAATTTGCATCATTTTGTGCAAATTTGGAATCAAGTTAAATCAACCAAAAATTGGCGACATCGATTGATGTACATTTTTTCAAAACCTTCATGGACTCCAGAAAAGGAAGATGCAAACGAGGTTTTTGAGGCAAATCGCTTTAGGCGGTTTGATACCCCTGCCACTTCAGGATTGATGGTGATTGCCTTCGTGGGAACTATGTTGGGTTCCTTGTTACTGATGGGCTATTTTTACCTTCAATCCCGGCTGCCTCAGCCAATTCGAATCGCTTATTGTGTTGTCATGGTCTTTTTCATCGCCGGGATCGGATGGCGCATGATGCAAGCTCGGCAATCACTTAAACTAGGCTCACAAAGTTATGGTCATGCTGAGTAGCCTGGCATTAACCGATGCATTGCTCTTCGTGGTCGCTTCGGGGTTAGCCGCCAGAAGCAGTTTAAGCGTGGGATATCGGATGGCCTTTACCTTTTTGGCGATTCCCGCATTGCTTGGTTTCTTAAAGTTTTCAGGCATCTACCCGCTTGAAACTTGGCACCCCTTGTTTACAATTTTCAGTGCGTGTGCAGCCTTGCCCTTGCTTGCAATGAGTGTTTTAAAACCCGAATCATTGGTGGCTCGTCGAAAGCAATTTGCGATCATTTTCCTTGGTATTGCCATGTTGCTGGGGTTAATGATTTCAGGTTTGGGTAAGTTGCGGATTTATGACCAAGCACTGGGACTGATGAGCATGCTGGTGATGTTGCTTGTGCTCTTGAAGCAAGGAGAATCAAAGCGTGCGCTGGGTGCTGGTTTGATGCTTGTGGGGTCAGTTTTGTTTGTCTTGAAGGTGGGCAAACCCCCTTGGTTTTTACCTGGTGACTGGTTGCATCTGGGTATGGCGTTGGGTTTACTACTTATTGCGCCCTCAAATTTAATGAGTCGAGCTGTTTTGACTAAATAAGCGTGGGTTAATTATTTTTTGACGCATTGCTTTAGCCGCCAGATGATGGCGACCACAATGTTTTAGCTATCGTTTTATCTCAAACTTTCCACAAATCGCGCGCAGCAGTCACCTCCCCCCAATGGGTGGTAATGCCGTATGCCTGACGGATGGCGTCGACCGTGGCCAGTGCGGTGGCTTCGGCGGCCATGACGGCCAGCAGCATCAGGTCTGCGGGGCTGTCTTCGGTGCCCGTGGCCAAGGCAAAAAGGGTGTCGCCGTCTAAGGGGGTGTGCGCAGGGCGGATGCTGCGGGCCAGGCCATCGTGGGCACTTATGGCCAAGCGTTTGGCTTGGGCTTTGGTCAGCGTGGCATTGGTGGCCACCACGCCGATGGTGGTGTTGGTTCCGGGCAGTGGGCGTGAACCACGTTCGCCGTTTAACAGTGCTTGTTGGGTGTTCAGCAGATTTTTGCCATCGGCAGTGCGGGCCCCGGCAATGACTTGCCCGGTTTGGGGGTCAATCACATCGCCCACGGCATTGCAGGCGACCAACGCGCCCACAATCCAGGGGCCGACTTGAACACTGGCATTGCCAATGCCGCCCTTCATGCAACGGTCCAAACCGAATAATTTACCTACGCAGGCCCCAGCGCCTGCGCCCACATTGCCTGCTGCGGGCTTTTGGTTAGAGGCCATTTGGCAGGCGGCATATCCCGCTTCATCTCCCGGGC
>Ga0315903_10005700_pt1 | contig 16157 bp, 15 predicted proteins | sample LakEriMetagenome_7_FD_203524 | JGI IMG/M metagenome (GOLD analysis project Ga0315903, IMG submission 203524) | Freshwater fungal communities from buoy surface, Lake Erie, Ohio, United States - Buoy 2 MA119 | ecosystem: Environmental > Aquatic > Freshwater > Lake | place: USA: Lake Erie, Ohio...
AATAGCAGCAGGTGCTTCATTCGTATATATAATCTGTTTATTCATAGCGGATAAATATTTAGTAGAAAAATATATTTTGCGGGTCGAATATAACGAAGTATGAAAGTTTTAATAATTGGAGAAGAAATACGCTACCGCGAACTACACGCTCGATTGGCTCCATTGAGCGACTTGGAAATAGAATTTAGTGATGGAGATGAGGAGGAAGATTTTGGTGATTATGATGTAATTTTTGACCTCAATTTAGATGATGACCCTAGCAACCTTTCAATCTATGCGAACCTGAAAGATGTGCCTGTGTTTGTCAATGCCGTCAAGTTGACACTAAACGAAATGGTGTACGCCACCGGTAGCAAAATCCGTTGCCAGCTTTTTGGCATCAATGCGCTGCCCACATTTCTTAGTCAAACGACTTGGGAGATAAGTTTGTATCGTAAATTTTTGATGCCTGAGTTAAGTGCATTGATGAAAAAATTCAAGCTAGATTTTTTGCCGGTCGAAGACCGAATTGGCTTGGTAAAACCGCGCATTATTTTTATGATAATCAACGAGGCTTGCTATACACTCCAGGAAGGTACTGCTTCTATTGCGGACATTGACACCTCCATGAAACTCGGCACGAATTATCCTTATGGGCCGTTTGAATGGTGTGATAGAATTGGTATTACTTCCGTTTTTGAATCGCTGGCTTCACTCTACGAAGACACGAAAGACGAACGTTATAAAATTTGCTCTTTGCTGAAAACAAAATATCTCCGCAATGAAACGTTTTACAAAAAATAATACAGTTGCAATTGACACCAAATAGCGTCCTTATTTACACTCCGCAGTCCACTAATCGTTTAGTGTACATTTTTGATTTATTGCTTACAGATTTGTTGGGTTTAAAATACACCTTAACGCATGACACTAACGAGTTTACAAACGCTGATTTACCAAAGTTTTCGTACAGCAAAACACCCATTGGAAATGAAGTGTTTTTTAGTGCAGTCAACTTGCTTTGGGAAATCACCGTTGTGCCGAAACCCATCGCTATAGTTGAACATAAAAACATGGCAGGTTTTTATCCCGCTTTGCCGCCATCGGCCTTACCATTCGATGTGTTTGCCTCTTCTTTTTACATGGTGTCGCGATACTTAGAATATTTACCTTCTAAACATGATAATCATGGTCGGTTTAGAGGTAGTCAAAGTCACATAGTAAAGGCCGGCTACATTGAGAAACCACTAGTAAATATGTATGCCCTAGAAATTAAAGCTCTGCTGGCCGAAAAATTTCCTTCACTAGTTTTCAAACCCGGTCAATTTCAATATATCCCCACCTTTGATATTGATATTGCATATTCCTACTCCTACAAAGGTTGGAAGCGCAACTTAGGCGGCATGGCCAAAGCATTTCTCATATCTGACTTTACTGCTATTAAGGATCGCATCTTAGTTCTACTTAACCGCAAAAAAGATCCGTTTGATAACTATGATTATATCCTGGAGGAATGCAAAAAACATAATTTGCATCCGCTGTTTTTCATTTTACTAGGCGACCCATCTCGATTTGACAAAAATATTGACCCGGAACATCCGGCTTTTCGTGCTTTAATCAAGCGATTGGCTAATGCGGCAAAAATGGGTATTCATCTATCTTACAAATCGCACATTGACCCCAAGATTGGTCGTAAAGAAATCGAACGACTGGAGGAGATTATAGATGATATCGTTACCATCAACCGTTACCATTATTTGCGTTTCGAACTGCCTATTTCTTACCAAAGTTTGATCAAACAAGGCATCACAGATGATTACTCAATGGGCTACGGCCCACATGCAGGTTTTAGAGCCGGAATTTGCACGCCATTTTATTTTTTCAACTTACGTGCTAACGAACGAACCGAGCTCAAAATTCATCCGATTGCGTTTATGGATACCACGTTTACACATTATTACCGCCATAACAATCGCGAAGCCATGCGTACGTTACGTAACATTATCAAAAACGTGTATGAAGTAAATGGCACGCTGTACGGACTTTGGCACAACAGTTCTTTCTCCGAACAAAGAGAATGGAAAGGTTGGCGGAAAATTTTTGAGAAAGTGTCGGAAGAGGCTAGCGCTTTAATGCAAAAAGATGAGTAAAGTGGTTCGCGTTTTGCGCAAAGACATTGATGAACAAAAATGGAACAACTGCATCGACAATGCTGCCAACGGATTGCCGTACGCCTACACGTGGTATTTAGATTCCGTTGCCGAAAATTGGGATGGGGTAATTTATAATGACTATGAAGCTGTGATGCCTTGTCCTTGGTATAAAAAAGGTTTGCTCCAAATTTTATATCAACCGCATTATTGTCAGCAAGGTGGGGTATTTTCGGTCAATAAGATTATACCACAACTATATCATGATTTTTTGTTGACTGTCAAGAAAAAATATACACTCCGACATCTTCAGTTAAACCCCGAAGCGAAACCTTTGGCTCCGATTTTTAGACTTTATGAACGTACAAATTTGGTATTGCCACTTTCGACATCTTTTTCAGAGTTGAAGAAGACATTTGCAACCAACCACACACGAAACATCAACAAGGCAAAAAAAGCCAACTTGAGATTTGCGGAATGGAACGAACTTAAATCATTCCAAGAGTTTTATGCTAAGAATGTAAACCTGGAAAAAGAACCTCTCAGTCCAATCCACTTTACGTTATTCAACACGCTTACTCAAAAGTTAACCTCTATTGGTCGTTCAACAATCTATGTCGCTTTTGATGAAACGGAAACGCCTATGGCTGCTGTTCTGTTGATTCCGCACGGAAAAAGATTAATCGCCTTGGTCAACACTTCGTCTTCGGACGGAAAAAAAGTTGGTGCGGCCCATTTCCTTTACGCCTCGCTAATCGAAAAATTTGCAGAAAGTGAATTTTTGTTCGATTTTGAAGGCTCCTCAGCACCTAGCATTGCTAGGTTTTATGAAGGTTTTGGCGCGATAAACGAGCCTTTTTTTGTTTGGGAACCCAGAATGGTTACTCGACTGAGACAACTATTCGTTAAAAACACTCGTCCTTAACATTTACATCATTTCAATTTGGTGGAATTATAAATTTGAATACTTTTATAAGTCTTAAATCATAAACCTTTTCGCATGAAAAAGTTGTACTCTCTTTTTGTAGCTTGTAGTTTGTTTGGCAGCGCAATAGCGCAAGACATTCACTTTTCACAATATTATACTTCCCCACTAACGCTAAATCCAGCCTTAACAGCCAATATTAATGGCATGTTTCGCGCGACTTTCAATTACAGAAATCAATGGTTTACCATTCCTGTTTTGAATTCTGTAGCGCCTTATCAAACCTATCAAGCCTCTTTCGATATGCCGATTTTGCGCGAGCGGTTGGGTAATGATGGATTTGGGTTTGGTGGTTCATTCTACACTGATAAAGCCGGAGATGGTGCCTTGCAGACTTTCTGTGGCTTAGCTTCTATTGCTTATCATAAATCAGTTGACCGCTATGGTCGTGCACGTATTTCTTTAGGCTTACAAGCAGGAGTAGTGTCTAAGCAAGTGAATATCTCTAACTTGATTTTTGAAAATCAACTAGATGGTTTTGGTTGGAACACCAACTTATCTAACGGAGAAAACAATTTTAGCAACCGCAACATTCTTTACCCCGATGTAAATATTGGTGCCCTTTGGTCACATGCGCCAAAAGATTTAATTCGCTACTACTTAGGCTTTTCGATGAATCACCTTTCTCGCCCTAAAGAGTCTTTCTTGGGCGACAATCGCAACAGATTAAATTATCGCTTTAACGTCAATGCAGGTGCTGAGTTCTTTGTGAATGATGACTATCGTTTTAGCATCTCTCCTACTTTCTTATTTATGCTACAATCAAATGCACAACAGTATAATGTAGGTGTGGGCGTAAACTATTATGTGAATGATGACATTGCTGTGTTTGGTGGTGGTTTTTATCGTGTGCTTGATGCAGCTATATTAAATGTTGGGGTTGAATTATGGAATGCTCGACTCGGTTTTAGTTATGACATTAATCATTCCGGGTTGAAAAACGCTTCGCGCGCGCAGGGAGCCATGGAAGTTTCTTTGGTTTATATTTTCAAAAAAGAACGTCCTACCTCCATTCAATATGAGAAGTATTGTCCGAATTTCTAATCTAATCATGAAAACTATTTAGTACACCCGAAAAAGCATCTTGAAAATAAGGTGCTTTTTTATTTATCGAATACAACGAAATCTTTGTTTATTTCATCTACAAATCAAATGATTAACACTGACATATGAAAAACATTTACGTCATACTTATTGCAACGTTCTTATCCATTTTTTTTTCATATGGTCTAGTTAATGCTCAGTCCGGTTGCCCTGACGTGAATGCAGGACCTGATATCACTATACCTTGCAACCAAACTTGCGCAAACTTACTAGCCACATACTTTGAATCAGGTAACACCAATTCTTATGCGGTTAATCAAATTGGATACACTCCTTTCTCTTACACCGCTGGCACTTCTATACTCGTAAACACAGATGATGTTTGGTCCGGAGTAATCAATCTTCCTTTCACATTTTGTTTTTTTGGTAACCCATATACTCAGCTCGTAGTAGGGGCGAATGGTTTATTGAGTTTTGATGTCAGCAATGCAAATCAAACCTGTGCTTGGAACACAACACTTTCAGGCACCTTACCCACTACAAACATGTACACTAACAGTATAATGGGTGCTTATCATGATATAGACCCATCACTTGGTGGGCAAGTTCGCTACCAAATAATCGGTGCTGCCCCTTGTAGAATATTTGTAATTTCCTACAACAACATCCCCATGTTCGATAGTGATTTTCTAGGTAGTTGTGATGGTATAGATAATGCTACGCATCAAATTGCTTTGTATGAAACTACCAACGCTATTGAAGTCTACATGCAACGAAAAGAAGCTTGTACCGGTTGGAATGATGGATTAGGCACCGTAGGTATTCAGAATGCTGCAGGAACAGTAGCTTTTACCGCTCCCGGAAAAAATAATTCAGTTTGGAGTGCTACCAACGAAGCATGGAGATTTACACCTAATGGGCCATCTATAGTAACCGTAGAGTGGTTAACCGGGGGAAGCGTAATTGGCACCGGAGCAACTATTTCTGTTTGCCCAACCACACCAACAGGTTATACTGCTCGTGCTACTTATTTGCCCTGCAATGGTGGTGCGCCCATAGTAGAAACAGATGACATATTTGTAGGGGTTTCACAATTTACCGCTCAAGTAGATTCGTTTAAAAACGTGTCGTGCAACGGCACAAATAATGGGGCTGCTTATGCTTCGTTTAATTCCACTTCTGCCATGCTTTCTTACGGCTGGACTCCGGGTGGCACACCGAATTCAACTGTTCTCACTAACGCGGCACCTGGCACGTATATTTTCACCGCGACAACTATTGAAAACTGTTCTTTTTCTGATACGGTTACTATTATCGGCCCGGGTTCCTTGCAAGTAGTTGTGCCTGACTCTACGTTTACCACTTGCAGCCCTCCGGGTAATGCAGGTGTGTTAACAGCTTCCGCCACGGGAGGAAATCCATTGGGTGCTGGCTATTCATTTGCTTGGAGCAATAGCCAAACCGGGGCAATAGCTACCGGACTAACAGCCGGAAACTACACGGTCACACTCACAGATGGAGATGGCTGTACAGCTACTGACCAAGGCACTGTGATTTATCAAAATGTGCTGCCGAACTTTAGCCCTCCCACACTTACCAACTTAACTTGCAATGGCGCTAATAATGGTCAAATCATTGTCAATGTAAACAATGTTTCCTCTCCAATTAACTTCAACTGGTCGAGCGGATTACCCAATAACGATACGGTTTCAAATTTAGCGGCAAATACTTACACCGTTACCGTGAGCGATGCTAATAGTTGCACGGCATCTGCATCTTATAACATTACACAACCAACACCCGTTGTCATTGGCGCGCCTACGATCACCGGAGCTACCTGTGCGGGAGGAGGCTCCATTGCTGTTACTGCCAACGGAGGAACAGGAGTTAAAACATTAACTTGGTCTAATGGCCAAATAGGAAGTCCGCAAACCAATTTAGCCGGGGGAACTTATACTTTAACTGCCACAGATATTAACGGATGTTCAGCAACAGCTAGTTACAACGTTCCTAACGCGCCAAATTCAGTGGTTTTCAATGCGCCAACTATTGTTGACGTAACTTGCAACGGAGGAAGCAATGGCAGTATTACGGCTAGCGCTAGTGGTGGAGTTGGAACGATTACTTACACTTGGTCAACTACCCAAACGGGGCCAACTATCAATAGCTTGGTAGCTGGAACATATAACATAACCATATCAGATGCTAATAATTGTACTGCTTCCACCTCATACATCGTGAATGAACCGATAGCAATTGTTTTTGGATCGCCAACTATTGTAGATGCTACTTGTAGTGCGGGAGGTAGCCTTACAGTTTCAGCAACAGGTGGCACCGGAACTATAACTTACCTATGGTCCGACTCGCAAGTTGGCGGTAGTGCAACCAACTTAAACCCTGGAAGCTACACCGTTACTGCCACCGACCAAAACTCATGTACTGCTTCTGCATCTTACACAGTAGGTGCTGCTCCTAACTTAGTTGTCATCAGCAATCCGAATGTAGTGGATGTAACATGCAATGGCGGAAATGATGGCAGCGTGAGTGTTACCGTGAGTGGTGGAGTTGGTGCTGTCACAGTTACTTGGTCAAACACACAAACCGGCAATTCAATCAGCGGTCTGGTTGCCGGTTCATATTCTGTCACAGCTATTGATGGAACAGGTTGTTCTGCATCAGCAAGCTACACGGTTAACGAACCCACTGCGTTAGTGGAAGGCATTCCAACTATTCAAAATGCAGGTTGCTCCGGAACTAACAATGGCTCCATCGCTGCCAATGTTTCGGGAGGTACTCCAAACTATACTTACAGTTGGGTACAAGCTTCAACTAGTCAAGCGCTCAACGGACAAACTATTAATAACTTAGGTGCAGACACTTATAACTTAACTATCACAGACAACAATGGTTGTAGTATTACCACCTCCTACAGTATTTCACAAGCGGCAGCATTGACCTTTACGCAAAGCAGTACAAACGTAAGTTGCAACGGAGGTAGTGATGGTACTGCAACAATAAATGTAACTACAGGAACACCACCTTATCAATACAACTGGAACAGCACAGGGCCAACAGCAAATCCGACCATTACAGGACTATCTGCCGGAACAGTAAATGTAACTATCACCGATGCCAATTGTATAGAAACAACTTCATTGGTGATTACCGAACCTACTCCTGTCACAACGTCTTTAGTTAATTTGACTGATGTTTCTTGCAACAATGGCGCTGATGGAACTATTACAGTAAGTGCAGGAGGAGGTACCCCGGGTTATAATTTCGTTTGGAGCAATGCACAAACCGGAGCAACCGCCACAGGCTTGGCTCCGGGTAGCTACACGGTGACTGCTGCTGATGCCAACCTTTGTACCGCTTCTCAAACATTTACTATTCAAAACGCTCCGGCTATTATATTAGCTATCTCAGGAACTGACGCTACTTGCTATCAAGCTACTAACGGCACCGCTACAGTGGTTGCAACAGGAGGTTCCGGAGCATTTACTTATTTGTGGAATGATGGACAGACCACCGCTCAAGCAATAGCCCTCGGTGCCGGAAATTTTTTCGTAACGGCTACTGATGCTAATGGTTGCACCGCGGTAGCCAACACTTTTATCAATGAACCGACAGAGCTAATCATCAGTCACACTGAAACAGCAGTGACTTGTCCTGGAGCAAATGACGGAACCATCACTGTGACCGCCACCGGAGCAACTCCACCTTACACCTATTCTGCTACTCAAGACTTTGCTAATTTCTTGTATCCTACTAATGGAGTTATTATTGGACTTCCTCCAGGGGTGTATATTTTAATTGTTGCCGACTTAAATGGTTGCACCAGAACAGATAGTGCAATAGTGCTCGATGCCACACCGGATGGCTATATAACCACCACTGACAGCACCTCTTGCTTTGGTAGTGATTACAATGACGGAAGAGCTAGTATTATAGGCACAACTGCGCAAAACGGTCCTTATCAATTTAGCATGGATGGTGGGCCGCTACAATTCTCCGGAGATTTCTATAACCTCTCAGCCGGAGATCACGTAATTACTGCCGTCAATAATTTTGGTTGTGTAACCGAAGTGCCGGTGTTTGTCAATGAACCTCTCCCGATTGTTGCTGATGTGGTTCCTGATTCATTAATTCTCCCACTTGGTCAAACAGGTAGTGTGCAAGTGACATATTTAAACACTTCTAATCCGTCTTACGCTTGGTCGCCTGCCGAAGGCTTGAGTTGTATTGATTGCCCGAATCCATCGGTGACGGTTTATCAAAATCAAGACTATGTGGTGACGGTAAGTGCTGTAAATGGCACCGCCACTTGTTTTGCCACAGCTGCTCTGAAAGTTATCGTATTGCCGAACTTGCCGGTTTACATTCCCAATTCATTTTCACCAAACGGTGATGGAAATAATGATGTGTTCCAAATTTATGGAGAAGGCATCAAAACCATTGATTTGAAAATATTCAATCGTTGGGGAGAGTTGGTATATGAAAGCAATAATCAGTTTGAAGGATGGGATGGTCGTTATAAAGGCGAAATGCAAAATCCTGCTGTTTTTACTTACTACACAACCATTCAATTCTTGAATAATAAAGAAATTGAAAGAAAGGGGACGGTGACGATTATACGCTAAGCGCCTCAGCAGAAACGATAATACCATCTTCATCGGCATAGAGGAAATGACCGGGAGTGAAGTTCACGTCAGCAAATTTGAAAGTCACGTTTAGTTGACCTTCATTGCGTTTATTGCTTTTCAAAGGTATAGTCGCTAAGGCTTTTACCCCAATTTGTTGAGTGGCAATGACTGCAGAGTCGCGGATGCAACCGTAAACAACAATACCGTTCCAGTTATTTTTGATGGCCAATTCGCCCAACATATCGCCCAACAAAGCGCAGCGCATACTTCCACCTCCGTCTACCACTAGCACTTTGCCGGTGCCATCTTGCTCGAGCGCGGTTCGCACGAAGCTGTTGTCTTCAAAACATTTAACGGTTTGAATAATCCCGGAAAACAATTTCACTGCGCCATAATCCTTAAACCCGATGGGGGCGGCCACCTGCACCATGCTAGGGTGCGAATCACATAAATCTGTAGTTCTTAAAAGCATATTATTAGTGTTGTTTTAACTATTTCTCTGCGGGTTTTAATCCGGGAAATTTCATGTCTAGTTTTTCTAATTCTTCAACCACTCGTTTGGCGATGATATATTCTTTATACCAATTTTGATCGGCTGGAACTATCGTCCAAGGCGCGGCTGTTTCACAGTTTAAAAATACATCTTCATAGGCTTTCATATAGGCCGGCCAAAGTTCGCGTTCTTTCAAATCATTATCGTTGTGTTTCCACATTTTAGTGATGTCGGTCATGCGTTCTTCCAAACGTTTGAGTTGCACATCTTGTGAAATGTGTAAATAAAACTTTACTACGACTGTGTTGCTCTCAACTAACAGTTGTTCAAAGTCATTGATGTGATTGAAGCGTTGTTTTACGGTTTTTTCATCTATCCAATTGTGTACGCGCTGAATAAGCACATCTTCGTAATGTGAACGGTTGAAAATATGTACAATTCCTTTCTCCGGCACTTGTTGGTGCACGCGCCACAGAAAGTCGTGTTTCATTTCCAACTCAGTTGGCTTTTTGAACGACACCACTCGGCAGCCCATCGGGTTGACGGCATCAAACACATTTTTTATCGTACCATCTTTGCCCGATGCATCCATGCCTTGCAAAATGATAAGTAAAGCATGTTTCCCTTCGGCATACATCAAGTTTTGTAACTCTTCAATTTTGAATTTCAATTTCTGCGTTTCTTTCTTGATGTTCTCTTTGCTCATTTTTTTGGGAGCGCGAGTATCTATTGCCAACAATTTTATTTTAGCCATACACGTCTTTGTTTTATGCAGCCAAGTTAAAAAGCTGTTTTGATTTAGCACGCACGATTACCATTTTTTGTATTGTAGGCTAGAATGAAGATATTGCCGACAACTAAACCACCCCGACCATGAAAGCAGTTTATGTAGTGCAACACGGAGATGCCGATAAAGCCTTTGAAGTTAGAGAAACCGCCAAGCCCGAACCCAAAACCGGTGAAGTGTTGATAGCGGTGGAAGGCTTTGGGCTGAACTTTGCCGACATCATGGCGCGCAAGGGGCAATATCGCGATGCACCTCCCCTGCCGAGTGTGATTGGCTATGATGTAGTGGGCAAGGTAGTCAGCACGGGGGGCGAGGTCGCGCATTTGCAACCGGGCGACCGCGTGACGGCCATGACCCGCTTTGGCGGCTATGCCGAATTTGTAGCGACCGATGCCCGCGCAGCCGTCAAGATTTCAGACACTGCCGACATCACTGAAGTGGCTTCTCTCACTACCCAGTTTTGCACGGCTTATTATTGCGCAGCCGAGATGGTGCAGCTTTTTGCGGGCGACCGTGTGGTTATTCACTCTGCAGCGGGTGGCGTGGGTTCTGCGCTGTTGCAATTTGCTTTGCACAAAGGCTGTGAAGTGATAGCCACCACCGGCAGCTCATCAAAAGTGGAGGCGATAAAAAAAGCAGGTGCTCACCACGTGATTGACACGTCTAAGCATGCTTTTGACAAAGTGATTATGGACTTAACGAAAGGCGAAGGCGTAGACGTTATATTCGATGCGCTAGGCGCAGAATTTATTCGCAAAGGCATCAACTGCCTAACGGCCGGTGGAAGAATTGTGTGCTATGGCGCAGCGAGCATGAGCGATAGCAACAACGTGTTTTCTCAACTCGGCAAAGCCATTCAGTTTGGCATTTACCATCCCGCTATATTTATGATGAGCTCCAAGAGTTTGCTCGGAGTAAACATGCTGAAACTAGCCGACAAAAAACCACTCACCATTCTCCGCTGCTTAAACGAAGTGGTGCGGCTCTACGAAGCCGGAGTATTTAAACCGATGAAGGGGAAAGTATTTTCCGTCAAAGACCTCACCGAGGCACACCGCTACATGGAAGGCCGCAAAAGCCAAGGCAAGATTGTGTGCCAGTGGTAAAGCTTAAACCATTTTTATAAACCGTTGGGCGGTCACCACCGTGCCATCGAGTTTTGTTTTTTGAAGGCTGCTTTGAGGTGTAAACCCATGTTTGAACAGCACCCGTTTAGACGCCTCATTCCATTCAAACACATCGGCCTCCAGCGAGGTCAATCCGTGCTTTTCTTTCGCTAAATGAATAATAGATTGGATAGCGGCAGTCATGATGCCTTGCCCCCAATGCGCCTCCCCAAGCCAATAACCAATAGCGCAATGGCCGGCCACTTTTTGGTCTATAAAATGAAAACCAATAGTGCCGCAAAACTGCCCCGCTTGGTTCCGGATGGCATAGTTCATCGGGTAAGGATATCCCTCTTCAAAATCTTTGTTGTCATCTATCCACTCCAACGCATGGGCAAAGGTGTAAGGTCTGGGCAGTTGCAACAGATTGCGGTGTATAGTTTCGCTTTGCAACAGCGCAAAAATCTCCTGCGCATCAGCATAGTGAATAGTCGAAAGGTAATGTGTTGGGCTAATACGGTACACGTGGCAAAGAAATGTAATAACAACCAACCTTCGATGTTTAAATCACAACAATTCAAGTTGATTAATTAGTGGCTCAGCTGAGGTCAAAATAAGCAAATAGCTTTAACAAAATCGGGGTTTAAGGTTATATAATACATGCAAAAACTTTAGGTTTTGCCTACAAATCCTATATTTGCGCCCCACTTGCCGACCGTGCAGGTGTATTTTTTTTAACAGAAAACCTTATTTAAAAACAAATTTATGGAGAACTTGATTTACATTCTTCCCGTTTTCGGTCTTGTGGCGTTGGTCTACATGGCTGTGCTTTCTTCGTGGGTTACGAAGCAAGATGCAGGAGATGCAAAAATGAGCGGTATAGCTCAAAATATTGCCGAAGGAGCGATGGCTTTTTTGAAAGCGGAGTATCGCATTTTGGCTATTTATGTGGTGTTGGCGAGCATCGGCCTAGGTGTGCTTTCGCAAGTGCCTAAGGTGGCGGCTAATTCTAGCTTGCTGATTATCTTGTCTTTCGTGATTGGCTGTTTCTTTTCAGCCTTGGCGGGTTTTTTGGGTATGCGTATTGCTACGAAAGCAAACGTGCGCACGACACAAGCAGCCAAAACTTCGTTGGCTAAGGCCTTGAAGGTTTCTTTTGGTGGCGGAACGGTGATGGGACTTGGCGTGGCCGGATTGGCAGTGTTGGGACTTAGCTCTTTGTTTATCTTTTTCTTTTTCCAATTCATGGGTGGAGATTTTGCGACAGGCGGTGGCTACTCGGGAATGACTAAAGTGCTAGAAGTGTTGGCCGGTTTCTCATTGGGTGCTGAGTCGATTGCTTTGTTTGCGCGCGTGGGTGGAGGGATATACACTAAAGCGGCTGACGTAGGCGCTGACCTTGTAGGAAAAGTAGAGGCGGGTATCCCTGAGGATGATCCACGCAACCCGGCAACGATTGCCGACAACGTGGGCGACAACGTGGGTGACGTGGCCGGAATGGGTGCCGACTTGTTCGGTTCATATGTGGCTACAGTATTAGCTTCAATGGTGTTGGGTAACTACATTATCCGCGACAACGGTGGTAGCATTGCTGACAACTTTGGTGGCATTGGCCCTATCTTATTGCCTATCGCTATTGCTGGTGTAGGTATCATTGCATCTATCATTGGTAGCTGGTTTGTGAGCGTGTCAGAAAATGCAAAAGCGGACACGGACACAGTGCAAAGCGCATTGAACAGAGGAAACAACATTTCGATGTTGTTGGCTTTAGCGGCTTCTTTTGTGTTGATCAAAATGATGTTGCCGGAAAACATTCAAATGAGTGCGTTCAACGCTGGTGAGTTTAGTGTGATTAATACCACTTCTATGAATGTGTTTTTTGCGGTATGTATCGGTATGGCCGTGGGTTATTTGATTTCGATGATTACGGAGTACTACACCGGATTGGGTGGTAAGCCGGTGAAAGACATCGTTCAAAAATCAGCCACAGGTGCAGCCACAAACATTATTGCAGGATTGGGTACTGGTATGCTTTCAACAGCGTTTCCGGTGTTGATTTTTGCAGCAGCTATTTGGGGCGCTTATGCATTGGCCGGTTTCTATGGTGTGGGTATTGCTGCTTCAGCAATGATGGCTACTACAGCGATGCAGTTGGCGGTAGATGCTTTCGGACCGATTGCTGACAACGCGGGTGGTATTGCTGAAATGAGCGAATTGCCAAAAGAAGTGCGTGAGAAAACAGACGTGTTGGACTCAGTAGGTAACACTACAGCAGCCGTGGGTAAAGGTTTTGCGATTGCTTCTGCAGCTTTGACGGCATTGGCTTTGTTTGCTGCTTACGTGACGCTGACGGGTATTCACGGTATCAATATTTTTGATGCAAAAGTATTAGCTGCTTTGTTTATTGGCGGTATGATACCTGTGGTGTTCTCTGCCTTGGCGATGAACAGCGTGGGTAAAGCAGCCATGGACATGGTGAACGAAGTGCGCAGACAGTTCCGTGAAATTCCGGGTATTTTGGAAGGCACCGGCACACCGGAATATGGTAAGTGTGTAGAGATTTCTACAAAAGCTGCTTTGCGTGAAATGTTAGCTCCGGGTGTCATCACTATCGTGACTCCTATCTTAGTAGGTATCATCATGGGCGCAGAAGCCTTGGGTGCTTACATGGCGGGTGTGACAGTAAGCGGTGTGCTTTGGGCTATTTTCCAAAACAATGCCGGTGGTGCATGGGACAATGCGAAGAAATCTTTTGAGAAAGGTGTAGAAATTGAAGTGAACGGAAAAACGGAAACTTTCTACAAAAAATCTGAACCACACAAAGCAGCCGTAGTGGGTGACACGGTGGGTGATCCATTTAAAGACACCTCAGGTCCTTCAATGAATATCTTGATTAAACTTTCTTCATTAGTTGGTTTGACTATCGCTCCACTTATTGCGGTGACTTCTCACGAAACCACCACGACTGAACCTACAGAAAACAAGATTGAAGTTGTTCAAGAAACGCAAGTAGTGAACGACTCTACGGTTGTAAACTATGCAGATACACTTGTAAAATAATTATTGGATTTAGGTTTGACTTTGGTCAGACTAAATAAAAACGCCCTCGCTAAAAAGTGGGGGCGTTTTTTATTATTTAAAACATTCACTATTTTTGTGAAGCATGATTGTAAGATTTCAAAACAAAAAAGTATTAGATCTATATGAATCGGACTTAAGAGTGGCTGTGTCTAAATATAAATTTGCCAAGCATATCATAGAGCGATATAGATTAAGAATAGGCCAATTGATAGATGCTCCAGATTTAAAAACTATAAGTCAAATCAAATCCCTAAATCTTGAAAAACTAAAAGGTGAAAGAAAAGGGCAACTATCAATAAGAGTAGATAATCAATTTAGAATTTGCTTTTTTGAAGTAGCTGAGAATGAAATAACTGTCGAAATATTAGAATTAATTGATTACCACTAAAATAAATATCATGAAAACAGCCAACGAAATTACACCTCAAAAAACATATCACCCGGGTATTGTACTAGGTGAAGAGATAGACTACAGGCAGATGACCAAAAAAGAGGTAGCTGCGGCTATGAAGGTATCGCCAACCGTATTAAGCGAGCTCATTTCGGGTAAGCGAAATTTTAGCACAGCAATAGCTATCAAAATTGAACAAGCACTGGGCATCAATGCTCTTTTTTTTCTAAGCATGCAAATGCGACACGACTACTATAGCCTAAAGAAGGAATTGAAGAACTTAAAAAATGCTGCTTAGTAAAGAGAAAATAAAAACGCCCTCGCTGAAAAGTGGGGGCGTTTTTTTATTGGCGGTTGCGTTTAGTGATCTTCACAAGATTTTGACGACAGTCAAAAATATCCGTAATGTAAATAACATTCTCCGTGTTTTAAAAAAAGATTTTATATGTAATAGTTAGCACATGCGATGTAGCGATAATTTTTATTCAATTCATGAAGTAATGGTTCTTTACTACCAATCGATGGCAGTTGTGCTAATTCATCAATTGCATCTAGGATTTTATTAATGAGCTTTGTTGCGATTTCGGGTGATGCTACCTGAACATGGTAATTATGAATTTTCCTTAGCTCGGATTTAGCAAAGTCTGTGATTTCTACTTTCATAAATCACCATTTCTTTACTTCTTTTCTTAAGTTTTTTAACGATGTAGTTCGCCCAACTGCTATATCTTTTTCTGAAGTTAAGGCACGTTTAACTACTTGCTGTTTAGTGAAAGGTTTAATATAACGCTCCTCGTTTGCTGTTTTAGCGTAAGTAAGCATCTCTTTGATTGCACGAAGCAAATGCGCATCATTGACATCGTCTATATCTTCCTTTATTTGCTTTTTTTCGGCATTAAGATTCATCGTTTATTTTTAACCGAAGATAAATAAAAAGTGAATGTAAAGCAATGCGATTTCGATTTCAAGCGTATATCACTCCACCACAAAACTACCCGTCAGCATTTGCTCATCGTCTGAGCTGTTACCTACCCAAAAGTTGTAATTTCCTTTTAGCACTACACTTTCTTCTACTTCCGGGTCGTAGTGTGCCAGCTCGGTTAAGGGAATGGTAATGGTGATATGCTTTTGTTCTCCGGCTAGTAGATTGACTTTAGCAAATCCACGTAATAGTTTTTGCGGTACATCTAACTGATTCGACCCGCCTTGTTGTGGCTCCAAACCAATATACACCTGCACCACCTCCGCTCCTTCGCGGCTGCCGATGTTGGTTACATTCAACGAAAGCTGCAACACATCGCCTAGTTCTTTTTGCAAGTCAGATAGCTGAAACTTCGTGTAGCTTAAACCATATCCAAAAGGATAGCGCGGCAAAATCAATTCTTTGTCTAGTAAAGTATAGCCATGATAGTAACCATAATCTACCTCTGCTGCATACGAATCAAAAGGCGGTAAATCATTTTCGGAAACGGGTACGGTGAACGGCAATTTTCCGCTT
>Ga0315903_10005701_pt1 | contig 16156 bp, 14 predicted proteins | sample LakEriMetagenome_7_FD_203524 | JGI IMG/M metagenome (GOLD analysis project Ga0315903, IMG submission 203524) | Freshwater fungal communities from buoy surface, Lake Erie, Ohio, United States - Buoy 2 MA119 | ecosystem: Environmental > Aquatic > Freshwater > Lake | place: USA: Lake Erie, Ohio...
AAACTCCTCAATGCTATGGCACTGAGGATTATCATAATTGCGCATACAATACACAATGAAATTATTTTCGTTCAAAATTTCCATAACGAAAGAAAACTAATTACAGACTAACTGTCACTGCGTATGCCGAAACGATCCACCATTTGCTACCAACCCATAACAGAGTAACAGTAGAACCAGTTCCAGTGAAAGTAATTGTTGCGTAGTTGGTTCCTGGAGTTTGTGGAAGTAGAACTGCTGGACCGCCAGCATGTTGTCTACAAATAATAGTTTTGTATTGACCAGCAACACCGTTTGCTAAAACATACTGAGTAGAACCTTCTGGATGAATCAAAGTAACTGCGCTGGTCAAACTGATAATTTGTGCGCCTTGACCTTGGATGATCTGTGGTGTTCCACCTGCCCGCAGGAAACCATTATATGCTATGTTTCCGTCAACGTCTAGTTTTTCTGTTGGGGTTTGTGTACCGATACCAATCTTATCGTCGCCAGCATTGACGTAGAAAAGATCGTCGTCATTATTACCGAGGATACGTGTATCCTGGTCAGCACCTGCTGCGTTAACAATTACTGGGCTATTTAAATTTGCAAGAAAGTTAGCAACAGTTAGTTTCTTGTTGCTACCACCTTGTACGATTGGAAGTAAATCAGCTGATGCAGCAGAAGTTGCTGCTGTTAGTTCAGATATTTTTTGATCTGCCATTTGGCTCTCCTATTAAAAATATAAATTGGTGGGATTTGTTACAATCCCACCTCGTTCTAGGTTACTAGATTATTTATGCTATTGTTAAAGTTACTGCATTAGATGTTACAGATGTAGCACCTGTTGAGGAAACAATAACACGGAACTGGTTAGCAGTTAGATACTCTTGATCAGTATCACTAATATTCAGAGTAGTTCCTGTTTCTCCAGTGATATTTGACCATGTTGTTCCAGCGTTAGTAGAAACTTGCCACTGATATGACAATGCACCACCATTGTTAATTGTGGATACTACTGTAAATGTAGCTGCAGTAGGCGAAGTAACACTAAGTGGTGATGGTTGTGTTCCAATAGTAATAACTGGATCAATACCAATTGTTGTGTCATCAGTATTATCGTCGCCAGAAATAGTACTCATAGCAACTAATGTTTCTGATTTATGACGAGTGTTCCCTTGAGCATCAGTATAAGTTCTATAAAGAACCCAACCTGGATGCTGAACACCTTTCGCTTTATTGCCTGGTGTTGCTGCTTCTGCTGCAGAGATTCCCTCAACAGCTGCTGTATCAGCAGTATTCAGATATTTTGGTTTATCTGCTGCTTGATCTATATTTCCCCAAAGTGCCATCTTTATTTCTCCTTAGTTTTTATTTTATGGTGCGACAACAATTATTATTCCGCTTGATGAAATTTGTGTATCTGCTACATTTGAAGAAACTAAAACACGATAGTTAAAAGTTCCAGCAGTTGGGCAGTTAGTTGTATATGTACTGGTATTTGAAGTTCCAGGTGCAGTCGCCCATGTTGTACCATCATCAGCAGATTCTTGCCACTGATACGTAAATGTAGCAGCTTGTGCAGGATCAACTAGTGCAAACGCTGAAATTGTATGCGATTGCCCGACCAACTTAGTAGCATATGCATTTGTCAAAGAAATTACTATTTCCGGTGTAATGCTATCATTATCACCAGTCATTGAACCCATCGCAACCAAAGTTTCATAGAATACACGACCAGCACGACCACCAGTACCAGTTGTTTTTAAATTCCAACCTGCAGTTAAATTATTTGCAGTAGCTTCAAGTGGGCTTACACCAACTGTGTTTGCTTTATCTGCTGAAGATAGGTACTTTGGTTTACCTGCTTCTTCGTCAATATTTGTCCATAGCGCCATCTTAATTCCTTAGTTTTTATTTGGAAGGTGTAATGGGTAGCCAGTCATTTCTACACCACTACGTTTCTTCCCAGTTGTTGAACCTTTTTGTCTTGCGCCAGAAGTAGATCCTACTGGGCGACCACGACCACGCTTCACTTCTGACTTTTCTTTCTTCTCGTCATCATATCCACTTTTATCTTTTTCCGCTTCTTTCTTATAATATTCCGTACCATAACCACGTCCAGATACTTTACGTGAAGGTAGATCAGCCATCTTGATCTCATCTAACTGACCTAAAAATTGTTTAAATGATACTGGATTTGGCATAAGGTTTCCTTCGTTGTCGAAATTGTATTCTACTGAATCTGAAATTTTACCCCACTTTTTCAAATCAGCTGTCTGTGCTGCTTTTGACATACGTTCTACAGCAGAATTATATCCAGCTTGACGTTTCTTTGATAGTGGCTGTTTATCTTTTTGATCAACCTTTGATGCGTAGCTAGCCAGAGTATTAAAACTTAATTCATCAATCTGCTCAACTTCTTCTTTCTTAAGTTTTTTATTAACTTCTTTTGCATTGTTACCAGCTTGTTGTGCCTTGTGTCCAAGATAAGCACCTGCTGCAGCACCCAATGGTCCGCCAGCTAAACCACCAAGAACACCACCTGCTAGTGCACCAAAGACACCTTCCTTAACTGGAGTTTGTGTTTTCATACCAGTTTTAGCGAGATGCTTTGCACGACTTGCTGCTGTATGTACTGCACCAGATTTATCTTTGACATCACCAGCTGCTTTTTTATATGGAGCATTGAATGGTGGCTTCATAGGTTTAACTTCTTCTTTCATAGCAGCTTTACGGCGATCTATTTCTTTTTGTTGCGCTTCTATTTCTTTCTGAAGTTTCTTAGCCTCATCACCATGTTCTTTTGCTGCTGCATCTAGTGAACGACCAGAAAATGTTTTGAATCTGGAACTGATTCTTCCGTAAGCAGAAGATTCATTAGTTGTTTCGACTTCTTCCAGTTCAACTTCTTCTGAATATTTCTTTTTCAAATAACTAACAACTTTTCGTTCGTATTCACTCTTAGGTGCTTTAGGTACACTGGTCTTTGCTTTATTCAGAATTTTTTTGTGGGTAGGGTCGACTTCTTCTTTAGTTACTTGATGTTCTTTCTGCCTAATCTTCCTAGCCATATTAACAGCACGACCAGCATAGTGTTGTGCAGCATATTTGTTGTCATCCATATGTGCATCAAATGCTCTGCTTTTTAATTTGTCACGGGCTGATCTCATTGTTTGTAAAGAAATCTCATCTAACTCTTCAACTTCTTCACCATATATTTTCTTATCTCTTTTAACTGCAGCACTATGTGTTTTCAAAACACCAGGATTCTTCTTTACAAGTTTATTTAATGTTTTGCCGCTTTCAATGTCTTTTGTTTTTTTAACTTCATCGCTGTGCTTTTTTAATAATCTTTCGCCAGATTTACCTTTCAACATAGAAGATAACATTCTATCATATTTGTCTTCATCAAGTTCTTCAACCTCGTCAATCTGTTCTACTTCTTCCTTTTTCATTGCACGAAGTTTAGCAAGATCTTCGCCTTCGATCTTACCGTCTTTATCTACATCAATTTTATGCTGTTTACCTTTTAGTGCTTCAGCAAAAGTTAAAAAAGATTTCATTCTAGTTCCCCGTTTTCTTTAGTGTAGAAGAAAGCATCCAAGCATGTTTCTTATGAGCATCCAATCTTCCTGCGGCAAAATCAGCCAAACCCTGTTCGTTTTGTTTATCCGCTATTTCGAATAAACTATTTAGGCTCTCGATTACCTTCGCATTATCTATGAAAAGGTTCTGAACCATGTCCGTAATATTACTTGGTTTCATTGCATCCTCATCTATTGTAGCATAAGAATACATTTCATTAATACTAATTGGTGCATATGCATCCAGAGCACGCAGTTCTTCAGCTGTTGTATCTATAGAACCATAAACCTCTTCGTAAATTTTGCCAAAGAAGTCGTGATACTGCGAGAAGAACATTCCTTCCACATTCCAGTGGTAGGACTGCGCTTTAAAATACATCAGAAATTTGTTCGCTAATACTATTCGTAAGGCAGCTTTTAATTCATCCATTAACAATCCCATGCTCTGCGAGACCAATAATTCGCTTTTGTTTTATCAGTTAAATTACCCTGCCCAGAAGAACGTGCGCAATAACTTTTCTTTCTGTTGGGCATATGTTTTTTAATACTTAGTGTTTTATCACCGAAGTTTACTTTTTTAATGTTTCCTGTAGATGGATCTTTAACGAAAACTTTAGATTTCTTGACGTCCCCAGCCATTGGTTTGTTCAATGGAACTTCTCTACCCTGATACTTTGCTTCATCAAGATCTTCTTGCTCAACTTCTTCCTTCATGGACTCACTGGAAAGATAATTAGCGACAGTAGAGATATAATCTTCTGCTTTTGTAATTTTAGATTGAACCCACTCTGGAAGATTAGTATTATCCTCAAGCATATCATGCACACGTTTTGCGTTCACTATAATGCTTCTTAAATCTCCCTTTGCCATGTCACCCTCAAAGTCATATTCTCTTGGGTCATTTTCTTCTGTAATATTTCCTCTTACGTGCCACTCTTTAAAATGCAACATTTGGCGCTCCTTGTGTAAACTTTGTATGAGATAATCTAGCCTTCTCTATTTTACGAACACGTGGTGCAAGACGCATAGCCAAACGTCCAATTATCTTTTTTCTTTTCTCAATAACACGTTCAATTCTTTCCTTCTCGCCAACAGAAATTTTTGATGGATCCCGACCACGAAGCAATCTTTTCTTCATAAGTTTGATAGCTAGACGACGTGATCTCTTATTGATAGTTGGATTTGATGAGTAACGCTTTAGTGCGATTTTTGTAGCACGCTCACGTTTTGCTTTGGTGCGACGCATTCTTGCCTTAGCTCTCATTCTTTCCATGCGAGAAAGAACTTCATATAGAGCAGCCTCTTTGATTTCTTTTTCGTCTTCATCTTCTGGCAGTTCTTCACCAGTTTCATCGTCAACAATGGAAAACTCATCGTCTTCGTATTCATCCATAATGTCGTCTTCATCTTCGATTTCGCCAGCCATCTTGTCCAGCTCATCATCAGACATATCTTCTATATCAAACTCTTCCTCTTCAAAGAATGCATCATTTCCTTTATCTTCCTCATCACCTAACTGAGCAGAATCATCTTTAACTGGAGTTTCTTTAATTCTTTTCTTTTCTTCAAGTTCGATTTGCTCGCGCTGATGTTTTGCTTTTTCTTCGTCACTTTCTTCTTCGCCGTTCTTAAATACTATGTGGCGAGCAGCGTATTTTTTACCTTTAGAATCAGTTTTGTAATCAGCTGATTGAATTTCGTCGTAACTTTCTTTAACTACAAAATGCGTTTGCTTTGTACCTGTTCTTGGATTAACATATTCACGTTTATATACTTTACCACCATGCTCTTTGGCATGAGCGAATGCAGATTTCTTATCATCAAATCTGTTGCTTGGTGGTTTAATCATTGGCGATGTTTCTTCGGCAAGTTCTAAGTGCGTATTATGTTTAGACTTCATTGCTGCTTTAAACGAATTTGCTTTATCAGCAGGAACTTTTACATATGTTGCTTTGTCGCTTATTTCTGAAACTTTAGCGTCATGATCCTTAAATGTTTTTTCATGACCAGGAGCAACTTTCTGACGATGATCGATTCTAAACTCTACGTGCGATTCGTCAAGTTCTACTTCTTCACCAATTGCTTTTTTCAATCCGCGAATAGCAAAGTCATGATTTCTTACATGAGCAGGACCTGCCCACTCGCCAGAATGTTTACGCAGAGAATCTCTTTCTTTTGAAAGACCGTGAATAATTTCTCTTGTTTTAAAGGCACCATGTTTCTTAACAATAGATGAGTAATCAGAGTTACCTTTGATATGCGCATCATAAACTGGAGTTGAAGTTTCTCTTTGACTGCTAAGTTTACTGCTGGATTCACCGATCTGTTTTAGCAGATCCATATATCCTTTAACTGTTTGATTTCTCTGTGTATTACTTTGTTTTTTGTATATCCCACCTTGCGCTTTAGCAGATTTCTTAGCATCATCTGCCTTAGCCTTCTTAATTTTCTCAATGTCTGCAGCAGTTTTTTGTTTTCTAAATGGGTTTGATTCTGGACCTTTTTTTACAGTTCTATCCGGATTAGAATATCCTATAGCAGGATGGACACCCTCACCAAGTTGATACTTAACTTTTCTGTGGCGCATGTAAGTGTCAAGTGGCTCACTGTGAAGAGTGTGACCAACTAAACCAGTTTCTGGTTGATCTTGAACAGGCGTGTTTGTAAATGGATCTTCTATATCTGTTCTAAGATCGCTTACAAAATCCTTATAACTTTTTGGTTCTGTCTTCATAGTTTCCTCTGCCACAGATTCTGCACCTTTATCTTTATATTGATTCAGCATTATTTCTAACTCATGGCGATGCTGATGCCAGTAATCTTCGTGGTGTAAAAATTCTCCGATATTATCTAGTGCCTGTTTTGCAACACCGTGTGACTCAATCCACTGTTTTATTTCTTCACCAGTTGGAGCTTCTCCGCTGGCTATATGCATATCGTTTAACTGCATATATTTATCAGTTGCAGTCAACGCTGTCTTTACGATCTCTCTGTGAGTGCTACCGAATCTAGATATAGTATCCTGAAATGCTTTTACCGCATCTTCATGGTGATGAAAGTTTTTCGTGGTATATCCATCGAAAGAAATTTCTTTGGGTGCATATCCAGGTTGTACATCTTCAGCAATATTTACGTCTTGGATCCATTTAGAAACAAGTTTACCAGATTCTTCTTTGAGCAGCAGATGATTAGATCCACGTTTGACGATCTCATACTTAACTCCGCTGGACTCTACAATATCACCAACATTGAATATATCTCCAAGGAAATACTGCTCACGTAGGGTATCTTTAACCAATATAATATCTTCCTTGACCATATCAAGTCCCATACCCTGGCGAACGTCATTCATTAAACGACGACCATCGATATCGCGTATGGAAGAAGGAAGACCCTTCTTAAATTCTGAGTAGTCACCCTTGGAAGCCAACGCTCTCATTTTGCTGGCTGACATACCAGAAGCATCGTCTGCATCTGGGTCGCGCTCTCCAGCCGAAACTACTTCGACTGTATCGTATTTGAACTCTTTTCCATTGTAGGTATTCAACAGGCGAGTAAATTCCTGGACTCGATCGCTTCCTGCGACCATTATGAGATTCTTATACTTCTTGTTTAGGTGTTTAGCTGCCTCTAAGAAAGTTCTTTCTTGATCATTAGCAGCTACAAAGTTGGTTCCTGGGAACATCAACTTCAGGTATTTGACTTTCTTGTCTACCGTTAGTGGGTTCTTTTTGGTATCGGTAGTCTTGGAGGCGTAGATTGAGTGGTCTGCATTATGAGTTTTTGCAACCTTTTTGACCGCTTTGATGAGCAGTTCGTGACCAATTGTTGGGGGATTGAACCGCCCGAATGCTAAAACTACGGTTTTTGAGGGAAGTTCCTTTAGGAACTGGCTGTATCTTTTCATTTGACCCATCTATAAATTGAACTAATGTATTATTTAGTCGTTAATAAATTTCTCTCCACTGGAGTGCTGCGCCCACAGTGGCGGTGGCATTTCCTCCGGTTGTAATAGTTTTAACCACGATAACATAAACTTCAGAGTTATTGGAGTCAAAATTTTGATTTAAAGCATTTTTCTTAGCACTAGTTAGTTCCCCAGAATTAACTGGAGATAAAGAGTTTTGAGAAGCACCAGCTGGAATGAACCCAGCGGATAACATATCTCCGTCTGCTTCAACATACCCTGTTTGAGTAACCGAATATTCGACAGCACTATCATCATTAACAGACTGCCAAGTTACAGTTCCCGTTAGGGATGCAGCTGAAGGAAGTTTCACTACCTGATAATATACGCTATTCGTTTCTGCATAAAAAGAAATATGATTTAATCTAGCAGTGATTCTATTCGGATAACCATTAAATGTATTTTTTAGTCTGATAGCAACCAAAGGAAGTGGTGTTGCTGATGGAGTTGCAGTCGTTCTTGCTAACGGAGCAATCGCCCAGTCAATACCATTCTGTGAGTATCCACCCTCGCTAATAACAGTAGCACAGATTTGATCTAAACTTCCACCAGTAGTTGTTCCTGTATTAAGAATTTCACAACGAACAGGAAGATTAGGATTTGAAATATAAACTTCACTTAATACATTACTGCAATTATATTCATGAGCAACGATGTATGTTCCATCATGAACAAATCCAACTCGAATTCTACCAACACCTAACCATTGAAAGTCCATATAAATGAGTTGAGTCTTTGACATGTTAATATTAAATCCACTAGCACCTGTACCATCACATTTGTCTACATTCCATAAATGTTGTGGAACTCTACGAACATATGCACCCTGTGTAGCTTCACTTGGTGATCCAGAAACATAACTTCTTACTACAAAGTTAAGTGTTCCATTGTTTGTTCCATCACTAGTATCAGAACCAACTTGTTCAAAATAGATACCATCTCTGTCATCAAAGTATCCAGTTCTTTTTGTTACATTTCTTTGAGCATATCCAAAACAAATAGAGGATAGAATTGTTTGTGACTTTCCTGGCTGATAGTGATGATAAAATTTAGTTTGGTGAGCAGCATATGACGATGTGTTGCTGGTAGTTGTTAATTGGGCACATGCTTTGTTCAAAAGAAAGGTTATAGAACCACCATTTAATGTTTTATCTACAAAGTTAGGATCAAGAGCAAATAGATGTTTATAATCTCCTAGTGTAAATGGCTCACTAACACGCTGTCTACCGAATGCATCGTTACCACCACCTGATGGAGTCGTTTGAGCATCTACATATATTGGATTATCAGCAGAGTTTACTGTTGTATTCTTTGATATTGGTAATGGATTGCCGATATCATTTTTAACTTCTTGATTGTTTGTAAACAAATATGTCATACTATTCTCCAGCCATTACGATATATCATCTGTATGGCTCCATTGTTAATTTGAATTATAAATCCACCAGCATCGTTATCAACAGTCCCAAGTACGGTAATAGGATTAATTTCTGCGTCACCATCTTCGTCTTTGATAATAAGCATTCTGCCAGAATTAGCAGTTGCTGGTAATGTTATTGTAACTGGACCAGCGTAATTAACACCGATGTAGTAGTCATTATCATCTACTGTATATGTCGGTGTTGTAACTTCAGTTGTATTATATACAACTTCATACGGATTGATCTCATCAAATATAAACTTTTTATCTGCTTCTGAGTATTTTAACCAGCGACCATCAGCAATCGTGTCTCGTTTAACATCATCTAGATAACGTAGATTGACTTCACCAGATCCTGGTCCAGCATTTTGAATCTTGCCGATCCACTGCTCTAAGAACTTGATCTTCTTATTGATTAATGACAGATCATTTTCTGATGTATTATCAATAGTTGTCTTTGGCGTCGCTAACCATTTATCTAAACCTGTCAATGGTAATGTTGGAACAACTTGTTGAGATGGAGGAACTTCTCCAATTGGAGTTGGAAGAGGAACTACTTCTGTTAGAACTTTATGTTCCTCTTTTATCTGCTCTTGTATTATTTCTTCTTTTTGTTTATTTAACGAAGCAAGTTCAGAGAACAAAGAGTGAAGATCAGTCTCAACTGATTCGCGAACTTGATCTTCAATCTTTTTGTTTTTCTGAGCAACAGGATCGTTGGCTTTTAATCTAGCCATTTCTGAAAACAAATCACTAAGTCCGCCTTGAATGTTTTCTTTTATCTCTTTAGTTTGTTTAGCAACAGGACTATTCTTCTTCGCATCAGAAACCAATTTAAATAGTTCGTTCAAGTCTCCGCTCATCGCTGCCATCCTTTGATAATCTCTGCGCTAAAGTTGTTGCGGCTAAACTCCATTCGGTCAACTATCTTCACTGCCCCACCCTTCAGGTGATCGATTGCGACGAATCCTTCTACTCCTGTGATCTTAAATCCACTTGGGGTTTTAACGAAGGTGGCTATGTGTCCTGCTTGGTTCATCTTATTGATAATTGGAAGTTTTGCATCTGCTATGGCATTCGCCAGATCGAATAACTTCTCGATCTGTGCTTTTGGATGGTTGGCGAAGAATGCTAAAATTTTCTTACGTTTCTCTTCCTGAGCGGATTTGCCCTTTTCTGTTTTCTTGGAATCTATCTCTTTCTGATATTTATCATAGATGTAGTGGAACAATCCTTCGACATGCGCACTTACGTTTTCTACTTTTTCACCAGAACGAATCTTAGTATTGTTATATGTTTTAACTAGAACAAGTAAGTCTTCATCTTGACTAATCGCATTTAATGTTGCGTCATTAATCTTTAAGAATTTGGTTTCAAGATTAGAGATTATAGAATCAATTTGTTTTGTTTCTGCTGCGCTGAAGTTGGCAACGCCAGAGTAATCTTTGTAGTTAGCGTCGTCCATCCAAACAGATGGAACATGAGTCATCTTAGTTACTATACCTTTACCAAAAGATGCGGTCATTGACTCAAATGAAGAGCCAGTGTATGTTGTATGCCACACGACACCGATCTTTGCAGTTTTAATTTTCTTTGCCAGTTCACTAGCCAATGGAACTGCGTAAACGATAGTGTTCGGATGGAATGTGAGATACTTCTCACCATTGATTGCTTGCGTTTTAATATCTGCTGATGTGAACATCAAGTCACCTTGATATACGCCAGACTTAATACCCAGTTTCTTAAACTCAGTCAAAGCAATCTTAAGTTTCAATGCCAGATCGCCATCGGTATCAGCATCAATCTCTGCTGATGTTTTATATACTTTAGGATTCTTATTGAATACACCCTTCTTAGCGACAAAGAACTTTTTATCGCGTGGGTCGATACCAGCGAACACTGCTGGCGCACCATCCCACTTAACTGTTGCTGTAACTTTTTTAGTAGATGTACCTGCCAACATATCACGCAGGTCTTTGAGGAATTTGATTGCTTTGTTGACGCCAGCTGAACCTTCATTGAACACGAGATCTTCAATATGCTCCATATGCACATTCTTCTCTTCTGCAATGATAGTCTTCAACGTCTTCATATAACTATTATACCTGATTTTTGCATTAAAGTAAAGTAATAACCCTACAACTTTGAGGGGATTATAACCCTATTAGAATGCCATTACAAGAGGGTCTTTGGCTAATTTAACCAAATCAATGTCAGATTTTGACCCTGCTCTTAATGGTGCTATGTTATATGGAGATTTTTTGACATTACTAAACTGTAATGTCATAACAAATTGATAGTCAGACTTCGAGCTACTTTTTAACTGAACTCGAACACGAATTTTACAATCTGCGCTAGTTGCGAAATTTGGTATAGGTGGTTGCCCAAGTTTTTTAAGATTAGCGTTTAACCCAAGATCATCTTTTCCATTTAATGTAAAGAAACCATGAGTGCCTACATTTATATAAGAGCATTTCTTTTTCAAATAGTAATCACAAACTGCTTTTGCGCCAACATTAATATGAACTTCATTTTGCGCACCAAATGTTTTCAAGTCATGCTCGTAAGCACGTTTCTTATCAGCAAGAACACTCCAGCTACCTTCTACGAGCATTTTCTTACCAGAAGCATCATTCTGTAGCATTGGTGTTTTACCACGCCATTGAGAAGTCATTTTTTCAAGCAGTCTTGCGCTTTTACCGAGAGCCTGTAAAAATTCTTTTTCAGGATTAGCACCCTCATCACCAGCATCACCAAATCCCCAGTTACCCTTAACGTATTTTAGAACCATAGAACCTGCAGCAGTTGGTGAGTTCTTTAACTCGCAACCAGTTTTCTTGTTCTCTCTGTTCTGAATGGTCAGGTCTGGTTTATCGTGTGATGCGCCTGCAGTGCCACCTGTAGAAATTTTATATTTCTGCAAAGCAGCATATGCTCTTTCTTCGTAAGCAAATCCTTCTTGTGCCATTAATCGTCTCTCATAATTAGAATAACTAAATTATTTATGCTTGCGTGACAGACGAACTTGTTTCTTATACTTGCGTTCCCATTTCATCACCTGCTGCATGATCTTTGGGATAGCGTGGTTGTTTCGATAGTCGTAGTTGAAAGTGCGCAAGACATAATTCATGTTCTTGGAATCTGCCTTGGACTTGTTGGATCGGGAGATTAAAACCTCTGTTGGAATATTTGGTTTGTTGTTGCGGTAGTCAAAGAATATGCAATGAGCATATGCTTGGATCTCGTCAAACTCTGAGAGATACTTTCTCTCTTCATTCTTTCTTCTTTGCTTGACTGTTTTGTATGGGAGAACATAACCTGACCATTCCCCATCCCTGCGATCAAACTGCATGAAGTGAATCAGCTCATGCATCTGAATCTGTATCAGTCTATATTTGAATTTATCCCAGGTGATTTCTGTGAAGGGGAATCTATCGTAGTAATCCGTGTAGATATGGATGCCGATCTGACGTGGCTCTGGATCATACTCGCCACCTATCCCGACGTAGGTTAGATAACACTTGGCTTTGGATTTCTCCTGGCGGAACTCAATCTTGGTTCGCCATTTCTTAAAGTAGTTGATCAACCCCCTGGAATCGTTACGATACTTATCCAGGTCGTTCCATACTTTTGCAGGAATGAACTTAGCTCTGAATGGACGCTCATGAAAATTGAGCATCTCTATCCAGTCGTAGTCTAGCGTTTCTAGGAATCTCATACAACTATTATACCCCGAAAACAATTAAAAGGCAATACCTACAATTATTTAGGGTCTACCCGTTTTCTGGTAGATTTTACAATGCGAAATTATCCGAAGAACTCATCCAGCGTATTCTTTTGGCTAGACATATACGCTTCCTTCCATCTAATTTTTAATGCCTTTTTCTTCATACCTTTCCATGGACCACTGGTCTGTTCTTTATCGTAAACCTCAACGAAGTCGGGAAACTTCTCGGCAAGTATTTCTTGCCCTCTATTGTGGTTTTCGATAGTTCTATAAGTTTCGCATCCGCCTTTGGTGTTCGTGGCAGATGGGTTAACTCTGTAGTGGTTGAACACGACATTCTGATAGCCAGTTGTCAGCAGCTGTAATGTTACATAGAAATCCTCTGGCATTAAAACATACTGTTCTCCCCAATCAATAGAGTCTGAGTCAAACTTTTCAGAATAGAAAACATTGGTATAAACACGGGTGTTAAATGAATGTGGCTTTTCCTGCGGTGGAGTATTGTGAGTGGAAAGTCCTCCATGAACATAACCCTCGTCCATAAAGTTCTCGATCTGCAACAGCATATCATCAAACTCAGATTCTGTTGTATTCTTTCCCTTTAGTTCAGAGTCAATAGTTACGAACTTCAGATCATCGTCCATAACAAAAATGCGTTTACCTTTCCAGTTTGCTCCTATATGTTTACGTGTAAGAGCAATACCTCTGGTGCCAGAAGGTAGTTTCCAAACATTACAAGAAGTATACTTATTTTTCATGTAATCATATTCATGTTCCTGAACAACCAAGGTAACTATTTGATGGTGTTTTGCTGGAATGCTACTCAAAGTTATTTGATTGTCACAACGTCCAAGTGTCGGAATAATAATTTCAATGCTCATGCGAAAAACTCCTCAAGTGTAGTTTTGTCTGCTTCAGGGTGATACTTCAATAGTTCAGATTTGCCCAGCTTGGATTCACAGTAGTTATACCACTCGTCACTTGTCCACATTCCCTGGGTAACACCATTCCAAAGTGGACGCCATTCTGGGTGATCCTTGTTAAGTCTGCGGGTTTCAACAAAGTCAAACCTAGTATCCTCATACTCTTTGCTTCCAAGTTCCAGCATTTTCTCACGGAAGTAAACCACCAAACTAATCCTCTCAGCTATGTCATCATGACAAATGATCTCAGTGTTACCATGCATAACCTCATGGTTATTGATTAATAACAGATCACCTGGTCTAACATTCACTGCGACTCTGTACTCTGGCGCAACAAGATAAGCACCTGTATAGTTACCATTATTTGTAAGAGTTAACAGATTCGATAAGCCAGAGTTTAAATCACCAGCATCTCGATGGGCTGCTGTTCTGAATGTCTTGTTAACTGTCACAGTGGTGAACGGAGTTTCTGGCACCAAGTATCTAGAATCAATTTTACTGGCAGCTTCCATTTGATTACCATATCTCCATGGCATAAGTTCCTTGAATCCCTTAGCCAAGGACTGAAGAAACGGATATGACATTTTAAACTTATCGAAGTTATCTCTGGTGTAAGATGTAGCTCTTCCGTATGGGATTCTTGGATAACGATCAAACCATCCAGCAATGCCTGAGTTAACTGAATTCGCATAGGTAGTTTGGCAGATTAGTTTGTCTGCAACAAGCTCTGCAGATTTTTTAGCATCATCCTTACTCATTTTCCTGACTTTTTCTACCCATGAATCAAACTCAAAATTTTCCTGCTTGACTCTTTCGATCGACCAAACTCGTGCACGATTAGAAACAACATCTTTCTTGTCTTTATATTTTTTCTTAATCTCTTCAACTGGATCTTCACCGAAAAGATTTTCTGATGGCTTTAGAAAATGATCTACAATGTCATATTGATACTCAGTTACCCATTCGCGATTACCAAGTTTGTCAGCACGTGGTCCAGCAGCAAGTCCACGATTTTGAGTTTCAGTTGCTGCTTCTCTTAACCCAGCATAAGCTGCGTTCTGTTGTTCTTGCGTAAAGTAATTCTTACGAAACTTAAGGATTACTCTTTCTTCTGATAATGATTCTGCTTGTCCTGGGATGTGTGGCATGTATACATCTGCATCTTCTTCGATCAAAGTATCGTAATGACTCTCATCAAGAAACTGCCCAAGTAAATGTTCGCAATCAATTTTTTTATCAGCGACAATAACTTTCATCTTCTCTCCTTAAAACTTGAACCCACTAAAAGAATCCGTCTGCATTCTTTTACCGAAATCACTCTTATCAAATATTGGTTTATCAATTTCCTTCTGCCCAGAATCAGATAATCCAACTTGCGCAGAAGTCTCAACATCATAAAGTTTCATCTTAGACCGATCAACCCCAATAACGAATCTCTTGTAGTAATTTGGATCACTATATCGATTTTTCAACTGCTTAACAATAATCTGATTCAGCTGTTCCAACTCTTCATTACTCACCAAGGCAATCATAAAGTCAGCTGTGGCTGGAAGACCGAACGACTCAGAAGTATCTTCCAACCCTGGATCTGAGTTTGTGTAACCAGATCTTGTTGTCTGCGTAGCAGATATAATTGGAACATTATATTCAACTGCCAGACCACGCAACTCTTCAGCGATTGCCTTAATATATGTATATGAGTTTACATTGGCATTCATTTTCATACGCTGGCTGGCGCAAATATTCAGATAGTCGATCATAATAATATCTGGTTTAAACTCCAGCTTCATCTTCAACTCTTCGAGCAAGGCACGGAAGTGACCCGCATGAGCACTAGCCGTTGGATATTCTTTGACGATAAGTTTACCTTGCGTCTTGTTATTAATCTTATCAATCCTACTCTCAAAGATATCTCGGTCAACAACCTTCAACTCATCCATGGTCAGATTCAAAAGATTTGCATCAATACGTTCAGCGATACGCTCTTCAGCCATCTCCATAGTTATGTATAATACATTTTTGTTTGCTATCAATGTAGATGCTGCCACATGACACATAAACAATGATTTACCAACACCAGTACCAGCCAAAACAATGTTCAATGTTTTCTTGCTCAATCCACCCTTAGTGATCTTGTTGAACATGTCAAGATCAAATGCAACCTTCTCTTCGACTTTGTGATAGAAGTCATATCGTTCTGGTGCATTAATTATGTAGTCGTGTCCTACATGGTTGTCGAATGATACCGCCAACGCATCTGAAAGAATAGATGGTATGGCGTCTTGAGTATGCGCTGGATCTTTACCGTCAATGATCTTGATCGAATCAAGAATGGCGTTGTAAACTGCTCTGTTCTTACAGAACTTCTCAGTATTCTGAATTAGCCACTCTTCATTCTCTTCAGCAGTGGTTAGTTGTTTGGCATACTCCAGCATCTCTGGGACTTCTTTGTCCGTGAATCCAGATAGGTTGCCAATCTCAATGGCTAGAATTTCTGGACTTGCTGGCTTGTTATACTGTTCAAAAAACTTAATTAATAAAGAAGCAATTGCT
>Ga0315903_10005708_pt1 | contig 16146 bp, 13 predicted proteins | sample LakEriMetagenome_7_FD_203524 | JGI IMG/M metagenome (GOLD analysis project Ga0315903, IMG submission 203524) | Freshwater fungal communities from buoy surface, Lake Erie, Ohio, United States - Buoy 2 MA119 | ecosystem: Environmental > Aquatic > Freshwater > Lake | place: USA: Lake Erie, Ohio...
CTGTAACACCATCAGTAACTCCATCAAGAACACCGAGTACTTCTGTAACACCGAGTTTTACACCATCAGTAACTCCGTCAAGAACACCTAGCACCTCAGTTACACCTTCAGTTACACCTTCATCAACACCGGCTGTAACACCATCAACTAGTGTAACACCATCAGTTACACCAAGTAGAACACCTTCTACTACCCCTAGTACCTCTAATACACCGAGTTTTACACCATCAGTGACTCCATCAAGAACACCATCAACATCGGTAACACCAAGTGTAACACCTTCATCAACACCGGCTGTAACACCATCAACTAGTGTAACACCATCAGTTACACCAAGTGTTACACCATCAAGAACACCTAGCACCTCAGTTACACCATCAGTTACACCTTCTACCACACCTTCTACCACTCCAAGTACAAGTGTTACACCATCAGTTACACCAAGTAGAACACCTTCTACTACTCCAAGTACAAGTGTAACACCATCAGTTACACCAAGTAGAACACCATCAATCACACCAACAGTAACACCATCTATACAAATTGGTTATGTGTATTTGCTACCTTGTTGTGATAGTGGGTACAACCAAGGTGCTGGTAGTGCTTCAGAATCGTTAAGTATAACAACAGATTTAAATTATATTCAAACACAAATTCAACAAGGATTTACAATTTTAATTGGGGGTTGTTGTTATTTTGTAGAAGGATTCAGTCAAACATATTCCTCACCTGCTTTTACGGGTGTTGATGGATACTATCCACCTAACCAATTTAGCACAGAAAACTGTACACAATGTAAAGTACACCACCCTTGTCCAGTTTATAGATACGACCTATCGCGTTGTCAGAATTGTTGTGGTACATCTGGCGTATATGATATCGAATTTGGATGTGACCCCGCTTTTGTTCCCACATCAATTGTTGGAAGATATATTTCACTAAACGGTTGTTGTTATTTAGTTAACTCATATCTCTCCACAGGAACCGGTACTGGAACACCCGCGTATGGTTCGTATACAACTTGTCCAGATTGTGAAGTTTATAACCCATGCCCAACACCATCTCCTACAGCTACACCGACAGTTACACCTACAACAACCCCATCAAGAACACAATCAGTAACACCAAGCGTTACTCCATCAAGAACACCTTCAACAACTGTAACACCATCTGTAACACCATCAGTAACTCCATCAAGAACACCAAGTACTTCTGTAACACCGAGTTTTACACCATCAGTAACTCCGTCAAGAACACCATCAACTAGTGTAACACCTACTGTAACACCATCAAGAACACCAAGTACAACCCCATCAAGAACACCAGGTTCAACACCACCCGTAACACCTTCGGTTACACCCACAAGAACACCTAGTACTTCGACTACACCAAGTGTGACCCCATCAAGAACACCAAGTACAACACCTAGTACTTCGACTACACCAAGTGTAACCCCATCAAGAACACCAAGTACAACACCTAGTACTTCGACTACACCAAGTGTAACCCCATCAAGAACACCAAGTACAACACCAAGTGTAACTCCAAGTTCTAGTTCCGCATCAATACCAACTCCAACCCCAACTCCAACTCCAACCCCAACTCCATCTTCATGTGCTTGTAATGAATTTACTATAACTCAATTGAATAACTATAATTTCATTGAATATAACGATTGTTGTTATAATTCAACATCACAGTTGAACGACTATACATTTTGGGAACCAAACGGTGGTAATATAACATTCTGTGCTTGTGGAGCACCAACTGTAGGAGGAGGTGGTTGGGGTGGTGAAGTGATTCAAAATGGTTCTTGTGGTGACTGCCAATGTTATGATATTATAATTGATAATAGAGATGTACTTGATTCGGATGAAAATGCGGTTCGCGTTTATTACCAATGCTGTGATGGAACATTCAACCTTGAACTTACTGGTGGTAATATAACAAGATGTGCAAATAGAATAATGGGACTATTCATTCTATTTAGAGGTAATATAATACCTCCAATTTGGGGTTCGAGTTATAGTTCTACAGGTCAGGGTAGTTGTACATATTGTGACTCCTGTGGTCAATCTTGTTAAAAGTAAAATAATGATTTAAATATTTATAGATAGAATAATAATAAATGGCTGTACAAACAATAACTTTTCAACTCTGTTCGGACCCCGTAGTTACTCAAGATTTTAATGTTGATACCTCGGTCATTCTAACAGGTGATGTGATTTTCGCGGATTACCAATGTTGGGAATCTACCGGAATTGTTTCAGGTGGACCTCCTGGTTCTGTTATTTTCACAGGTTATACAGGTTGTACACAATGTAATAATGATTTTAATGGATGGGAATTTGAACATTGTGGAATACCCGGTCTTTACACATATTTTGGATTAAAAAATTCTGAGGTATATCAATACTTTCAAAGTACAGGTGCAACCATATCATACGATGGAACTTGCTACAATTTTACTCAAACTTATGAACAAGGAACAGGTAGTACCACATACAATTATACAGTAGCACAATTAATTTCAGAAAATGCTCTTTATACAGATTGTGCGTCTTGTTTAAATCCACCTAGCCCAACCCAAACACCCACACCTACACCTACACCTACACCAACAACTGTTTGTTTTTCAGGCGTTACTGATGGGTCACCTTGGTATTATACCGATTGTTGTGGTAACTATCAAAGTGGTACATTATTTCCATCAAACGTTTGTGTAAACACCGCATATCCATATGGGGGTATTTCCATTTTTACGGGTCAAATTTGCTCTCCAGTGTGTCCGAGTGTTACCCCAACAGTAACACCAAGCATGACGGCAACACCTTCTATAACACCATCGATAACTCCATCTATAACATCGAGTGTAACACCATCAACCACACCAACCCCCTCTTTAACACCATGTCCCGATAACTGTGTACAATATCAAGTCACTTCAATAGGGACTTGTGATGTTTTTTACACCGATTGTGATGGTAATAACATCACCACAACACTTAACAATTCTGACATATTTTGTGCAGATACTACCCAACCAATTGGTGGTGACTGTTCTATTGTAAGTATGGGTTGTTGTTCTCAACCTACCCCAACTCCCACTCAAACGGTAACTCCATCTGTAACACCATCAATAACTCCGTCTACAACTCCATCTATAACACCTTCTATAACCCCGTCCCTAACACCATCAATCACTCCTAGTATAACTTTTACACCCACACCAACACCTAGTTCGGGATGTACTCAATACACATTTACATTACAATCTATATATTTTTTAACACAAGCTGGTCCCTATAATATATCGGGAACTACATCAAGTGGTACTAATATTCTTGTTGCTACAGGTGTAACAACACAACAATTATTAACGGGTTTCACAACGACAATATGTGGTTCAATAACAGGGGGAACAGTTTATAGTACAACATGTTCAACATCATTTATATATAATCTTAGCACACCACAAACATCACCTACCCCAACCCCAACACTAACTCCCACTCCAACTCCTACGACATCTACAACCCCATCAACCAGTGTCACACCAACCATAACCCCAACCTCAACACCAACCCTTACACCAACTCCCTCATCGAGTTCAAGTTGTTATTGGACAGTTGTTAATTATGATGGAATGACTACGTCATCATCAATAACGACACCAAGTTCAACAATATCATTAACAATGGCGTCAAATGATTTTTCACCATTAGCGAATGGTTATGGAAGTGGGATAAGAAACTATAACACCTTGGTTTGTGGTACTAAAAGTCCAAATGATAACTATGTTTTAGCCACAACTTGGAAAACGGGAACAACACTCGCATCAAAAACTTATTATTTTTCACCTTCGATAAATAATCCTGTTTATACATTTTATAATTTAGCCAGTGGGTCAACACTTACAATAACAACATCAACACCTTATGATGTTATATGTTCTGGAAGTAGTGTTACTTACGATTCAAATACATCATTCACAGCGTCTAATGGTTTTGGTGTTATAAGATTTAATGGAACATTTTCATCAATAACATTAACCCCAAGTACCACCGGTTCTACACCATCTGGCTATACAGAATATGTATGGGGAACTTGTGCCGATACTACAACCCCCACCCCAACTCCGACGACATCTACAACCCCATCTGTTACACCATCCGTAACATTATCAGTTACACCTTCAGTTACACCAAGCGCAACACCTACATTAGGTGCATCACCAACCATAACACCAACCATAACACCAACTATTACACCAACTATTACACCAACTATTACACCAACTATTACACCAACCATAACACCAACCCCATCACTACCGTGTGAATGTAACGGTGTAAATAATATTACACCCGGCAACCCAAATGGTTCTTCAACTATAAGAGTTTTCTATACGGACTGTAATGGTTCACCAACAACTTTAAACATAGTACAAGGTGATAGTGGATGTGTATGTGGTACTATAACCGCAATTGAATGGGCAGATGCATCAACACCACAACCTCAAAATGGTGTAGACTACTCGATAACTTATGGTACTTGTCCTTAACAAAAAATGCCAATAAATTAAAATACAGATTTTTCGGTTAATGGGTATCCGTCGGTTTGTTGTTAAAATTACTTTATTTTAAAATCAGATTTTTTATATTTATAAAATATAGAAATCAATAAATAAAAATGGGATTAAATGTTCGTTTATATAATATAACTAATGACGGTTCATATTCAATTAGATATAAATCTGGTGATTCGCCGTATCCCGAAACGATTGATTCCACATTTACTTTATTAAACACGGGATTAACCGTAAACAATGTAACAATTAGTGGTTTGTCTTTTGATACCCAATATTGGGTTAAAATGACAGACGAAACTACAGGTAGATATATAATTAAAAATATTTACACACACGATAGCAAGGCGTTCCCATGTTACGATACAATGTGTTTTGATGTACAAACAATTTGTGTTAGTCCGAGTCCAACACCTAGTGTAACACCATCTACCACACCGAGTACAACACCACCTCCACCATCCCCAAGTATAACCCCAAGTATAACCCCAACTATTACACCAACCTCAACCCCGACTTTAACCCCGACTTTAACCCCGACTTTAACCCCAACTCCAACACCATCGTGTTTGTATAAATCTTGGACAATACAACAATGTTCATCAACATGTAGTGGTCCGTGTACATGTGTTGGTTCATCAGTAACAACAGTTTATACTGATTGTAATGTTACCGAATTAACTGGAGTATCTACAGCCATATACACTAACACATCGTTAACTAATCCGTTTATTGGATTTTTTACACATTCAAGCGCATTAAATGACATTCTTGAATCAACGGGTAGTGGTGTAAATTATGTATGTACAATTGGAGGGCCTTGTTAAAATAGTTTATTATAAAATATGATTTTTTATATTTATGAAATATGCCATCATTAAAACAGTATCAAATAACAATATCAAATTTTTCAGGTCAAACACCATGTAATGGATATTATATCTACACGGGGTTAACTCACAATATTAATGATGCGAATTATATTAACGGAACTCAAACATTAATCCCGATTTCGACGGGATATACATTTAATATCAGTTTAATGGATAATATACCACAAATATTTGTTTTTGTGGAACACTGTGATGGACACATAAACCCGGTACCTAACCCTTTACCAAAATTACAAGGTGGTTATCAATTAGCACTTGTCGATTTAAGATGCAGTGATTGCTATTATCCATGTTCTTTTGGGGTTGATGTTGTTCAAATAACTTAATAAATGGCTTGTCTTTTAGTAACATTAAACATAAGTTCGTCAGACACAACTGACGCAACGGGTAACACGAATCCGTTATGGAACTCACGTGTATTTGTGGATTACTATGATTGTAATAGTACCCCACAAACACAATCTTTCTTAGCTGGTACTTACGAGATATGTGTGGATTCGAATAATTATCCACCAACACTATATTATTATAAAAACGACACTCAATTTAGTGCAACGAATAGTTCCTCTTCAAATGAAGGACAACAATGTACTGCAACATCAAATTTTTATAAATGTTGCGAACAAGGTGGAACCATATATGGAACTCAAAGTGGATTTCAATATAATGCCGGTAACGTTTATAATAATGGTACCGATTGTTGGATAGCAACAACAGATGGACCAGCAACCGGTTCGGTAGATGATACTGGTCAGTGGGTTGAAATGTTAAGTTGTACATATGGAGAATGTCCGGTATGTCCATCACCAACCCCAACCCCGACAGAAACTCCGGCACCAACAGAAACTCCGGCACCAACAGAAACTCCAACAGAAACCCCAACACCAACCCCAACACCATCTGTAACACTATCACCCACACCATCAGTAACACCCACTACTTCCGTTACACCTTCCGTTACACCAACAAATTTAGTTACACCAACACCAACACCAACACCTTCTTCAACTTCAACTTTATGTACTGATTGTGTATGTAAACAAATTGTAAGTCTAAACGGTAATACTGTTACATATTCATATACGGATTGTTATGGTCTTTTTCAAACTTCGGGTGTTATACCACCATTGGGTACCGTATATCAGTGTGTCTGTTTTGATAACCAAACAATTACATTCAGTGACCCAAATGATATTTTTGTATATGCAAATGGTGGATGTGCCGATTATCAAAATTGTGATTCAATAGAGGTAACTCCAACACCAACAGTAACACCGAGTGAAACCCCTTCATTAACACCAACACCAACAGTAACACCGAGTGAGACCCCTTCAGTTACACCAAGTATAACACCATCTGTTACACCATCTGTAACATTATCAGTTACACCTTCAGTTACACCAAGTGAAACCCCATCAGTAACACCATCTGTTACACCGAGTGCAACACCTACATTAGGAGCATCACCTTCAATTACACCAAGTGAAACCCCATCAGTAACACCATCTGTAACATTATCTGTTACACCTTCAATTACACCAAGTATAACACCATCTGTTACACCGTCTGTAACATTATCAGTTACACCTTCAGTTACACCAAGTGCAACACCTACATTAGGTGCGTCACCATCTACAACCCCATCTGTTACACCTTCTATAACACCATCTAATACTCCAAGTGTTACACCATCAATTACACCTTCAGTTACACCAAGTGAAACCCCATCAGTAACACCATCTATTACACCAACAAAAACACCGGCAACTTCTTGTATTCCCGATACAACAACACCTAAAGGTGTAAAAATTTCATTTAATTCTGGTTCAAATTATACAAACTGTACAGTTTATACAGGATTAACATCAACTAATATTACAGGGACAACTTCTTGCACAGGAATGACAACAGGAGATGTGTGTGATATCACAGGTATTAACCCAATACTAACTGAAATATACGTTAGAATAGATTGTGAAGGATGTTGTGAACAAATATTTAGAATTAATTTAGATGATTGTTGTGATGGAAGTGGTATTGTTAGTCCGACACCCACACCATCGGTAACACCCACAATAGGGTCGTCACCATCTGTAACACCGTCTAATACCCCAAGTACTACACCATCTGTAACATTATCAGTAACACCGTCTATTACACCAACATTAGGTGCGTCTCCGTCTACCACACCATCGGTATCACCTTCGACCACACCATCTGTAACATTATCAATAACACCATCTATTACACCATCTGTAACATTATCAATAACACCATCTATTACACCAACTTCTTCATTAACTCCAACACCAACAGAAACCCCAACATCAAGTGAAACCCCAACACCAACACCAAGTGAAACCCCAACTCCAACAGAAACCCCAACCCCAACACCAACTCAAACACCACCACCATGTAGTTGTGGTGAGTATTCGATATATAACGAGAGTCTTGGACCCGAAACCATAGCATATACAGATTGTTCCACATTAGATGTTGCTTTTATAAGTGTTCCAGTTGGTGGAACCAGCACTGTATGTAGTTGTACTGTTCCCGAAACAATACCACCAGGAAACCCTACAGTTATAATAACATACCTCGGACCCGGAGCATGTTCAGGAGGTTGATAAATTAAAATAAAGTATTTATAAAATAAATCATGAGCTTTTTAAGTAATAATAATTCAGAATTTTTATCTGTTCGAATAACTCAAAAGGGTAGAAATTCTATCGCGAAAGGTAGTTTCAATGTATCCTATTTTCAAATTGGGGATTCTGAATTTGATTATACATCACCATTTGATAATTTAAATGGATTAAACTCACAACCATTTCAAATGGTATTTGCACCTTTTGATAGAGAAGGTGGTATAAAATACCCATATAAATTAGACAGTAGTAACACGGGTTCTACTGTTTATGGAATACCTGTACAATCATCAACAACGGATACTTTGAGAAATATAATGGGACCCGCTGGTTTTGTTACCAATTACGTAGAATATGATGATGGTAATTGTACAGGAACTAGTGTTGAATGTGAAACTCAACAGATATCATTATCAGCAATGACGGGTGACAATAGTGTTACAGTTTTAACGGGTACGAGTTTTAATGATTGTGAATATATTACAATTGTGTTTGGTGGTTTTTGTGGTAACGACCCTAACCATCCTGTTATAACAGGGCAGACAAATAGTTTGATTTACAAAATAACAGGAGTAACCGGTAACACACTTTATCTAGATAGGGCAACCCCAAATTTTTCAGGTTGTAGTGGTCCGGCACAAGTTGTTTGTAATTCTTGTGAAAACGAATACCCCGTGTCTGTTGAATATAATCCAAATTGTAAACCCGCCGAAATTGACCCTTCTCAACAACTAAATCCATGGACAATGAATGTTGTTTGGGGAATGAAACCAATTGGTTTTGATGTCAATGGTATAGATGAGAATCTAACAGGTTTTACATCTAATAAACATGTTTCAACAAAACAATTCTTAGGTTATACAACCTCAAGTGGACAAACATTCACAACGAGTACGGGTACAACACTTAGTAATCCAACATCATATCAAAATTCATATGATGAATTAGTTAATATTACACCAGAAGAACAAAGATGTATTGCTGTAATTCATTATTCAGAATTGGGTGATTTAAAAAATGACCCCGAAAGATTTTATAAATACGATGATTATATTAGTACAAATAACAGTGAATCACAAGCACTTTTAGAAGACTCAATTGGTAACACAGTTACTGATTTGGAATATTTTGAAGTTTATATTCCTTTCGTTCAATACCATAGAAACACCGGTACAACCATTGGTGTTTTACTCACTATGGATACGACAGATTATTTTGTTAGTTCCAAAATAAATGAATATCAAAAAATTAAATTCAGATATCTTTTAGATGAGTTTGGAAATAAGGTAGGTAAAATATTTGTAAACAACAAAGTTGTTGTAATAGATGACCAAGAATTGGTTGCCGTTATGGATTATAAATCGAATAGAAAATATACTTTACCTTCTCCTAAGATTAATTTATTACCAAGTGATTTACCCGCGGCACAATCTTTTTATTCAGGTTCAACCCAACAAACAATATGGTTAACATATATGTTGAACTACACTGGTGATACCCAAATGAACGGATTACCATGTAATTATTACACCAAATTTGAAACTACAACGGGTAGTACTTACTACACAACACCTTGTCAATTATATGTAAAATTCGCAAATGGATATTTTACAAACATGGTTACAGGTAGTACTTGTAATTTTAATAATGGATTTATCGCCAATCAATTCCAATTACTTATTCAAGTAACCGACTATGGTGATTTACCTGAACCAAATCTTTGGAAATTATTGGATATGACTCAATATATACCTAACCATACGGTTGGTAATGTAATCAACCCAGCGAATTTAGTTGATTATTCATTCCAAGTAACGTTTGATATGTTTGATAACGATACTTCAATTTTTGATTTGGAAACATATTTGGGTCAGATACCAAATGAACCATCCACGTTACCACAGTTTGGTGATGAACAACCTTTTCCTGGTAGTATTAGATTGGTTCGAGCAATGGATATTGAAAAAATGAACTTTTTAGTAAATCTACCTGCAAGTCAATTCAATGTTACACAAAACCCAACATACACGACGGGTCAAGACAAGAGACTTACTGAGATTGCATTACTAAATGAAAATAAAGAAGTTTTAGTAATTGGTAAAACCGCGAATCCTATTAAGAGAAGTGGTACACAAGTCTTCGCTTTAAAAATTGATTTTTAAAAACCATTTACATTTTAAAAAATATCTCGTATATATTTTTATATGAGTATTAAATTTAAAAATGCACCTAAAATATTAGGATTAGATATTTCAACAAAAACAATCGGATGGGCATTGTTTGATGTAAACTCATCTAAATTATTGGAGTTGACACATTTTTCCCCGAAGATTAAACCTCAACCTGAAGATAAAATTGAGGAGTTACTTAAAAAAGCCGAGGCTTTCAAAAAACACCTTGAATCATACAGGGATGTTGGTATCACTAGAGTGGTCATTGAGGAACCACTTCTAAATTCAAATAATATTTACACAGTTGGAACACTACTGAGATACAATACAATGATTTTAAAATCTTGTTATGAGATTCTAGGTATTGTACCAACTTTTATTACTACCTATAATGCCAGAAAATATGCATTTCCTAGTCTTGTTGGTAAGAACGATAAAGGTAAAAACGTATTATTTGGTGGTTTACCAAAAGATATTGACAAAAAACATATTGTTTGGGAAAACGTTAATGTGGTTTGTCCCGAAGTCGAATGGCTTTATGGTAAAAACGGGCAGTTGAAAAAAGAAAATTATGACATGAGTGATGCCGCTACCGCAGTTATTGGTTTTGTGAACATGCAAAAATTGGGAGTAAAAGAATAATTTTTTTTTATGAAAAAAATTCCATATACTTTGAATAACGTATTAATTTAATAATAACAGTGTCAAAATAGCATTTGTATTTTGACATAAGGTGGGTGGTTTTGGTGTATAACCCCCACCTTTTTTTATGCGTTTTTGTTTTTAGAGAAAATATTTCGTATACTTTATCTATGCCATCAATCGCTATTGAATTTAAACCTATCATAGACATCCTTGAGGATATCCTTGGCGATTGCAGGATGCATAACGAATACAAAGGTCAGATTGCTTTTGATTGTCCCGTATGTTCCCATGAGATAAAGGGTCTTGACCATGGAGATGGAAAGGGTAATTTAGAAATAAATTATAAAATGCTGGTGTATAAGTGTTGGTCATGTTCTGAACTCTACAACACCCACGGTTCGGTTTATAAACTAATCAAGAAATACGGTAATGACAAACAACTTAAGAGATATGAACTTTTAAAACCAAACGAAGTTGAATTTGCGGTAAAACAATACAAACAAGTAGAATTACCAAAGGAGTTTATTCCACTTAATAATGTTAGTGAAGGTGTAAAAATGACACATCATTACAGACAGGCAATGTACTATTTGAAAAAAAGAAATGTTACTGACAAAATAATAAGAAAGTTTAATATTGGATTTGCGTTTGATGGCCCATATGAGAATAGGATTATCATACCATCCTATAATGAAAGAAGACAAATAAATTATTTTATTGCTCGTTCATTTTTATCCAAATCAAAGTTAAAATACAAAAACCCCGACGTTCAAAAAGAGACAATAATCTTTAATGAGAGTCTCATTGATTGGACCAAAAAAATTTATTTGGTTGAGGGTGTTTTCGATTCAATATTTTTAGATAACGCAATACCCATGTTGGGGAAATACATAAGTGAACTACTTTTTAATAAAATTTATGATTTAAGATGTGAACTAACAATAGTGTTAGACGGAGACGCATGGGACGATGCTGAAAAATTATATCACAAATTGAATTGTGGTAAACTTTTAGGAAAAGTAAACATTGTAAAATTACCAAAAGATAAAGACATTGCAGATTTACAGGGTAATTTAAAAGATTATAAGGAATTTAAATTAGATTAAATGAATTTAACAGAAATAGCACAAGAAATTAGAGAATGTGTTGAAAACAGAAAAAAGGAGTTAGAGTTAACCTTCTTTGAAGATGAACACATATATTTTATGAGAGATATTGACGGACAATATCGGAATAACTTTCCATCTGTATCTAAAGTGATTAAAAACTTTTACACACCTTTTGATGCCGAACTGAAAGCCTCTCAAATGACTGGTGGTGATGAAAAAGAAACAAGATTGTTGTTAGAAAAATGGAAAAAAGCAGGAGATTATTCAACCAATTTAGGTAGTAGAGTTCACTATATGTTAGAGAGTGACTTGGTCGATAAGTATAAAAAATATAAAGAAGTTCGTCAACCAATATTTGAGTGTGATGATGAACAAATTGACAGAAGTAACAACATGATTGTTGCCGGTAAAGAGTTCATCGATTTAATGCATGATAGAGGTGCGGTTCTTTTAGACACTGAAATGGTTTTAGGTGACCCTGAACTAGGTTATGTTGGTCAACCTGACAAAATGTGGTTAATGATGAATAAAATGAAAAATGGTTTTGGTATTGTGGTTACAGATTGGAAGACAAATCAAGAAAAAAGTTTTCAAATCCATTCATATACATCAAAAATGTTGCACCCGTTTGAAAATTACTATGATACCGCTTTAAGTCATTATTTTATACAGTTACCATTGTATGGTAAGTTGTTATTAAAGATGTTAAAGGGTACTAAATTTTCTGATGTTAAGTTACTTGGATGTGTAATCACACATTTGAAGGACAATGGTACATTTACAGAATACAAAGTACCACCAGACATGACCAATTCAATTTTACAAATGGATATTAAAAAATATTTAAAATGATAAAAAAAATTATACACGTATCTGATTTACATATCAGAACTTTTCAGTTACATGACATGTACAAAAGACAATTCAAATTGTTTATTGATGATGTAAAAGAAAGAATTGGTGATTACAACTATGACGAGGTAAGGGTTGTAATTACCGGTGATATTGCACACCAAAAAATCAATATTTCAAATGAACAAATGATGTTAACTTCTTGGTTCCTAACCCAACTTTATGAAAACATAGGACCTGTCATTATTATTCCCGGTAATCATGATTTCTTGGAGAATAATGTAAGTAGATTAGATAGCATCACACCTATTGTTGAAATGTTGGATAGTGATAATGTTACGTATTATAAAAACTCAGGTGTTTATGAAGATGAAAACATAAATTGGGTCACTTATTCTCTTTATCAACACAATCAAAAACCTGAATTTGATAGAGAAGACGGAAAGTTTTATGTTGGATTATTCCACGGACCAATACAAGGATTATCGACGGATTTAGGGTTTGAATTTGAGAATGCATATTCCCCACTAAATTTTGTTGATTTAGACTTGTTACTATGTGGAGACATTCACAAAAGACAAATGTTTGAATTACCAAACGGGGGTAGGGCAATCATGATAGGTTCTTTAATACAACAAAATTTCGGAGAAACAATTAATCATCATGGGTATGGTATTTACGATATTGAAAAAAATGAATACCATACATATGATATAGAGAATGAACAACCCTTCTTACACTTCTCTATATCAGACATATCAGACATTGAAAATGAATCAGAAAAACTACTTAACATTAGATGATGAATTCATAAAATATTGTGAATTAAACAACATTGATAATCCCGAAAAGTTTGCTAAAGAAATTTTTCAAAAAGGATTTAACATTGTTAAGTATGGAGAAGTGCCGTTTGGTTTCGCGGGAAAGGAAAAGATTGTTGAAAAAGAAGTAATCAAAGAGGTAATAGTTGAAAAAATTATAGAAAAACCAATTGAGGTAGTAAAAGAAGTAATCAAAGAGGTGCCCGTTGAAGTCATTAGAGAAGTACCGGTTGAGATTCAAGGAGAAACACAGATAATCACAAAAGAAGTAATAAAAGAGGTGCCGGTTGAAAAAATTGTTGAGGTTTTTAACAACGATGAAATAAACAGCTTAAAAGAAGAAAATATAAAACTTAAAACCGAATTAGAAAACATAACTAAATCGTTAGAGGGTTTTGGAAGAAAAGGAAAGTTAATGAAGGACAGTAATCTTTCTTCATTATATGATGAATAATTTTTTTATTTGATTTTTTTTCTTATAATTTATTAAAATTAATTAACAATGACAAACATTTTTATTTGGATGATGGCAGCATACGGGATGAGCACCATCATTGTTTATGGTTCTATTTTCGACTCGGCCAGAGACTTTATCCACCGTTGGGGAAAAAACGAGTTCGCACCTTTTCAAGGATTGGGAAATTTCATTTCAGGTTTAATAAGTTGTATGTTGTGTACATCCACATGGGTTGGATTTTTCTTTTCAATTTGTATCGGAGGATTAACATCTCAATTGGGGATGCACTGGTTACCATCAATATTTTTTGACGGTATGTTCACCGCTGGAAGCGTTTGGGCAATTAATGGAATCGTTGAGTTTTTCGAAGAGAACAGATTCAATAAATAAACCCGTATGGGTAGTTCAAAAAATTTAAATGGGATACATAAAAAGAAATTATGATGATACTGAAGTAAGAGAGTTTGCCAAAATTTTCATTAAAGAAGTTTTTAACATTTTATTAGAATCACACCCAAATTCAAAAGCAATTGATTTAATTTGTATTGATGATAATTCATTTGGTGTTGAATTGGAAAGAGGTGGATGGATTGGTGATTTTTGGGACAATGAGTATTCTTTAATAAGTGGCAATGGGTTTAGAACCGTTAACATACCAATACGTAAGTCAAAATACTGGTATGATAAGGTAGGTGACTCATTAGTACCAAACAAGAATAAACATTGGTTTATTAGAACGAATAGAGATTTTACTCAGGTTATTTTAATAAAACCAAATACAATCAAAAATAAAGAGAAAATACTTTTTACTGAATTTAAACCAAACAATAGCGAGGAGATTGAAAAGTGGATGTCATTCAAAAAGGAACACGTTCAAACATATAACCTTAAGAACAACAAATGGATACTACAAAGAAAAAAATGACACAGTATAAAAATCCGTACATCAAAGTTACGTGGCAAGATACTCATGAAAATTTTACATCAGAGAAATTAAATAGAGTAAAATCCTATTTCCAAAAAAAGTACAATACAAAGTATGTACAAATAATAACAAAGGTTATAACTAATGACGATGAAACTAAATTAGCGTCTTTAGATATCACAGAAAACATTTCTGATTTTCAATATCAAAAAACATTGATGAAAGATTTTGTTGAGGAAAACGAAATCAATATTTCATTAGAAAGGTTAAACAATTTAGACAATAAAGTTAACGAAGAATTTGTTCGCCAAAATGGTGACCGAATAAGATATACTAAATGGTACATTAGAAAAGTTGAGTTTGATAATTTTCTATCTTATGGAGAGAACAACGAAATCAACTTCACCTCTTTACCTGGTATAACCGTCGTCGAATCAACACCCAAAAATTTTGGTGGTAAATCAACCGCAACTGTAGATTTAATGTTGTTTTTGTTTTTTAATAAAACCACAAAGACCAAAACAAATTCAGAAATCTTCAACAGATTTAGTAACAAAGATGAAGTGAAGGTTAAGGGTTACATTACAATAGACAACGAAGAATATGTTATAGAAAGAATTAGTTCCCGTAAAAAAACCAAAAGTGGGGATTATAATGTCACAAGTAAGTTAGAGTTTTATAAGGTAAATGAAGACAATACGATAGAAAATCTTACAGGTGAGCAACGTAGAGAAACCGAAGACTTTATTACTAAAGCAATCGGTACTGAAGAAGACTTTCTATCAACCATATTGACTACAGGTTACAATTTAGAGGAATTAATAGAATCAAAACCGACCGCAAGAGGTCAAATCCTTACAAAATTTTTAGGTTTGGAGATTCTAAAAGAAAAGGAAGATATATGTAAAACCATACAAAGTGAGTGGAGTAAGAAACTAATTTCAAACACAAATAATATTAATGATTTAGAGACCGACATTACTTCTCTTCAAGAAGGTATTGAAACCAATAAAACCGAAACTTCAAGGTTGGATAAC
>Ga0315903_10005710_pt1 | contig 16143 bp, 14 predicted proteins | sample LakEriMetagenome_7_FD_203524 | JGI IMG/M metagenome (GOLD analysis project Ga0315903, IMG submission 203524) | Freshwater fungal communities from buoy surface, Lake Erie, Ohio, United States - Buoy 2 MA119 | ecosystem: Environmental > Aquatic > Freshwater > Lake | place: USA: Lake Erie, Ohio...
AATCTAATGGCAAACAATACTTATATGTCTGGTAGAAAAAAATATTCTAGACCCCAAGCAATGCTATTTGCAGACAACCCTGGAACCTTGGTTGATGGATTTTACATCCCAGATGGAAACGAAATAGGGTCTTCTACGGGCTTTACAGCCACCAATGGCGAGTTTTTAATCCTGTCTGATGATAATAGGTCAGAGATAGAGTTTAGTCCCGTTAGAATTGAAAAGCGGGAGAGAATGATCAATGGCCGTATGAGGTCATATCACATTGCAGACAAACTAAATATATCAGCATCTTGGAATATGTTGCCATCCAGAGCCTATGATACAAAAGCAGGATTTGATGCTAATGGAAATCCAGATATGGTAAAAAATGTACTCACTAGACCAAACCCACTAGAGTTTACAACAGATGGTGGAGCAGGTGGAGTAGAACTCCTTAACTGGTACGATAACCACAAAGGATCTTTTTGGGTCTACCTTGCCTACGATAAGTACACAAATTTTGAGGACACAGATAGCAGTGCAAAAGACAACAGGTTTAACAATGTAAATAAATATAATGAGATCATAGAAGTCTTTTTTGCAGACTTTAGTTACTCGGTTGTAAAACGAAGTGGTTTGAACTTTGACTTTTGGAATGTGTCTCTATCACTGGAAGAGGCATAATGTTTCAAAACAAAGAATTATTAGATTATATAGAAACAAGTTCTTCTGTTAAAACAAAATCTTCAGTCATTGCTGAATGGAATATGAATATTGCAACAAACATTTCTATGCTAGGGAACTATAGATATCGTCCAAACGATCCTACTTCTATTTATAGAACTATCCCTAATACTTTTATTGTAGAGAACAAAGACTCTTCTCCAGCATTTTACTATGGAGCAACAGATGCAGATGTAGTTATTGATGGTGGCTTTGAGGATAATGGGGATCCAGCAATACTAAAACCAATTAAAGAAAAAATGAAGATGCTTTATTCTCTGGAAGATTGCTTTGGTTATCAGAGACCAAGATCTGGTATTAATAAAGCAACATATCTTAATGGAAAGTTTTTGCATAACCCAAATATTAATATGGCCAAAAGACCAAGATACTATATGTCAGATAAAGATGATCCCTTTAAGTATTGGACTTCTTTTAGAACAGAAAACGGTATTGAGTATGGAGTTGCTAACAAAACTATTAATGGAAAACATAGAATAGAAGATACAGCACCATTTGTTGTATATAAGGAAAAGGTTCCAGCAAATAGACTAATTGTAAAGATGCAAACCAATACAGGGGAAATAGACTATAGAACATTTTACAACTCCTCTGAATCATTCTTAGACCCATACTATGGAGAAGCAAATCAGACAACTCCAAATAACTGGAAGATTCAGGTATTGAAAAATAACAATTGGGTGGATGCTATATCTTTTTCTGATAGAGATAGAAGAAAAGATGGTAAATCAATAATTGGATCTGATGGATATGTTGAAGTTTCATACGGTTTGATTGTTCCAAAGATTTATTCAAATATATTCAAGTTTATTGCAGAGTTATCTTCAGAAACATTAAAGCCAGAGACAGCCCAAGAAGGCGATGCTTACTTAGTTATCTCTAACAGTATGTCTTTAGGCACATATTATGTTTGGTATAAAGGAGAATGGAAGACTTTTATTCCTTCTTATGGTTGGAGACTTGAAGACTCTAATGTTGGAACTCTTACAAGTTTTGTTACAGACTTAACTAATCCCCCAGCATTTACAATAAGCAATCAAATTAAGTATAAAGAGTTTGAATATATTTCTGGAATAAGAATTGTGATAGACAGTATGAATAAGTTTGATTCCACATTTGATTTAATTGAACTATCTCCAAGACTTGTATCAGACTTAAGCGATAGAGTTCTAGAGTTTTCTGTTAACAAAAGTGCTTCAGATTTAGGGGTTAGCGGGTTACCAGTGGGGCAACTTCTTGCTTCAACAGGATCAATTTCTTTGTTTGACTTTGATGATGCCTTTCATCCATCAAATAATTTAAGCATTATTAGTAAGTATGTTTCTAAAAATATTCAATTTAAACTTTACGAAGTAATTACAGATAATTCTGCAACTGAGTATTATATTCCAATCAAGACCATGTACTCTGATGGATTTCCAAAACTAGATAATCAGTCTAAAGAAGTATCTATAGAACTTAGAGATTTATATTTTTATTTTGAGTCAAGAATCGCTCCGCAAATATTGCTTACAAATACATCTGTTAGTTCAGCAGTATCGTTGCTACTTGACTCTATTGGATTTTCTAATTATGTTTTTAAAAGGGTTGAAGGAGAATCTGAGGTTATCATTCCTTATTTCTTTATTCCTCCAGAAAAAAGTGTGGCAGAGGTATTAGAAGATATTGCAGTGTCAACACAGACTGCAATGTTCTTTGATGAATATAATAATTTTGTTATGATGAGCAAAGACTACATTATGCCATCAGTTAATCAAAGACCAGTAGATATAACTCTTTATGGAACCACAGATTTTTCTGACACGGGAGTTATCAAGAATGAAAGAACAAACAATAAACTTTCAAATATCTTGGAGATAACATCCCAGGATAATGAGGTTTACAATGATGGAAAAATTACTTATACTGCAAGATCTATAGAAAGATCAGTTGGAACAGTCAGGCAGGCAAGCCTTGTAGACAACGAAAAGGTTTGGATTTATAAGCCAGTAGTTCTTTGGGAATTGGGTGGCTCAGAAGGCACAAAGTCTATAAATCAAGAAATTCAAAATCAGTCAACCTATTCACTAAGTGCAATACCTTTAAACTCAAACTTGTCGTCAGAAGTACCATCGGTAAAAAATAATAGAGTTGTTGATAATGTTATTGATTTCGGAGAAGGAATTTTCTTTATAACAAGATACAATGGATACTTTTATTCAAACGGAGAAATTATTAAATATGATGCTGTTCAATATAATATATCTGGTACTGGTGATGTCTGGATAGATAGCGTTCAGGAATATGAAAAGTATTTTTCATCACTACCATTTAATGGAAAAATTTATCCAACAGGATTAGTAAGAATATACTCTGAGCCAAACTATGAAGAAGTTTTTGGAGTTACAAAATTAAAAAATGGGCCAGTAGCAAAACACGGAAGAGGACAGTTTGGAACAGCAGTTATTTCTCACTCTGCAGGAGTCAGTCCATACTGGTCTAATAATGAAAATGTTCGTGGATGCACTATGGAATCAAAGTATTTGTTTAATTTAAATCAAACTCTTCCCGCAACAACTGTTGGCCCTGCAGGAATAAATAATACTCTTGCACAAAAAACATCAAGAAGCGGCATTATTAAAAATCCTTTAGCATCAAAGTATATATCTGAATCAAATATCAATGCTATGTTATCCACACAAGCAGGAACAATACAGTCATCAGCACTAATTATGAATGGTCCAGGATTTACTACAACAGAATCTCCTCTTGACTTTGTTTCCTATGTATATAAAAATTTAAGCAATAAGTATAAACACTTTGGAACGAGAATGAGAGTCATTGGAAAAATTGAAAATGATGCAAACCGTGGACAAACATCTGTTGGTGCTGCTACATATTACACGGTTGCAGGAACAACTCCAGATAAAAGCATAAGTGTGGTTGGAGGATCTGGAGGACTTGCTGTTATGCTTAATCCATTAACAAACAATGGATACTATTTTGAGATTATTGCTTTAGGATCAAATAACTTAGATGACGCTAAAAAACAAAATGTAAATGACGTTATATTTTATAAGATAAAGGCTTCTGGCTCTTCTGCTATTCCAATAAAACTATATGAAGGCTTAGCAGGAATTATAGTTGATGACGGAATGTTTACTGGTCAGTACAGAATGGCTGCAGAAAAACATCCAACAGTTTATGATTTGTCTATTGAGTATCAAGATATAGGAACAAAAAGAAGATTCTTTTTGTATATAAACAACAACCTTGTTGCAGAGGTAGATGACGAAGACCCACTTCCAGTATACAATAATATGGCTCTCTTTGTTCGTGGTTCATCCAGAGTGATGTTTGAAAATATTTATGCTTTAGGATATAATTACTCACAAAATACTGCTTTTAAAATTAATGCCCCGATAGCATCAGCCTTTGGAGATTCTGAAATAAATGCAAACGAATCATTTATGAAGTACGCTATGAGTGGAGCAGTTCAAGAAACATATTTATCAGGAATAACCTCTGCCGAGCCATCAGCATTTGATATGTATTTTGAAGAATTCGGAACAATTATGAGAGAGGCTGCATCGTTTAATATTAAGTATGATAAAGCATACCCAGCCCTTTATGCAAAAATATCTCCTACTTTTAATAAACTAAAAGGTTATGTTATTTCTGGATTTAGAGCAGGATCTTATGGGGCAGAGTTTTTAGTTTTTAATGCAACAGATACAACATTAAATTTAGATTCAACATCTGGCAACTATTTAAAAATACAAGGAATAACATTTACCCAAGAATCAAATGTAGATTTAACAGTTGACGAATATTTTTCAAAAAATAGCAATCTTGCTAATCCAGAAGTAGTTGGATCTTCTTTGGTAGTGTCCCCGCTTAAAATTAAAAAAGATTATCAAGATATAAAGTTAAGCAGAATGTCTTATGGTAAAAAAGATTTTAGTTTAGATGTTCCATACATTCAGTCACAAGATGCTGCAGAAAGTTTAATGTCTTGGGTGATTAATAAAATAATGAAGCCAAGAAAGTCTGTTGGAGTTAAGATTTTTGCAAATCCAATGATTCAATTAGGAGACATAATTAATTTAGACTATATTGATAATTTAATTGAAATGGTTTCACCAAAAAGCAGTAGATTTGTTGTGTACAATATAGAGTACTCTAAAGATCAAAGTGGTCCATCAATGACAGTATTTTTAAGTGAGGTAGTTTAATGGCAACTGATGCAGTAGCAAATCAATCTATGTCTATTTCACAGCGCCATATGGAGCAGTTGAACTTATCTCAGAAGGCAACAAAGCCTGCAACCCCACCTTTACTTGCACTTAGCAATCCAACTCTAAGTGAAGAGAGGATGACAGACTTAATTTTTGAAAATATTGGGGGACAAGAATTAATTAATATTTCAAGAAATGATATTATTGACGGGCAAGATGTAGTCTATAGCCCAATAAAAAATCTAAAAGACCTATACATTCAGTATAACCCAAACAACATAATCAGGTTAGAAAGTACTTCCGATACATATTTTAAAAACTTTCCAATTAAATTAGAGAACAAACTTCCAGCCTACGGAACAGGTCCAAATGGCGAGGTGGTATATATAGATCCAACTACAGGAGATATGGTCATAAACGTTTCATCACTTGATCCTGACGAGCAGGTAGATATACAAATATTGGATAGTGGAGATACACTTAATGGTACAATATATGAATAGGAGTAAAAATGATAACTAATACAGGTAAAAATATTTTGGCTAAATACCTTATTGGGCAGGCACCTGCCTATGCTTCACATATTGCAATTGGTTGTGGAGCAAAGCCACTAGCCCTTAATGCAACACTTGGAGACTATTCAGACAAGCAATCATTAGACTTTGAAATGTTTCGTGTACCCATTACTTCTCGTGGATATGTTACCGAAGAAGGCCAATCAAAAATTGTTTTTACAGCAGAACTTCCCACTGCAGAAAGATATGAAATAACTGAAGTTGGACTGTGGTCTGCTGGGGCTAATCCAAGCGCAGGAGCCTATGACAGTAAAACTATTTATTCTTTTAGCGGAGCAGAAAACTGGGAGCACCATATACAAACAAACTCATTAAGCATTCCAAGCATACAAATATCTTTAGGTGATAATAATATTATTACTGGTTCTTATAAAATAGATTCATCAAGAAAATACTCTTCAACTGGAATACTAACAGAACTGCCAGTGTTTCAAACCAATGCAGATAACCCAACCTTTACAAACTCTGAGAGAGTAAATAGGTATGAAAGATGTAGATTCTTAAATAACATAATGATGATAAGAGGAGATATGAGCAATCTATCTCTTACAGATGGAGCAGTTGGTATTCCAACAGGGTCAACTCACATACATCTAACTGGAGTAAATCTTGATTTTAATAAAAATGCTCCTACTGATCAACTTAAACTTGCATTTTCTGTTGTTAATAAAGATGGAGAGTCTTCAATTCAGCCAGATGAAGTAAGAATTGTTGTTGAGTTTTCAGATACAGATGAAGCAACTACAACTGGCGCTCAGTATGCAAGACTCCAAGTAGCATTAAAAGAAACAGACTCAGGTGTTGATTTTGCAACAAATAGGTATTTTGTTTCTTCTGTGGCACTACAAGACTTGCTTAAAACATCTGGCTTTACTTGGAATATTGTAGACACTGTAAAGTTTTATGCCACAGTAATAAAAGGCACTGCATTGGTTAGTAATAAATCTGCAACCGATACTGTTGTAACTTTAACGACTTCCGCTAATCATAGTTTTAGTGTAGGGAACAAAATTATTGTTGCTGGTTTAGGAAACTCTGGAAGATTTGACGGCACATTTGAAATTACAGAAGTTACATCAAATACTATAAAGTATAATAGCGCAGGGGCTGTCGTATCTTCAACTGCAGTATCCCCAACAGTACAGATTGCTTCTCCAAGCGATAACTACTATGTTGCATTAGATGCTTTAAGATTAGAAAATATAACATCTTCTAACCCAGTTTATGGTTTAAGTGGCTACTCTGTTATTAAAAACACAGGATCTCAGCCAATTCTTAAGTCTCCTAATACTACTAACCATATTGAGTTTAGGTTTGGGATGGATGTGCTTTAGTGTCAGATCCAATAGTAAAAAAGGTAGTAATTAAAAAACAAGATTTACCTGCTTTTAATGGAGTTTCACAAAACTATTTAGTTAGATATAGAATAGTTTCAGATGATAAAAACAGAACGTCGCATTGGTCCCCATACTATAAGGTTGATGTTGAGCCTGAGATAGATAGAGACCTGCTGCCAACACCAGAGCCCTGGATTCCACACTCTGTGGCAGTAAGTGAAAACAAGCAAATTATCAATGTTGTTTGGACTCCTCCTGCAAATTTAAAGTCTGATTTTGATTTGTATGTTAAATGGGGAACAGATGATTTTAAATATGTTGGTTCTATTCAAACATTTTCATATACTGTTCAGGCTTTAGCAGGATATACCACAGTAAAGTTTGCTGTTCAAGTTCCAACATTTCCTAAAGAGAGATTTACTAAGGCTACACTTTTTGAGTCTGATCCAGAAAGCCTAGTGGTATAATAGTATTATGGCAAAAATTCCTCTACCAGAGCGTGGTCAACCACTAGATGTGACCTATATTTCTCAATTAGCACAGGTAGTTAATGAGTTGTCTGCTGCAGTATCTCCAGCAAACTATAAATATATATCAGTTGATACTCCAAATAATGGTAAACAAAATATTAAAACTAGTGAAGCAAGAGTAATTGGTGGCGCTGTTAGGGTAGTCCCTAGTGGAACAATTACCGCTGGAGAAGAAAAATCATTTACTTATTCTTTTGCTGGAGAGTTTAAGTATCCTCCAATTGCGACTGCAACAGCAATAAATGTTGGCAATACAGTTGCTGGTAAAAATGTTACGGTTGTTCTAAAAAGCATAACAACTTCTGGTCTTGAGGGGTTTGTAAGATTTAACACAAGCGGAGATAACGTCACGGTTGATGTTAACTTAATTATCATTGGCGTACCAAATTAATGCTAAAGTGCAAAAAATGTAGTGGGAGAATGTTTCTTGATAGACAATACAGTTCAGTTGGACACCTTGAAACCTACTGCATTGCGTGTGGAGCAAGAAGTTTTTATAACCGACCAGAGAATTCTGCGGAGGGTCTATGGCTATTAAAAAAGGAACTATTGAGAATGAAGGCTACAATCTCCTCCCTGTAATTCCAGGGAATAAAAAGGTTTGGTTTCTAAATGGAGACCTTGTTAGAATACATCATCTCAATAAATCTAACGGTATTATGTCTGTCTATAATATAACAAAAGATCAGATTGAAAGTTGTTTAATTTCTGATTTTAAAAAGAAGCGTGAAAGAGCCTACACTGTTAGAGAGACTGCTGATTTAGTTAATAGACATAAAAAATATATGCCATCATTAATGAGACGAGGAATCATTCCATTTCCAATGGGATCTCAAAAAGGTGGAGCAAGAGGTTTTCAAGTTAGATCATATTACTCAGAATCCCAGGTAAGAGAGATTCGTGATATACTTGCTACATACCATATTGGTAGACCAAGAAAAGACAATTTAATAACAAACGATATCACCCCAAGCAAGCAAGAGTTGACACGAAGAATGGGCGATGGTATACTTACATATACGAGAACTGAAGATGGACGATTCATTCCAATCTGGTCTGAATCTATTTAACGAAGGGTATGAAATGGAAAACGAAGACACTAAGGTATCTGTTACATTGGGATACACACTTAATCTTGGAAACTTTCAATCGCTAAGACTTGATCTTGGTGTTGTTGATTCACGTAAAAATGGAGAAAATGTAAATCAAGCATTTGAGCGTGTCTATAAGTTTGTAGAAGATAAGTTAACTGAAAAGATTAACGAAGCAAAGTCTGAAATCAACGAGTAATGGCTGAACGCAAAGACCGAATGGCTTTGCTTTCAAGATACAGCAAGTATCATACCGCAAGGTACGAGTCAAAGCCATCACTTAATTTAAACGTAGAGCAGTGGGCCTCTGACGGCCTTGTAGAGTCATACGGATTATCTGGTTGCTACGATATACTTGAGTACTACTTTTCAGTTGCAGAGAATCCATCTTGGAATCACTTTGCATATAATGCAGAAAAAATTTTACAGGCACAAAAAGATAAAAAGCGGGATGATGAAGAGAGAGCGGAGCGTAGAAGAATGGCTAAGGAGTGGCTAAGTGAATAATACAGAGTCTAAACTAATCACGGCAGTTCTTCAAGATAAGCAGATCCACGTTCTACTACAAGCAAATGTAGATAATCTTCTAAGAACCCACGGAGATATCTGGAACTTTATCAGACTATACTTTGAGAACAACAAGTCTTTACCACCTGCAGAACTTGTTACAGAAAAATTTAGAGACTTTGCTCCTATAGCAAATGTTGGAGCAACAAAACATCACCTTGAAGAGTTGCAAGGCGAATATCTAAACGATAGTCTTAAAGATATCTTAAGATCAGCAGCAAGTAATGTTCAGAATAATCAGGGTAATGTTGCATTAAATGATTTAATTACACAAACATCAGAGTTAAAGAAAAACACTTCAGCAATTCGTGATATTGATGTTACTGATCTTGAGTCAGCAGTTGCATACTTTGAGAATCTAAAGATTCAGCAGGCTGCAGGTCACGTTGGTATTAAAACAAATCTTCCAGGATTTGATAACTATCTTCCTTCTGGAATTATGCCAGGGCAGTTAGGAGTCTTTCTAGCATACCCAGGTATAGGAAAGTCGTGGATGGCTCTATACTTTGCTGTACAGGCCTGGAAACAGGGTAAGACACCCCTTGTAATTTCTCTTGAGATGTCGGAAACAGAAGTTCGTAATCGTGTGTTTACTATTATGGGTGAAGGGCTTTGGTCACACCGCAAGTTAAGTAATGGAGATGTTGAATTAGATACACTTAAGGCTTGGCACGAAAGACATCTAAAGGGTAAGCCAGAGTTCCATATTATCTCTAATGATCAAGGCGGAGAAATTAATCCTTCAGTACTTCGTGGAAAGATTGACCAATATAAACCAGACTTTGTAATTGTTGACTACCTACAGTTGATGGCTCCTAATCAGAAGTCAGATAATGAAACGGTACGAATGAAGAACCTTTCAAGAGAACTTAAACTTATGGCTATTGGTGAAGAGGTTCCAATTATTGCTATCTCATCAGCAACACCAGATGATGTTAATGATCTGAGTGGAGTTCCTACCTTGGGTCAAACTGCTTGGTCAAGACAGATTGCATACGATGCGGACTGGGTTATCGCACTTGGAAGAGCATCAAATAGCGATGTTATTGAGTGCGCTTTTAGAAAAAACCGTAATGGATTTATGGGAGACTTTTTAGTACAGGTCGACTTTGATAAAGGATATTATCGATATAAAGATTTTGAGGATAAGTAATATGAGTCAAACTCCTAAACTTGATACAGACTTTGTAACTATATATAAAAACAATTTAGACAGCAAGCACCTGATTGGCTTGATTGAACTTGTTAATAAAGAATCTTATAAATTTAAAATTGTAGAAAGACGGCCTCACCTAACAATGGAACTCCCTGTAGTCCATAATGAAGAAGATAATCACGCTGCTATAGAACTAAGGTCTATATTTAATAATATTCTACACGAATCTCTTATAGACTTTTTAAAAAGAAAAAATATAAAAAGAGTCAAGCAGTCTATGCTAAACAATAACTATATTAGTGTTTCTAAAATGATCGTAGGTACTCCTCAAATGGATGTACACAAAGATCTTAACGAGGATAGTCCGCTAACTGACAGTTTTATAGCAATGCTTTACGTTAATGATAATTTTGATAATGGAGAACTGTACTTCCCAGATAATGATTTTATTTATAAGCCACAGGCTGGGGATATGGTATATTATAAAAGAAGTGTGTCTCACGGTGTCAATGTTGTGACAAGTGGTGAGAGGTATACGATTGGTTGTGGGTTCCTTGGTCCCATTGTGTAGATCGTTTTTTTGGGGTTTTAGAGATAGGATCCTAAGATGTCAGGGTTAATAAAAATTAAGATAGGTAGGTATAATATGGTATGTCGCAAAATAAGGAAAATATGCCTCCTACCTTCTATCATCATAGACCCATTAAAAAGTTCTATCTTGATGGGGTTATACACGATGAGTCAGCCCTTGGCAGACTTAAGGCAGAATACGTTAGACTACTTGAATCAGAAATGCGGCTATCAGGCTATGTTCCAAGGCTTGACATACTGCCAGACTTTACATTAGACTATAATCATAAGAAAAAATATTTTGAGTTTCAACTAACAGTACACGGGACATATACGGGGAGAAAGCAAAGCGAATGGATAGCAGGAATAGACGGAAGCACAGCAATCTATACACAAAAGAACAAATCAAAAGAGTTCTCACAGGAGCAGGTGTAACGATTGAATCTGAGGTAGACTCAGACTACATAATTTTTTGCCCATACCACAATAATAATAGAACCCCAGCAGGAGAAATAGACAAGAATGATGGAACATTCTTTTGCTTTGCTTGCCATCACGTTACTGGTCTTACTGAGTTTGTTATGCATATGTCTAACAGAACCTACTTTGAGGCTGCAAGGTTTATAAAGAGTAAAGAAACAGAAACCAGTATTGAAACAGACATTGACAAGGCTCTATATAAAAAGCCAGAGTTCACAATGTTTGATGAATTAGTTCTTAAGCGTTTACATAACAATCTTATTGAATCAGATAGAGCAAAAAACTATTTTAATTATCGAAAGATAACAAAAGAATCTGCTTCAAAATTTTCTTTAGGCTATTCAGATAAACAGGATATGGTTACAGTTCCAGTTCACAGCCCAGATGGTTTGCCAATTGGCTTTGTTGGAAGATCAATCGAAGGAAAAGAGTTTAAGAATACCCCAGGTCTTCCAAAATCAAAAACACTTTTTAATCTACACAGAGTAAAAACTTCTGGAAAGGTTTATGTGGTAGAGTCATCATTTGATGCTATAAGGCTTGACCAGTGTGGCTTTCCTGCAGTAGCAACACTTGGATCCAATGTGTCAAACATACAAATAGAATTGCTTCAAAAGTACTTTAATGATATAATTGTTATTGCGGATAACGATGAAGCAGGAGGAAATATGAAAACTAAGATAATTGAAAAACTTGGTTCTCGTGTATCCGTTATCAAACTAAATAAAGAATATAAAGATATAGGCGATATGGACGATAAGTCAATTAAAGAACTGGACTTCCAGTTTGACAAATCAATACAGTCTATGCTAAACTAACATAACAACACAAAGGAGAAACACATGGCAATACTAAGAGGAATAAAAGAAATGGGCCCAGTACTAGATGGCCCAAAGGGTGGCGATGGTCCAAAGGTTAAGTGGCTAAAACTTGCCGATGGTCAATCAGTAAAGATTAGGTTCTTAGAAGAACTTGATGAAGATTCAGCAAACTATAACGCAGAGCGTGGACTAGCAATTGTTGTATCAGAACACACAAACCCAAAGGACTACAAGCGTAAGGCTGTAGACACAATGGATACAGAAGGTCGTGACTGGGCTGAAGAAATGCACCGCAAGGATCCAAAGGCTGGCTGGAGAGCACGTCTTCGTTTCTACTGCAACGTTCTTGTAGACGACGGCATTGAAGCACCTTATGTTGCAATCTGGTCAATGGGTATCAGTAAGCAATCATCATTCAACACAATTCGTGAGTATGCACTTGAAACAGGAAGCATCTCAAATGTACAGTGGAAGTTAAAGCGTAATGGTCAGGGTACTGAAACCAATTACACACTTATTCCATCTGCACCAGATAAGGAACCATTTAACTGGGGAGACATTAAGCCTTACCCACTAGAGTCTGCACTACGCAAGGTTCCATACGCAGAACAAGAAGCGTTCTATTTGGGCTTTGATGGCCCATCTGCCACTTCAGCAACAAACGCTGATTGGTAATATGAACTACGTCGGCTTACATGTCCACACCCATTTTAGTTTGTTTGATGGGATTGCTACTCCAGAAGAATACGTGAACCGTGCAGTTGAGTTAGGGATGCCTGCAATAGCCATCACTGACCACGGTACTTTATCTGGGCATAGGGAACTGCACCGTATTGCAAAAGCAAAGGGCATCAAGCCAATTCTAGGTCTAGAAGGATACATGTGTGCAGACATATCTGATACACGAGATAAGTCTGAAAGAGAAGGTCAACAAGATCTTGTCTACAATCACATTATCCTTCTAGCCAAGAATCAAATTGGTTTGGAAAACCTAAACAAGATTAGTGAACTATCTTGGACAGATGGTTTCTTTAAGAAGCCAAGATTTGATTTTACTATTTTAGAAAAGTATAAAGAAGGTATTATCGTTACATCTGCTTGTCCAAGCAGTGTACTTGTAAAAGCATTAGAAGAAGAAGAGTTTGCTCTTGCTAAGAAGTATATATCTTGGTTTAAGGAACGCTTCAGAGATGACTATTACATTGAAGTTATGCCACACAACGAAGCACACATCAATAAGTACCTTATTGAACTTGCAGATGAATTTAGTATTAAGGTTGTTGTAACACCAGACTGCCATCACGTTGATCCATCACAAAAAGAAGTTCAAGAGTTTAAGTTACTTATGAACACACACGGCAAGTTTGTAAAAGATGCAACATATGAAAAGTCAAAAAAGAAGGCAACCATGATGGAGCGCCTTGACTATCTTTACGGCGAAGATCGCCAGATAACATTTAATAAGTTTGACATTCACCTATTGTCTTACGAAGAGATTAAAGCAGCGATGGAATCGCAGGGGATAGATAGACCTGACATATACTCAAACACACTCCTATTAGCAGATACAGTAGGAGACTATGGCATTCAAGAAGGTCTAAACCTTTTACCAGTACAGTATAAAAGCCCTGACAAGGAACTTGCTAAGGTTGCACTAGAAGGTTTGGTAGAGAGAGGTTTGTCAGAAAATCAGGAGTATCTTGATAGACTTGAAGAAGAGTTGCAAATTATTAAAGATAAGAAGTTTGCTCCTTACTTCCTTGTTGTGAGTAATATGATTAACTGGGCAAAGAAAGAAGAGATTATGGTTGGTCCAGGCCGTGGTTCATCTGCTGGTTCTCTTGTTTGCTATGCATTAAAGATTACAGACATCGATCCAATTGAGCATAGCCTTTTGTTCTTCCGCTTTATTAACCCAGAGCGCAATGACTTTCCAGATATCGATACAGATATTCAGGATACTCGTCGTGAAGAAGTTAAAGACTATTTAGTTAGACAGTATCGACACGTTGCATCTATTGCTACATTCCTTGAGTTTACTGGTAAGGGAATTGTTAGAGATGTTTCAAGAGTACTAAACATTCCGCTATCAGATGTGAATAAGGTTTTAAAAACTGTAGACTCGTGGGATGACTTCTGTAGTTCAAAGTCAACCAGAGAGTTCCGTGAGAAGTATCCAGAAGTAGAAGTATACGGAGAACAACTTCGTGGTCGCATTCGTGGTACAGGTATTCACGCAGCAGGTGTAGTAACAAGCAAGGAACCAATTTTTAGATACGCACCACTTGAAACAAGATCATCTACAGGATCTGATGAAAGAATTCCTGTCGTTGGTGTTGATATGGAAGAGGCTGAAAGAATTGGTTTGATTAAGATTGATGCATTGGGACTTAAGACTTTATCTGTTCTTAAGAATACAATTGACATAATTAAAGAGCGAGATGGCAAAAAGATTGACCTTCTTAAAATCAAGATGGATGATGCAAATGTTTATCAGATGTTATCAGATGGATATACAAAGGGTGTATTCCAATGTGAAGCAGCACCATACACAAACCTTCTTGTTAAGATGGGCGTTAAAAACCTAAATGAACTTGCAGCATCTAATGCTCTTGTTCGTCCAGGTGCTATGAATACTATTGGAAAAGATTATGTTGATCGTAAACATGGTCGTCAAAATATTTCCTATACTCACCAAGTACTAAAACAATTTACGGAGGACACTTATGGCTGTATTCTTTACCAGGAACAAGTTATGCAAGCATGCGTACACCTTGGCGGTATGTCCATGTCGGAAGCAGATAAAGTTAGAAAGATCATTGGCAAGAAAAAAGATGCTAAAGAATTTGATCAGTTTAAAGAGAAATTCGTAGAGGGTGCCTCTAAGTTTGTTTCTCCAAACATTGCTCGTGATTTATGGCACGACTTTGAGGCTCACGCAGGTTACTCATTTAATAAGTCACACGCCGTAGCATACTCAACTCTGTCTTATTGGACAGCGTGGCTAAAGTATTATTACCCACTTGAGTTCATGTACTCAGTGCTAAAGAATGAAAAGGATAAAGATGCGAGAACTGAATATCTTATTGAAGCGAAAAGAATGGGCATTAGCGTTAAACTACCTCATATTAATGATTCGGATATTGATTTTAAAATTGAAGGTAAAGGTATTAGGTTCGGACTCACGGCAATCAAATATATCTCTGATAAGATTGCAGAACGATATATACAGGCACGACCTTTTAACTCTTATGCAGAACTTGAAGCGTTCACATTTACTAAGGGAAATGGTGTAAACAGTAGAGCACTACAGGCACTAAGAGTAATTGGTGCTGCAACATTTAACGATAATCCTAGAAATGATAAAGACATTAAAGAGAATTTATATGAGTACTTAAACCTTCCAGAGTTTAATATTACAATACCTTCTCATTACTATGCATTCATTCAGGACATTGTTGACTTTGAAGAAAAGGGATCATACATATTTATGGGTATGGTAAAATCAATTAAGCGAGGAACAGGATGGTCAAGAGTTGAAATTTTGGACAAAACTGGCAGTGTCGGTATATTTGATGATGAAAATACGACTATTGAGACTGGTCGTTCTTACTTGGTTCTTTGTAATGACAACAGGATTGTATCTTTCATACCTTCAGATGAGATAAAGGAATCATCACACGCTCTTGTAAAGTTTTTAAGTTATAAGCAGTTGCCATACAAGGATGATGAGATGTTTGTTGTTTCATTTAAACCAAGAATTACAAAGACGGGAAAGAAGATGGCATCTCTAACTCTTGCAGATACAAGTAGAGACTTGCACTCAATCACAGTATTTCCTACATCATTTGCAAAAGCATATATGAGTATTGAAGAAGGAAAATCTTATAAGTTTAGTTTTGGAAAGACAAAAGACGGAACAGTAACATTGGAGGATGTACATGTCAGTTAGTATAGAAGAAGCGTTAGCACAGTTAGACCCTAAGTTAAGAAAAAGATTAGGTAGTGGAGTAGGTGTCAACTATGAGTATCAACCTACTCCTAGTTTTGGTTTAAATCGTGCACTTGGAGGC
>Ga0315903_10005711_pt1 | contig 16142 bp, 17 predicted proteins | sample LakEriMetagenome_7_FD_203524 | JGI IMG/M metagenome (GOLD analysis project Ga0315903, IMG submission 203524) | Freshwater fungal communities from buoy surface, Lake Erie, Ohio, United States - Buoy 2 MA119 | ecosystem: Environmental > Aquatic > Freshwater > Lake | place: USA: Lake Erie, Ohio...
GGGTGAATTTTGAGACAATCTTCACTCCAATTTTTGAGCCCCCGGTCGGGGCGCGGCAGCCGGCAGTTGGTCCGTCGGAATGAGCCGAATTGTGGCCAGTTGGGCTGCGTCCGTAAGCGGGTAAGTGGAGCGGGAAACCGGTCCGAAAAAGGTTCAAGCATCTCGAGTGTGAAGGAATAGAGTCGTGGCTGATATTTTGACTGTGGAAAAGCGAAACGAAACGGGAACGGCTCGGATGCGGCGATTGCGGAACAGCGGCAAGGTGCCGGCAGTCCTGTATGGTCACGGGCAAGACAACGTCAATTTGGTCTTGGACGCCCGCGAGCTGTCGGCCGTTTTGCGGCACAGCGGTCACATCGTCAACCTCAAGGGTGCGGTTGAAGAGAGTGCTTTGATCAAGGACGTCTTGTGGGACAGCGTGTTGCAACAGGTCCTGCATGTGGACCTCAGCCGTGTCGATGCCTCGGAAGCCGTTGAAGTCGAATTGACGGTCGATCTGAAGGGAACCGCTCGTGGAACGAGCAACGGCGGATTGTTGAACCATGTTTTGCACGAAGTCACGATTCTTTGCCCAGCCGAGCGGATTCCGGAAAAGCTCGAACTGAAGATTCTCGATCTGGATGTTGGTCAATCGCTGCGGGCTCGCGACATCGTGTTGCCGGAAGGGGCGAGTTTGGTGACCGCGCCGGAGTCAGTGATTGTGCTTTGCTCCGTGCCGGCTCAAGCAGACGAGACAGCGACGGGCGTTGCCGAGCCTGAAGTAATCGGCAAGAAGAAGGAAGAGGAAGCTGGCAAGGATTAGTTCCAGGGACTATTTCCATTGCCAGTCGGCGGTATTGCCTGAGTGGCGACGGCAGCCCAGTAGCGTCCGCAGCCCAGTAGCGACGGCAGCATAAAGTGGTGGTGCAATGAGGCTGGTAGTTGGCTTGGGGAATCCCGGGCAGCAGTATCGTGGCACCCGGCATAACATTGGCTTCGAAGTCTTGAACCGGTTACGGGAATTGCTTGGGAGCGAGCGGCCGAAAGCAAAATTCGATGGCGAATTGCTCGAGGCGCGGCTGGGCTCAGAAAAAATCGCCTTATTGTGGCCGTTGACGTACATGAACCTCAGCGGGCGGAGTGTGCGGTCAGCCGTTGATTTTTTCAGCCTTCCACTTCCCAACTTGTTGGTCGTATGCGATGATTTTAGTCTGCCTTTGGGCCGGTTAAGGGTCCGCGAAAGCGGCTCTTCGGGTGGTCAGAAAGGCTTGCAAAATATTTGTCAGGTTTTGGGGAGCGAGGCGGTTCCGCGACTGCGTGTCGGGATCGGTTCACCTCCCGAGGGCTGGGACCCAGCCGATTTCGTGCTGGGTAAGTTTGCTGCTGGCGAACAGGCTGAGGTGACTCAGCTGCTGGACCAGGCAGCCAAAGCGGTACTCTGCTGGGCTGAATCGGGAATCCGGGAAGCGATGAATCGGTTCAACGGTTCTCAGGCTCAACGGTGACATCCTCAGGAACATCCTCAGGCTGAGTCTGATTTGGTGATTCGGCCACCGGTTGTTCGCAGGCAGGAAAGTTCGGTTCGAGGCTCGTGCGGGGTGAGTGTTGCTTTTGGGCACAGTTCTCTCGGCCAGCATTGTTTGGGGTGGTTCCTCGTCTGCAGGGCCGAACGAATCGGTTTTGTCGGCTGGGGTAAACTGCGGCGCTTGATTTTGTTCCACTGCCGAGTTTCTGTTCATGTTTTCGATCTCAACGATCGAAAGGCTTGGTCAGTTTGCAGATTCGGCGGTGGACTGGAACGCTCAAGCGGTGGACTGGAATGCTGAAGTTGGATGCTGAAGTTTGAAGTGGAAGAAAACCTTCACGCGAAAACCTCAAGGGAACGAACTTGAGAGATTGACCGCTGAAGATGGAACGCAGTAGAAGAACAATACAAATCAATTAGCGATACTCGATTTTGACGGAGTAGTGCCTTGGCTCGAACTGTTTACGAATGCATGTTTATCCTGAACCCCAACGCCTACGCGAAGAATCCTTCGGGGGCAGCGAACACTGTCGAGCAACTGATCTCGTCGGTGGGAGGCAAGATTCTTGCCAGTCGGTTGTGGAACGAGCAGAAACTGGCTTATCCGATCAATGGTCACCGGAAGGGTGTGTACTGGTTGACTTACATCGACATGGAAAGCACTGACATGTCGAAGTTCAATCGGCAATGCCAGCTGACCGACATTGTGATGCGGCATTTGGCGATCCGAATTGACCCGCGGCTGGTTGACACGCTGGTCGCCGTGGCCAAGGGTGAGCGAACCATCGCCATGCCCGACGTTCAGGTGAATGTCGAGGAAGAAGTAGAAGAGCCGGTGGAGGCTGAATAAGGCTGGGGGGAACTCGCCTGGTTGCGTGGTTCCCGGATGTGACTCCTGAATTGGGGCAGTGGAGTAATCCTGCGACCGGTTTTCCGGAGGCGCCATCCCTGGCCGGTTGGACGGAGTTGAATTGTTGCGGTCGGAGGGTTCTGGCCGTTTTCAGAGACAGGGACTGGATGGAAGCGAGTTTGTAGTTGAGGAGGCTCCCATGGCCAGTTTTAACCGCGTGATTTTGGTTGGAAATTTGACCCGTGACGTGGAGTTGAAGTACACGGCCGGGAATACGGCAGTTACCGAGATTGGGTTGGCGGTAAATGACCGCGTGAAGAAGAACAACGAGTGGGTCGACGAGACAACTTTTGTCGACATCACTTTGTGGGGTCGTACGGCGGAAGTCGCCAGCGAGTACCTGTCCAAGGGCTCGTCAGTCCTGATTGAAGGTCGATTGAAGCTCGACAGTTGGGAAAAAGACGGGCAGAAGAGGTCGAAGCTGCATGTGATTGGCGAGCGGATGCAGATGCTCGGCGGTCGTGGCGGTGGAGCTGAGGGTGGTCGCAGTGGCGGTGGGGCCAGGTCGTCTGGTTCGACCGGTGGTGACCGTTATTCGGCTGCGTCACACTCCGACTCGGAACCCTCGGGCAGTTACGGTGGAGCTTCGGGAGGCGGTGGAGACGATGTTCCCTTTTAATGGGGCGTCTTCTATTTGCTGCTCGGGTGGATGGGGGCTGACGGTTAGGCGGTTATCCGCGTTCGGCGGAAGTTTGGCTCTCGCAACATTTCAATTGGAGTGGTTTGCGGGGCGGGTTCCGGAGTGAACGCTCAGGGAACACGCAGTTTTAACTCGAGGCTGTGTTAACTCGAGGCTGTGTTAACTCGAGGCTGTGTTAACTCGAGGCTGTGTTAACTCGAGACCGTGTTAACTCGAGACCGTGTTAACTCGAGGCCGTGTTAACTCGAGGCTGTGTTAACTCGAGACCGTGTTAACTCGAGACCGTGTTAACTCGAGACCGTGTTAACTCGAGACCGTGTTAACTCGAGACCGTGTTAACTCGAGACCGTGTTAACTCGAGACCGTGTTAACTCGAGGCCGGACGAGTTTGCTGCCCAGCGAGATTGATTCAAGACAACTAAAGTTTCGGATTTTGAGGAATTGGGAATTCAATGAGCGCGACTAAGAAGCGACGCATTCATGCACAGAAGCGACTTCCGACGACGGAAGGTGGAAACGTCCAGCTGTTGTTGATTCAATCAGTGGACAGTTTGGGCAAGCAAGGCGATGTGGTCAATGTGCGTCCCGGCTTCGCCAGAAACTATCTGCTTCCGCAGGGTTTGGCGACCGTTGCCAGCGACCATCACAAGCGGATGGTTGAAAAGCATCGTGCCAAGTTGTTAGAGATTGAGCAGGCTCGTCTCAAGACCCTCCGCGACCTGGCCAATTTGATCAGTCAACAGAGTGTGACGATCGAGGCCAATGCCAATGAGGAAGGGCATCTCTACGGCAGCGTTTCGGCTCCAGACATCGTGGCGGCATTGAAGGCGCTCAACATTGCGGTCACCAACGACCAGATTCGACTGGAAGGCGTGTTGAAGGAACTGGGGCTGTACACCGTCCGCGTTCATCTGCACAACGACATTGAATCCGAATTGAAGGTCTGGGTTGTTCCGACAGTACAGGACGAGGCCAAGAAGTAGCCGCTGACGGCTTCGCCCTCGCTGGCGTCAAATTTCGGCTCGAATCTTTGAGATTGATGAAGCCGGGGATGAAGCGAAGTCTGCGATAAAAGCTGGCTGCTTGGAACTCGTTACGAGCGGTGTTCTCAGCCAAGGCGATTTGCTGCGGAATTGGGTGAGCGATAGCCGACGCCGAAGGGGCTGAGGTTGTTTGCTGGCCTGCAAGAGCCAAGTGAAAATTTTGACGGCAGGCTTCGTTGAGAAGCCTGCCGTTTTCGTTGCAATCTGCGGGAATTTATCCAGCCGCAACATGGGTTCCGCTTTTTGGCCAATTGCTTGCGTCGTTGAAGGTTTGTGCGTCGCAAGCAGCGGCGTTGCAAACTCCCGCCTGTCGAACTGGTTCAGGGTTGGGCTGCGATGGGTGGTCATTCGGGCGGAAGCTTGGGTGATGAGGGCTTGGGGCGGATTGCCGAAAAGCGGTGAGGGGGCTATTTCGGCGATTTCTCCGGCCGGCAAGTGAAAACGAGGCTGCTGAACCTTAGAATTCAGCTTCAGCCGCAAGCGGTTCTCCAGCGGGAGCCGGGTGCGGGACCAACCGATCTTGACGCTGCTCAGACAGCGAGCGGCCCGGCAAAGGGCATGGGGAACGTTCAACGGAGTGATTATGGCAAGTCAGTCATCGCCAGCCGGCAAGAAAAAGAAGAAAGCCGAATCGCCGGTATCGATTGGGGAAATCCTCGGACGCGAGCAGCCTTTTAATCTCGACGCGGAGCGTGGGGTTCTGGCAAGCATCATGTTGTCGCCGGAAATTTGCGACGAAGTGATCCCGCTCCTCAAGGCGGATGACTTTTACGACCCGGCTCACTCGCGGCTGTACTTTCATTTGACGGAAATGCACAGCAGCGGCTTGCAGATTGACTTGATGCTTTTGAACGAACGCTTGGCGGCTCACGGCGATCGAGAGTTGGTTGGAGGACCGGTCGGGTTAGTGCAGATTTTCAATTCCCAGGTGACGCCGAGCTATTTTCGGCATTACGCCCAGATTGTCCGGCAGAAGTCGACCGTCCGAGCGTTGATCTCGGCCTGCTCCGACCTGATGCTGCAGGCTTATGAGCCGATGGAAGACTCGGGCAAGCTGCTCGACGAGGCGGAGCAGCGAGTATTCGCGATTCGCGAGTCTCGCCACACGAGCAAGATGGTTTCGCTTGAGAAGTCGCTTGAGGAAGCGATCAATCGGCTCGAATTGCGGCTTGAGGGGAAAGACCTCGAAGGGAACGTGGACTGTGGGTTCAAGGATTTGGATGCCTTGCTCGGTGGATTCCACGCCTCGGAATTGATCATCATTGCAGCCCGGCCGAGTATGGGCAAAACAGCATTCGCCCTGAATATCGCCGAGAATGTGATTCTGAAAAGCCAGCGGCCGGTATTGTTTATCAGTCTTGAAATGGCCGCGATCGAGCTGACCGAACGGTTGTTATGCTCGGTCGCCCGGGTGAACAGTCACCGGCTGCGAAATGGCAGTTTGTCCAAGGAGGATCGGCAAAAGCTGGTGCGCATCGCCGGTGACATCAGTCAGGCAAAACTGTTTATCGACGACACGCCAAGCCAGACCATTTCCGAGATTGCGGCTGCGGCGCGGCGGATTAAGCGGCAGCAAAAAGACCTGGCCCTGATTGTGGTCGATTATTTGCAGCTGATTGAACCGGATAATAACTCTGACCCGAGACAGGAGCAGGTTGCCCGAATCGCCCGGCGAATGAAGGGTTTAGCCAAAGAGCTGAAGGTTCCTGTCGCCTGTTTGGCTCAGCTGAATCGTCAAGCGGAGGACTCCCGTGACCACCGGCCGAAATTGAGTCACTTGCGGGAGTCGGGAGCTATTGAGCAGGATGCCGACGTGGTGATGTTTGTGCACCGGAAGGATTACTACCGCGGTGGCGAAGATGGATCGGTTCCGGAAGAGGACCAGAACAAGGCTCAAATCATTGTCGCCAAGCAGCGAAACGGGCCGGTCGGCGACATCGAAGTGGCTTGGCGTCGAGATTTTACCCGCTTTGAGGATTTGGCGCCGGAGCGGTTCGGCGAATTCGACGAGATTCAGGCGGTCGACTTCGGCTAGTCTCTGTTTCCGGCTGTGTGGCGGATGGGAGGTGGGTTGCCGAGACTTCGGGGCGCTCCCAGGTGAGAGCTGGACTGGTGTGAGACGCATGAGGGGCCGTCCCGGGAAGGCGGTGGCCTCGCTGGTGTTGCTTTCGCCTCTGGGTGGAGAGTTGCGAATGGGGGTTTGGGTTAGTGCGAATTTTGCCGCAAGCCAATGCCTTTTGCGGCGAGGCTCTATAATGAGTTGCGTGCGGTAGCGAATGGGGTCGGCCGGTTTTTTCCCCGGGGGGGCCCGAGCGTCTTCGCCACTGATGCGGGGCGAAGGATTGGATGCGGAGGAAACGGCTCTCCTCTGGCCGCCATCGTCGTCCTGTGTCCGCACTGCTTTCAGCCCGTTGCTCTCAAGCCGCGTTGCTCTCAAGCCGCGTTGCTCTTCTCCAGCCCGTTGCTTTCAGTCGGACTGTTTCACAATCCCTGCCTACCTCCTGCCTGGTTGAATCTGGTTTTCACAGTATGACTTCCCGCGACAAGACTGACATTGTCATCATCGACGAGACCGAGCCTTGTCCCTATTTGCCCGGTCAGACGGCGCGGATGCCGCTGCGGATGCCGCTGCGGGCGATTGACCCCGAGTTTGCGGACCGGTTGTTGGCTGAGGGGAATCGGCGTACGGGTGAGTTCGTTTACTCGACCCAGTGTCCGCGCTGTCAGGCCTGCGAGCCGATTCGGATCGATTGCACCGAGTTCCAGTTTTCGAAAAATCACAAGCGGGTGTTGTCGCGAGGGAACTCCCGCTACCGCCAGCAAATGGGCCCGTTATTGGCGGATGAGACTCGGGTCGAATTGTTCAACAAGCATCGGTTGCTGCGGGGGTTGGCGACGCAGGACAAAGACATCGACCTCGATGAATACCATTGGGGTTTTGTCCGCAGTTGTTTTCAGTCCTTTGAGCTGGCCTACATTGATCACTTGGGCAAGCTGGTTTGTTTAAGCGTCTGCGACCGCGGTCAGAAGAGCCTTTCCGCGGTTTACACCTACTTTGACCCCGAATTGCGGCAGGACAGTTTGGGAACTTATGCGATTTTGAGGCAGATTGAATTTTGTCGCCTCGAAAATTTGCGCTATCTCTACCTCGGCTACTACGTGCGAAACTCCCAGCACATGCAGTACAAGTCTCGCTTTCTGCCCCACGAGCGTCTGGAGCGTGGGCGTTGGGTCCGCTACGCTGCCGAGCCCAAGGCTGGGAAATTGGCTGAGGATGCCGACTCGGTCTGAAGGTGGCAGCGGTCGGATGCCTCGCCGCTGGGACGCGAAAGAGTCGCGGGTTTCGGCGCGGTGGGGCTCGACTCGACAAGCCAAGCGATTGCGGGCTAGGTCGAACTCGCAGGGCTGACACTGGTCGGCTGGGCAAGTTGGCGACTGAGGGCTTCGAACAAGTTGACAAGCTCGAGGTCGTGACGCGGGGGGATCGTCCGCAAATCGAGCAGAAAACGTCCCTGATAGATGCGCCCCATGACAGCCGGTTCGAGTTGTCGCAGTTGTGAGGCAAGTTGCTGTAGCGACCCGTGAGCGGGCTCGCAGGAAACGCACCAGGTTGGGATTTTCTGGGAGGGGATACTTCCACCGCCGAGCATGGAGAACTCGGAAATGGCGCTGACGTTTTTCAGCAGGGGCAGCGGAGTCAACAGCCCCGCGAGTTTTTTCGCGCGGAGCTCGAGATTGGCGAGAGGAGTCGCGAGCATGGCAAGTAGCGGAATTTGTTGCTCGGCCTGTTCTGGCTGGAGGTGCAATTCGAGTGTGGCGTGCAAGCCAGCCAGCGTCATCTTGTCGACTCGCATCGCCCGCATCAGCGGGTGTTTAAGGACTGCTTGAACCCATTTGCGGGTTCCGACAATGATGCCCGCTTGGGGGCCACCAACCAGTTTGTCGCCACTGAAAAGGACCAAGTCGGCTCCGGCCTGAATGCTGTGGGCGGCTTGGGGTTCATCTCCCAGGCCGAAGCGAGTGAAATCGAGCAACGCGCCCGAGCCGATATCATCGATGACCGGAAGGCCATGCCGCTGGCCTAATTGCACCAGTTCCTGGATCGAGACAGATTCGGTAAAGCCGACAATCTCGTAGTTGCTGGGGTGTACGCGGAGGATTCCGCCGGTGTGTTCGCCAATCGCCGCTTCATAGTCGCTGAGCCGCGTTTTGTTGGTCGTTCCGACTTCGCGCAGCTGGCATCCGGCGCAGGCCATGACTTCGGGAAGGCGATAACTGCCCCCGATCTCGACGAGTTGTCCACGCGAGACGAGCACCTGTTTTTGAGCGGCGACGGTTGCCAGGGCGAGCACGGTTGCCGCGGCATTGTTGTTGACCACGACCGCGTCCTCGGCGCCGGTTAATTCGCAGAGCAGGCGGCGGACGATCTCAGCCCGTTGACCGCGTTCGCCACTTTCCAAATCAATTTCGAGGCTGGAGTAACCTCGCGCCGTCTCTTCGATGGCCTGAATGGCCGCCTCGGCCAGTGGCGCGCGACCCAAGCCTGTGTGGAGGAGTATCCCGGTCCCATTGATGACCGGGCGCAACGTCGGCCGGCGTTCCTTTTGCAGCCAAGTGGCGATCTTTTCTGCCAGTTCGCTTGACGAGGGAAGTTCCATCTTTTCCGCCGCCTGACTCATCTGCTGCCGCAGATTGTCGAGAAAATTCCGGACACCATCGGCGACGACATTGTGATTGACGTTTTGAATCAGCTTTTTCAGCGGCGGGCTCTCGAGAAGCTGGCTGACCGATGGAAGTGCGCGAAAAGGGTTGTCCATGGTAGTTGCCTCTGGTGGGCTGAAGAGCGTGAATTGCTGCTGTTGGTTTTCCGGCGAAAACCGGACGCTGCCTGAATTTTAACCGGTAGCTTGGCTGGCGGGAGAGAGTTGGGCGAAAGGAATTCAATCGCGAATCGCTGCAATCGAAGCTCAAGCCGTTCCGGGCGATTTACCGGGCTTGGGCTGGTCGGAAGTAGAGTTTGATGGATTGGATTCCCTCTCGGCGGTTGGATTCGCCGGAGCGGGTTCTGCGAGTTTGGCCGTTCGGGCTTTGCGAGCCATGACCTCAAGCACGCGAGCTTCCATTTCCTTTCCCGGCTTGAAGGTGACGACCGAGCGGGCGGGAATGGGAACCTGCTCCCCGGTCTTGGGGTTCCGCGCATGTCGGGGCTTGCGTTTTTTTACCTCGAAGACGCCAAAATTTCGAAGTTCGACCCGCCCCTCTTCGGCGAGGGTTTCAATCACCGATTCCAGCAGCTTCTGGACAGTTCCTTTGACCTGTTGCTGCGGCAGGCCGAGCAGATCGGAAATCGCTTTGACAATTTCTTTTTTGGTCATGGCAGGGTCGGCAATGGAGGCTGGGGAATCGCGAGTTCGCCGCGGGCGGGTCGAGCCAATTCAGGTCAGCCGCCTGCGGGGTATTCCGTCGGTCCATCAGCCGGGGGCTGGGAGCGACTTTCAAGAGGGCTCGCTGGGGGAGCGGGCGGCTCCGGGGAATGCGCGCAAGTGTAAGGGGCTCAAAGACTAAAGTCAAATTCTTCCACGCCTTCAGCGGTTTCGGGCCCGGCCTTGACCTAACCGCCGGACAAGGGTGGCCTGGATGCCGTAAGCGAGCGTTTGGGTTGGTGGCAGGAAACCTCTGAGGCCCGGAGGGCCGAGAGCGTTCGCCCAGCTCAGGGAGAGTCGTGCAACTCGCAGAGAGGAAATCGGTTGAGACCGCGGCTATGGGCTGGTGGCTTGCGAAGCTCGAACACTCAACCGCATTCCAGACTTCCTTGGGCCTTGTGCTGGGAACCGTCCGGAAAGACACCGGGAAAATCCTCGGCGTACCATTTATCCAGGACTCGCTGCCAGTCGGCAAATGAGCGAACGCCGACAAAATCCGCCCGAACTTCCAGATAGCGCGGATGGAGCGCGGCGTACTTGATACCGAACTTCCGCATGTTGGGGCCGACTCGCTCCGGGCCGTAGAGTTCTTCGGCGATGCGATAATGTTCCAAAATCAGCTCGCGCTGCGCGTGCAATCCTGGCGGCGTTCCCGGCGTTCCGGATTCGAGAAGCGAGGCAACCTGTTGAAAAATCCAGGGGTTGCCGATCGCGCCGCGGGCCACAGAGACTCCATCGACACCAGTCTCGGCGAGCATGCGCACGCAGTCCTGTGGCGTGAACAAGTCACCGCTGCCGATGATCGTTCGGTCGCCGACGTAGGCTTTTACCTCGCGCAGAAACTCCCAGCGGCTGGGGCCGATGTACCGTTGCTCGACGGTTCGGCCGTGGACGGTGATCGCTGCGATTCCGCAGTCAAAAGCTCCGTCCAAAATCCGGAAAAAGTTATCGCGGCTGGAAGGCGAATCGTCCAGGCCGCGGCGCATCTTGATGGTGACCGGAATTTCGGCTGGGACTGCGGCGCGTGTGAGCCGCACGATCTCCAGTGCCACATCGGGTTGACTCAAGTGATAACCGCCACGGCAACGGCCGAGGACTTTTTTCACGGGACAGCCAAAATTGATGTCGATCACATCGAATCCGGCAGCGACAAGTTTCTCGGCACCCAGCGCAAACTGCCGCGGTTCGGCACCCATCAATTGTCCGCCGACGGGGTGCTCCTCGGGGTGGATTTGCAGAAAGTGGCTGGTCCGTTTCCGCTCCTTCAACTGCACGAGGAATTCGTCGAGCATTACCTCGCAGAGGGTGTAACTTGCCCCCAACCGCCGCGCCAGCAGCCGCATCGGCAAATCGCTGTAGCCCGAGAGCGCAGCCTGAACGGCGGGAAAGCCGATGGTTAAGGGGCCGATTTGAAGGGGTTTGAAGGTGGTTTGCATGGAACTTGGCTTGTCGAATGGGAAGTCCCGATTTTATAACAAGCCGGGGAGTTTGTCTGGAGTAAATGTGGAACCGTGGCGGTCCGGCTTAACTGGGGGCGTTCGACCAATGATCGAGTTGCTGGACAAGTACTGGCCAATGTTGCTTGTGCTGGCGATGTTGGCTGCCTTTATCTGGCTGGTGCGGATGTATGCCGGGCGGGGTCGTTTACCCTACGCCGTGCGCGAGCGAATCGTGACCAAGGCCGAGCTGCGGTTTTACCGAGCCCTGCAAAAGGCGGTGGCGGCCGACTTCGAGATTTTTGCGATGGTGCGGATTGCCGATGTGTTGACGGTCCCCCCACAGGTGTCGCAGCGTCGCAAATGGATGGGCAAGATCCTTGCGAAGCATGTCGATTTTGTGCTTTGTGATCCGGAAAGTTTGGCTCCCCTGCTGGCGATCGAATTGGATGATTCGAGCCATGACCGCCCGGATCGCAAGGAGCGCGACGAGTTTGTCGACCACGCCTTTGAGAGTGCCGGATTGCCGCTGCTCCGGATTCGAAATGGCTCCAGTTACGACCCGGGAGCCCTGCGGCAACTGATTGACGAGCGGCTCGGAGGAGATTGACTCACCCACACGGAAGAAGCGGCGCCGCGCGAGGTGGGAGACGCTCAACGTCCGCCGGCGGAGAGTTGGGGAACGTCGTGGTTGCCTCAGCGGCCCTGATTGTAATCGCCCGAGCTTGGGCCAAAATAAAAAAAGGTGACTGGAGGTGTCTCCCTGCCAGTCACCAGCACCCGGGGTCGGGCATCATGGCTCGTCAGTTTTTCAGCCGGCAGTGGTGGGTTCCACTGCCGGCCAGACGTCAGAAGCGTCGTACAGTGAAAGCTTGGGATGAGTTTGGGCACCCGGTGGTTGGATTCGCCCTTTTTTTTCTGAAATCGGGCAAATGGTGAGTGGGGGCGACGCGAACGTGGTGGCTGGTCAACTGCCAATGCAGGGATGTTGAGGAAACGCAACAGCTGTCGGGTTGGCCTGAGCGGAAGTAAACGGAGCCGATGGAAAATTCCCCTCGATTGGTGCTCGGTACGGGCAATCGCAAAAAACGCTTGGAACTGGAGCAATTGCTCGCTGGCTTGCCGCTCCGCCTCGCGACCCTCGCCGATTTTCCCGAGGCGGGTGAAGTGGATGAGACCGGGTCGACCTTTGGCGAGAACGCGGCGCTGAAAGCGAACCAGCAAGCGAGACGTTTAAAAGAGTGGGTCTTGGCAGAAGACAGCGGTTTGAGTGTCGAAGCCTTGGGTGGTGCGCCGGGCATTTGGTCCGCGCGCTATGCCGGCTTGCCGAGCAATGATGAGCGGAATAACGCCAAGTTACTGGAAGCGCTGGTTGGCGTTCCACGGGAGCAGCGACACGCCTGGTACACCTGTCATGCTTGCCTCGCGAATCCAGAGGGGCAGATTGTGGCGGAGAGCGTAGGGGAGTGTCACGGGCGAATTGTGATGGCGCCCCGGGGCGTCAGCGGGTTCGGTTACGACCCCTACTTTGAACTGCCGGAGTACCATCTCACGTTTGCCGAGTTGGGCTTGGAGGTAAAGGGAATCTTGAGCCATCGGGCTCGGGCCATGCGGCGTTTGCTGCCCGCTTTGAAAAAACACCTTGGTTTGGGAGCGAATTGAAATGGGCGCGACTGGGCTGCGGGTGATCTGGCTGAGCGTTTGGGCGGTGGTCGGAGTGATCGCTCCGGTTTGCGGCCGGGCCTCAGACGGTGAAGTTTCCCGTCCGCCGCGAAATCGGCTGAATATCGTTTTCATCCTGGCGGATGACTTGGGATATGGTGAATTGGGCTGTTTCGGACAGGAGAAAATTCGCACGCCCCACCTCGATGCTTTGGCTCGCGATGGAATGCGACTGACGCAGCACTACGCGGGGGCGCCGACCTGCGCTGCTTCGCGGTGCGTGCTGTTGACGGGGCGGAACCTGGCCCATGCGGAGATTCGCGGCAATCGCGACTCGGGAAATGGTCGGCCTTTTCCCGGACAATGGCCGCTGAGCCCTGCAGCCTTGACCTTTTCCACGGTCTTGCGCCAGTCGGGCTATGCGACCGGAGGCTTTGGGAAATGGGGTTTGGGGCCGACGGACTCCAGTGGCAGCCCCTTGAATCAGGGCTTTGAGGGGTTTTTCGGTTACAACTGCCAGCGAAACGCGCACAGTTATTACCCTCCCTTTCTCGATGACGATGCGGGGACCCGAGCACTGAATGACCCGCCGATTCCCGGACATCGCAAGCAGCTTCAGGGCGAGGTCATCGATGCCGATTATCGCGGCGTCAGTTATGCTCCGGACGCGATCCTCAAGGAGGCCTTGCAGTTCATCGAACGCCAGCGGGAGGAACGTCCCTTCTTGCTCTATTTGCCTTTTGTCGAGCCGCATGTCGCGATGCATCCGCCGCAAGCCTGGCTCGATCGTTATCCGGTCGAGTGGGATGTGGAGTTGGGCGCCTATCGAGGTGAAAACGGCTACCTTCCCCATTCCCGCCCCCGCGCCGCCTACGCCGCGATGATCTCGCATCTGGATGATCACGTCGGCAAGATCGTCGATGCGCTGAAGCAGCGGGGGCTTTATGATCGCACCGTGATTGTCTTCACCTCCGATAATGGTCCGACGCATGAGGGAAGCGATGCCCGATTTTCAGTAGGAGGAGCCGGCTGCCGTTTTTTTCAATCGACGGGTGGCTTGCGGGGTGCCAAGGGAAGTTGCTGGGAAGGCGGCCTGCGCGTGCCGACGATTGTCCGCTGGCCAGGAGTCACCAATCCGGGGGCCAGCAGCGCGTGCCTGAGCTACTTTCCCGATTGGTTTCCGACCCTCTGCCGAGTCGCGGGCGTGACCCTCTCGCCGGAGTTGGAACTGCAGTTGGACGGAGTTGACTTGAGTGTTGCTTTGGCGGGCGGAGGAGAGCCGAAGCGAGTGGGCCCGATGTTCTGGGACTTTGCCGAGTACGGCGGGATCGTCGCGGCTCGAGAGGGAAAGTGGAAGGCGATCCGCCGCGACGTCAACAAACCGCAGCCCCTGGCGTGGGAACTATATGACATCGAAGCCGACCGGGCAGAGGAGCACAATCTGGCCGCAACGCATCCGGAAATGGTGCAGCGTCTGGAGGCTGATTTTCTGAAAACGAGGACGGTCGAGCCGGACTTTCCCAATCAGTTGTACGACCCGCTGACGCCGTCAGCGAAGGCGGGACGCTGACGCGTCAGCACTCGTCAGCACTCGTCAGCACTCGTCAGCAAACCGACGGCAAGCTTGCGGTCAGAATTCAATCGGAACCAACGTCCGGCCATGGCTCAGGTTGCTTAAATCTGCGAGCCACGGGCCGAGTAGATTTGCCGAGTTGAGATACATTTCGATTTGCGAACTCATCAACTCGGTTCGCTCAATCAGGCTGGCCAACTGAACCGTCGGTGCGGCCCAGCGTTCGCGAGCCTGGGCGAGGGCCTGAGCCGATACGGAATCGGGCGGGTCGGGATTAAGTCCGCTGGTCTGCTGCAGGAGCAAGCCGTAGAACTCGATCGCCAGGTCGGCGATGAATCGCAGTTTTGCCCGTTTGAGCGCGGCTTCGGTCTCCTTCTCTCCGAGAAAGCCCAACAGCGACTTGAGGAAATCACCCTCCAGCGGATTGAGTGTGGCGAGTTGTTGCAGCAACTGGGTCCTGAAGGCAAAGACTTCGGGTGGGTGCAAGAGCAAGGCTTGTTGGACGCTGCCGGAGGAAGCGGGGACCAAATCCTCCAGAGGGGTTCCCTCTTCGAGTTCCAGCCCCGCAAGAATTTCATGCAGATCAGTGGGCGGGAGGGGCCCAAAGCGGACGATTTGGCAGCGCGAGAGAATGGTGGGCAATTGCTGCTGTTCCGAGGTGCCAAGCAAGATCAGGATGGAACGCGGCGGCGGCTCCTCCAGCGTCTTGAGCAAGGAGTTGGCCGACTCAGTCGAAAGAAAGTCGGCGTCGTCAATGATCGCAATTCTCCTTCCGCCGGCTGCCGGTTTAATCGCGATGTCATGGCACAGGCCGGGTCCGTAGTCATCGCTTCCGGCGAACATTCCGATCGGCAGGCTGTTTTTGTCATTCGGCTTGCGCAATTCCAGCAAATCGGGATGTGTTCCAGCCGTGACCTGCTGGCAGGACGGGCACGAGTCGCAGGATTGGAGTTCCTCTTCCCCGTAACGCTCACAGAACAGGGAGCGTGCCAGTTGCCGGGCGAATTTCCGCTTGCCGATGCCCTCCGGTCCAACGAACAGGAAGGTGGACGCGAGGCGGTCCTTTTGGGCCGCGCGGCGGAAGAGATGTTCCTGATGTCGATGGCCCCGGATTTCATTCCAGCTCATTGACGATTCTCCGCCACTAACGGCATGAGCAGTTGCTGGATCGTGTTTTGAATTGCCTCGGCAGTCTGGTGGGCGTCGATGACTTCGACTCCTCGAGGCCAGCGGCGGGCTTCCGTCAAAAAGCCCTCGCGGACTTTTTGGAAGTAGTCTGATCCTCGAGACTCCATGCGGTCTCGCTCGCGTTGGATCCGTTGGCTCGCGATTTGGGCAGGCAGGTCGAGAATGATGGTCAGGTCGGGAGTGATGCCCTGCGTTGCGACCTGATTGACCTTCCAGATCTGTTCCGGGTCCACGCCGCCGGCATGCCCCTGATAGACCACTGTAGAGAAGCTGAAGCGGTCGCAGACGACCCACTCTCCCCGGGCGAGTGCCGGCTTGATTTCTTCCGCGACCAGTTGGGCCCGCGCCGTCATGAAGAGCATGACCTCGGCCAAGGGAGCAATCGGCAGGCCGTGTTGGTCCAGGAGCAATTCCCGCATCCGCATGCCAAGGGGCGTGCTGCCAGGGTCGCGTAGCCTTCGCACTGGCGCGCCACGACGGAGTTCCAGCCAGCGGCAGGTGGCTTCGATTTGAGTCGACTTGCCTGCACCATCGATTCCGTCAAAGACAATCAACATGGCGCTCGGGGGCAACATGGCGCTTGGGGGCAACATGGCGCTTGGGGGAGAGAGTTCATGAGCGGGGATCGGGCACAAGCCTCCATTTTATCGGCGTGGGGCTCTCGGGATAGGGCCGACGTTGGCTCCCTATCCCCGGAACCGAGTGGCGGATTCGAGGGGAGATGCGGCCGGGCTGAAATTTTTTCAGCTCCGAAGTTCGCGGG
>Ga0315903_10005717_pt1 | contig 16136 bp, 33 predicted proteins | sample LakEriMetagenome_7_FD_203524 | JGI IMG/M metagenome (GOLD analysis project Ga0315903, IMG submission 203524) | Freshwater fungal communities from buoy surface, Lake Erie, Ohio, United States - Buoy 2 MA119 | ecosystem: Environmental > Aquatic > Freshwater > Lake | place: USA: Lake Erie, Ohio...
GAATTATCAGTTTCAATAACTTTGTATACATCCTTGTATACCCGGTGTATATATCTTTGAGGGGGCGTATTGCAACGAACATTCCAGTTGTATATACTCACTCTTGCAATCTGCCCCGGTTCCAGCTTGTTCCATCTATTTTTGTACAACTGCGTTGGTCGTCTTCTCGGTTTCTTTTCCCTACCATCAATTGATACATCAATAAACTTTTTATTCATATGTTTTTCCATTAACAAGTTGGTCGTGCAAACTTGCCCCCTCATATTTTGATTTAGTCTTGCCCGTATTGCGAAGCAGCGATTCTTTAATATCGTTGTTGCCTTTGAACAAATCCAGCTCTCTTTTCTCTATTTCCAATTCAATGGCAGAAAGTTTCATGGCATTCTCAAGCTTAGCCTTGTAAGAGGTGTTCTCGTTTGAAGCACCTTCCTCAGAGGCTTCCACTTCACGCAAGCTATTGCAAACATTATGTTTCATCACCACCAAGCTCCAATATGTTTCATATTTTCTGTTCTTGGCAAAATACTCAATGCTTAAATCCCTGATTTCTAATTCATCAGGGCAATAGTTCGTAATCCTTGTAACTTCCTCCACCCGTTTGCTCCAGCTTACTGTCGGGGGAATAGAGGCGCTGTATATCAACTCTATCCACTTTTCCGCCTCGCTTTTTTCTAACACTTGATTTTGTAACTGCTGGCTGTTGTCTACGCCATTCTTTAATGAGGTTTTTTGCTTCTTCATAAGTTTCTACATTTATTTTACCACTTGAACATCCCTTGCAAAAGCTGTGCAAAAGTTTTACCATTAGGGGAATTGTGCCAACAAGGAAGCTGTCGCTCTTGTCTGTTATGCCTGTTGCTACAAGTATATTACTGTTCCCGACATAAATTTCGTAGCAGCCAATGCGTGTATTAAAGACTCGTCTCCAAATCTTTTTAAACGCCTGTATATCATCACCCCCTTCTTCCCATTCATCTCTGCTGTACGAACACTTATCCTCGCTCTGATTCTCTTGAATTTTCGTAGTATCTTCCATGACCTTACAACAACATTTGTATGTGCATCCGGATAAAACTGCCATCCATATTTAAGATAGTTTTCAATCCCGTAAAAAGGCAATCTGCCAGACTTGCTTTCCCCATATCGTAAAAAGCATTCATTTGTCAGAGAATGTTTTCTTCTTGATTCTTCACTTCCCGTATTAGCCTTCTCCATATTGTTATCCTGTCTTCGTATATATCAAATACAAATCCCGGAGCCACGCCATTTTGTTTTCTCCAGCGGGCAAAGCTGCTTTTGATGCTGTTATACACCTCTTCTGTTGGGGTGCATTTTATAACAATAACAGATTGCTTGGCGTTCTTGAACGGGGTGAAATCATACAGGCATGGTCTTCCTTTCCCCTTTGTATACAAATCAACTTTCTTGAGCGGGCACATAGCTTATTTCCCTTTTATATAATGCGTGGATGGCACACCAGCTCCCGTAGCCTGTATGTATTTATGCTTTATAAGGAAGCCTCCTTCCCAGTTTTGCCTTACAGCATTTGGATTACCCCAAAACACCATCTCACCTTCCTCAAAATACTTGTTCTTTCTGCCGATAATTCCCTTGTCAATATAGCAATCACTCCACTCTTGCTTGGGAGCTTGCAAACTATCATAGCTTATTTCCTGTATTGTCGGGGCGTATATCAGCCCGTGCTTCTTTTCAATTGGCTTGCAATACAGATAATCGCCATACATCTCGTTTTCCACCTGAACAATGTCGTATTCGGGCACAAGAACATGACCGGGAATGGAGATTCCGCTTTTCATTGTAAATTCCGTGTTTGTAAACCAAAATTTAATCTTTTTGCCCCTTAATTCTTCATTCCCGTCCCTTGGAATGTTGCGCACCACGCCCTCTTCTGTTAAGCCGCTTACGGGGTCATTCCTTGTAATTGGCACTTTTAGCGTGATTCTTTCGCCATTTTCCCCTTTAATGTCCACTTCGTCCTCTTGCATTCCTTTCACCTGAACAATGTAATACTTAGGCGTGATGATGCTCTTGTTCCATTCAATAACTGTCATGCATTTCTATAATTATTGTGCAAATGTAAACCATTTTTGACATAATGTAAACAAAAAGAGGGCTTAAAAAACCCTCTATTTGCTTGTTTTTTCCAATATATCAAATCTAAAACCCTTTAATCATTTTCTTTTTTAAAGAATAACGCCCCAATTATAGCTCCAATTCCAGCAGCAAAGCCAGCAATTGCTTTCCACACTTTGTTTGTGGCTTTCTCTTCAATTTTAATGCCCTCCAGCGTCTTTATCTGGTGATTGAAATGGCGAATATCGTTCTCCATTTGCTTAATTTTTTCACGCAATTCTTTGTTTTGGTCATATAGCTCAATCATTTCGCGCTCATTGGCTTTCATAACCACCTCAAGCTGTTTTTTGTTTAACGCCATTATAGCGTCTATATCAAAAGAATATTGGCGAGTTCTCATTAAACACAAATATAGCAATTATTCCTCCGAAAATGTTGTACGGAGATTTTCCGGCATTTCTTCGCCATCATCTGTCACCTTCCTAAACTCAAGGACAACACGCCTTCCCTCATCCGTTTCAAAGAAATCGGCTCTATCCTTATTACTTCCCCGCCAAAACACCACCGGGCTAAGAACATAATCGTTCCTCATGCCGTATATAAGCCCCAGATTACTCAGGCTCTTCATATGCTTGGGCAAATTGTTCAATCCTATACCGGTTATCTTGGCAATATTCTTCCGCCTCTCTGGGGACAACACCACTATGCCCGTCCCAAACTCCGCATACTGCGTGAGCTGCCATAACACCTTTACATCATGCAAGCTTTTGATTTGAAACAGCGGAGCCATATACTTATAATAGGTCATGTAAAACTCATCCCCCTTGAAAGGAATGCTGTAATACTGCGTTTCTGTCTGGAACTGCTTGTTTCCATCATCGTCCTCAAAGGACACAATCTTCAGGTTTTTCTTTGTTGCCATTTGTATTAAAATTCTACTACAAATATACCAACTTTTCTTAAAACTACTACTGAAAAAAGTATTCACTACTCGTTTACCATTCCCACCTACTCGTACACGAGCGTTAAATACTCGTATACGAGTAGTGTGCCTCTTGTAACTATTTAACAAGCAATGAATTATGAAGACATCTCTATCTATTCTATCATATGGAATTTTTATTGAAAAAGCCTTTGCCACTTACACGCTTCTTACATAGCCCCCCCCCTGTTCGTTTTTAACGAAACCGTTTCCCAGAAAGGGGGTGGGGTGATGTTTATACAAAGATTGCTATACAATATAAAAATGCTATACATATATGTAATGAGGGTTCCCCCCACGCGCCCCCGCGTCCACGCGAGCGCCCGGAACGCAAACGCGTAACCCGTGTACCCTATGCCCGCAAGCCTTCGGCTCATGCGTGTAGCGTAACACCTCACGCGTAACACACCCAAAAGCGTAACCCGAAAGCGTATACGCATAAGGTAACTTGCTGAACATCAACCTTTTAGCAGCACCTATACACTCACTCACCTGACATATCCGTAAAGCGTAACACCTCACGCATAACACACCCAAAAGCGTAACCCGAAAGCGTATACGCATAAGGTAACTTGCTGAACATCAACCTTTTAGCAGCACCTATACACTCACTCACCTGACATATCCGTAAAGCGTAACACCTCACGCATAACACCTTACGCGTATACATAACCCGTATACGCTTGTATACACACCACGCGAAGGCTTGTTTTGGCCGAAATGCAGCGGGAAAAACCTTACATCCTCAAAACTTTTTTCATCTTTTTTCCACCGGATTTTTCCGCCCTATACTATGTATATCCTTTTTCCCAGTCCAAAAAACGCTTCACTTTATAGGAATTTCTTACATGGCTATTGACTTTTAGCACACTTTCCGCCGTATCTTTGCAGCGGCTTCCGAAAGTCGGATTCGCCACAAACACACTCACTTATACATCTATGTTACACACAAGCACAGCCGAGAAGGCTTTCCAACGCCTAATTTCTAAAGAAATTAAAATGAGGTCAAAGTTCCATAAAAACAAGGAATTTTATGACTACCGTATACTTGAGGACGGAAGCGAGAGCATGGACACTGACATCCGTGTAGGCAAGCACATGAGGGCTTATTTTGAAATAGTGGACACTCCAAACGGAGATGTTTTTATTGAAGAAATCTTTTTCATATATGAAAAAGGAAAGGTTTTTGAAACATTTGAGTCATATAACGAGAATGTTATCAACTTCGTTGAAATGTTGGAAGAAGCCTATAAAAATTCTTAATTTTTCTCACACATATATATACACACATATGTCTATGTACACACCTATGTCTACGGCTCTGCTGTGCCCTCAAAACAGCACCACCGCTTCCGAATTTGCTATGATTTCAGAAATGGAGACAAGCGCTTTCTATGATTTCACAAGTGAAATCCATGCACCCGTCTGTACTTACGGAGGTGAGCGCGAAGGCATATTCGAGTGCGAAATTTCCGGCTTGCCAATTGAGGGGAAATTAGCCTTTCGCATAGTCTTTGACTATGTTGATTGGGCTGACTACTTTGAGCGAGAATACTACCTCGTATACACACACCCGGCACATGAGGGGCATGAGGCGCTCACGCAAGTGACCGATAGCCAAATTGCCAAAAATATATACAATAAGCTTCGCTTATCTCATTCATTTTCATTCTAATTTTTCAAATCTTTAAAAACAAGTTTTTACTCCTATGCAAAATTTAGCAAAATTCCGCGTCCCCATGTCCACACAGAGCGCTCAGGATTGGGCGAATCAGTCAGGGCTTTCCGGCAACTTTCCGGATTACAGAGTAATCTGTTCGCATTTGGGCATAATTTGCCACAAAACACAATCCGGAAAAGTGGCTCTCACACAAGCGATTACACAAGCGAGAAAAAAATCTGGTGAAAACAGCGTAGCTGTTCCGGTTGCAAATCAGGAAAATTCTTCAAACACACATATGTATACACCCCCCTCCCCCACACCCGTAAGCAGCGGAGCTGCTCCGGCTAATGATTCAGCAGTTACCGCTGCCACCCTCATGCAACAAGCAATTTCATTGCTTGGTGTGGCGGGGCAACCTTCCACCACCTTATCTGCGGAGCAGATTACACAGGTGCTCGCCCTTATACAAGAGCACGCTCCAAAGCCTACGGCTCAAGAACTTGTGGTCACCCTATCCGACACCGGAAATTCGACAAATGTCGGTGCAGCACACCACATTTTCCCGCAAGTCCTTCGGATAGCGGCAAAACGCAACCATGTATACTTGTATGGCCCTGCGGGAACAGGAAAATCTCACCTTGCTTCGCAAGTTGCCGAAGCACTAAACTTACCCTTCGGTTGTATGTCGTTTTGCGGGCAATCAACTAAGACCGACCTTGTCGGTTACATGGATGCTCACGGAAACTATGTTTCCACCCCGTTTTATGACCTATACAAAAATGGCGGTGTGTTTTGCCTCGATGAAATGGATGCGGCAAACCCAAATCTAATCAACCTCCTTAACGGAGGTTTGGCGGGCAAGCAAATGGCTTTCCCATGTGGTATGGTGACACGCCATGCAGACTTCGTCTGTATAGCTTCGGCAAACACCTTCGGGACAGGTGCTACTGAGGCATACATAGGCAGGAATCCTATGGATGCCGCCTCGATGAATCGCTTCCTCAAAATCTTTACAGATTATGACCGCAATCTTGAATCGGCTATCTTCAGCGAAGCTGCGTGTCATATGGTGTGGGGCGAGCGTGATAGGCTCAAGGGCAGAAACGGATGGGTGTTATCCATGAGGGACATTCACCGCTGCCACACCTTCCTATCGGAAGGGGCAAGCGAGGCAGAAGTATACGAACTTTGTATAAACAGCCAACTGCCACAAAATCTTCGTAAGTAATTGTTTCACAATTAAATTTCAATTGTATATGAAATCTTCGCAATTCAACAGCTTCGCTGACTTCGCAAAAGCGGTGTGTGCCACATGGAAAAAGTGCAAGTATGCACACTGGGATAACAATTGGCATGGTGCTAATCTATACGAAGGTCACAAACAATTGTTTGAGGCTATCAGCGAGCGGCATTGTATACCGGCTGTGGAAAAATTTTATACACCAAACGACATGGTGATTAAGTCCGCAGATAGTAACACATCTACATGGCAGCAAAGCTGCTCCGGTTTCTTCTTCGACATCGGTCTTGTGAACGAGGGTATACCGGAGGCATGGATGGACATGCAAGAGCTGCCAAATCCAAAACCACACCTCACCATCCGGATAAAATCCGGAGCGAGTGCAAGTGTAGACAATGCCGAAGGCTGCAAGAAATTAGCCAACATTGCCGACCTATACCTCGCTGCGTGTGCTAAGTATCAGGTGCGGGTTGTCGTTGATTATGCAATCAACGCATACCATTACGATGGTGGCAGCGGGTCAGCCGATTCGTATACAAGTGTCGTCCTGTGTGACTACTCGCAGCAACTCGACACACTCTCGCTTGTGTCAGCCGTGTCACTCGTGTGGTTTCGACTTGCCCTCCGCTTCTTAGAAGCACAGGTGTTTCCGAAGGAAGTGAACAAGGGTGCAAATGTCGGGGCAAGATGGACAAAGGATTGGAAAAAATATTGCCAAACCGACATCGGTATAGAGCGTGCTGTAAACAGCAATGGCGAAGATGAAATCATCATCCCTCCAATATACGGCAGCAATATGCACAAGTTCAACCTCGACAACCTCCTGCGGGAAGGCAAGATATACGAGGGGGCTGAATAGCCTCCCTCACATCCGGAGGCGCAAGGGCGCTGTATACGGGAGGTTCGATTCCTCCCTCCGGAACAATGCCAATATCGGCAGATTATATACAAACTATATACGCTTATGTTACAAATCAAATCTCAGGGCTTGACATTAGCCGACCTCCGCACCTCACCTATCTCTGATATTATGGCGCTATTCACCAAGTATCAATCCGAAACGCGGGATGAAATCCTGCACGGGATGCCTCGTGTGCTTGCGTTGGGCAGCGACCTACACCCTATACTTGAGGGCACTGAGTGGGGTTATGTTATGCAGTTTATCAACAAACATTATACACTAAGTGTATACAGAACCAATGAATACAACGGCTCAAGGATTTCCGATTATACAGACACCCTTCACCCGCTTGAAATCATCCGTATAACAGAAACCGAAGAGCAGCGCTAAACCCACATCCGGAGCCGGGCGTATACAGCTTGTGTGTGTGCTGTATAGGGGGTTCGAATCCCCCCTCCGGAGCAATGCCATATGGCAGATTATATACAACAACCAATATACAATATGCAATTCATTAAAGTTACACAACACAAGGGCGCAACGATTTTATATATAAATCCGCAGCACATTATGCTTATTCAAGAGCGCACTACTCACATAGACGAGTACACAATCAAGGGCGCTACATTATATCACATCACGGGACAACACACGAAGATAGACCAATCTGTTGAAGAGGTGTTGGCTTTAATATCGCAATAATTTCTTTCACATCCGGAGCAAGGCGTATACAACATAGTTGTATAGCGGGTTCGATTCCCGACTCCGGAACAATGCCATATGGCAGATTATACAAAACAATATACACTTATGAAAAACCTCCTTCGCTACATCCTCGCCTATCTCTGCGCCTTCTGCATGGTGATATGCCTTGTGCTCATGTTCATAGACAAGCAGCGCACAACATCAGCCTGTATACTCTTCTGTATATACGGCGCTCTGGGCGCAGTGCTTGCTATACATGAATCCGACAGAGACTAAATCGGAATTAGGTAGGGGGCGAAATCAGATTTTCAAAAAATTTTTTTCGCCTTCCTATCTTTGATACATGATTAAAAATCGAAACTTTTTAGCTTTTCATCAAAAAAAAATTTGGAGATAGATTTTCCACCGCCTTACCTTTGCAGCAATTCCAAACAAAAAACGCTTATGAGTTACATATTAACAGAAGCCGCTATACGGCATTTAAAAACCAACAGCCTACCCAAGAACGCACACCCTGCACATAAACTTGCAGAGGGGCTTGCGTTTGCAGATGTAGCCAAAGACATGAGCCGTGAGGCGCTTATACAAATTGCCGGATTGGGCAAAAATATAAGCAAAGTGGCGGCAATTGCCCTCGTTCATAATTATTGCAACCTTAACTAATATACATACATGGAAATGCATCAAGAAAAATTTGTTACATGGGATGGCGTTGAATACGGCCTATCGGTGGGAACACGCATGGCGGGGGATGGAAATATGGTGGGATGGTTTGAATTATACGATGTTAAATCGGGCGGTGGGGAATATTACGCTGAGGGTGGCTTATGGTTTGAGGATGATAGTTATACGCTATGTGATTACGATGGCGTATATACACTGCCCAAGCCAGTGTGTGATGCGTTGCGTGACATGGGGTTTGACCCGTCTTACGCAGAAGAATATACCACCACACCAATTGAAAGAAACGAACATGGCGATGAATTTGTGGTGGGGTGTGCCAAGTGTGGCAACGATGTATACGAAGTCAATGAAAAGGGCTTGTGCAATGAATGTGTTAATCTTTAAACCAATATATACTATGTCAAAACCGGAAGTTTTAAATTATCCATGCAGAGCGGTGTTAAATCCTCTTTCCAAGCGTGGCGCAGAGTGGCTTATATACTGCGAAGACCTCATCGTTGCCCGTATAGATGCGCAGCAGTTCGCTGATGAGCAGGAGGCAGAAGACGCAGCGAATTATATCGTTCATCTGCTTAACACGCAATAGGGCGTAATGCCCTCACCTCCGGAAACGCAAGGGCGTATACAAGGCGGGTTCGATTCCCGCTTTCGGAGCAATGCCATATGGCAGATTATTCAAAACCAAAAATGTATATGACAACGCAACAGAAATTGCAAAAACAAATTGACTTTCACGCTGATATTGTAGAGCGCAAGGGCAGCGTTAGATGGGATGTATCTCCATCAGCGGGTTATGGGTGGGATGCGGATGAGTGGAATTACAGGTATGAAATCATGGATGCCATGCGTAAGCGAGGATATTCAGTCCGCTCCGAAGTCAATCACGGAGTAACAGACATCTTTATTACCAAACCAATCTCATTATCCTAACCAATATACAACATGGAAAACAAACCAATTATTTTGTGCAGAGAAGTGACCGGATATACACCTGCACTATGGAGCGCTGCGGGGGAACTAATAGGCGTTATATGCCCAACGCAGAGCGGGGTGGTGAACATAGCCGAGCAAGTGAATGAATTGCTGGTGGACTACTATCGCAATGGAACATTGCTACCCAATGAAACAAACACATCCTTTGGATGGGCGGCTTCGTATTTGGATTTGCATATAAACTATACGCCTGATTGCCAATCGGAAAAAATAAGATTAACATGGGTGCGTATGTATAGATAGCACCACATCCGGATGCCGAGAGGCGGGCGTGTTATACGCAGGGTTCGATTCCCTCATCCGGAGCAATGCCAATATCGGCAGATTATAAAAATCAATTTATATATGGAAAACCAAACAAAACAACTTCCGGTGGTTCTTGCTGAGCCACCGCATGGAAGCGCTGCTGCGCTATGGGTGGATGGCAAACTTGTGGGCGTTATACAACCCCCAATGGTGTATGGCGAAAGAATAAATATCGTGCCTCATATCAATCGGCTACTTGCGTTACACCATGTGCTTGATACAAGCGTGTGTGAAGATGTGAATGAGAGATTCCGGTATTGGGATTTGCAATGCACAATTCCATACAAGTGGGGCAAAACAAAACACAAAGCCGAATTGACATGGGTGGAGTGCCTATCTTGGTATTTGGAATCAAAATCAGAATCAAATCAACATTAATTATATATATATTATGAACAAAGTGATTGTTATTGATAGCGCAAAGCGCGAGGTGTACGAGGCACACACAGAGACATACAAGGACATATACGCTTTGCTGGGCGAGAGCGTGTCGTGCTTCGCTTGTCCGGTGCAGTTTAATGACAGCGATTCGCTGTTTGTTGATGATGAAGGGCTATACAACCCCTTTGAAGCCGGATATATGTTCCCCGATTGGGAATATCCGGTGTGCGGAAACGGAGTTATATCCGGCTCGGATGATGAGGGCGAAACCGCTGATGTCCGGATGTCCGTGCAGGAGGTGCGGGATAGCATTTTATGGGTGGATAAAGCCCGCTGCGAGGCATGGCGCAACCATGTGCTTGGAAGCGGGGGCGGGTTTAGGGTGTATACATTCTAAATCCCCACTCCCATCCGGATGCCGAAAGGCGGTCGTTATACGAAGGGTTCGATTCCCTCATCCGGAGCAATGCACAATAGTGTGCAGATTATACACAAACCAATATACATTTTATTTATGCACAATTTACATTTTGTAAAACTGCGTGCAGCTTCGGGAGAAGATGCCGTAAGAGAAGTTGAAGAAGATTTAGTTCATTTTGGTGATGAAAACAATTGGTATTCCGTGTGTGGCGCAGTGAGCGAAAATGGCGATGTATACACAACCAATGATGGAAGATATAACGCTTTAAGTGCCCCCTCTTTTTCAGACATCAGCAAGTGCGTGAACAATTGGATGCGGATGGGCATCAATCAGGATGTGCAGGAACGGCTGCGTGACAATACCGACATCACCACTTGGAACTCAACAGATGTATACCTCTTGAAGAAACACGCCAACCATATACACGAATTGATGTGGCGGAACCTGATTAACACGGAGTTTGATGCACACAATGGCAAGCACGAGTTATATCCCGGTAATTATACAGAATGCGGCCTTACATATGCACAACACCTCAATAGCAGCGAGGAAGATGCGCTGTGGATAGTTTTTGTTGATATGCATAGTTAAAATTCCACATCCGGAGCGCATGGGCGTATACAAGGCGGGTTCGATTCCCGCCTCCGGAGCAATGCCATATGGCAGATTTTTAAAACCTATATAAAATGAAAAAAATTGCGTTTAATCACCCCGCTTTAAAAGACGCGGAAACCGGAGACCAAATCACCTTATACTTGCCCGCAAGAAAGGCGGTCTGCGACCGCTGCGAGGGCGAAGGAAACCATTTCCGCACCGACCTTGACGAAATGGAACTTATCAGGGACATGAAGTGGGAGCAGGATTGGGAAGGATTGGAAATGTATGAGCAGGGCTGTTTTAATCAGGTCTGCGAAGTGTGCAAGGGGGAAAAGGTTGTAGACCAACTTAATTGGAATTACTTTAAAGCTGAGTTTCCCGAAGAACACCTCAAGGTTATCCAATATAACAATTGGATAAGGGAAGACGAGGAAAACCGCAAGTGGGAGCGCAGAATGGGAGCTTAATATATATCACTAATAATTTAATCCGTATATGACACACGAAGAGTTAATCCATGCCTTGCAATACGCACAGAATCAGATTGCGTTTGTGCAGATGTATATCAGCAACGAGGACAGCATAGTGCATGATGCCACCGCAGAAGCATATCTGTGGGACGCTATAAAAAGCGTGAGCCGTGCCCTCGAAATCCTGCAACCAAATCCCAACAAGTCAGGGAGCAATTGACGGAATTAGGTAGGGGGGGCGAATTAGATTTTGAAAAAAATTTTTCGCCCCTTCCTTTTTCTAAACATAGTTTTTTTGCCAAACCAATTCTTTTCGCAGACCAATCCCAAAGTTTTTTTTGACAAATAATTTTCCACTCTTAACTTTGTATCAAACCAAACAAAATAATATTATGACAGAATCAGTAATTAATTACAGCTACACCTATGGTGCAACCCTTGTCATTAATGGAGATGTAAAGGGCGTATTCAGGCTAAGCGAAGGGCATGAATTTAAAAACATGGAAGAGGTGCATGAATTTACTGAAAGCATAACCAAGCAAACGGGATTTTTATGCCGACCCACTATAAAGCGCTCACACAATAATGGCAGCTTTGAGGCAATCATTCTAAGGGCAATTTTTGTTACACCTAACGGAAAAGCCGAAGAAGCTAAACCAGAGTTTTGGCACATACCCGTTATGTATATGAGCCAAAAAGATTTTGATGCTATGAATACAACCGAACAGATTGATTTCATGCGCACACACAGGGCTGACTTCTTCTACGGGGTGTAAGCCCGCTTCCGGAGTTCGCAAGGGCGCTATATATAGCGGGTTCGATTCCCGCCTCCGGAGCAATGCCATATGGCAGATTATACAATAACCAAACATTATATGCAGAAACTAAAATGGGGCGATTTGCCTTTGGGTGCTATTGTTTATGTCAATGGACACCCGCATCACATTGTAAACATAACCAAGCGTGGCGTGTGTGTGCTTGACTTATATCACAACAAGCTTACACGCAGAAGAGCATCTACACAAGCAATTATTACAACACACAACAACATCTGACATGAATAACGAAACACCAAAAGACAAGCTAAAAGCGGCACGAATATCTTTATATCGGGCGCTTTCTAATACTAAAGTTTCGGAAGAAACTGAACACTATATTTTAGATGCTATGTCCTCAATGGCACTTGCCAAATTCCTTGTTGATAAATACTATTTTGATTACCGAGAATTATCCGGATTTATAAGTGCGGAATATGGAATAGATAACCTCAAGCTATTTACAGAAATGTGTAACGCATACAGAAACATAAAAAAACAATGACACTACATAATATAAAAATTACGCCACATGACCATCCTAAAGCAATTAGGCATATCACAAAGCTAATAGCCATTAACACATCTTGGATGTATATCCTCCCAAACGAATCCACACCTCGCAAGCTTGTGCGCATAGGGCGTGAGTGGCGGTGTGAGATACCTTGCGTTAGTGGTAGGATTGAAACACACACAGACGAGGACTTTTACACAATCATGGAAGATTTAAGATTGTCTGGCGCTGTTATATACAACACACATTAAATACATCCGGAGCATGGCTGTGTCAGATACGCCAAGCGTGTATTTGACAAGGGGTTCAAATCCCTTCTCCGGAGCAATGCCAATATCGGCAGATTATATATACACAAATTAAATTTTATGTTCTCAGAAGAAAATGTTTGCATTGGAGACATTGTGCATTTCCGTGTACTCCTCGCCTACCGCCCACACAGAAGCAAGAGCAAGGTGTATGGCTTTACCAAGTTTGGGCCGCTTATAACTTGCAACGGTTGTTACAAAAACTTCCAACTAAGATGGGGGGAAATCACTCGTGTAAGCAAAGCCAAAGCATTATGAGATTGTATGTATTTGTGATGTCTATTCTGACATACACTTTTTGGAATCACAAGGATTGTTTGTTGTGGATATATGGGATGTCAATATTCTTTGTAATTAAATACGCAAAAGACTTTATAGACCAGCGTTTGCGTTGATATACAGAAGTATAGTGAATGCCAAAACCAATCCCGATTTGTTTACGCAGTCTTAATGTTTTATATTTGTATAAGGCCAACTAAAATAGCTTATGAAAAATTTCTTCAAAAAAGCCACCACCCTGCTCATTAGCTTTTCAAGCATTGGGTTTGTTGTGGTGTTATACCTATGCGTGGTGAATCATCCCGTGCTTCGTGTGATGTTGATTGATAGCATCAGCCTTGATGTCTATCTAACAATAATGGCATCTTGTTTTATAGCCGTATTCCTCGCATCCGTGTGTCACACCCTCTACTTGCGTGAGAAGTTATACGAAAGCCAATGGTGAGAGAAATAATTTATGGCGTTATATCTTGGGGCGGGGAGTTTTCCTCGCCCTTTTTTATTCATCACGCCACACAATATCTTTCAGATGTGGTGGCGTGTAGTTTTCACTTTTAATAATCTTGCCGTCCTCCCTATACAGGGGCTTGCCGTTTGCATCCAACTTGCTCATGTTGCTGCGATGCACCTCATCAAACAAGTCTGGCAACTTGTCTCCCAGTCCCCACTCTAATGCCGTTCCGTATAATATGTATAAACAATCGGTGATAGCATCTGCTACACCAACAGCATCTCCTTTGGCGCTTGCCTGAAGCAATTCAAGCACTTCTTCCTGAATCAGCGTGTGTCTTAGTATAATGCGGTCTAATGCGGGGAACTTCAACATCTCGTTTACCGGATGTCCAAAAGCCTTGTGGAACTGCGCCACTTGTTTAATATGCTTTTCCATTATTTTTCTCGTTGCTCTTTGGTGATTTTAGCGTGGCAATCTTTACACAACACCTCTAACAAGTTTATATCCTCTACGAAAAGCTTTTCGCAAAACGCTGGAAGGTCTGCGTATGATTTTAAGCTTCCCGCAGGGATTATGTGATTCACCTCAACGGATTTCGCCCCATACCATTCGCTGCAATTCTTGCATTTGTATCTCAGGGATTTCTTACCTCCGGATATAACAATTTTGGAAGCGGCTTTTAGCGCCAATTGCTTTGGTTTCCAGAATCTGGTCATTCTTCTGAGCATACCCCGTATATTGGACATATGCTTGCTTTCTGTTTCTGTGCCCCCGTTGCGTGTGCGTTCTTTTAATATCCTCTTAGCCATATTGCACATCCCCCATAAACTCATTGGGAAGCGGCAAGTATACAGCAAATTCGGATAAAGCCCAAGCACGAATGCTCTCCAAGTATATTTCCATATCAGCCGTATTGAGCTTTGTCGTAGACCGGGCGAACATTTCGGCTTGCCCGGTATACGGATTTTCTTTTGTATACGAAAGGAACTTTCGCCTTAGAAGCTCATGCATCTCGTCTTTGAAATACCCGAATTCGCTGGATAGCATTGGGATGATTACGCCCCAATAATATCGGTTTTGAGCCAAGCTACGGGATTGCCTTGTTTTCTCAATCGTGATTGTGTGAGCGCCCCGAAGATTCTTCAGGACGCTAAACAGCTTGTGCTTGTCCCTCTCATCATCAAAGTTTATTTCTACTTGAGCCATATATATATAGTTATGGTGAGTGTAATCAGGAAAAGAATAAAGAATTCTTTTCTCTGTTTATCGCATTCGCTGGTGAGCATCCCCCATATGGAGGATGTTGTAAATAATATACCAAGAATTATTGCTGTTGCTTCCATTGTGACAGAAATGTTTTTTTAGCCAATTTGTAATAAGCATTATATATTTGAGTGTCTATGCGATGTATGCTCGCAATCATAAGTGCGGCTTCATCGGTGATTGCCTTCTTAGAAGGGAACCTCGTCATCGTTGGACGGAAGAGGGGTGTGAATAATTTCTTCATGCTTACTTGTGTTTTGTTGTGGTCTGCCTTCCCATTGCGCCCAAGATTGTCTGCATTTTATAGCTTCTGCCATTGCGTCTCTATCGTTCTCAAATAAATATCTGCGTGTGGCAAAGTCAAACCTAAACTCGCTAAACCCTTTCTTGCCCACCACCTTCTGCTTCTTGATTTTCTTTGCATGAAACTCGCAAGCAGGGCTATTCACATCCGAGCAGTTGTGTGGGCGATGGTATATGAGAATGTTGTGGCACTTGTTATTCCACATTGCTCCTCCGGCAAGGTCAAAGACATCCGGACAGGGATAGTCATCCCCCACTTTCTTCAGGCTCTTTGGATGTGCTACGATAATCATATACACCTCGTTCTGCTGTGCAAATCTGGCAAACTCTGCCAGTTGCACCTCCAGATACTTATCATCCCTACCGCCGTATAACTCGTAGTTGTTGGTGAGCTGATTCCACGGGTCTATAATACACCCGTCTACACGCTTCTTAATGATTAGCTCAAGAAAGCGCTCGCGTATATACTCCGGGGTGGGGGCACTCTTCTCCGGGTGGATGAATATAAAGTGCTCGTTTACAAACTCCCGAACAGCCATGTATAACCCAATTGGCGGACGCTCCTTGTGTGGAAATGCCGGATTGTATACGCAATCTGCACCAAGCATAATCTCAATCAAGTCGTTGTAAAATTCCTCTGCTGGATTATCCTCTGGAGCGAATATAGCAAACTTTCGTTTATACAAAATTGCGTGCATAAGCATCATCCATTTGTTGATTTGACTCTTGCCCATGTTCCCTATTCCGGATAACAGCGTGAGTT
>Ga0315903_10005718_pt1 | contig 16134 bp, 8 predicted proteins | sample LakEriMetagenome_7_FD_203524 | JGI IMG/M metagenome (GOLD analysis project Ga0315903, IMG submission 203524) | Freshwater fungal communities from buoy surface, Lake Erie, Ohio, United States - Buoy 2 MA119 | ecosystem: Environmental > Aquatic > Freshwater > Lake | place: USA: Lake Erie, Ohio...
CCTGGCTGCCGGAGGTGTTGAAGGAAACCGTTCCCCCCGTCGCGGTGGCCGTGCCGGTGTAGCCGGAGGCATCACCTTGGAACTCGACGCCCATGCTTCCGTTCAAATTCAACGCCCCGGTGCCGGAGATCGATCCCGCCAGGCGGTAGAGTATGGAAAAGCTTCCGGTATTGTTGGTGATGGTGCCTCCATTGATGGCATCCACGGTGATATTGTTCTTGAGGATGGTCCCCCCTCCGCCGCCGTTGTTGTTCTGGAGGGTCGCCCGGCTGATCGTTCCACCATTCAGCGCGATGGTATGCACCGAGGTCATCGCCGTATTGTCAAAATCCCGGGTTTCGAACTTGCCGCCGCTGTTGATGGTGATGGTTCCGGTAACGGAGGTCAGCGAACCTCCGTTTTGAGAGGCGAGAATGCCACCGCTGTTGATCACAATATCACCGCTGCCGATGCTGCGGCCGCCGCCGACGGTAATCACTCCACCGGAGATGGTGAGTGTTTTGCCGTTAAGGTCCGTCACGCCGGAGATGGAGAGCGGTTTGCTCCAGTCGGGAGTTCCGGAAGTGACGGCCAGGTTGGAGATGGTTGCATCCGCATTCAGCTTGAGCGAACTGACCGAAGCCGATGTGGTGATACTGCTGTTATGGAGCGCTGCGGTGCCTGAAACTCCGGTGCCGGAAATCTCGACCGGACGGCCTGAGGCGAACCCCGCCACATCCAAGGTCGCTCCCGATGCCACGGTGACGAGAGACGAGGTTCCAAGGCCTGCGGCGTTGCCCAGCCTGAGCGTGCCGCCGTTGACATTCGTGGTGCCCGTGTAGGCGTTGGCACCCGAAAGTGTGAGGATGCCGTTGCCGGCTTTGGTGAGTGAGGCCGAAGTCGAGGATCCGAAAGCAGTGGCCAGAGTGACGTTGTTGCCATTGGTGTCCAGGGTGGCCGTGGTGGAGTTCTGCAGTGTCAGCCGGCCGGAGATATCCTGGGTGTTGCCGGTGGCCCATTGCAGGGTGCCGCCGTTCACGGTGATGCTGCCGGTGGTGCCGAGCGCGCCGTTCGCGAATGAAACCGTCCCCGCGCTTATGGTCGTGCCTCCCGAATAGGTGTTTCCGGAATTGGCCAGAACGAGAGTGGTGAATGCGTTGCCCTTGTAGATCCCGCCTGAGCCGGAAACCACGCCATTGAAGGTGGTGGTGGCGGCGGAGGTGGTGGAGCCGACCACATCGATCCAACTGCCCTGGTTGTTGATCGTGCCATTGAAGGTCAGGCCGCCCGAGCCGTTGAGTTGGATCTGGAGCGGGTCCCCGGCATCGCCATCACCTTCGAGGTTGAGATTGAAGATATGGGTGGCGGATGACTCGTTGCGGATGAACGGATCGGCACCGCCGAAATCATAGAGACGCACCGCATCCCCTCCGAGGGTGCGGGCAGCGGTGCTGGAGGATCCGAAAACCAAGCCGGAGGCGCTGTAGGTCCCCGCGTTGTTGGTCATCGTCAACTCGTGGTCATTGTTGAACCTCAGAACGCCACCGGCAGGGGGAATGTTCCAAAATCCGGTGCTGCCGTCCCACCAGCGTGCGCCGCCAGCTCCCTGAGTCCAATTGGCATCCGGCGCGGTATCCATCCAATCGTAAACGATCTGCGCATGGAGGCCACCGGTGGCGGAAGCCAGCGAGAACACGACCGTGGCGGGAAGGATGAGGCGGCGCGGTTTCATGAGTGCTGAAATGTCGGGAGTGGGCGGAACTGGAAACAGGCAACGGGACGCGGGAAAATCCCGCGCCCCGTCGATGATGGTGTGTATTCGGGCTTGTCTTGCTGAATGTGGGATCAGGGGGTTTCCGCGCCTTCGACCCGGAAGAACATCGGGCCGGCGCCGATCGTCACGGTGGCCTTCATCGGCTGGTAATCACCCACCGGGGAGCCGTCGGTGGTGACCGGCGCGGCACTGGGGGTCCATGGGTTGGACAGGGTGCCACTTTCCAGCAGTGTGTAATCCGCTCCGGCGAGGCGCTCGCTCCAACGGATGAGCAGCGTGCTGGGACCGGTGCGCTCGGTGGTGGTCAGCGAGCCGTTGTTCGCAATCGGCGATGTGCCGAACAGGAACTCTTGCAGGTTGGTGAAACCGTCGTCATCCGCATCCTCGGCACGACCGTCCTTGCCGTTGGTGATCTGGGTGGCCCAGGAGTCGTAGCCTCCGGCCACGGTGGCCAGCGTGAGAGTGCCGGTCGTTTCGTTGAAGGTCCAGGTTTGACCGGGGTTGGCACCGGGCTTGGTCCACTGTTCGCCACCGTTGTCAGTCCACGGGCTGCCGTCAGTGTTCACGACTTGGAAATTGATGCCGTAGGGTCCGGTGAGGGACGAAACGTTCTCCAGAACCCACGTGCCGGAGGTCAAGCCGTCGGCAGCGGTGGTATCGATGGCGAAATCCCCTTCAAGAACGACGGTGCCCGCACCGGTCAGGGTGTTGTTGGCACCGCTGGTGGCACCGAGGCGGAACGTGAGTCGCGCGTTATCGGCGAGGTTCAGGGTGCCGGTGTTCACACTGGTGTTGCCGGTGAAGGTGCTCACACCGGTCAGTGTCAGCGTTTCGGCGCCTTCCTTGACGAGGTTCAGGTTGTTTTCGTCCGCGCCCGGTCCTCCGAGGCTGCCGGCGTAGGTAACGGCGGCGGTATTGCTCACGGTCAGCGTGGAGGCGGTCGGAGCGCCGCCGACGATGGCATTGGCGGTGCCGGTGCCAGTGGTGCTGATCGAGGCGAGCGTCTGGGAGTTGCCATTGAGTTTGAGGACACCGCTTGCCGAGCCGTCACCAAGCGCCACGTAGGATCCTGTGGGCAGCCTGTTGCTTCCGCCGAGGATCACCGAGCCACCGCGGATGTCCATGCCTGCGGCGTAAGTGGCGGCGCTGTTGATGCGCACCGATCCCGATCCGTGCTTGCGGAAGTTGGCAAACCCGGCGACCGCGCTGCCCGGCATCGGGCCGTCGATCACAAGGTCCCCCGTCGCGGTGGCGGAGCCTGCGGCCACGCTCATGCGATAGCCGTAGCCCGAGCCGTTCAGGGTGACTCCGGTGTCGATCACCGAGCCCGATGCGGCCGCCTGAACGCTCAGATGCGTGCCGTTGACATCCCAGCCGCGCAGCGTGCCGGTGCCGGTGCCGTAGGAACGCACGGTGGACGGAGCGGTGGCGAGGGTAAGCGTGCTTTGCAGGACCAGCGAGTCGCCGCCTTCGATGTAGAGGCCGGCCGGGCTGGCGGTTCCGGAGCCGTTCACCGTGATGCCGAAACCGTAGTCGGCGCCACCGGTGGAATAACCGATCCGCAGCGTGGCGTTTTCCGCCACGGTGTAGGTTTTCGACCCCGAGTTCGCGGAAACCTCAAGGGTTCCCTCGTTCACGGCGGTCGCTCCGGTGTAGTTGCTCGCACCCGTGAGCACGAGCTTGCCTGATCCGGCCTTGGTGATGCCGAAGCCGGTGCCGCTGATCACGCCGCCGACGGTGAGGTCCGCCGAGGTGACGAAGATCTGCCGTGTCGCTCCGAGCGTGACGGGACCGGTGCCGAGGTTGAGCGCATGGGCGGCGTTGCACACGAAGTCACCTGTCCAGCTTTGGGCATTGTTGGTGGCAAGCGTGACGGGGCTGCCCGAGGTGTTGCCGATGGCCCCGCCTGCGATGGTCAGGACACCGGACCCGAGAGCCGAGGCGTGGTTGAGGTTGAGCGTGCCGCTGTTCAGGGTAGTGGCTCCGGCTCCCAGCGCGTTGGTGGCGGACGCCGTGACCGATCCCCCACCGATCACGGTCGTTCCGGTGTAGGTGTTGGACGCGGCCAGGATGAGGCCGCCGGAGCCGGTCTTGGTGAGACCGCCGTTTCCGGTGATGGCCGCGCCGCTGAGCTGATAGGTTCCGGTGGTGTTGGAGACCTCGACGGACGAGGGGTTGATGGTTCCGACGAGCGTGACGTTCGGACGCAGCGTGACACCGAAATTGGTGAATCTCACCACATCGAGATTCAGGAACTTGGCGGAAGTGCCATTGTTGCTGGAGAGCACCCAGTTCGACGTGGTATTGAGGTCCCAGTTCGAGTCGGAGGCACCGCTCCAGACGATCGAATCGACGGAATCCAGGCTCGCGAGGATCCGGGTGTCGCCCGTGTCGTGGACCTTGGTGATCAGGGCGCGGGGATTGGTGGGAACCAGGGAGAGTCCGGCATAACCCGCGGTGCCGCCGATGGAGCCCGTGTAGTCAATGAGGACCGCCTGCTGACCCACCGTCAGTCCGGAGGTGTCAACCACCAGCGTCGATGGGCTTTCGACCGTCAGGTTTCCGGTGACCGTGAACTGGTCGCCGCCGGTTGGCTTGGCTCGGAATGCGGCCGTGCCGCCGTTGAGGGTCAGATTCTTGACCGTGGACGTGCCTGATGCTGCCGCGGTGCTTGGCTGCAGGATGCCGGTGGTGACACTGGCAAAAGTCGCATCGCTCCATGTCGCCGTGCCGGTATGAAGTCGGCCTTCGCTGGCAGTGGCGGTGCCAGAGAACGCGCCTCCCGCAGTCATCGTGAGGGTGCCGGTGCCCGATTTGTCGAACGATCCCGATCCGGCGATCGGACCGGACCATGTGATCGAGTGGATGTCCGTGTCGATGAACGAGGAGGTGGACGGATTGAGGGTGGTCTGCGCCGACAAGGTGGTGGCGGCGGTGGCGAGGATCGTGCCTCCATTAAGGAACAAGCCGTCATTCACGGAAGCGCCGGCGATGTTGCCCGCGCCGATTTCCAGAACACCGTTATTGGACAGGGTGAGCGAGTTGTTATAACCGGTGGAGTCGGTGTTGGCATCGAGCTGGACGCCGAAGGCCCTGAGCGTGGCGGTGCCTGCTCCGCCGCCGACGGTCATGGCGGCAAGTCCGTCCCAACCGATGTTCACCACCCGGTCGCTGGCAGTGGCGTTGGCGGCCAAACCGGATGCGTCAAGAGTGCCGCCACTGAGGTTGTAGGTGCTGCCGCCGCCACCGGTATTCCAGTGGCCGAGACGGAATCCAAAGCCGCCGGCGGTCGCCGTGACGGTGCCACCGGTTTGGGAAACCCTGGCGTAGTTGCCATTCGCGCCGGCGCCGAGATCGAAGTAGCTGGCGGTGATGGTGCCTGAGGAAATCGCCACATGCTCGGTTCCTGTCGAGGTTCGCACCTGGAAGGTGCTGATGTTGACCGTTGCACCGCTAAAGGTAAGAAGGTTGGCTCCTTCTTTCCACAAGGTCCGGGTACCTGTCTGTGAGATGCCGCCACTGAAGGTTTGGGCGGCGTTGCCGTTGAAAATGAGTGGTTGGCCTGTATTGACATTGATCGTGCCGGAGTAACCGGAAACATCGCCGCGGAAGTCCATGCCACGGCCGCCGTTGAGTTGGAGCGCACCGGTCCCGGACAAGGTGCCCGAGTGGATCATGTTGAGACCGAAGCCCGTGTTGTTGGGATTAAGCGTGCCGCCATTGGAAGTGACAGTCAGCGCGTTCTTGAAGTTTGTCTGGGCACCGCCGCCGTTGCCAACGCCGTTGCCTTGGTCGATGCCACCGTTGGAGATGGTGCCGCCGTCAAGGGTAATGGCGGGCACGTTGGCGAGTCCGGTGTTGTTGTAATCGCGGAAACTGATCGCTCCCCCGGACTTGATACTGATCGCCGCGGTGCCGGCTCCGGTGGTGTTGTTACCGATGAAAAGCACGCCGCCGCTGCCGACCTCGACCGAGCCGCTGCCGACGAAGGCGTCTCCTCCGGCCATTCTGAGGTAGCCACCGCCCAAGGTCAGCTTGTTGCTGCCGAGGGTGATTCCGGTCGTGTCAATCGCCGAGGCGAATGTGTTGGCGGCGCATCCGACCGTTGCATCGCCGGTCAGCGTGAGTGTGCCGATGGAGGCGTTGGTGGCCACACCGTTGTAGAGCGCGGCGAGACCTGCGGCTCCGGTTCCCTGGATCGAGATCGCCTCGTTGCCAACGTTGATTCCGTTGAGGTCGAGCGTGCCGCCGTTCACGATGGTTCCGGCGGAGGTCGCGCCGAGGGCGGTGGTGCTGAGCGCGCGGAGGGTTCCGCCAGTGATAGTCACGGTTCCGGTGTAGGTGTTGCCGGTGCCGCCGAGGCTGGCGGTGCCGGTGCCTGACTTGGAGATACCGGTGGAGCCGGTGATGGCGCCGGTGCCGTTGATCGAATACGAAACCGCCGTCGAGTTGGAGAAGCTGATGGATCCCGGAGCGACATTGGACGGCAGGCTGATGGTCTGGTTGGAGCCGGGTGTGTCACTGAAGGTGACGGAGTCTCCATCGACGAACAGGCCGTCGCCCTCGGCCCAGTTGGCGTCGAGGATGTTCCAGATCGAACTGGCGGTTCCATTGTCCCAGGTGCGGGAGGCATTGCCGAGATTCACGGTGAACTGCTTGTTCACCGTATCGTGCGCCACCACGGCCGGACTGCCGTCGCGGGCATTCAGCTGGACGGTGAAGTTGGTTTCGTTGCCGCCGGCGAGGGTCGTGTATTTCAGGATGGGGAAGGAACCGGGGGCTGTTGGGCGCCTGTCGATGAAAACGAAGTTGTCGCCCTTGATGTCGAGGGTGCCGGCGGTGAGCACATCCGTGGTGGCGGCGTCGACGTGGATGTCCCCTCCCGTGGTGTTGCCAATGGCGAGCGTTCCGGTGATCGTGCCCTCGCCGCCGATCTTGGCGATATCGGAAACGGTGACGTTGCCGGAAACGGTGGTGTCGGCACCGAGGTTGGCGCGTCCGATGAAAGGCGAGCCCGTCGAGTTGACTTGGACCGAGCCGCCGAAAGCGGAGCTGTTGATATTGACGACTCCCTGGATGATGCTGAGCGTGCCACTGTAACCCGTCGAGTTGCCGTTGAGGTTGACGGTGCCATTGTTGCTGGCCGCGTTGGAATTGATCTCCAGGTTGCCGGTACCGGTGAGCGCGCCGGCAAGCGTGCCGGTGGAGCCGTTATGCGCGGTGATTCGCGCGGCGGTTGCCACCTGGATGCTGCCGGAGACGGTGTTGTTTTCAAAGCGGATCGCTCCCAACTGGTTGGAGCTTTCGGTGCTGCCGTTGCCGTTGATGACGAAGTTGTTGGCAAAGGTGCCGCCGGTGGCGAGGTAGGCCTGGCCGCCGGTGTTGACGGTCACGGTGTTGGTTCCGAGAGCGCCGGTGTTGGATGCGGTGATGCGTCCGGCATTGATGGTGGTGCCGCCGCTGTAGGTGTTTGCCTTGTCGAGGATGAGGCCGCCCACCTGGTTCTTCACCAGTGTGAGGGGTGAGCCGACGGTGTAATCCTTGATGATCACGCGGATCGCCCGGTCGGTGGCGGCCACGTAGTCGGTGGTCCCCCAGTTGCAGGTGAGGGTGTTGGATTCGGATGTCAGCGAGCCGGAGTTCTGCACCCAGAAGTTGTTGACCGCATCGCCGTTGGTCACGTTGAAGTTGCCGCCGACGATGTTGAGGGTAACGCCCGCCTCGATGTTGATGTCCCGGTCGCCGAAGTATTCCTTGATCCTGTATTCGGAGACACCGGTGAGGAAGCGCAGGCCCGAACTGGCGTCTTCACTGCGGAAGGAGGCGTTCGCCCAGTTGCCGGTGGTGCCGAGGCGCAGGGCACCGCGCTGGTTGAAGAACTCGCCGTTGAAGCCCGAGCCATTGCCGACAAGGGTGAGCGTGCCGCCGTCGGTCCGGCGCAAGATGCCACTGCCGGTGATGGCTCCGGAGATCTGGCCGGTGGTCACGCTGCCGTAAGTGCGATAAACACCGCCGGCGGCGTCCACCTGGATGTTGCGGGTGAAATTGATGTTCTGGTTGTCGTCGAGCAGGCCGCCGCCGTTGAGGATCACCTTGTTGCCCGCATCGCCGAAGTTGCTGTTGGCGCGGACGAGGCCCGAGGTGATGGTGAGATCGCCGGTGAAGGTGTTGGTTCCGGACAGGACGAGCCTGCCGCCGACGCCACCACCGCTTGCCGAGGTGTCGCCATTGGCGGCAACGCTGAGGCCGCCGGAACCGGCGATGGCCGAGGTGATGGTGAAGGTGTTGCCATTGCCTGCTGCGGCGGTGTTGATGGTGCCGCCGCCGATATTGATGGTGCCGCCAGAGATGGTTTTCGCGCCGGATTCTTCAACGAGAATCGACGGGGTGGTGACGGTATCGACGATCGCGACCGACCAAGCTCCGGTGCCGTCGGTGCCGGCAGAAAACACGGCGGCCTGGCCATTGGTCCAGCCGACCCGTGGAGTGGTGACGCCGGAGCTGTCCGTCGTCCAGTTGGTGCCGGAATCCCAAGTCCCGCTGGTGTTGCCTGAGCCTGCGGCATCACTGGCGTCCCAGTAAAGGGTCTGCGAGTGGGCGGCCGTGCCGAGGCAGAACGAGAGCACGACGGAACTGGCGAGAAGGTTCTTGCGGAAGAATCCTGCGAAGAGTGGATTGGATCGGTCGGGTTTCATGGGATGCTAGTCGTTGTTGAGGTATTGAAACGGATTGGAGGAGAAGGCCGAGGGACGGTGGAACGGTCACAGGGGCGCGATCGGCCGAGGGAAATCCGCCCGGGCGCGACACGGGAAACAAAGCCCGAGTTGGCCCGCCCAAACGGGGACGAGGCCGGTGTTTTCCGAGGAAAACACGGTCGACAGGGGCTTGGAGGACAAAAGCTGAAGGAAACCGGCCACGTGTACACAAACTTACGAACAAGGAACCCCTAAGTCTGAAATGCGGATTCGTGAAGAGGGAACCTCCAAAAGATTTTGTACAATCCGATTGTACAAATCCGGCGGTGGAATCGGATTGAAACACACCGTCTTCCGGCAACAATCGCGGCGTGGACCTGCAGCTGAGAAGGAGCCTTGGCGAGTCACTGGCGGACAGCATTCGGGATCAGATCCATTCGGGGAGGATGGGGACGAGGCTTCCGGGCGTGAGGTTGCTGGCGAAGACCTACGGGGTATCCGTGCCCACGGTTTGCAAGGCGCTGCACCTGCTTGGGGGAGAAGGACTGCTGACCGGCGGAGGACGCCATCATTGGAGGATCGCGGAGAGCGGGATCCCGCGCGCCGGCAGGAAACCGAAAAGCGGCAGCGGTCCCGAAAAAAACGTTCGCACGGCGAGGTTGTTGTTTCTGTCCACCCAGCCACTGGGTGGCGAGAAGTTCAGCGGGCTCGAGGTTTTCGCGGAGCTTTCGGATCTGTTGGGTTCGAAAGGCTGGGAGGTGATCCACCGGATTCTGCCGTTCAACAACCGGAGGAAGCCGCGGGGAACCTGGAACGATTTGCTCAAGGTGACCCGGCCGGACGCGATCATCGCGCTGTCGGGCACGCCGGAACTGGCAAAATGGATCGACGGCACCGGCATCCGCTGCCTGTTCCTCGGGGGCGCGACTGACGGCACCGGCATCCCCGTGCTGGCGGTGAGTTCGGGTGAGATGTTCCGCGAGGCGGTAACGCGTTTGGTGGAAATGGGGCACCGGAGCATCCTCGCGCCCTTCTGCGACCGGCAGTCGGGTTTTGTGGCGGACTGCACCAGGGCGATGATGGAGGCGCTGGAGGCGGCAGGACTCGATCGCCGGACGGTGGTGGTGGCGGAGACGCCCTATGCCCGGCCGGATGTGGTGCGGAATCTTTTGCGAAGGCAGTGGCCGAGGTGCCGACCCGACGCGCTGTTGCTGGTGGACTGGCGGGAGTTTGTCGCCGCATGTGCCTATTTGAGGGAGAACGGCCTGGATATTCCGCGGGATCTTTCGGTGGTGATACTCTCACACAACTCGAGCATGGAGTGGCATATTCCGCCGATCACGCATTTCGAGCTGCCGGTGAAGCGGTTGGCGAAGGTCGCGGCGAAGTGGGTGACCGGCGGCACGCTGCCCAAGGGCGGCCAAGGCAACCGGATCCTCATCGCTCCTCGCTGGGTGGAAGGCGGCAGCGTGGCGGCACGCCGGACGAAACCCGGAGCATGACCCCGGGAAAAGCAAGGCCCGCTGACGCGCGAGGCGGGCGGGCCTTCGTGAACACCTTCCTGAGGTGAAGGATCACTTGTCGGTTTTCTTCTCAGGTGCCGCGTCGGGCTTGGCAGCCTTGTCCTTTTCGGCGGCTTTGCCCGACTTGATGTCCTCGAGTTCCTTGACGGCGGCGGCGCGTTGTTTTTCGTCGAACTTGAGGCCGATCTCCTTGGCGAGGGCTTCGGCATCCTTTTCGCCGCGTTCACCGGCGAGGGTGGCGAGGGCCCAGGCCTTCACGGGGTCGGCCTTGGTGCCGATGCCTTCGTTGATGAGTCGGGCGAGGGCGAAGGTGGCGGGGCCGTGACCCTGATTGGCGGCGAGGGAGTAGAGTTGGCCGGCGTTTTCGATGTTCTGCTGCACGCCGCCAAGGCCGCGTTCGTAGAGGGTGGCGAGGTTGTTTTGGGCCTGGGCGTTTCCGCCTTGGGCGGCGCGGGTGAGCCAGGCGACACCGGCCGGTCCGTCAGCCAGTCCGAGCTTGCCGGAGAGATAGAGCAAGCCGAGTTCGTTCTGCGCCTGGGAGAGGCCGCCGTTGGACGCGGCGAGCAGGTGGCCGTAGCCGGCCATGAGATCGGCGGGCGCGGGTTTCTCGGCGGAGAGCAGGGCGGCGGCGACGCGGAGATTGGCCACGGGGTTTCCGGCTTCGGCCGCCTTGACGAGCAGGTTTTTGCCGCGGTCCTCATCCTTCTCGACGCCCTTGCCTTCAAGATAGAAATCGGCGGCGCGCAGCATGCAGTCGATCTGGCCGGCATCCTTGCCGCGCTCGTATTCGGCGAGGGCGGCCTTGAGGTCCTTTTTCACGTTTTCCTCGTAATCGCCGAGGGCGAGGTAGGCGGAGTATTCCTTGGCGGCGATGGCTTTCTTCAACCACTCGCGGCCCTTCTTCTCATCGCGGTTCTTCTCATCGCCGCTCAGCAGGCGGGAGCCGAGGGCTGCCATGGCACCCGCGTTGCCGAGGCCGGCTGCCTTGGCATAGTTGGCGAGGGATTCCTTGATGTCCTTGAGTTCGGGAAAACCGAACTGACCCTCGTAAAAACGGGCGATGAGCAGCAGCGAGAGCACATCCCCGGCATCGGCGGCGCGTTTCCACCAGAAGACCGCCTTGTCGGGATCGGGCGCCGGTGTGAGCATGCCGCGCAGATAGGCCTCGCCGAGGATGCGGGCGGCTACGGAGGGATCGTCCTGGGCGGCTTTTTCCAATGCCTGGCGGGCTTGGTCGCGCTCGTCCTCTTTTTCCGAGGCGAGCAGGATGAAGGACATGCGGTAAACGGCGTCCTTGTGTTTTCCCTCGGCGGCCTTGCGGTAGTATTCGAGGGCTTTCTCACGCGACGCCTCGATGCCTTGGCCCGATTCGTAGGCGAAGCCTAACAGATACAGCGCCTCGGCATTGCCCTGCTCGGCGAGCGGCTTGGCGAGTTCCACCGCCTTGGCATGGCGGCCTGCCTGGAACGCGTCCATCGCCTCCTTGGCCGGGCCCTCCACTTCCGCAGGCAACGCGGTGGACGAATCGGTGGGCAGCGAAACAGCCGCATGAAGCGGTGCGGCAAGGGCGAAAACAAGCAGGGCTTTGCAGAGGATACGGTATCGCATGGCCACAGCTAGTGGAGATTTCCCCGGAAAGGCAAGCGGGATTCCGCGGCACTCAGGAAACCCAAACCGCTCCGGAATCCACCTCGCGCAGACGGTCGATGCAGCCCGCGAGCACCGATTCGTCGATCCGGTGGACATCCACTCCGCGGCCGATGTTTTCGATCATCAGCACGGTGAGATCGCCGCCGAGGTGTTCGCGGAATTCGTCGAGACCATCCAACACCTGCCGCCGGTCTCGCTCGTCGCGCCAATCCAGCCCCGGGTGATAAACCGGAAGTCCCAGTCCGCGGATGATGCGCAGCACCCGCTCGGCGACCGTGGCGGGTGACAGTCCGCTGGCCGCCGAGTAGAGGGAATCCAGCGCCACTCCCACCGCCACCGCGTGGGCGTGTGGCAAGCGGTGCGCCGTGAGCGCCTCCAGCTTGTGCGCCGCCCAGTGGCCGAAGTCCAGCGGCCTGCTCGATCCGGTTTCAAACGGATCGCCGCCCTCGGCGATGTGGCGGGCGTGCAGCAGGGCCGATCGCTCGACGCATTCCTCAAGCGCGGCCGGAGCCAGTTCGGCGAGTGCCGAGAGATGCGCCTCGATCCACTCGAAAAAACCGGCGTCCTTGACCATGGCCACCTTCACCGCCTCGATCAACCCGGCGCGCCGCGTTTCCTCCGGCTGCGTGTGGAGAAACGACAGGTCGTTGATCACCGCGAAGGGCACCGCGAACACACCAATCCAGTTCTTTTTCCCGAAGGCGTTGATGGCGCACTTCACCCCCACCCCGCTGTCGTCCTGGGAAAGCGTGGTCGTCGGAAAGCGCACCAAGCGCACGCCGCGGTGGGCGGTGGCCGCCGCGTGCCCGGCCGCATCCAGAAAGGCCCCGCCGCCAATCGCCAATACATACGAGTGACGGTCGAGATGGGCGGCATCGATGAATTTCCAAACCTCGCGCACCAACAGGTCGTCCGCCTTCACGGCCTCGCCGCCGGGCAGCGTGTGGATGCCGCGCAGCTCCACCGGTTTTCCGTGGAAATATCCGTCCACTTGGGTGGCCAGATCCGGCCATGCGGCGGCCACCGCCTCCTCGATGAGCACCAGCGCCTTCCGTCCGCCACCCTCCGCGAGGATCTCCGCCAGCGCCGGATTTCCGCCATCAAACGCGCCGCGGGTGAACACCACACGGTGCTTGAAGGTGACGGGAATCTGGAAATCTTGTCGGGACATCGCGCGCGCTGGTTAGCCTGCCATACGCGCCCGCGCCAAGCATTCTTGAAACAATCCGCCCATGTCCGCACCCGAGACCCTGTTTGAAACCCGCTGGATCCGCATGCACCGCATCGGCCACTGGGACTACGTCGTGCGCCCGCATTCGGCGAACTGCGTGGGCATCCTCGCCATCACCCCGGAAGACGAAATCCTGCTCGTCGAACAGTTCCGCATCCCGGTGGGGAAAAACGTCATCGAAATCCCGGCCGGCATCGTCGGCGACGAACCCGAGTTCCTCGGCGAATCCCTCGCCGACACCGCCGCCCGCGAGCTGTTGGAGGAGACCGGCTACCGCGCCGGCCGCATGGAGAAACTCATCTCCACCCCCACCTCGGCGGGGCTCACCTCCGAGATGATCCATCTCTATCAGGCCCACGATCTGGTCCGCGAACACGACGGCGGCGGCACCGGCGCCGAAAACATCATTGTCCACCGGGTTCCTCTAACAGAAATCCGCGCGTGGCTGCGCGGGCGTGAGGAATCCGGCACCATCATCGACTTCAAGATCCACGCCGCGCTATGGCTGGCCGGACGGTGAGGGAAAACTGGGGTTTCACTTTTTCCGCCGCAGCACGGACAGCCACACCAGGAAACCGACTCCGATTCCCGCGCCGACCACCGCGCCGACCCACGGGGTATTCATCACTTCCGCCGGAGGGTTCATGCCGAAGACCGCGACCAGCGTGGCCAGCGGGAAGAAGAAGGCGGCCAGGCGGTTGAGGCGTCTGGCCTCCATGCCGGCCTCGTAGGAAGCGCGGGCCTGGGCTTCGGCATTCACCGCCATGGTAAAGTCCATCGATGCCTTCGCATCCCCGGTGGCCAGGTCGATCGCGCGTTCCAAGGCAATCGCCGCGTCGCGGGCGACCAACAGCCGGCGCTCGTCGGAGCGGGCGTCGCGCGCCTCCTCCAGCACGGCTAACAGGTTGCGCGTGGAGCGCAACAGCGGCTGGCAACGCTTCACCACCTCGAAGGCGGCCCGCGGCGTGGAGGCCACGTCCACCGCATCGTCCAGATCATGGATCGCCTTGCGGTAGTTGGCCAGATGCTCGTCGAGAGCGGCCCAGCCGCTGGCGGGTTGGTTGCTCTTGGCCGTGCCGTCCGGCTGCACCCAGATCAGCACCGGCTTCCGCACCTCCTCGTCTGCAGGCGTGGGTGGTTCGTGCAGGATGAGCAGCAGGTGGCCTTCCTCGTCCATCAGCCGCTGTCGTCCGGCGTCATCGCCCAGACGGCGGCGGATCGCTTGCGGAAGGTCCCAGGACTTCGGAAGAAACGGTGAGGATGGTTTGCGTTCCACGGCCGCGACGCTGCCGGAAATCCAACGGGATCACAGCTACAAATTCGCGCCCTGCTTGGAATGCGTGTCGAATCCGTCACCACACGGGAATTTACACTCGCTTGACGGACATCCGCGCGGCGCCGGGTTAGGAAAACCTCCGCCATGAAGCACATCCTGATCCTTATCCCGGTCCTCGCGGTTTCACTCCGTGCGGAGAAACTCGCCAATCCCGCCATCGACTACGCCGGCTTCGCCAAGCTCACGATGGAACTCCAACCCGTGCGCGAGAAATCGCGCGTGTCCGAAGCGGAGTTCATCAAGCTGGCCGCGGAACCCGGAACCATCATCCTCGACGCGCGCACCAAGGAGCGTTTCGAGCGCATTCATATCAAAGGCGCGAAGCACCTCGCCCTCACCGACTTCACCGCGGAGGCCCTCGCCGAGGTCATTCCGGACAAGAGCACCCGTATCCTCATTTACTGCAATAACAACTTCGAGAACGAACCCGTCGATTTCGCCAGGAAAACCGCCCCGGTGGCCCTCAACCTGCAAACCTTCATCAACCTCCACGCCTACGGTTACACCAACGTCCGAGAACTGGGTCCGCTGCTCGATGTGAAAACCACCCGCATTCCCTTCGAGCGGCGTGAGACCGGGAAATCCGAGCGATTGCTTCCGCGGCCGAAAACCGATTGAATGCGCCCATCACCGTGGAAAGCCCCGTCATCCTCGTCATCGAAGACGATCCCGCCGTTCGCCGCGGGATCGTCGACGTGTTGGAATACGCCGGATACCAAACGCTCGAAGCCGCCGACGGCCACGCCGGCATGGAAGTCGCGCTGCGGGCGAACTACCGGCTGCTGCTGTTGGACCTGGTGATGCCCGGTCCCTCCGGATTCGACATCCTCGAGGCCTTGCGCCGCAAGCGGCCCGGCCAGGCGGTCATCATCCTCTCCGCCCGCGGCGAGGAGAACGACCGCGTGCGCGGCCTGGTGAACGGCGCGGACGATTACGTGGTGAAACCCTTCGGCGTGAAGGAACTGTTAGCCCGGGTGGACGCGGTGCTGCGCCGAACCTGCGAGCGCGCGGCTCCCGCGGACGAGCGCCCGGTGCCGGGCGGACGCGCGGATTTCCGCAAACAGGTGATCGCCTTCGACGACGGCCGCAGCGAGGCGCTCTCGGAAAAGGAAGCCGAACTCCTCCGCTATCTGATGGACGCCGGCGGACGGCTCGTCACCCGCGATGAAATCCTGCGCCAGCTCTGGAAACTCGATCCCGCCCGCACCGACACCCGCACGCTCGACATGCACATCATGCACTTGCGCCGCAAACTCGGCGACGCCGGTCAGACCACCCTCACCACCGTGCGCGGCAAGGGCTGGATCTATCAGAATGGAGGCGGCGCATGAAACTGCCGCGCGGCCTGCTGGTCTGGGCGGCGCTCGCCGTGTGCGCGGCGCTGGTGGTCGGCGCCATGGCATGGCTCACGCGCAATGTGCTGGATTCGAAACGCGAGCAATCCCTCGCCGAAGCACGGGCCGCGCTGGAGGAACAAACACGACTCGCCCTCTGGCGCATGGACGCAGCGGGGTCGGCCATCGTGCTGCGGGAAAACCAACGGCTGCCCGGTCTTCCAAATCCCGCCGCCGCGGAAGTCCGCGCCCGTTTCACACTCGCGGATGGATCCGGAAAGATCACCGTCGAGGTAGCAGAAACCGAGGCCGCGTTTCCGCCGCTGTCACCCGCAGCCTGCACCGCCGCGGTCGGCATGGGCGAACTCACCTGGCAGGCCGTGCCCAAGGACAACCGCGCCCTCAAGCAACAGGTCGCGGCACGCAGTCAATCCATCCAGCAACAGCGCTACGACACGCTCAACCAGTCCGACTTCAACAAAATAGAACTCGCCCAGCGTGCCAAAGCCATCGAAGAGCAGAACTTCTCTTCCAACGGCGCCATCACGCAGGAGCGGGATTCCTCCATCGGCGAAACCGGAATCATGCGCCCGGTATGGATCGGCGGAGAGT
>Ga0315903_10005722_pt1 | contig 16129 bp, 19 predicted proteins | sample LakEriMetagenome_7_FD_203524 | JGI IMG/M metagenome (GOLD analysis project Ga0315903, IMG submission 203524) | Freshwater fungal communities from buoy surface, Lake Erie, Ohio, United States - Buoy 2 MA119 | ecosystem: Environmental > Aquatic > Freshwater > Lake | place: USA: Lake Erie, Ohio...
TGGTTGCAAGACCTAGAGCAAAAGCGGGGTGCTGAACTTTTTGAGCAAGTTCCGCAAATTGTGAGCGAAAACCAAAACGTGAACGTTGACGCATCGACGACCGAACCAGACGCTTCGTTAAATGCAGCAGCTAGAGCTATGGGACGGAAGGGAGGCCGCGCAAAAACCGAAGCGAAGCGGCAAGCGTGCGCCCGCAACGCCTCTCTCGCGCGTGGGTTGGTTGCGGAGATGGCGAAACAAATTCACGGGCGAAACTTGCGAGCTAACGACCGACGAATTTCGGCGATCAAAAAACATCTCGGAAAAGTTGGCCAACGTCCTGATCACCAGAGGCCGTCATTGGAAGTCGGACTGGCTACACGAGGGCGCGCTGCACAGGACGATTCAAGGCGACGTAGTCGATTGGCTGACGAAGCGCAATGTGCCCGGCGCGAGCAATTCGGTGCAGGTGAAGGACTCGGTATCGAAGGCGTGGGACAAGTCGCTTCTGATCCTTGCCTTCTACGCTCAGGGAAAGGGGATCAAGACTATCGCGAAAAGCCTGAGTCTGAACAATCTATCCGTGATGCTGGTGTTGCAGGACAGCGGGGTAAATACATCGGCGCGTCGGAACTATCACAAGGAAACGCTTCGCACGCGAACGGGCTCCAAGGAGAGATACCAGAAGGCGATGGAAAACCCGGCGCTGAGGATCAAGAAGCGCGTGATGAATCGCATCTGGTGCGCGATGCGTCGACAGAGTGTTAATGGGATGGGATCTTTCTCTCTTGTCGGATGCTCGCCGGGCTTCCTCCGCGACCACATCGCGAAGCAATTCGCGCCCGGGATGTCGTTCGACAACTACGGCAAGTGGCACGTCGACCACATCCGGCCTTGTGCGTCATTCGATCTGAACGATCCGCAGCAGCTTGCGGACTGCTTCAACTGGCGCAACCTTCAGCCGCTCTGGGCGTCCGACAATCTCCGCAAGGCGGACTCCTATGCCTAAGCCCGAGCCTCACCTGCACGCGTTGGCCGAGGCGCTGAAGATCGACATCCGCACGCTGCGGAATTGGCGCAAGCGGGAGGACTTTCCGGCGGACGCCTCGGCCGATGAGGTCCGCGCGTGGGCCGAGGGCCAAGGGCTGCACCGGATAGCGGACGGAAACCTTGGCCGTCTGAAGGCCGAGCTTATGCGCCGCGACATCGCGTTGCGCGACCTCAAGCTCCAGCGCGAACGCGCCGAGGTCGTCGAGCGCGAGACCGTGCGCGAGATGCTGCGCCTGCTCGGCACGAAGCTGGACTTGCTCCTGCGCCTCAAGCTCGAGGTCGAGCTCGGCCCGCGGGTCGCGGGCAAGTCGGCCGCGGAGGCGAACGTCGAGGGCGCGCTCATCCTCGACGAGATCCGCGAAGTGGTGAACGCGAACCTTGCCCGCTTCGAGGCGGACGCGATCAAGGCGACGGTGGCCGAGGAGTGACCGTCACGCTTACACCCGCGCAGGAAGCTTTGGCCGTCGAGGCCGGGCGCGCGCGACAACTCAGCGCGGAGGCCAAGCGTAGCCGCCCCGCTTTTCCCGAGGCGTGGCCGGGCCAGTTGCTCGACAACCACATCAACGCCGCGTGCGCTGAGGCGGCGGTTGCGCTGGCGCTCGGTCTCGAGCCGTCGCTCGGCGTGGATGTGTATGCGGTGCCGGATCTCGACGGCACGCGCATCGAGGTGCGCTGGGCGCGGAGCCCGCGGTTCTGCAAGGTCACGCCGCGCGACATCGCGCAGGGGCGGATCGTCGTCGGCACTTGCGGCACTCGCCCGAGGGTCGAGATCCTCGGATGGCTCGAGGCTGGCGACGCTCCGGCTCGAGGGCGCCGCGCGACTTCGCCGCCGCCGTGCTGGTTCATCGATGAGCTCGGATGGGAACGCTGGGAGCGGCTGACGCCCGAGATTTATCGCGTGGAAACCGGGGCGCGCTTTTCCAGAAAATAGTTCTTGAGAACCGGAGCGGGTTGGGTTTTGGTCTGTCTCGTCAACAACGACAACCCAACCAAAACCAACACGACAATGACCACCGCTTACCTCAACGAGATCACCCGCCAACTGACTTGCTTCGCTAGCTTCGCCGACTTGCTCAACGCTCCCGGCAATTACCGCCCGAGCATCTACCTTGCCAAGGGCGACATCGCCAACCGCGCCAAGTACGATCTGGTGAACGCCTACGACGACGCGCAGCAGATGCGCGGCGACGAGCGCCGGGCCTACGTGACGACCAACTGACCCCATCGGGGCGCCTAGAAATGGGCGCCCCTTTTTCCTCAACAAAGTCCTCGACAATCCAACCGGCTTCGGTTTCTCTCTGCAAAGTCAACAACGCCCAACGATGAAACGCACTTGCTCCCATTGCCGCCGCGCCGAGATCACCAACACCGACGACGTTCGCCTCGTGATCGGCAAGCTCAACGGCCGTCCGTACCGCGCCTTCCTCTGCGCCGATCATCTCGCGATGCTCTGCGATGACGGCCTCGTCGCGCGGCCGCAGGCGGTCGCGGTCACGAATCCCCGCGCCGTCCTCGCGCAGGCTCGCGCCGCTTACGAGCACGCGCTGCGGACGCTGGCGCTCGATGCCGCGGGCCTTGCCAAGCTCAACGACCTCCGCGACCGGATGTGGATCGCCGAGATCGACGCCGCCTGATGATCGCCCCAACACCCGACCAAATCCTCGCCGTGCTGCGCCACCTCGGCCAGCGCGGCGGGCGCGCGCGTACCGCGGCGAAAGCGGAGGCGGCGCGGCTCAACGGCCGCAAGGGCGGACGGCCGAAGAAGGCGAAGCCTGATGCCTGACGCGCCCGACCTCATCGCGGACTTGCGCCTGCCTCGGCCGGACCGCGCGCCGATCTACGACTGGGCGCGGCGGAACGTGCAGCTGCCGGAGAGCTACGCGACGCCCGGCCCGTTCAACGTGCGTCTGTCGCCTTGGCTGGTGCCAATCTTCGACGCGCTGCAAGACCCGCTTGTCCGCCGCGTGCATTTCCGAAAAGCAGTCCAGATCGGCGGCACGCTCGTCGCGGATGTATGGCTCCCGTGGATCATCGCGAACGATCCCGGCCCAATCTCGTGGACGATGCAGACGGACGAGATGGTCGAGAAGCACGCGAAGACCCGGCTATGGCCGCTGCTGGAGCGATGCCGCCCGGTGGCCGCGATGTTGCCGAAGCCCGGCCCGCACCGCACGACGACGGAGATCTACTTTGGCGGGTTCTTTTTGACCCTCAACGCGGCGAACCTTTCCACGCAGCAGTCGCAGTCGATCCGTTACAAAGTCAACGACGAGCTCTGGCTCCCGCGCTGGCAGGAGATCTACGGGCACGCGGTCGCGCGCGTGTCCAAGTTTGAGGAGGTCGGCAGGAGCAAGATCTACAACTCGTCGCAGGCGCCCGTGATGGACGCCGAGACTGGCAACGTGGAGGACTCGAGCTTTCGCAGCGGCGATCAAGGCGAATGGCACGCCGAGTGCCCGGCCTGCCGCAAGCTGCACGCCATCGCGTTTGAGCAGTTGACCGAGACTAAGGACCGGGGCGGCGTCGTGTGGGACAAGGCCGCGCGGCGGGACGACGATACGTGGGACGTGGCGCGCGTCGTCGAGACCGTCCGCTTCCGCTGCATCAACTGCGGGCACGAATCGGCAGACAACGACGCGACCCGCGCGGGCTGGGCGAAGACCGGGCGCTACGTGCCGCAGAATCCGAAGGCGTCGCGCGAGGTGAAGTCCTTCCGCATCGAGGCGCTTGTTACGCGGCCGATGCGCCTGCTCGCGGAGGAGTGGGCGCACGCGGAGAACGCGTGGGTCCGCACTGGCGACGAGTCTGCCAAGATCGAATTTAGGACAAAGCGCGAGGCTCGGCCGTGGATCGTGGAGAAGAAGAGCGTCAACCTCCTCGTCAAGGACAGCGGCTACAAGCTTGCCGACCACGCGGACGGCCAGCCGATCCCCGACGAGGCGATCCGCTTTCTCGCGATTGACCGGCAGCAAGACCACTGGTGGTGCGAGGTCGGCGCGTTCTCGACCGCGCAGGCTCCGCGGTACCGGCAGCTATGGTTCGGACGGATCGACACGCGGGACCAGCTGCGCCAACTCCAGCAGCGGTACAAGGTGGCGGATGCCTGCGTCGCGCAGGACCGCGGCTACCGCCCGGCCGACGTGGACCGCGACTGCGCGGAGTTTGGCTGGCGCTCGATGCGCGGCTACGGGCGCCGGACGTGGACGATGCGGGACGAGGCGAGCGGCCAGATGATCAACTTCCCGTTCAGCGACCCGCAAGTATCAGACTACCGCGGCGGGGACGTTTACTTTTACAACTGGAGCGGCGATTACTTCAAGGACTTGCTGGCCGCGGCGCTCGAGGGGAAGGGCGATCTGCGCTGGGAGATGCCGTCCGACGTAAACCCGCTTTACCTCGAGCACCTTAAAGGCGAGCACAAGGTGGAGGTTCGGACTGGCGTCTGGGAGTGGCGCGAGGTACGAAGCAACGCGCCGAACCACGGCCTCGATACATCGGCGATGCTCCTTTGTATGGCGACGATTGCTGGCGTGATCCGGTACGCGCCGCCGAAGCCGTAGCAGGGCAGGCCGTCAAAACGCATTTGACGGGCGCCGCTCTTTTATGGCGGCGGACAATCCTTTCCTCGACGTTGACGCGGCGACCTTGGCTACGCTCAAGACCAAGGTGCTTGACGCGATTCAAGCCTGCCTGCTGAACACGAGCTATTCGCTCAACGGCAAGAGCGTCACGCGCGCCGATCTGAACACGCTCAACCAGATGCTCGGCAACATCGTGGACGCTATCGAGTACCAGAACGGCAACACCACCGACACGACCTTCGTGAGCTTCACAGGCAACTGACAATGCACACCTTTGACCCGGCAAAAGTCATCTCGCAGCGTCCGTGGTTCGAGCGCGCGCTCGAGGTCGTCGCTCCCGGCACCGCGCTGCGCCGGATGCAGGCGCGGGTCGAGGCCGCGCTGTTCTCGTACAACGCCGCGCAGACGAATCGGCTCTACGCGCCGATGCAGTACGGCCAGCCGAGCGAGTCGGCGCAGACGGTGCGCGAGCGGGTCGTGATGATGTGGGAGGCGCGGAACCTCGTTGAGAATTGCCCCGAGGTAAAAGAGATCAGCCGCAAGTTCGGCAACTACCTCACGCCGACTGAGTACTCGCCGAGCACGGGCGACCGCGACTACAACCGGCTCGTCAGCGACTATTTCCACGACTGGTGCAAGACGGCCGACGCCACCGGGCGCAACTCGTTCCGCAAGCTGGTGCAAGTCGCTGCGGAGAACCGGCCCGTTGACGGCGACTGCGGCTTCGTCATCCGCCGCGTGGGCGAGGGGCTCAAGGTGCAGCTGATCCCTGCGACCCGCCTCGGCAACCCCAACGATATGGGGCTCAACTCCGAGAACTACTTCGAGGGCGTGATCGTGGACGAGTTCGGCGTGCCGACCGCGTACCGCATTTATCGCGTGACGCGCGAGGGCGTGTACTTCGGCGCTGAGGACGTTCCGGCGGGCAACTTCTGTCACTACTTCGACCCGTTCCGCGTCGATCAGTACCGCGGCGTGACCGACTTCCACGCGGCGATTCAGACGGCGCGGATGCTGCACGAGATCCTGCAAGCCGAGAAGGCGGGCGTGCGGTTCGCCTCTCAGCAGGCGGCGCTTGTCTTCACCGACCGCGGCACGGCGAACGCGCGCAACCTTTTCACGCCGACGCCAAGCGCGACGCTCCCGAACGGGCAGCAGCAGAAGAACGAGTTGAGCGAGGTCGGGATGATCAAGTACCTCGGCCAAGCCGACCGCGTGGAGACGATGCCCGCGCGGCCTAGCACCGCCTTTACCGGCTTCGTCGAGCATCTGATGCACGAGCTCGCCATCGCGGTCGGCATCCCGCAGGGCGTGCTTTTCGGAACGCAGAACTACAAGGGGCCGAGCGTGCGCGCGGAGTTCGCCGCGGCGGACCGCGTGTTCGCCCGGCATCAGGGCGTGCTGACAGACAAGGTTCTCGACCCGATCAAGAACGCGGTGATCCTAGACGGCATCGCCCGCGGCGAGATCCCGGCGCCCGCGACGCAGGACGGCGAAACGCCGGTGCAGGCGCTCAAGCGCGCGACCCGCGGCGAGTGGCGCTTCCCGCCCAAGTTGTCCATCGACGTGGGCCGGGACTCCGCCGCCAATCTGAACGAGAACCGGCAGGGCGCGAAGTCCTTGCAGGAGATCGCGGCCGAGCAGGGAACCGATGCCTTCACGCGCTTGGAGCAGATCGCGGCCGAGGCCGCTTACGTGGGCGAGCTCGCGGAGAAGTACGGCATCCCCGAGACCTCGATCCGTATGGTCACGCAGCAGTTGCCCGCGAATCCAGCGATGGCCGCGGCGCTCGGCACCAACGTCACCGAGGACGCGGTCGATGCGGTCAACGCGACGAGCGGCAATGGAGCGCAGGCGCCCGAGGACTCGGAACCCGACCAGCCACCGACGCCTTCCGAGCTCGCGCGCTTTGCCGCCATTGACCTTACGCCTACGGACGCGATGGCCGCGGAGGCGCGCCGCGGGCTCGAGTGGCGCGACAAGTTCAACCGCGGAGGCACGGCCGTGGGCGTTGCTCGAGCGCGCGACATCAGCAATAAGAAGTCGCTCTCGCCAGACACAGTCCGCCGGATGGTCTCCTACTTCGCGCGACACGAGGTGGACAAGCAGGGCACCGGATTCTCGCCGGGAGAGGACGGCTACCCGTCTGCGGGTCGGATCGCGTGGGCGCTCTGGGGCGGCGACGCCGGGCAAAGCTGGGCGAAGGCTAAGGCCGCGCAGATGGAACGCGAGGAGTTGAGCCGCCCGGCTACCGTGCGCGAGGCGCTCGAGGCCGGACGCAACCGAGCTAAGAAGCCGCTCGAGAAGCTGGCCGAGAAGGCGAGCAAGCTCTCCGCGGTGCGCGAGAAGCTGGGCCAAAACGCGAAGACCGAGGCGCAGATCGAGCAGGCGCTAAAGCGCATCGGGTTCGAGCCCAAGCCGCCCGCGCCCGCGCCTGCGCCCGCGCCGGTCGTCTCGCTGTCGGATGCCCGCAAAATGCTCGCCGAAAAGGCCGAGGCCGAGAACAAGCTCTCCGCGCTTTTTGCCAGCGTGACCGAGCGCCGCGCCAAGATTAAGAACCTCCGCACCACCTGACAATGCACAGCGTTCTCGACGCGATCATCTCCAGCAACGAGCAGTTGGGCCAGCGCGCGGAGGAGTTCGCGCAGCTGCTCGTTGAGCACGACAAGACGCTCGACGAGTTGCTCGAGCGCATCGGCAAGACGGTGCCGGAGATCAGGAAGGAGCTCGATGCGCGACTGGTCGATGCGGTGCCGGGGCTAGTCAACGACGCCTACGCGAAGTACAACGAGGATCTCGAGGCGCGCTGCCGGGCGGCGCTGTCCGAATCGCAGACGAAGCTTGAGGCCGTCCGCGCGGAGATCGTCGCGCTGGCGTCGCAGCAGTTCACCGAGGCCGAGAAGCAGATCGGGGTAACGGCCGAACAGATTGAATCGCGCATCCTCGGCGCGCTGACTGGTGCAGCCGCCGAGCGCATCGAGAAGCTTGAGCGCGGACTGGTCATCGAGATTCAGCACGCGGTCAACGCGGCGCTGCCTAAGCAGGAGTTCGCCGCGGCGCCGGGCTTCATCGACTCGTACCGCGGGCAATGGCGCGAGGGGATGGTCGCGCAGCGCGGCGATTTGTTCTCGTGGTACGGATCGACCTACCTCGCGCTGGAGGACACGAACGACACGCCCGGCCGGAAGAACATCGGACGCGAGGGCGCGAAGTGGGCGGTGATCGCGGCGCGCGGTGCAGGCGGTGGGGGCGGAGGTGGCGGTGATTCGCTGCCTTCCCAGACTGGCAACGCGGGCAAGTTCCTTCAGACAGACGGCGTTAATGCGCTCTGGGCCAATGTTCCCGGCGGAACTGGCGCAGTCGATTCCGTCTTTGGCGAAACTGGCGTCGTCACGCAGGTCGACTACCTCGCGCTGAACGTCTCGAGCACCGTTGCGGTCACGACGGCGAAGGCGGTCTGGAGCGCGACCGAATCCACGCTCGAGCTCGGGTTCAACGCCTCGACCTCGACGATGGTCGGGATGGATCTGCACGCGCTGGTTTACAACCAAAGCGGCTCGCCTTTCACCAAGGGCCAAGTCGTGAAGGCGGACGGCTCGAGCGGGACGCGGCTCAAGGCTTCGCTCGCGCTCGCGACCAGCGACGCCAACTCCGCGCAGACGCTCGGCGTCTGCTCGCAGACCATCAGCAACAACGGCAGCGGCGTGATCATCACGCAGGGCGTGCTGCGCGGCATCGACACCAACGCCTTCAATGATGGCGACACGCTCTACCTCTCCGCGACCACGCCGGGCGCGCTGACGAACACGCGGCCGACCGCGCCGCTCCACGGCGTCCGCATCGGCTACGTGATCAAGAAGGCGGGCGTCGCGGATGGAATCATCTTCGTTGACGTGCAGAACGGGCTCGAGCTCGAGGAGCTCCACGACGTCGCGATCACCGCCGTTCAGAATAACGACATCATCGCGTACAACGCCTCGACGACCGTCTGGCGCAACCGGCAGCTGTTCGACTCGACGGCGCCCGCGGCGCTCGGAGCCTCGGCGACGGCGGGCGTTTCGGTCACCGCTGCGCGCATCGATCACGTCCACGCCCGCCCGACGTTCGACGAGCTTACGATCAGCGGCGCGGCGCAAGGCGACATCCTGTACCGCGACTCGACTTCGTGGGCGCGCCTGCCTGCGGCGACCGCGGGTTTTGTCCTGCAAACGAACGGAGCGGCGGCTAATCCAAGTTGGGTTGCAAGCAGCGGTGTCAGCGACGGCGACAAGGGTGACATCAGCGTCACGGCCTCCGGCGCTACGTGGACAATCGACAACGCTGCCGTCACCAACGCCAAGCTGGCTGCCTCGGCCAAAACCAACGTGGTTGGCATTGTGATTGATGGCGGCGGAAGCGTCATCACCACGGGGGTTAAGGGGTACATCCAAGTGCCCTACGCCTGCACGGTGGATGCGTGGCGCATCTTTGCTGACGTCTCGGGCTCCATCGTCATCGACGTGTGGAAGGACACTTACGCCAACTTCCCTCCAACTGACGCGGACTCAATGCCGGGTTCCGGCAAGGAGCCCACGCTGTCGAGCGCGCAGAAGGCCGAAGACACCAACGTCACCGACTGGACGACCGACGACATCAACGCCGGGGATGTCATTGGATTCAACGTGGACAGCGCGACCACCGTGAAGCGCGTGACCCTGCAACTGTTCGTGACCCGCACCTAAAATGGCGATCACCACTCGATACTTCCAGCCTGCCGCTGCAACGTGGGTCACCGGGACCGCCTACGTCGTCGGCGATTATGTCCTAGGCACGGACAACAAGAACTGGCGCTGCATCACCGGGCACACCTCGGCGGCTGCGGATAGGCCAATCACGGGAGCCAATTACGCGACTTATTGGGAGGAGTGCGACGGGACGACGTGGGACAAGCGGGCGGCGCTAATCGCCGGTAGCGCGTGGTCGGCAGTCATCACGGCGTTCAACTTCAGCACCGGCTCGGATTCTCTCTATTGCCTCATCGAAGGAAACAAGACCTACAACGCCGGGAGCGTAGGTCTTGTTACTGGATCATTTAGCTCAGGCGCTCCAACCGTAGCGCGTCCGCTAACGCTTCACGGTTGTGATTCTTCTGGCGTGCCGCTATCCGATCCTGATGGAAATTGGACAAGCGATCAACCCGCCTTTGATACGACCACTTTTCCAACGCTCTCCTACACGTCGAATACGACAGCCGCCGATCTTAACGTCGCGACAACTTGGCTGCGATTCATAAAGCTCACCGGTACTGCCAATACCACCGTGCCATTCATACGAAATGTCACTTTGCTGAATTGCTTCGTAACTAATTCATCCTCAAGTACGAGTCTTGGGGTAACTGGGAGCCTAGTTGCGATCAATAGCGTGATAGAAGCAACTGGTTCGTCCTACGGAAATGTCACCCAAGGGTTCTTTATGGTTAACTGCCGAATCGTTGGCAACTCAAGCGCCTCAGCCGGCAATCGGTATGGAATACAAGCAGTTGGAGCAAGCCCCTTTTACCAGCGCGTAACGGTTATCAACAACCCCGGTCCCGGATTGATCATTACCAGCTCAACGACCAGCAGTTCCGCTTCTGTTTTTAACTCAATGTTTCACAATAACGGATATGGAATCCGATTTCAATCCGTAGGGAGCCAGACCGGCATTCAGCGTGTGCAAAATTGCTACATCGCAAACTCAACCACAGCTGGAATAGACGGCCAATCCCAGTCCTACGTGTTTACATTAAGCAGTCGCCTACGCGACAACGGCACCAGCGGCAACTGGACCGCCTTGGCTGGCAACAGTCTCACCAACGAGAACGACAATATCAACTATACCACCGACAGCGACGACGCCTCGGAACTGGTGGACGTCGCAGGCGGCGACTACCGGATCAAGAACACGGCTACCATTTGGGGCAAGGGCTTCGGCGTCTCCGAGGAACCCGCCGCCTCCTCCGCTGGCGGATCATTCGCCTTCATCGGCTAACACCTATGCGCGTCAACATCGTCCCCAAACAGGGTTTGCTGGCTGAGGCCACTGCCTTTTCCTGCACCAATCACCGAGTGGTCAACCACAACATCGTGTCGGAAATCGCCTACTGGTCCGCCACCGGCAATCTGCTCGGCAAGCAGGACGCGCTCTTGTCCGACGCCGACTACGATACGTGGTGTGGGATGGGGCCGGATGACCCCGACGATCCGTATTTCACCGAGTGCCATATGCGGTATCAGGGTTGCGTGCCCGCGCCCGTGCCGCCGCCCACGCCGGACGAGCCGGACGTTGAGCCTGCGCCGTAAAGTTTAGACAACTCCAACAAATACGACACCTATGAGCGCCCACTTCACCACGCCCACAGACGAAATGCTTCTCCTCGCGGAGACGCTGGGCGAAGTCAAAACGAAGACCGAGAAGCTCGAGGCTGAGTTCTCGACGCAGGCGCGCCCGCTCGAGGCGGCGACCAACGCGCTTTCCGCGGCGCTCTCCGGCATCAAGGCGCTGCAATTCCACGTGCTCGACAACAACCTCGGGGCGCTCTCCGCGCGCGTCGAGGAGATGCGGAAGGCGGTTGACGAGCAGGTGGGCGTCATCGCGCTTGAGCTCAAGAAGGCCGACGAGACCAACGCCGCCAAGGCCGGGCAGGAGGCCGAGGCGCTGCGCTCCGAGATCGCGGCCTTGCAGGCGCAGCTTGGCACGCTGGGCGCGCAGTTCTCCGCGCAGCTGGAGCGGGTCGAGTTTTCGGCGAAGGAGGAGGCGAAGAAGTTGCAGCTGATCCCCGGTCCCGCGGGCGCGGCCGGTGCGTCGCTCAACCCGCGCGGCACGTTCGTCGATGGCGAGACGTACAACCGCCTCGACGTTGTCTCGTGGCTGGGCTCGTCCTACATCGCCGCGGTCGATGGCGTGAAGGAGAAGCCGTCGAAGAACAGCAATCAATGGCAGGTGCTCGCCTCGCGAGGCAGCGGTGGCTCCGGTGGAGCGGGCGACTTCGGCTCGCTCGCGGGCGTCGCGCAGATCAACCAAGGTGGCACCGGCCAGACGACGCGGGCCGCTGGGCTCAACGCACTACTGCCGAGCCAGACAGGGAACGTGCAGTATATGCTGCTCACGGACGGCGCGGGCACCGTCAGCTGGGGCGCGCAGCCGGTCGCGGGGCTGCCGAGCCAGACGAGCAACGGCGGCAAGCTGCTGACGACGGACGGCACGAACGCGAGCTGGAGCAATGCCGTCACGGTCTCGGGGAGCAACGCCACGGTGACGGGGACGCTGACGGTGAATAGCACCAACCCTAGCTCCATCCCTAGGCTGTCCCTTAATTCACCAGTATCCGAAACATACAACTTTTCCGCCATTGGCACCATCCAATCGGCTGACGTTTCGCTGGAAGTTACATCGACTGCCGCAACTGGCGTGGGGCTAGGGCTGGTCGTTCGCCGGACCAACGGTGGCGAGTTCGCCCGCTTCATTAACGGAGCCGTCACTACTCGATTGGCAAATATGTCCTGCGATGCAGCGGGGACGTATTTTTCAATTAGCTCGGCGGTCGGGATGTATCTCGATTCGACGAAGACAATGTTTACCGGTGGCAATGTCTTGATTGGAGGGACTACGGACATTCCCGGCACAGGAGGTCTCAAAGTGTTCGGCACCACCGCCTCCACCACCACCTCCAGCGGCGCGCTGGTGGTGAGCGGGGGCGTGGGGGTGGCGGGGAATACTAATATTGGTGGAGCACTTCGTTTCCATACCAATACCGCGCTTCCCGGAACTGCATCTATTTCCAAGGATGCTACCTTCGGACTAAACTTCTACGCATCAACCGGAAGTACTTACGACTTTACGATCTTCAACGCAGCCGGTACTGGATTGCTGGTTAATCCTACGGGAACAAGCGCGCTTACTGCTTTTGATACGTTTACGGCGACTGGAACATTAATCGCCAACGCCGCGTCTAACGCTTTCCGAATCACGACCGCGCAAACGCCCGCCTCTGCGACCGCGACCGGCACCGCTGGGACCATTGCGTGGGACACGTCCTACATCTACGTCTGCACCGCGACCAACACTTGGAAGCGGGCTGCCATCTCCACTTGGTAATCTTTCCCTATGAATACCGTCATCGCCATCTCCCCCGTTTCCGTCTGGACCCCTGCTGGCACCAAGAGCGCCACGCAGTTCGCCTGCCGCTATGTCAATTACGTGAACGGTCCCGCCGTTGCCGACTGCCAGCTCCTTGACGCTGCCGGTGCGGAGGTCGCGACGCAGTTGGTCAACGCTACCGAGGCGCAGACCGCCGCGTGGACCGACGACGAGGCGTTTTACAAAGTGCTCGCCCAGAACGCCGGGCTGACTCCGCTGTGATTTGACGGAGCGTCCTGCCTCGTGAATCAAAACCAACTGACTCCCGAGCAGGCTTTGCAGAACCTCGCGCACGTTGCCGCGGCCTTCCGCGGTACGGCGCAGGAGCACGACATCCTTCGCCAGTCCGTCGATACGCTGGCGAAGGCGATCCAAGCGCCGCCGGTTTTGCCGAGCGGCTCTTAATTGATGAGCCTCATCTCCTTCCTCGCCAGCGCCGCCGGGGGCACGATCCTCGGCGGTTTGACGCAGGTGCTCGGCTCCGCGGTGGGCGAGCTCAAGGAGTGGAGCGCGAGCAAGCGGCGCATCGCGGAGATCGCGGCGCTCAAGGAGAAGCAGATCGCCATCGCGGAGGTCGAGGCTTTCGCCAAGGCTGTCGAGGGCACGGTCGGCTCGAGCTACGCGCCGCCGCCGACGGCGCCAAGCTGGCAGCACGGGCTCCTCGCCATCGCTGCTTTCAGCACGCAGATGGTCCGGCCGCTGATGGTCGCGGGTGCGTGCCTCTACATCTGGACCCGCCCGGCCGACCAACTCGCCGGGCTCCAGCCGGAGATCCTCACGGTCTCCTTCGCGTGCGTTTACTTCTGGCTCGGCGTGCGCCACCAGATGTCGCGCTCCAAGTAACGCCTTCCTCCGATGATCAAGCCCGCCGACGCCGTCGCCGCAATCGCTCCTCCGGTCGCCACCGTGACCGCGGGACAAATTCACTCAGGACTCGGCATCGCGACCGGCGTCGTCTCGCTGGGCTTCTTGATCTGGCGCTGGCACCGCGACTGGCGCATTGCCCAGCGCGAGGACGCGAAGCACGCCGAGGAGGCTGCCAAGCGTGACTGACTGGTCCGCAGTCCAGCGGGACGAGACCCGCAAGGTTTACGAGGCCGAGGTCGCGGGCCTGCGAAAAGAGCTCGAGGTCGCGCGGTCCGCGCTCGCGAACGCGACCAAGGCGCGCAAGACGAAGATGCCCGCGCCCGCAGCGACGCGGCGCCGGTCCGGCAGCGACATCGTCCGCGTCGTCATCCCTGATACGCACGGCTGCCTGATCGACAAGCCCGCGCTGGCGGCGATGCTCGCGGACATCAAGGCGCTGGACCCGCAGGAGATCATCCTCCTTGGCGATCACGTGGACTGCGGCGGCTTTTTGGCGCAGCATCACGTGATGGGCTATGTCGCGGAAACGGACTACACCTACGAGGAAGACCTTGCCGCAGCTAAGGCTTTCCTCGATGCGCTCCAGTCCGCGGCTCCGCGCGCGAAGATCGAGTACCTCGAGGGAAACCACGAGCGGCGAGTCGAGACGTGGTGCGTGACTCAGGTGCTTCGGCATAAGAAGGACGCCGAGGGCTTGCGCCGCCTGCTGGCGCCGGAGTTCCGGCTCGGGCTCAAGGAGCGCGGCATCGCGTACTACAGGCAAGGCGAGTTCTACGACAACTTGCCCGTGCCCGGCGTCATCAAGCGCGGGAAGTGCTTCTTCTTCCACGGCGTCTCCACGGCGAAAAACGCCGTGGCCGCGACCGTCGACAAGATCTCCGGCAACTGCGTATTCGGCCACACGCACCGCGCTCAGTCCAACATCGTGCGCCGGATCTCGTCCGGCATCATCGGCGCGTGGAACCCCGGTTGCCTCTGCCAGCTTCAGCCGCTCTGGCAGCACACCGCGCCGACTGACTGGTCGCACGGCTATGCGGTGCAGCTGGTCGCGGAGAGCGGAGCGTTCCTGCATCTCAACATCCCGATAATCGAGGGCGAGTCGCACTTCGCCGCCCTGCTGAAACTGTGAACTGGAAACAACTAGTCGAAGCGCAGAACCGGCGGACCTACGTCCTCCCGCCCGGCTGGGATTCGCGCGACAAAATCGCGGAGCAGCTGGAGTGCAGCGTTGACAATGTGCGCGTGCTGCTCGGGCCAGCGATCCGCGCAAAGTCGGTCGAGGTCTCCGTTTTCCCTGTCTGGGATGAGGTTACAAAGAAGGTCGTGCGCGTTACTGCATACCGGCGCCGCGGCACCGAAGGCGTCAAAGCCGGAAAATGATTTGACGGACGCGGCCTTTGAGATGGCCGCTCCCACCATTACTTTCGCCGCCGCCGCCGGGCAGATCGATGCCGCCTCGGGCGTGATCCGCGGCGTCTCGCTGATCACCGAAGGCCCGGCGCTCGGGCACGGAGTGATGATCGACGCGAAGACGCTCGAGCAAGTGAAGGCAGCAGCGGAGCAGTACAGCGGCGGGCTCAAGGTGAAGCTCGATCACTCGGGCGGCGCGGGCGATATCATCGGATACGTGGACGCGCTCCGCATCGATGGGCGCAAGCTGCTCGGCGATCTGCACCTACTCGAGAACTCGCCGCATCGCGGGTACGTCCTCGAGATCGCGGAGAAGATTCCCGACACGTTCGGTCTCTCGATTGCGTTCTCCGGCCCGGTCGAGATGGGCGCGGATAAGAGGACGGTCCTGCAACGCTGCACGGAGATCTATTCGGTCGACCTCGTGAGCGAGCCCGCGGCCAACGCGGCCGGGCTGTTCGAGCGCCGGATGAAAGCCTTTCAGACCTCCGATGACAATTCGTCCGAGGAGGAGAAACCTGAAATCGAAATCACTATTCCTATGAACGAAGATGCCAAGAAGGAGATCGCGGGGATGATCGAGTCCGCGATGATGGCGATGGGTGATCGGCTCGCCAAGCTCGAGTCGATGCTGCCCAAGCCCGAAGAGAAACCCGCCGCTATGTCGGCCAATAACGATGCCATCGCGCTCGCTGCCAAGCAGGCCGCGGCCGACGCGCTGAAGGAGTTCGCGAAGACCATCGGGGCGCCCGCCGCTCCCGCGGTTTCCGCTGAGGCTCCCGCGAAGAAGGACGAGACCAAGTCGTTTGAGGCCGTCGTTGCCGCTAAGGCGACCGAGCTCAAGGGCGACAAGGGCGCGGCCATCGCCTTCGCGATCAAGAATAACCCTGACCTTTACGCCGCCTACCGCTCCCGCGTGCAGGCCGGTGAACTCATCAAACTCTAACCAAATCTAGCAATGGCTACTCAATACATCGGCGCGGGCACGTTCCTCGCCAACGAAGTGATCACCGCTTTTCGGATGGTCACGATCTCCAGCAATCGCGGCGTCGGTCTGTCCGCCACGGGCACTCGTCCCGATGGCG
>Ga0315903_10005723_pt1 | contig 16128 bp, 17 predicted proteins | sample LakEriMetagenome_7_FD_203524 | JGI IMG/M metagenome (GOLD analysis project Ga0315903, IMG submission 203524) | Freshwater fungal communities from buoy surface, Lake Erie, Ohio, United States - Buoy 2 MA119 | ecosystem: Environmental > Aquatic > Freshwater > Lake | place: USA: Lake Erie, Ohio...
TGTACGCTCCCCCGAAAATAGTACCATTCATAATTAGAGATTATTCTCTAACTTTCGGGAAAAAACAGTATGAAAAAGACACGATTTTCGGAGACGCAAATAGTCACCATTCTACAGTCTCATGAAGCGGGCAGAACCGTCAAGGACATTTGCCGTGAACATGGCATTAGCGAACCCACCTTCTATAACTGGAAAGCCAAATATGGTGGAATGGAAGTCAGTGAAGTTCGCCGCATGAAAGACTTGGAAACTGAGAATGCACGCTTGAAGCATATCGTAGCCAATCTCACCCTCGAGATTGATGCCGTGAAGGATGTGCTTCAAAAAAAGTATGGCGGCCTGACGATAAAAGAGAGGCGGTAGATCAGCTCATCCAGAGGAATCTGAGCATTCGTCGGGCTTGTTCATTGGTATCACTTTCTCGCTCTGTATATGCCTATCAAAAGCAACAGAAAGATGATCATGAATTGATTGCTTCTCTCAATGGTCTTGTTGAACGACATCCTGCCATTGGTTTCTGGAAATGCTATTACAGATTGCGTAGGAACGGACATACCTGCAATCATAAGAGGCTCTACCGTATCTATACGATGCTTCGGCTCAATATCAGGCGAAAACCCAAGCGGAGATTACCTGCGAGAGTCAAAGAACCGCTTGTGATACCACGGGACATCAATCACACGTGGAGCATGGACTTCATGTGCGATAGCTTGGTGAACGGTCGCAGATTCAGAGTACTCAATATCATGGATGACTATAATCGTGAGTCGCTTGCCATTGAAGTCGACACATCACTTCCTTCTTTGCGAGTGATACGAGTGCTTGAACGCTTGGTGGAGTATCGAGGAAAACCCGAGGCGATACGAGTTGATAATGGCCCTGAATTCATCAGTGAACGCTTGAAAACTTGGTGTGAAGATAGAAAAATCGACCTTCGACATATTCAGCCAGGGAAACCTGTGCAGAATGCTTTCATTGAACGAAAGAATGGATCGATGCGAAGAGAATTCCTGAACGCCTACTTGTTTCATTCATTGAATGAGGTGAGACATCTGGCAAAAGAATGGCAATTGGATTACAATCATGAGCGCCCACATGAAGCTCTCGGTTTTGTTCCACCTGCCGAATATGCTTGAAAACACAATGTACCTTTTACTCACTTTCTCTACTTTTGGGTGGTACTAAAATAGGGGGAGCGTACACCAGTTTACGATGCCTTTAGATTGCGTCTTATGGAATTGGTATTTGATACTGGTATTTCTATTAATCTCAATACTATAAATGGACAATCAGATACAAGTTCTGATTACAATGATGTAGTTTTTGAAGGTCTCTCGAAGATAGATACTCAAGATGTGAAAAAGTATCATATGGATTCACTTTCTAATGGATGGAAGGTAAAGAAGATACTAATACTTGATTCAGAAGATTTATTCAATACTATCAACACTACTCTTCCGAATAATGCTTGTTCAGATAGAGAAACAGAAATTGGATATGGGATGGACCATATCTGTTTGCTTACTGAAAATTATATGGGTCATAGTCAAATGGTGCAAATATCACAAATGAATGAGACTCAATATATTTCTGAAATACCACTAATTAAGCAAACGATTCGATACAGAAAAAAATATGGGAAGATGCAGTGGCAGAAATCACGCTTCTTGTTGAATTATTATAATATTGTAGATGCCCCTGAACATGATTCCGATAGTGAAACCAAGAGTGGTTATCTGGAACCTGTTATTTCAAACAATCGTATATCATATTTTAAAAATGCCACCTTGCTAACTTTCTCTTTGCGATATAGAGACTACATCAAAAAAAGAGTATCATTTACTGAACTCTACCGGAATCACTTTCATTTATTATCAGCATTTAATCCTAAATTTGATGAAAGTAAACATAGTTTGAAATATATAATCAGACAAATTAGGAAGGAACCTAGATTTAAGAATGTAAATATATCAGATCGTATTACCATACTTACATATCATATGATATTCGGCTCATCCTTCACAGACTTTGCTTTCATTAGAGATAATTACTTTGCTGATTCTTAAGTTATAATCTTAGTGAGAACTGCAAAAATCATATATCGGATTCTCCATTTCTTTTGTACTACAATTCTTACACCGCCTGATTCAATGATGTGAATGATGTAATAAGCTCTATCAATTCCCCGGTGATTCTTGCTTGTCTTTCTTTTGCCATTTGCTTATTCAATTGATACATAATTTGTTGAGCTTCATCTTTGGTGCTTTCCATAGATGTGCTTCTTGCATGGTTTTCTGCAATCATGCTGTCGAGAATCGCAGATGACAATAATTGAATGATCATCTGTTTCTTGATATTGTAAATGGCATTCTTGACTCTTTGAATATTTGGATCAAAAATCAAATATTCTGTATTTTCTTCTACTTCTCTGGAATACAAATCAAAAAACTCATGCTTGATATTAGCGTTATCTGAGTATGACTTTGAACCTCTATTGATTTTACATTGATGTAATGTGATCGATTGATTGTGTAAAACATTAAATGCAATGCTGATTACATCAATATCATCATCAATTGTATCCAAAATATCTGCAGAATATTCTCTGATCAATTCGATTATCCGTTGTGTTTTTTCCTCCTGATTACCTTTTACCTTCAATTCGGGAAGTGGAAAAGGTCTTGTTTTCATTCCGGATAATTGTTTTCCCAATAATATAATTTTACCTGAATGAGCTTTCGTTAATTCTTTCACTCCATTATTGAATTTTCCACAGAATCCCATATCACTTCCAATGTAGATATTCACGGATTCTGATGATGACTCATTATTTAAATGTTGTCTATCAAAAGTGATGAAATCTTCACTCTCCAGACCACATATATTGGACAATTCAGAAAGGATATCAAGATGATTCAATATAGAAAGTCCTACAAAACCTGAATCATTGATTGATTTATACGGTGAAGTAAGTACTTCTCTTACAGACTTGTATTGCTGGAGATTACCTGCCGCAATTGCGGACATGATTTCAGCAATATCTTTCAATTTCTGTATTTCCTGAATTTCACTTTTTAGTTGTTGCGTTTTCGGCATGGAGCAGTCCTATTCTTAACTATTCAAACAAGCTATGAATGCATCATACAGTTTTTCGATTGAAAGGTTTGCCGAGTCCGGATCAATTTTGAAAAATGTAAAAAACTCACTTTGCACGGCATAGGTACCATCTTTCAGTTCCATATATTTATCTGATGGTACATAATCGCCTGTTTTCTTCATTCCGAACTTTGTCATTACAAAGTATTTACCCATTACATGATCTTTAGGATTATCGTTTTCTTTGATCGCAATGGGTCTTCTCAATAGGGTCTCTATATTTGTATCCTGATGTTGATGTTCACTATCTTCATAGTATTCTTCAAGAAATCTCATTAAATATATCTTACTGATACTTCTTGCCGTATCGAATTCACTACTTGTATGAAGTAATGGCTGCTTGAACAATGTTATCATCCTTGAGCCATGTCGAATGATTCTTTTACCGATTTCATCAAGTTCCAATCCATAGGTGCTATATTTCATTTTATCATTATATGAAGCCAAATCACCTTTAATGGATTTTGTCAATGCTTTCATGATTCCATTTTGAGCATCTCCACCCAAACGAGAAACCGATAGTCCAACATGAATAGCAGGAAACATATCATTGTTCATCAAAGCAGGGTCAAGATATATTTGTCCATCTGTGATAGAAACAATATTTGTTGGTACATAAGCACTGAAATCGCTCTCTTTAGTCTGTACAATAGGTAAGGCTGTTATTGATGCCGTGATATATCGATCTGTTTTTTCGGCATCATTGGCAACTATGTATTCTTCTGCACTTGCATGTACAAATCCCATTCCTGTATTTTTCAGATATACATTTGAGGATCTCTCCAATAATCTTGAATGCAGATAAAAAATATCACCCGGATATGCTTCTCTTCCCGGAGGTCTTTTGAGTAGTAGGGAAACATGCCTGTAAGCATTTGCATGATTTGTCAAATCATCGTACACAATCACAACATCGCGCCCCTGATCTCGATAATATTCTGCAATTGATGTTGCGGCGAAAGGAGCTATATACACAAGTGATGCCGGATCATTTGCTTTTGTCATAACGATTATAAAATCTATACCGGATTCAGCCAAGTCAGCATAGATGGATTTCACTTCTGATATTTTCTTCCCAATTGCGGTATAAATGAAGACTTTTTTATCATTTTTCAAGCCTTTTCCTGCAATATCTATAGCAGTACCTTTCGCCCCATAATTCACCATGATGGTTTTTGCCAATGCGGTTTTTCCTGTTCCTCTATCGCCGATTATCAACATTCTTTGTCCCAATCCTATCGGCAAAACAGAATCAATGACTCTTATTCCTGAATAAAGTGGTCGATTGACCGGTGCTCTATTGGCTATGAGTGGAGCAGGTACTTCGATAGGTAATTTGTGGATGGGACCTTCCACCTCAATCTCATCATCACTATCATCGAGTTTTTGAATATTGCATAAGGGATCAATCACACAACCCATTAATTCGGAATGATAGTTAATCGTGAATGGAACATGACGATCTTCTTCTTTAATGACAACAGTTTGACCCTCTTTGATGAATCGTTCTTCGCCAAATACGATACATTCTGTCCATTGAGGTTCAATATCCATGATCATACCATCAATTGGCATGACTTCACCATTTCCCAACTCAACATGAAATGTAAGTCTTTGACCTATTCTTGCTCGTTTAATGCCCATTACACGAGCCACGCCATCGGAAAATTTCACCACATATCCTGTATAGTCTTGATCTATATCCTTTGTTGATTTAATGGTGATCAACTGTTCCAATTTGGCATTGATGGCTTTTTTCAAATCGGCCAATTCTACCTGAGATTGCATATCATGCTCCGCTATTTACTTCCATGTACAACGACAAAAGAGTATCAAGTTCACTCAATTGTATCTTATATTCATCTGTGTGCTTAAATGTATTAACATACTTGGTGATTGTATTTCCTTCCGGCATGCTCACTGATACAATCATGAATCTATTTGAATGCTTCTTTTGTAATATCAATAGTAATTTGTCCAATTCTTGAGAGGTCACTAAAGGATATTGAGAAAGATCAACAGTTATTTCCGTGAGATGTTCTGTTATTAAAGAACATTCCCTCAATATTCCGGAAATAAGTTCTTCTCGATTTACCAATGCTTTGACAAGTTCTTTGAGTAATTCAGTCCCAGCTGCAGAATCAAGTATCTTCAGAAAATCATTTCTGGAATTCGAATCGATGAGATCCTGAATACCTGATTGAAGAAAGTGTGTGGCTATAGTATCCAATGCAATCAAATCAGCAATGATATTTTCAGCCGATATATCATACTTCGAACTTAATTCACCTATGATTGAGATATATTCTCGAATACCAATCATTGTGATTTCTTCTCAGGATATTTCACTTCATTGATTTGCTCAACTTTTATTCGCATTTTCATTACTTCCTCTCTTTCCTCAGGAGTTGCAATGTCAAAAGCTGCATAATTCATCACATAGCCCCTTTCTCCGAGTTTGAAGTACTTTTCAAATATTCCTGAATAATGCCAATATCCGATGGCATTCACAATAAAAACAACTGCAATGAATGTCAAATGCAGTGTTGTCAATCCATTTTTCATCAATCTATCTGTTAGACTATATGATATCTTTCTATTTTCATTTTTCTTTGCTTTATTGGATGCCACTTTTCCTTCATTAAATCCAATTCCTGATTCACTGCTTCCATAGCTCTTCTTGATATTCAAGATTTCAGTATCGAGCTTTTCAATAGATTCTTTTGAATGAAACAAATTAGGATTTCTCGCAAATACATACATGAACTTGAATCGATCATCCAAATTAACGGAGTTCGATTCATTGGATTCTTCTACCTGTATTGAATCTTCGGATTCAGTATTGACTCCGAATCTCATTCCAAGTTTCGGCGACCATACAATCAAAAAATCAATCAGTAATGGTATCCCGATGATGAGATAGATATAATCAATGAAATAGCGTGTTCCAAATTGAATCCATATCACCATCTCATCAGGTAAAAATCCAATCAATGAAAATGAATCCACCATCAACTCCTTATCAAACTATGATCTTATTCATCATAAGAAATAATATCCGCAACATACTTTTGTACCCCTTCCAATATTGTCATCCTTCCAAAAAGGAGTGCTTTTGAACTGATTCTCGTTTTGAGTATCTCATTTAATTGAAAATCGCCATGATCAGTCTCAACTTTAACTGTATTGAAATCATTGATCAATGCACATTGTGGAATTGTATTAGCCTTTACTTGTACAGTCGTGAAATCTGTTTCTGTCAATTCATTTTTTAATTGCAATGCACCTATCATTTCATTGGTGACATTCTTATCTCGATTTGCTAGTAATTCAAATGAAGACAATTCACTTTGAAAATAAATAGTGTCACAAATGAACACATCTTTGTCTTTTATCAAGACAAGTGCTCCATTTTGGTCAATGACACGCAGATATATAAGTTTCTCATCCACCTATTTCTTTTATCCATGATTCAACTTTCCGTGCATCTTTCATATATTCTTGCAAGCTTTCTATAAAGCCCTTAAACACCGGATCTTCCATCGCCTCTTTCTTTTTGTCCTTCATTGATTTGGAATAGGTTTCATAAATACCACCGATATCTTTTAAGAATGGTAACTGTTTGTCGGTGAAATCGCCGATGGACTTATGAACACAAAGAGCCAAGCAACCAAAAAGACTTGCCCAGATTGGTACTCTTTCTCCTTTTTGTCCGGAAAACTTCTTTGACACTTCAAATGGTTGTGTAAAAAAGTATTTCAATGCAATTGCTCTTGAGTGAACAATTTTTTGGTCAGGTGTTAGCTGTTCAATTCCAAGTAGGTTAATGATCTTCTCAAGTTCTTTGTCTTTAGACAGTATTTCCTTCACTTTCTTTACAATTACTTGTTGTTTGATAAGAAGTAGTCTCATTACCGCTCTATCATATTCTCCATTATCCTCATGTGCATTATGTGATATCACTTCTTCTGCAAATGACTCATTGATTTTGCTGATCAAATTTGAACCAGAATCCAAAATATCCACTGCAGGGTAAAGAGCTTTGGCAGCTATATCACGATTCAATACAATCTTGGAATCTAAGTGTGCAAAAATGGCGGTTGGAGCAGGATCAGTCATATCATCCGCCGGTACATATACCGCTTGGATGGATGTGATGCTACCATTTTTAGTTGAACAAATTCTTTCCTGCAAATCCCCGATTTCCATTTCCAATGTAGGTTGATAACCAACGCTTGATGGAATCCTTCCAAGCAATGTTGAAACCTCAGAGCCTGCTTGCACAAAGCGAAATATATTATCGATGAATAACATTACATTGTTCTTTCCGGAGGTATTTTCTTGATCACGAAAATGTTCGGCAACTCGCACGGCGCTATGTGCTGTACGGAAACGAATTCCAGGTGGTTCATTCATTTGACCAAAGATAAAACTCAGATTTTGCATGATACCATGATCCGGTCCAGCTTCCGAGATTTTCTGATTATGTAGAGCCGTAAATTCCTCCCACAACTCTGCACCCTCTCGAGTTCTTTCTCCCACGCCGGCAAATATTGTTTTACATTGTTCTTTTTCTGTGAGCGTATTAATCATTTCTTTGATGAATACTGTTTTACCGGTACCCGCACCACCAAAGAATCCCACTTTACTTCCTTTGGCAATAGGACATATTACATCAACGACTTTGATATAAGTATGCAATAATTCCGTTGAATGAGAGATGTCTTTGAACTCAGGAGGATCTTGAATAATTTCTTCTCTGATGATTTTCTGATTGCCAGATGTATTTACTGTAGATATCTTCTTTCCATAGTGTTGAACTGTTTGTACATGATCAACTCCATCATTGATACTGAATTCATCACTGAATCCATCAATTGTATCTCCCATAGTATTGAACATCCGTCCAGTGACATTCACAGGAAATTTCAATTGATTTTTTTTATACGTTACTTCCATGGATCTGCCAAGCATGAAAGTATTCCCCAAGGTGAGTGCACGGACGGTATTATCTCCTAAATGCGACAATACTTCCATTTTTAATGGTGCCAATAAAGTTTGCCCGCTCTCGGATCTCTCCCCCGTATAACTTGGATCAGTCACTTCTAATAAATGATAGATCTCAGGCAATTGCCCATGTAATAAATCATCAAATGTGATATCGCAAACTGTTCCTCTAACGGCAGTGATTCTGCCTTTGATTGTCTCGGTACTCATATATGCACACCTAAAAAGGTTGAAACCCAATCTTTAATTACTATACACTTCCCAAACATTCAAAGTGCATGTATTCCTAGCTATTCTTGCAGATGCATCTGCAGTATTAAATAGTATCCTTACTAGATTATGTTAATGCATTCCCATTAACCATGTTTCAATATACAATCTTTTTGAACATAACTTTTCAAGATTCAACACTGCATTTTCTCCCGATTGACATTATTTATTTTTAACTCAAGCTTTATGAAAATGAACACAATTGAAGTAAAATATATGACTCATATAAAATTATTTAAATGTCCTTTACAGATCTATCTTTCAGGGTTTAGTGAGTATATATTGAGTAGAATATTATCTCTCACAATATGCTATGTTAAGTGCATTGGTCTTTTTTACACATTAGGAATTGACAAATGAAGAGCAAGTTATCTTTGGAGCAAAGATCGTGGTTACAAGAACATGGTTTTTACTCTCCATCCGATGCACCATTAGAATATTTAAAGGACAAAAACTTTGCTTTGGAACTCTGCTCTGAAAATGGAAATGCTTTGGAGTATATTGATGTTCAATTCAGAAGTGATGAAGAAATTGTAATGGCAGCTGTAAAATCATCAGGTAGAGCCTTAGAATATGCTGAGCTTCCTGCTTCAAGAAATCGTGATATTGTAATGACAGCAGTGAATGAAAGTGGTTCTGCCTTGAATTATGCATCAGAACTTTTCAGGGATGACAAAGAAATAGTGTTGAAAGCAGTACAAAATGATGGAAGTGCTTTGGAATATGCAACACAAAAACTGCAGAATGATGAAGAAGTTGTAAGACTAGCTTGTAAAAATTCAAAAAGTGCATTTCGTTTTGCGTCAGACGTTCATCGCTATAATCCAGAGATTGTTGCCATTGCATTAGAATGCGAAGATGGGTGGGGTTCTATTTTAGAATATAGTTCAGAGGCAATAAGGGCAGATAGAGATTTGGTTTTAAAGGCAGTAACAAAATCAGGAGGCGAGCTTGAATATGCATCTGAAGAATTACAAAATGACGAAGAGATTGTTCTCAAAGCGCTTGAGGAGTCTGGAAGCGCTATTAAATATGCCCATAGTTCATTTAGAGATAGAGAAGATATAGCAAAGAAAGTTCTAGGGGAATTTGGTGATAGTTTGGAATATTTTTCTACACGCATTAGGAATACACGCGAGCTTGTTTTACTTGCTTGTGAAAATGGATGGTCTGCTTTCAGGTATGCAAGTCAAGTACTACAGGATGATGAAGATGTAGTAAATAACTTGATTGAAAAAAATACATCAAATTTTGAATATGCATCAGAACGCTTACGATATAATCCGGATATTTTCAAACTAGCATTTGATGAGGACAATACAGATAGCTTTCAATATACGAGCGAGGCTATTCGATCCAATCGTGAGTTTGCAGAGATAGCAGTGAATGATAGAGGTTCAAATCTGCAATATGTTGATGGCACTCTACAAAATGACGAGGAATTGGTGATTCAAGCAGTATTTAAAAGTGGATATGCATTAGAATATGCATCTGCAACATTGCAGTCAAAAAAAGATGTGGTGATCACAGCTGTAAAATCCAAAGGGAGCGCCCTACGGTTCGCAAGCCCTGAATTGCGTGATGATGAAGAAGTTGTTCGAAATGCAGTCATGAAAGATGCAAGTGCAATGCAATATGCGTCGCAAAGACTTCGAAGTGATAAAGTGTTCATCTGCTCGCTCATAGATCAAGGTATAGAGCTGTTTGGGTGAAAGTGAAAAGGAGTTCTTTGTAATCATAACAGGGAACTCCTTTTTTATAATTTCTAATGTCTTACTTTACAATTATATTATAATTTGCTTGTTTGCTTTTATAATATGAAACCACAATATCTTTTACAGCTTCTATTCTCATCTTTTGCAATTCTACATTATCTCTTCTTGCTTCTTGCTTTGCCTGCCACTCTCTGTTTTGCTCAGCTGTTATCTTTGATTCAACTTCTTTTGACATATTCATTGCTTCTTTGTAGCAAGATGATAGTGGATCAATGAACGAAAGCTCATTCAATCCATCGGAATAATTTTGATGAGAAATATATGTTCTTGCATTTAATAGATGTTGCTTACACTCTTGATCTGATAATGCCACATATATTGATTGCGTTGCCTTCATTGCTTTTTCATAACACTGTTCAGCTTCTGATGGAACAGACATTAATAAAGCCAATGCTTCATCGTATTGCCTTCCTGATTTTTTTACTTCAGCCTTTTTGATAATACTCTCACACTTTGTAACATACATGTTTTTAAACTTTTCTCTAGCCGATGAGAATAGTTTTAACAAAACTGTATCTGATGAACTCACTTTATTTATAGCATTATCAATAGCTTTTTCTCTGTTTGAACCAGTTCCTGCTATCTTCTTCTCAATTGATGCCAATACACTACCGTCCAACATATGGGTAACTGAAAATGTACATTCCAAAGCAATTACATTTGTCTTACTTAAACCACCATCTACTTGTTCATCCCTTGAGACTGATATTCTAGGAATGCATACCAATCCATGCTCAGACATACCTGAACCACCGTTGCCTTCTTTTGAAGCAATAGTTGTGATTTTTGATTCTAATCTCTGGAATTGTTCATATGACAATACAGATAAATCATCAGGATAGCCAAACCCTATACCAATCTGTGATAAAACAACATTATTAAATGAAAGTAGAGCAACAATGCTGAAAATGAAAAAATGGAAATAAACCTTATTTGATATTGACATACATTTTTCCTCCAGATGTTCTGATATCAGCGTTAACCTGACTAGACTTCAGTACTGTCTTAAGACCTCGTTCGATTTTACTTATACGAAAAGGTGAACCATCCGGCTCTCTTAATGCTACTTTGAATCTCTCAATTTTAAATTTAGTTTTTGTTTTCTCTGGTTCAGAAAAATTTGCTTTAAATGCCTTTGATTCGAAGTAGTCATACAGAACATCTCCCAACTCTGATCCACCAACCATTGAAGACATTGTAAGTGATGAACCTTGATCAATAGTAATATCAACTACAAAGTCTCGGCCATTATTTACCCTATCTGTAAAGCTCTGTTGCATGACATCAATAAAAGATCTCATTTTCTCTTTCAAATATTTTCTTGCAATTTTTGATGTATCGTTGAAGCTATATGCTGCAGATTCTACGCTAATCTTAGATAATTGTTCACTTGTATACGGATCAATTGCAGATAAAGTTTGCTTCACTTTAAAACTTCCATCACTTGCTCTACCACTTGCAGTTAAGTCAAGTTCAACTCTAATATCAGCTCCGGATTTTCTAGATAGAACATCTCTGATATCTTCTTTAGCTGCATCATCACCTCCATCTCCTGATTGAAAAGCTGCATCTTTTCTTTCATTCTCGAGCAAGTTTTGGAACGACAATGTTTTTAGGCCATTGGCAATGAACTCTTCTTCGGCTATACTAATTGCTAATCTTTGACTTGGTTCTTGTAATGCCTCCTCAAAAGTACCTTTCATATTTCCTTTATCAACATAAGGAACTACCATTACAGTTGGCTGAGCAACCTGCTTGTCTTGGGCTAGTATTTCAGGCACTAGTAGAATGACTGTTAAACAAGTAATGCAAACCATGTTAATTATATTCATAATACTCTCATCTGATTAATAACCAAGTTTTCTAATTATGCCATTTGATTCTAAATCTCTTCGAAGCGATCTGTGATCCACAGTGACAAGCATTTCTACTTGTACACCTTGACTATACTTAACGCTACCAATTGTTTTTGACTCAGGAACAAATGACTTATACCTATTTTTTCCAAACAAATCGTCAAAGAATGCTTTATTATTACTTTTCTCAGAAGATTCACCTGTGCCTATCATTGGCATTCTTTGTTGTGAATTAGCCAACCCTCTAAAGAATATCTGCTCAATTGCATATACCTCTGCTTCTTTCACTGCATCATCATATGACTCAGCTGCGGCAACTACTTTTATTGTCGTAGTTCCGTCAGATTCCGAAACAAAAGTAATGTCTCCTCTCTTTGGAAGATTAACTTTTTCAACCGACGCGCATGAACTTAACACTATAGTTAAGATTATGCAAAGTGAACTAAGTAGATTCATGTTTAATCTCATTTTATTCTTTCAACAATATGTTCTCTTTTTTGCTTCACTATCTCCATGATTGATTTTCCACCTTTATCAACTTCACATTCGGAGAAATTGTCACCAGAAACTTTGGTTAGCTCAATTTTTCCAACTTCTTGATAATATGGACTTCCATCAATCATCTCAACACTCTTAACCAGAAACTCATCACCTTCCTTCAATCCATGTGACTTTCCACCACTAATAAGTATGAGCTCCGCTTCATCATCATCTTCTTTGAGTACTCTACTAATGGTTAGTATTACAGGGAATTCTTCTTGAAAGTAATTTGTCATACTCTCTTCCAATGTTCTGATTGCTTCATCTACAGCTCTTTCAGGTGTTAGTTGTGCTGAAGCCCCCTTACTTTCAAAGCTCTGGGCTTCAGAACTTTCGGAAGTTTCTGTGTTTACTATTTTTAAATTGAAACTGAGAGTAGCTCTATAACCATTGAATTCACCTCCACTTGTCATTCGAATGATATTTATCATTCGAATATTACCAATAACTTGATAGTCAGCGCCTTTCATAGCTCCTTGTTGAACTTTATTCCCATCAAAGAACTCTTCTGTTTTTTGTAAAGCTTGTTCTTTCTTTATTAAATCTAGATTTGTTCTATCAACAACTTGAAATCGCTTACTTTTTGTAATGATTTCGATTACTTTTTCAGTAATAGCTCTATCATACTTTGTTGGTGTATCTGAGATGAATTTTTCAACAGCAACAATTCTTCTTTTGTCTTGTGTTTGCTGACAATATAAAGTGTGTACTGATGATGCAGTGTATGTAAGAGCAATCAAGAAAATACATAGGATTTTCATTGTTTTCCTTATCAGATTGATCAGAAATCTTTTAACATATTCAAAGCATCTACCTGCTTTTTAATTTTCTCTGTTTGTTTACCTGTTTCAGAAATTACTGTTTGTAGAATATCAACTCCTCTTCCCATACCTCGCGTTAGAGATGCCTTCTTCAAGAATGATGCATCTTCAATTTCTTTTTGTGCTGCATCTTTTTTGTCGATTAAGGCTTGAGCCTCTGAAGCGATTGCAATGGCTTGCTTTGAAAGGTCCAATAATTGTTTGGAAGCACTTAACGCAGTGATTTTTTTTCCACTTCCATCTGTAATATTTACATTTCGTATCCCTTCTGCATCCGGATCTGAAACATTAACTTTTACAAATTCTATCTTCTTTGTAAGATCCATATCTCTTGTCGCAATTTTACATGCATTTTGAATTAATCCATCAATTGCAGTAGTACCAACCAATATGTCTGCAATTGTTTTGGGGCCACAATCACAGCATAATTCTTGCATAAACACCGGATTATATGAAAGTAACTCATTGACTCTCACCCAATCAACATTCTCACCCTTTTTTCCCTTCTTCTGAGCTATTGCTTCAACATTGCTTAAAGTAAACACCATCAATGCAATGATACCAAAAATCTGAACCTTTGTTTTCATGGTTCTTGTCCTTTAATAAGTGTATTAATCCTCAGCTTCTATAGCTGTTTATAGTATCAATATGAGATTCATTCTAGTAAAATCATATTGTCGTAATTTATAGATTAAACTTTTCAATACTTCTACTCATTATCTACTCATTTGCATGTTTTTCTCACTAATTTTTAATGAATTACCTCTTTTTTACACATGAATAATGAATATTAGTAGATTCATTATTCTAGGAATACATTTCCCCTAACCAATATATTTGTATTCAGGTTTACATTGACTCTATTGTACAAAGGGATTATTCATTCATTCTTATGCGCTCATGATTATCAAAGGCATTCTCCCCATCATCATCACACTCATGGCAAGCTTCTCCATGAGTCAATTGGAGATTATGGCTCAAACAGAGATTCCTGCAAATGACACCACCCCCAAAGCACGAGAATTGACCCGTAGGGATTTCATCTTACATACCTATAATCCAAACACCGAAATCATCTCGATGTATTATAAAGATGCAAGCAATAAACTTCTGCGTACACTGGGATCACTCAAACAATTTGTGGAAAGCAGTAAGAAAGAATTGATCTTCGCAATGAATGGCGGTATGTATCACCCTGATTTTGCCCCGGTCGGACTCTTCATCGCCGATCATACCTTACATAAATCCGTGAACTTGAACAGAGGAACTGGAAATTTCTTCATCCAACCAAATGGGGTATTCTATGTGGATGCAAATGAAAAACCCGGTATATGCCTCGCAAGAGACATTCATAAAGTTCAAAAGATTAAACATGCCACTCAATCAGGTCCAATGCTAGTTATTAATCGAAGAATCAACCCCTATTTTTCAGATACTTCAAACTATTTCAATATTCGAAATGGCGTAGGAATAACCAAACATGGAAAACTCATCTTTGCAATGTCACGCAAACCTGTTACTCTCTATGAATTCGCGCATTATTTCAAACAACAACGATGCGTGAATGCACTGTATTTCGATGGTTCTATCTCAAAGACTTATGCCCCACGGAGTAGATGGACACAACTCAATGGAAATTTCGGCGTGATGATCGGTGTACTGAAGAGATAATTCAATGATTTGTATTCAATTATCAGGGAATCGTATAAGATATCTCATCTCCTTTGCATGATCTTTGTAGTCATTACATTACATAAAGGAATCATGGTATGAAAAAAGTCATCGTAATCACCGGAGCAAGTGCAGGAATGGGCAAAGATGCAGCGCTCGCATTAATCAAAAAAGGACATACCGTCTATACGCTTGCTCGAAGAATGGATAAAATGGATGAAATACAAAAAGTGGGCGGTCATCCAATTCAACTCGATATAACCAATGAACAACAAATTAAGAGTGCTGTAGATACTATCATACAAAAAGAAGGTCGCATTGATGTGCTGTGGAATAATGCTGGTTATGGTCTTTATGGAGCAGTCGAAGATGTTCCAATTATTGAGGCACGACATCAATTTGAGGTAAATCTGTTCGGACTTGCTGCAATCACTCAATTAGTACTCCCACATATGCGAAAAAACAAATCCGGAACCATCATCAATACTTCATCCATGGGCGGGAGGATCTATATGCCACTTGGAGCTTGGTATCATGCATCAAAACATGCTTTGGAAGGTTGGAGCGATAGTCTTAGAGTTGACCTCAAGCCATTTGGAATCAATGTGGTGGTTCTACAACCCGGTGCAATCGCAACAGAATGGGGTGGAATCATGACAGATAATTTGTCAACCTATTCCGGTAAAGGTGCATATTCTGATACTGCAAAGAAACTTACTGCTTCCATGCAAAACATGAACTCCAAAAACATGATGTCGCCAACAAGTGTCATCACAAAAACAATTCTAAAGATCATCGAGAGCAAGAAGCCAAAAACTCGCTATGTTGTTGGCGCAATGGCAAAACCCATGATGTGGATGCGAAAACATCTTGGAGACACAATGTTTGACAAAATTCTTATGAGCCAATTGAAATGATGAATACAACAATACATCTTTCGACGATTTCAGATTTGATTTCTATGTTGCAATGCGGGCAGACTCATCACCCTTTGATTTCAATCATTGATTTCGGTCAAGTTGGACAACATTT
>Ga0315903_10005724_pt1 | contig 16128 bp, 12 predicted proteins | sample LakEriMetagenome_7_FD_203524 | JGI IMG/M metagenome (GOLD analysis project Ga0315903, IMG submission 203524) | Freshwater fungal communities from buoy surface, Lake Erie, Ohio, United States - Buoy 2 MA119 | ecosystem: Environmental > Aquatic > Freshwater > Lake | place: USA: Lake Erie, Ohio...
CTGAGGGGGGTTTGGCACTGCTCGTTTTCGCGCAATGGTGCATATTTGGTGTTATTGACAAATGAAGGATGTCCCCGTCTTTGGCGAGTAACAGGCAATGTCTTTACGTTTGAACCTTATTAATATGCCATTTAAAAGTTATCTACCTACGTACAACAATAACACGTGAACCAAATTTACTATTCCATACGTGGTCTCTTGGCAGAGGCGCCGTCGTCGCGCGGCGCGGACCTGCGCGATTCCCGCGACGCTGCCGCGCGCGAAACCGTAACATCATACCCCTCCCACTGCGGCATGGTTGTTTCGTCCAGCATGGCCGCCAACTGCTTGAAATACCGCAAGATCACATTGTCTGCCTTGGGAGGCCATTGCGCAAACGGACCAAGCAGAAGAAGGTAGCCGGCAAGGTTGGACGCCCACTGTGTCGCGGAGAACGGCACGCGGCGAAGCGGAACAAAAAGCTGCAGAAACAAAAACCGTACAAAATCCTCATACACGTTGTGGGCAACGTTGCCGGGCGTGTCGTGCTGTGAGCTTAGCAACTCTTGCATGTCCGGCACGCTGATCATGACCTGACCCTCATACAGAGACGGCCAAGAGTTGACCTCGTCGATCTTCATGGTAGAGTTGGTGATGTGCAGGTACGGCATCGAGTGAATTTCCAGCTTGCGGAAGCTGCAGTGCCAAAGCACCACGTTTGGCACCCGAACACGCCCCTGTAGGCCTGATTGCTTGAGATATTTACTGCAGCGTTCGCGCATGTCATGCAGCTCTGGCAGGCAGCTGGGAAGACGAACAGTCGAAAAGTTGCGATGCAACAAAAAACTCGACAGTGTGTGGACCGAGGCCCGGTGGCGCGGCAGGCCTAGTCCGGTGCTTTGAAAGGCATCATCGGACATTGTGACAGCGAGCCATCCGTGAACCGCGCGTAGATGCCGACTGTACACCTGCAAAACGTTCGGGTCGTTGAGCACGTCGTCCGCAATGTGGACATTGCTTCCAGACGCCTCGATCAACGGCAGCAGAACATCCCGCAGCGCCGACGCCATGGCTTGTTTGGTGCCGAACGAGTCGTCGCACTGGAGCAGAATCCAGAAATGAGACGGCACCAACAGGGCACGTGCCAGCTGCAGGCGCACGTCTGCAGAGGCAGTATCAACAATGTGGCGCACGGCTGGTGCTATGAACTGGAAAAAGCGATCCAGTCCGTCGACGTCGCGCGTGTACGGCAGAACATCGCGCGGGTTCTGGATGGTGATGGACACGCCGAGCGGCATGGGTTGCGCACTGGACGAGACATCCAAGATCATGCGGGGGCTTGAAGGTTGTGGCAGGTTCGCCGCAGCCGGATCCCCGTGTTCGACCGCCGCTGGATCAACGGGCACGGTGACGCAGAGGATCCCGTTGACCCACACGGGAACCGAGTGCGCGTGATCCGCGGCACAGTCACTGGAGTGCAGGTCCAGCAAAGCAACGTTGGACGTCTGCGGAAACGGGCTCGGCGGAACATTACCTGCAAAGTAGAGCAGTACGTGCGCAGATTTTACCATATGCATGTACACAGAGCCGTCGGGAGCAACCGATGGAAGGTCCAGCTCCTGCGTCAAGGCTCCGTCTGGCGGATCAGAAACACGCGAAGCCATGACGCAAACAGTGTTGGCTTCCTGCGCCGGCGTGTAACACACTGAGAGGTTGTGCGGTGTGCAACCGATCATGCGATACGCATACGGATGGCCACGGCACACAATGCCCTGCATAACCTGCTTCAGACCCATGCCGAATCCGCCGGCCAAGGACGAGGTCTTGGTGGATCGGCCGATCGGAAAAAGGACAGTGGCGGATGGCAACATGATGTCATACTGTCGTATCGTGACGCGGGTGGCAGTAACGTGAATGCCAACGAGGGCTTGCCCTGAGACGGCATCTGAAAGCGTCAAGACGTCGCTTGCCTCGGAAGACACACGCACGTTCTTGTCAGCAACATGATCCATAACATTCTGCAGCAATTCACATATCACACGGTGTGTAAACTGCTGTTCCGACATACCCTGCAAGCCTTCCAGCATGATTGCACCGTCCCCGCCAGCAGGCACGTTCAGATTGTACCGATCTGGGATGTAGTAGTAGGTGTTGGCAGCTTCGGCAGCATGAGCCAGTACGCCAAGCGGGCAAGATGGCGCTTCTGTGCTCTGCGCGATGCCGCCTCTGCGTGCATAGCGACCCTGGACGTCGTAGTCCGCGACGGGACACAAGCCAATACTCATGCCGGTGGAAATGTGCGTGTGGGATTACGGCGTTGTTCGGGCAAGTGTTGTGAACCGTGACTCATCGTTAAAAAATTGTTGACCAATATTTTATGGGGTGTGCAAAAAAAATGTTATTTGCACAGTAGGAAAGATGGGTGAAAAGCTCGAGGCCGCCATCGCGTCCTACGCGGCATACATCACGCGGCATGGCCAGAGCGAAGCAGCGTACGCGGCCATTCACACTTCGGTGCTGAAGCAGATGGATGCTGATTCGGCCAAGCGGCTGATGGCCATGATCAGGGAGCGCGTTGCGCACACGTCCGAGCCGTCTGCTTCCGGCAACCCCAAGCCGAGCAAAGCGAGCAAGGCGCCGGCCGCGGACATGACTGGGAAACAGATCGCTGTTTCCAAGCCCAAGACTGGAACTGCATCGGCTGGAGCATCGGCAGCATCGGCCAGTGCGACGGCATCGGGATCCGCGGCTGCAGCAGTGTCTGCAGCCAAGTTAGCAGCGTCGGCCGAGGGCAAGACGTCCAAGGCGGCAGCGTCGGCTGCCGAGGGCAAGACGTCCAAGGCGGCAGCGTCGGCGGCAGCCAAGCCTGCGGCGTCGGCGTCGGCAACAACCAAGCCAGCGGCGCCGGCCAAGCCAGCGGCGGCAGCGTCGGCGCCGGCCAAGGCAGCGGCGTCGGCCGGACCCAAGACGGAAGCGAAAGCAAACCCAAAGCGACCTGCGGTTGACGACGACGACGCTCCGGCAGCCAAACGCGCTCGTCCAACCAAGCGCGCCGCAGCGTTGGCGGCCGAGCAAAAGCCAATGCTCGAGATAGAGGATGATTACGACTCGGCCGACGACGACGACTATGTGGATCCCGGCTCGTCGGACGACTCGGGCGACTCGGACGAGGGGTCGGACAGCGACGCGGTTGATTTTGACAATCTGACCGACGAGGAGGACGATGGGGACGAGAGCATCGAGGAGGACGACGATGACGGCGAGCGCGTCGTGGCCGAGGCAGGCGATGACGTTTTCGACATTGACGCAGCCATGAAGACAGGCAATGCCGAGCAGGAATTTATGGCGTGGAAGGCCAAACGAACGGAGCGTCGTGTGCAAAGCGGCGACTACTGGGCCACGGCCTTTCGGGACGTCGAGTTGCCCAAGATGAACAGCGTCGGCGCACTGCAGATGGACTTGGCGGCGGCAAACATGACCAGGCAGAGCATCGTGTCCAAGCTGGGCCGTCTGCAAGGGATCCTGGAGGATGCTGCGGCTGCGCCGTCGGATCGAAAGCGAACGACACTGCTGCGATCAGCGGCATCCGTGTCGCGCGAAATCAGCAATGCAGCCTACAGCCTGGTCCAACGCGATCTCCCGGCTCTGCTGCAGAAGGCGAGCAGTGCCTCCGAGCTGGATCCAAAGCAAGTCGAGGCGATTCGCGCACAGTGCCAGGCCATGGAAGCGGTGGCGACCGCTGCGGCGCAAGAGGCCGCCAAGCTATGTCCGCCAGCGTGAGAAAAAAATTCACATGATAATAAAGTATAAACACATCATGACTGGTCGCGGCAAAGGTGGCAAGGGTCTGGGCAAGGGCGGTGCCAAGCGTCACCGCAAGATTCTGCGTGACAACATCCAGGGCATCACCAAGCCTGCCATCCGCCGGCTCTGCCGCCGCGGCGGCGTCAAGCGCATCAACGGGGAGATCTACGAGGAGGTGCGCGGTGTCCTCAAGGTGTTTCTGGAGAACATTATCCGCGACGCGGTTGCGTACACCGAGCATGCCAGGCGCAAGACGGTAACGGCACTGGACGTGGTCTACGCCCTGAAGCGCAATGGCCGCACGCTCTACGGCTTTGGCGACACTATGCCCATCGTGCGAAGTGGTGTCCGGGCTGCGAGCGCGGCGCCTGCGGCTGCGAGCGCAAGGCCTGCGGCTGCGAGCGCAAGGCCTGCGGCTGCGAGCGCGGCGCCTGTGGCCGCGATTCATCGTGTCGTTGGCTCTCTGACCGAGGAAGAAATGATTCGGATCAACCAAGACAACACGTTTTGCATCCGCAACGCGGATCAAGTGAAAAACATGGTCGATCAGAAACAACGCGCGGAGGAAATCGCGAAGATTAAGCGACTGACAGTTGGTAACGACTGGCAAACTCTCAAGTATTATCAGGGCGACGATTTGATTGGGTTCTTGTCATTCCGTCCTGTTCAAATAAGCAGCGAGACGCACAAGAACGCTCAATATTCGTTCATGAAAACTGAACATCTGTATTTCAAGTTCCCTAAAGCGCAAGGCATGTTTCCGGGCAACTCGACGCAGGCAAACTTGGAAGATGTCATCGAAATTGGCCTTATTTGCAAGCGACTTTTCAAAAAGCCCCAACAATCGCCCATCAAATCGGATACGATGTTCAAAGACGTACTGGCGCAGATGGGTAAGACAAGCGCCTTTTTGATGATGTCGGCGACGCCCGAATCAAAAGAAACATGGAAGCAACAAGGTTTCAACGTCGGCACCACGACGGTAAAGACATACGTGAATAACCGCGAAGGGGACATCAAGAACCGTGTCGCAAACACAACAATGATGTGGAAATTCATTGAAACGCCATAAAGAGTACATATGCAATACATTCACTTTTGCTTGTTCTTTTTCGCCGCGGGCGCAGACGCAGGCGCATCGCCATCCGCGCCAGCCTTGCGCTTGCGTGACGGCGTCGGCTTGTCCTGGAGCGGCTCGTCGGCATCGACGTCCATGGCATCAGGTGCTGGCGGTGCCGGGGCCTTGGCCTTGGCCGCGCTCTTGGCTTTGGGCTTGGACGTCTTGGCCGGAACGGGCACCTCCGCCACCGGCAGCGCTGGATCCGCTGGATCCGCTGGATCCGCTGGATCCGCCGACGGCGCTGGATCCGTCGTCTTGGTCTTGGCCCGCTTGCGCGGCGCTTTGGCGGCGGCCTCGTTGCCGCCATCGGCCTCTTCCACGACGGTCGGCGGAACGTCGCGCGCAAGAGCCGCGTCATCGTCCGGCAAAGTAGACGGGGGCGTAGACGCGGAGCCAGAAGCCTTGCCAGGAGCCTTTCCACCAGTCTTGGTCGTCTTGCCACCAGGCTTCGGCACGTCGGCAGCAGCCGCGGTCCCGTGCAGAGCCACCGCGGCTGCTGGAAATCCCGAGATCTGGGACGGGTCCGGCACCGACGCCAGCGGAACGTCGATCGAGCCAATGTTGGAAAAGACGGGCACGGCTGAGAGAGTGTCGTCCGCCGGCTTGGGCGCAGCTGCCTTTTTGCGGGGCTTGGGCGCTGCCTTTTTGGCAGTCTCCTCCGCGGCCGGCACGGGCAGCTGGTTGATGGCGTGCTCGATGGCCTCGCGGCCGTTCACGGGCGGCGCGGCCGAGTCGTCGGACGCCTTGGCAGCCTTGGGCTTGCGCGCCTTGGACGACGCCTGCTTCTTGGAAGGCTCGGGGGCCGAAGCGGTGCTGGGCTCTGTGATGGGCGCTTCGATGGACGCATCGATGGGCTCGGCCGCGTCATCCGGCGCAGCCGACTCGTCAGACGCCTTGGCAGACGCGGCCTTGGGCTTGCGCGCCTTGGGTGCCGAGGCGGCACTGGCCGGAGGGGCGGCGGGAACGCCGAGCGCCTCCAAGAACGGCATTGTGACCACGACCTCTTGGTTTTGGCCTGCGATGCGCGTGCGCTGCGCGGCATAGTCGGCGTCGTTCATGAGCTGGAGGATGTGCGCGTCGACAGCGCGCGCAACAAAATGGACTGCGGTGGTGGCGGCACCCGACGGCTTGCGCCCGTCCGTGACCATCCGCATCTGCTCCATGATGTAGGTCTTGGTGACGATTTTGAGGGAATCGCAGATGGTGGACTCGCCGTTTGCGGATGTGGTGCACAGCGCGGCTGGATCCGGGAGCCCGGTGGCCGGCATCTCGTTGACCTTGAACACGTCACAGAGCATGACGTCAATGGGCCAATCGGGGTGTAGGCGCATCCAGATGGTCTTGGTTGCCTGGACAGTGTGTTCGAGCGAGACGGAAAGTTTCGCCTGGCCACGCGCCACGGCCTGCGCCTCGAGAGCCGCCTTGCGGACAAATGTCTGTGCCTCGGCGGCCAAGGCCAGCAAGACAGCTTCGTCAAACTGGACCGTGGCACGCTCCCAGAGCGATTGGTAGCACTGCAACACGATGCGCATGCAGGTGGGTCCCTTCATGACGTGCGGTGGAACAGGTGCTGGAATGATGCGCGGCGGAACAGGTGCTGGAATGCGGCGGCGTAATGTGGCGTTGAAATTGTGTGATGACGTGTTATGCATGCGACGGGTGTGGCATTTGACCCGCCGCGAGCCATGCCGGTTGGACGCCCGGGACGCTTGGCCACTGCTCCGCGCCGGCCGGTTGCGAATGACGTGGATCAGCCCGGCTTGCTTGCCGGATTTGTTCCGGGGTTCCCGGTGACGACGGACGGCGACCATGTCCAATTTCAAGGCCAATTCCCCGGTCAACCGACATTTCCAGGCCAGCCACCGGGGGCGGGCCCATTGCCGTTCCCGGGTGACGCCCAGTACCCCGGGCAACCGCCGTTTGCAGGACAAGCGCAACTGCAGCAGGGCATTGGACTACCGCAAGGCGCGGGTGGGTTCCAGCATGGCGATGCGTTGCAGCAGGGCGGTGCGTTCCAGCAGGGCGGTGCGTTCCAGCAGGGCGGTGCGTTCCAGCAGGGCGGTGCGTTCCAGCAGGGCGGTGCGTTTCCGCAGGGGACCAGGCTGCCACCCGGTTCCGGGATGCCGCAGATGAGCGCGCCGCTACTGCACAGTCGACAGCTGCAGGAGGCCCGGGCTGCTGGGTTGCTGCCAGGGGGTCACCCGCAGCAGGGAGGCGCACCGCGCGCGAGCATCCCGCAACAGGGGGCTGCGCAGGTGCAGCGGCGTGGTCAACAGCCGCCGAGCGGCGCGCAGGCTGCGCCCGCGCCCGTTCCGACCAAAACACAGCTCCATGGACAGGCCCAGGCATTTGGCCGTCCGCCGACGACGGGCACAGCACGCCACCAGCCGCAGCCGTCGACGGCTGCGCTTCCACCGCAGGTGGCCCATGGCGCCAAGGCAGATCCCGCGGCCCTGGGCCTCCGGACGCACGCCGATCTGGTCGTCGCAGTGACCCAGCTGCAGCGGCAGATGACAGAATTGTCCAAGGCCACGTTCCACGTTGTCGCAACAAGCGTCGTCGACGTGCCGTACTACACCGATGAGCCCCGCGCCGTGACGGATCTGCGAACCCCGACCAGCGTCCTGCCGGCGGGCGATGAGGTGACGCTCATGTATCCGCAGACCATGTACCACGGCCTGGTTTTTATGCGCCTGCGGACGTGCGACCGGGCGTTTGGCAGCTGCCAGGTGTACCATGTTCCGGTTGGCCGCATCGGCACGAGCATGTCAAACCAGGACGTGGCGACGTACCTGGGCATCAGGGCCGCCAGCCATCCGGACGGACCGTCGTTTGCGCAGTTTTTCCGAGACTTTCACCTGCCTGGCATACCGTTGCCGGAAAAGGAGAACGTGACTCCAACGCCGCCGGCGGAACCGGACGACACGCATGCCGAGGGCGACACGCATGCCGAGGACGACACGCGTGCCGAGGGCGGGTCGCAGGGCTTGATGCAGTGTTTGACTCGGCCGCCGGATCCGCTTCGGCCGCCGGTTCCGAGGTTCCCGGCCGGCATGCGGGGGCTGGCCCCAGAGCCGGCGCCCGAGCGCTCGGGCGACATGTACGAGGATGATGCAGAAATGTCTTGAGCGTCACCTGTTTTGTTGAAATAATACAATGAACTGTCTCTACGTAACATCATGGCGAGCGTAGCGTCCGCGGAAGCGGATCCGTGCGTGCATTTGCCCGTCCACTCGAACTTGGAGGATTCACTGCAGCCGGATTCACTGCAGCCGGATTCACTGCAGCCGGATACACATTCACTGCAGCCTGATTCACTGCAGCCAGAATCACATTCACTGCAGCCAGATTCACATTCGCTGCAGCCAGATTCACATTCGCTGCAGCCAGATTCACATTCACTGCAGCCAGATTCACATTCACTGCAGCCAGATTCCCTGCACCACGCCGAACCGGAACAGCCGCAGGCGGACCCGCCACAGCAGGCAGAACCGCCGCAGCAGACGGCGTCGCAGCAGACGGCGTCGCAGCAGCGGCCCGAAGCAGAGGCGCTGTACCTTCCACCGCCGCTGCAGATGCATGACCGCGCGGATCGTCGCCCGCCGCCGTCACCCCGTGCCCGTCGCGGAAATCCAGACCGCTTCGAGGCGTTGCTTGACACGTGCATGCACGACGTGCGCACCCATCAAGCGCCCGCGCCGTCCAGCGGGCCCGCAGTGCCGCGAGCCTCGATGGACGACCTGCACGCGTTCCGCTCCGTAAATACGGCGACGCACACGGCTATGGAAACAAACATGGCCAATGCATTTGCCAGGCTCGACGAGAACCAGGCATATCGACACGTTGCTCTCTTTATTCGTCTGCTGATGGAGGGCATTGACCTGACGCACGAGTCGTACGGTCCGCTGACCGAGGGCCGTGTCGGCGCTGTGGCGTCGTGCATATCGTCCGTTGTCCATCAGGCGCTTAACGCACGTGACGCCAGCGCGCCACCGCTGCCGACCTGGGCGATGGTGCTGATCGGTGCACTTGTGGTATTGTTGCTCGGAGTCGGCACCGCTTTGGTGATTGTATGTATTAAACACTTTCATAGCTATGCCCTGCTGATCCTGCGTGTAATGATCGCGTCCTGGAGTGTCCCGCTACTGGGTCGCGCCAAACCCCAGCACGTTATGGTGGCCATCCGGCATGGCGTTGGCGCGCGCCGCGACGTCCGCCTCCTGCGGTCGCGGTATGACCGACCCGTGCGTGTGGACCAGCTGACCCGGCGTGCGGCCGATGAACTCGGGCTGGTGTGGATGCGCGACCATCTCAGTCTGGGCAATCCCGAGACCGAGCCAGTCGTTGGCAAAACACGCGGTGCCGACCAGCAACATGAGCGCAAGCACAATGGCGATCAACGGCGCGATCGGCATGATGACCGCCACGGCGTTTTGCCCCATGTCCCCGAGCCAGCGTTGCAGCCGATGGATGCGCGCGGCTAGACTCTCGCCATCCTGTACCACGCCGGCCAGTTCATCGGCCAAGACCTTGACGTCGTCCATCTGCGCGTCCGTGATACACGTGGCGTTATCCTTCAGCAGCGCGTTCAGGCCCGCAACCGCACCGTCGCGCAGGTTGACCCGGCAGGCCTCTGTGTCGCAGACGGAGCTCTCGTCCAACATGGCGCGCAGATTGGCCCCGAGGAAGCACTCGTCCGCCGCCTGAGTCGGCAGGGGGTGCTTCCCGCTAAACCACTGTCCCCATGTCGGAGCCACCGGGGTGCAATGGTCCGTCCGGAACAGGCGATTGTAGAAGCGAGAGGTCTTGTCACCCTCGGCATGCAAGGTATCCGTGAAGCTGTTCTGAATAGTCGCAATCTGCGCCGGCGTGGCCACTTTCTGCAGCATGTCGGCCACGGTTGTCACCAGCTTCTTGGTGGCGTCGTTCATCGGTTTGCTGCCGGCGACGGGCCGCCCAGGCAGAAATGATGCGGGCACCATTGATACGAGATAATCCACGACCGACGTGAGCGGGTTCAGCTGGGTGCCGAGTCCGCGCGCCAGCATCGTCAGAAAGCTCTCGAAATGCATACCGACCCAGACCATGGCACCAAAGACGCCCACGTTGGCGGCAACGCGCGCGGCTTCCAGGCCCACCGACGTGACCGTGTCCAGGTTCTCCCGCGCCGCCGTGTCCGCCTCGGCGAGAATCTGCAAGTCCCGGTTCGCCTTTGCTTGATTGCGCCGAAACAACGCTTGCAGCCTGCTCCACAGGCGCTTGATCAGTCCGGACGGGTCGAAGGACGCCGACGCGTTGGCGACGACGCTAGCGGCGGCTAGCGTCAGCGCAATCAGCGACTTCATCCCTTTGAAATGCCAGTACATGGTGGAGAGCCGCAGGACAAATTCCTTAACCACGGTCACGGTGGGATACTCTTGCAGAAAGCTGAGCAGATACCAGATGCTCTTTGTGGTCACGTACGACTGGGCCATAAACGCTGCCACTCGCAAGACGGCCGGCAGGGTTATTGTTTGGCCCAGGCGCCAGGCAAGGCTTTTCAGCACCGATGCCGTCTGCATGAGCTGGATGCCGAGGCCGCGGGCCATGTGGAGTGCCCGGTCCCACTGCGTCGTGACCGGCTGCTGGCGCCACTCATGCAGCCAGCGCCTGTAGTAGTTGGGATCCCGGTACCGCAACAGCAGCATGACGCGCGACTCGAGCGCGTACAGGCGTGGATAAAACTCGTGGTTGGCCAGGGCAACGATGTACGCGTTGCTGTCACTGTCGAGCGGGTGGCAGCCCTCGATCATCTCTGTCGTCAGCGCGCTCCAGGCAGCCTCGGTGGACCCGCCGCGGCCCGCGCGCGCAACGGCATCGTTGAGCGGCATGCACCACGAGAGCTGCTTTCGCAATACGGCAACAATGTCGGCCAGCTCAGAGGCGTTGTGGGACAGCTCGCTCAGCTGGCGCGGCGACGACACGCGCCGCTCCAGCTCCGAGGTGTTGGCCGACAGGAAGGCAGACATGGCCGCCAGATCGGCGCTCATCCGCTCCACCGTGTCGTGCTGAAGCGCAGTGGCCTGCGCGTGGTCGCTGAGCACGGCCTGCTGATACTGCTGCACGCAGTCGGGCGTGTCAGGGACACAGCGAACGGGCCGGCAGCAGGTGGCCTGTGTGTGCGAGGCGTGGTCGACCGCCAGCACCGGCACATGGCGCGGGCCGTACTTGCTGCAGCCGGTCGGGTCAGCCGGGTCGACCGGCCGCTTGCACAGCGCGGAACGTCGGGTCGAGGCGCGTCGCTTGGGAGTCGTGGATGGGGTCAAGTCTCGTAGTGCAGGAACTGTTGCGGCTGATTGCCGCGACCGTCGCGGTGACGTGTGCCTGGGGCTTGGCGACCGGCGCGGTGACGTGGGCCTCGGGGTCGGCGACCGGCGCGGTGACGTGGGCCTCGGGGTCGGCGACCGGCGCGGTGACGTGAGCCTCGGGGTCGGCGACCGGCGCGGTGTCGGCGAACGTCTCGGTGCGGCGACGACTTGCTGATCGGCATGCTGCGAACAAAACGGACCGGCCGTGCGGCGTAAGCACTGGCGGCCGTCAAGTGTGGTGCCCTGACAGCGCATTTTACTACATACAGGATGACATAAATTATTGCCAAGCACCGCGAGTCCGCGGAATTAATCCGCACGGTTTGTTTATGTAAAGATGGAGACGGACGATGACATTGCCAACGTAGCGCATCTGATTCCCGTCTCGGCATTTCCGCCCGAGGCGAAGCTGCAGTGTTCGGCCGTACTGACGTCCAGTGAGGAGCAATCGGCCATTCCGGCCATCTTTCTCATGGTCGAGGTGACCCATCAAGGCATCACAACCGTCAACGGCGCCGTGTGCTGCATTGACATTCGCGCTCTCTGGGCGGCATGGGTGAACGATCGCAGCGAAAACGCCAAGTATCCGAGTCCGTTGACTCCGGGCCTGGTGTACCACGAACGCACTGTTGGCGCGCTGAATCGGCGCATGCAAAACTGCGCATCGTTGGCGGACCGCGGCACGGGGAAACTGGAGTGGCTGCGCAGTTACATGGCACGAATGTCACAGGGAAAGCTGGCGCTCGTGATCCGTGTCGGCGGCCTCGTTGTCGGCCACCAGTTTTACCAGTGCTTCCGCTGGCTCATGTCGCCACACGTCACGAATGCGTTGTTTTCAGCGACGCAGCTGTTTGCCGAGTACTACTCTGCCCGGAATCCCAACAGCGTCACGGCGCAATCGTTGTTGTACACGATCGAAGGCATCAATGCCCGCGTGAGCTACGAGCTCGGCAACGTGATGAACATTGTGCGGGAGGGGAGGGACGGCTCGACCATTGCGGATATGGTCAGCAACATGAGCGAGCGCGAGCTGAGGGACCGGGTGCAGGACTCTTCGGGCATGAATTATTTCTCCGAGTTGGACCTGGACAGTGTGCGCAGACGGGTGCGCGCCATGCTGTTCCGAAACATGTCGGAACTGGTCAGCGGCTCATCGTACATCACTGTGACGTTGTCCGCGTTGATTACGCCGCTGGGTATCCTGATCAAACACGGTCTGTTCTGGGGCCTCATCGGCAGGCTGCTCACAGTTCTCGGCACGGCGTTGTGGAATGTGTTGTCTGGAAGCTGGATGGGGATGCTCGGTGGATCCGTTGCTGTTGGAAATGCAATGCATATGGTGCTGGCTGCCGTGCCGTACATGGGTATTGCAATGCTTATGCTTCGGACCGGGCTGTTGTTGTACAAGGAACTGGTCCCAAAGCACTCGGAGCTGCATCAGGCCATCGTGCAGCTCTTGCCGGTGATGGAGCAGATCACGGAGAATGCGCAGAGCGGCAGCTGCGAGACCATTGCAGACGAGGAACGTGCGTTTGCTGCAGCGTACGTCAGCAAGTGCGCCAGCCAGGGGACGCCGGCAGAGCGTCGCGCGTGGCTGATTGCAGCGTATCGCGCGCCGACTGTCGTTGCCGATATGCACGCGCCGGTCGACGTCTTGAAACCGTACCCGATCGCATCCCGGGTCAGGCTTGAAAGCGTGCTCGGCAACAGGCCTGGCCACAAGATCGGGTATTCCGTGCCGTGGTCGCCCGCAACGGCGATGAAGAAAAGCTCGCCGGCAACACGACTGACCGCGCGCGCCGCATTGACCGCGCGCGCCACGACACCATCCGCAGATTTCACAACCCCATTGTCCACGACACCATTTTCCACGACTCCATCGTCCACGACATCATTTTCCACGACATCATTTTCCACGACTCCATTTTCCACCACACCATCTTCCACCACACCATTTTCCACGACACCATCTTCCACCACACCATTTTCCACGACACCATCTGCAAGGACGTCACCCAGCACCAAAACTGGGACAAAACGCAAGACGCCGCCAAATCGAGGCACCCCGCGCAAACGGATGTAAAAATAATAATAATACACGCACATAAGAAATGGACGAGGACTCTTTGGTTCTGGCGCTTTGTCGCGAGGTCACCACGATTCCTCCGAAATTCTGGCAACACATTGAAACGTTGCAGGACATGCGCTTCGCATGGTGCCGCAACATGACCGAGGTGCCCGAGACCATCGGCCACTTTTACGAACTGCAACGGCTCTCGTTCGAGGAATGCCCTGCGCTGCAGACTGTGCCGGCAAGCGTGGGCATGTTGCGTTCGCTCACTACGCTGGCCTTTCACAAGTGCGATTCGTTGACGCGGCTTCCGGCCGAGGTGGGCGACCTGGCTGCGTTGGAGACGCTCGAGATAATGTGGTGCCCCGCGCTGCAAGCGCTACCAGACACGGTCGGTAAGCTCTGCCAGATGCAGCGGCTGCAGATGAGCCGGTGCGACGCGCTGTCCGCGCTGCCGGACTCGCTGCCGCCGCGGCTGCAGCAGCTGTCCCTGCACGCGTGCCATGCGCTTTGCGCGATCCCGGCGCACCGAGGCATCGAAACGCTGTACGTCAGCCAGTGCCCGCAGGTGACCGATATACCAGACGTTCCGAGCATACGTAACCTTGAACTGCACCGATGTGACGCAATGCAACATTTGCCGAATCAGATGCCGGATCTACGGTCCTTGCGGATCAGCATGTGCCCGTCGATTGCCGCGCTCCCGAACAGGTTGGGCACGAGCCGACGCCTGGTCGCCATCATTGTTCACGACTGTCGGGCTCTGACAGTCTTGCCGTTCATGTCATGCATGGCGGCCGAAGTCCTCGAGCTGCAAGAAATGCGGCGACCGCCACCAGAGGTGGTCCGCGCCGGGTGCCATGCTGTACGGCAGTATATGCATGCGGAACATCGGGCTTGGAATGTATTACTGCTGCGGCTGTGGTATGAGGAATACATTACTGCTATGCCATCATAAATATACTGCTGCTTTGGCGGTGGTAGAAAACTGGCGTTTATGTACGGCGCGTTCGCAGGGTCCGCCGTGACGGCAGCTCTGTGACTGGTACGGACGGTTCCGGCGCTGCATGCTGCTTTGCAACGTCATGCCGGGACTGCTGGGGCGGTGACGGATCGGCCTGCTGGGGCGGCGACGGATCGGACTGCTGGGGCCGAGCATGCTCCAACTGCTGGGTACCAGCTGCGCCGTGTGCGTGATAAGCTGGATTTGCTGGATTCACTGGATGCGCTGGATGCGCTGGATCCGCTGGATTTACTGGATGCGCCGGATGCGCTGGATTTGCTGGATCCGCTGGATGCGCGGCATGTGCTTGACCTGCAAGGGAGCGCTGCTCCAGCATCTCGCACAACTCGGTAAAGGACAAACTGTTGCGGATGGTGTGTATGGTGCGAATCACAGTGGTGATATCGTTGGCCGAGTCCTTGTCCGGACGCAAGCGACAAAATGTGAGCCGGAGCTCCGAGTCGTCCGTCTCGGGGACGGCGACAATTTCACACGACATTTCCACGACCTTGTCAAAGTTGACCGGGCACGTCGTGTGGAATATCCGATTGTAGACGGCCGCGCCAGCAATAATGCCACCGAGCTCCGGCGACGTCTGCGTGTTCAAATAAACGTTGCGGAAAAGGCCGCGCAAGGCGTCGCCGATGTTTACGTCCGCGCCACTCTGATCCACCAGATACATGCGCGCCGAGTCCAAGTTGCCGTGCGTAATGACCAGCCGAACGTCGATGGGATGATGTTCCTTCCACTTGAAGAGGTGCTCGTCGCGGCCGCGGTGCAGCGGGAGCTGCGTAGCGGTAAAGACAAATCCGTCCGTCCGATACCGAATGTTCGCGCGGCGTACAAAGCCGCGCAGGTTGGATGCCTCGGCCGTCTCCTTCATCATGAACGTCAGCGCTGGCGACACGGGTTGGATGAAGCTGACGGTCATGCCGCGTCGCTCCTGACGCATCAACGGGCGTTGCGGAAACAGACTCATGGCCGCAAGTAGGCGGTTTCGGTACGGGTAGTGGACGATCGACTCGCCACGCACGCTCAACGTATCAAAGACGTAATAGTCGAACGCGGTCTGGTCGGTCATGCAGTTGCACAGCTCGCCGTCAAACACGCAGCCTTTGCGAAACAGCTCGACCGGTGCCTGCACCAGCAGCGTAAAGACAGCGCCGGCACGATCCACCATCGCCGCAACGTTTCGGTTCTGGTGTTGGGTGAGCACGAGCAGGTAACGCACACCGTCGGCCTTGTGAGCCACGACGTAGGGTGCGTTGAGCAGGATGGACACGTTGGTCGCGTCCAGCGTCACCGGATTGCTCACCGGAATGTGCGGCGCGTTTGGGGCCTGTAGCGCTCGGCGGGTTGCATTGCGGCAATGATCCGCGAGAGCATGGTCATTGGTGGGGTACAGCAGATGATGGTGTGCCATACTAGTGTGACTCCTGTTGTGTATTTTGAAAACGGCAACGCCCGTGTTATGCAAATAAGTGTTCTATCGCACCCGTGCCGCCCTGCCGGTAAGCGCGCCAAACCAAGCGTGCAATGTCGTTCGGGTTACTGCTGTTTTGCAGCCATCGGAAGACGTGCTCGCGAAAGGTCGGGTTGGAATGCCGAAGTGGACACATCCGTGAGATGAAACTACCCATGCTAACAAGAGTAATCGTTACGTCGATGGTGAGAAATGTCAGCAGGTGTTGCAGAACATGTTCAAAGTCGGCCTGCCCTATCCGCGCGGCGACACCGTTGTTGCCGGCAAACGTCGTAAACTTGTCCACGCCCAGCGTCTGCATCCAGCGCGCACAGGCGGATT
>Ga0315903_10005725_pt1 | contig 16128 bp, 9 predicted proteins | sample LakEriMetagenome_7_FD_203524 | JGI IMG/M metagenome (GOLD analysis project Ga0315903, IMG submission 203524) | Freshwater fungal communities from buoy surface, Lake Erie, Ohio, United States - Buoy 2 MA119 | ecosystem: Environmental > Aquatic > Freshwater > Lake | place: USA: Lake Erie, Ohio...
TTTTGTGGTGCTTTCTTTTGTGGCAGCAGGAGCAGGTGGTTCATCAGCTGCGTTAACAGGGGAGATGAATAAACCCAAAGAAAATAGAGAAGCGATGCTTACTTTTAGAAACTTTGATGTCTTCATGTTGTTAATCACAATAAAGCCGAATTTAGATTTAGGCAAGTTTTTTAACCTGAGAGCGAAATTGATGTGTGTTTTCTCAAGAGTTGACCACTGTTGTTAGCTTGCGAGGTAACACTAATTCACATTATGAACATGAAGATATCTATATTCCTTATGGTCATGCTCTGCTGGTATTAGTTGAAGGACTAGACAAGTATAAGGATTACTCATTTCACCTGCACCCAAATCCAGGGATAAGACTTTTAGTGGCGTTTAATACAAAATCAAAAGAAATTTTGGATCAGCTTAGCTATGACCGTTGTGCTTTAGTCAGAGCAGAGGTAGTTAACAATCCAAATTCGACTAATGAAACATTGGACATGCTGTCAGGTGTGCATTTGCATGAAAAGGATCCCTTTTTGTATGTAAGACAATTCTTTGAGTCAGAGATAAATACTTCAGAAACAAGTGACACAGGAGATCTTGTTTACAACCTAGAACTAGGTGAATGTGCTTGTAATAAAAGGGATAAGAACTACAAATTTGAAGAGTTTTTTGAAAGCGTAAGTCTAGAAACACCAGCAATAGCAACATTTTTTGAAAGAGATATCACAAATTATGGAAACTGGAACTGGGCTACCCAACCTTATCCACATAGATTTCAAGATTACATGATGGAAAGTGTTGAATATTTAAAAAGACCAATTCCAGATCAATACTCACTCAATCATGCTGGACATGGAGTAAATAGTTATTCCTTAAACTTTCGATGCGCCATTGGCAATATTGCAATTTTTGCTCAAGTTGGTTGGGGCGGGATGTATATGGATTCTAAAGACCAAGCAGATAGGTGGTATGAAACTGAACAAATAGTTACCCACATTTTGTTTAGAAATAGCGACTTTGAATCAAATGAAATTAAAATGAGAAAATTCCTAATAGTTCACTCAAGCTTCAGATTGGACGAACCTGAATTATGGATTCAATCTAATCAGATTTGGACAAAATTAGATTATATTCACGATTGGGATCAAATATTTGATTATTTGAAGCAGCATAATGAACTTGATCCTGAGTATAAAAAGATGTTTGTTCCTGATGACGAAGACTAGATAAGAAGTTTAAATCTTAACCACTATTGTATTCCAATTTACTCGAAACTGATCCTCGAGCAAATAGTCCAAATTTCCCATAAAACTGTATTCCGAATCTAATTCTATTTGAAATTTACTACTAATTTTATGTAACCTAATTGACTTGAAATCATACTTTGGTACCGATTCAACTAAATTCAAATCAATAGAAAAATACTGGGAATCCCCAGTTTTATGAATCTGACTAACCTTGCCCTTCAAAATCAGTGGTCGATCGGCCTTAAAACTGAAAGAATTTTTCCAAAAATCTTCACAATACACTTTGAAAGAGCAAAACTTGCAACTTTCCAAACTTGGTTTGGCTCGAAAATTATTTTCCTTTAAATTATCTAATATTCTAGCGATTTCCTTTTGAAGAATAGGAAGCCTACTTCTTACTAGTTCTATTTCTTCAACAGTATTTCCAAAGATATACAACTTTTCAATTTCTAATTTGAGTTCCTCTTCTACTAAAATTACGTATAAGTGTAACTGCCTTGAATAGTCTTCAAGTGTGTCTTCGGTTAGGGAACCTGTTTTGTAATCAATAATTGATATAACGCCATTATGTTTATCGATTAAGTCAGGTTTGCCCTTTAGTCCCAGGTTCTTGTTTACAAAGTATTTTTCGGAAATAGGAAATTGAACTCTAATCTGATCAGGTTTTTCCACATTCCCCGTTCCTTTAAAACGAGAGTGTTTTTCTAAAACTTTATATTTAACTGAGGACTTTACTGCGTGGTATTTGTTCCAAGACATTGGTTTTGGGACTTCAGCATAATTCCAATCATTTTGAAGAGATAAAAATTCCTGATCTTCATACTTCTTCCAATTTTCATTGAACCAGTCTTGTCTTTCTATTGAGTTCGGTTGAGATTCCAAATTATTTGCATCAGCCAAAACAAAATGAGCAATCTTACCCAAACTGGAACTAGTAGAGCCTTTCAACAATTCACTGAAATTTGAGTCAAGAAAATATGCGGCTTTTTTTGGACAAACGTTAAATGAATTTACAATACTTGGACTGATGGATTCTATATTATTTATGATTGGCTCTTTAAACTGAGTCATTCTAGAGAAGTAATTTCATAATTGAATATGGACTTCTCGCGAGTTTAAAGAAATCACTAAGTGAAGTTGTATCCGTTTGAAAATTCTGTCTTACTTTCTCAATTAGATTTGCCCCCGTAGGCCCCAAGTAATTTTCGTCCTGCGGCCATAAAGGATGACCAAAGATTACACATTTCATAGAATTAGTATTGATTAAAATTGGGAAATCATCTAACTCTGTATACTTTAATGCTAACCCACCTGAATTGATCTCTGCAAAAATTTCAACAGCTTTTCTAGAACGATCGATCCATAGATCATTTCGAAGACTTTTTCCTTGAATAGCAGAAACCATATCTAGTGCCAGGCGCCAATCTAGTAATTGATGCATGCCTCTATTACTGTAATTTCTAAGGCAATCAGGACAAGATGTATCACACTTTGAATGTTCTTTAGATAACCATTTTTCTGACGTTTCATTTTCTAAAGTATTCATGATTTGCGCAAAGATTTCTGGTTTTGCAATTTCGATTGAATATCCGGCTCCATTTGCGTGTGCATCTGCTATATAAAGTCGACCAGTCCTATGGTCATTTCCTGTTCCCATGATTTTAGTAAAACCAACAACGAATTCATCGGTATCAATTGCTAATTCAGATTTGCAAACATTTCGAAGTGCTTCAGCAAGTGAACTAAAAGCAGCTATGCCACTAGGAACAAATCCTCGATTATTAGTACCAACGAATATTTCAAAATTAAGATGCTCTAGTTCAGGTTCGTTTGTCTTTATATCAATTACCAATGCATCTGTTGTGCGAATTTCACCAATTGAAATTTTCTTAGTGGACTTTCCGATATCTACCTGCATATAGTCTGGCACTAAACTTGGTACAACTAGAGTTCCATCTTTTGAATTTGCTACCTCAAATAATTCGCCCCTATTATCATTTATTGTTACTAATCGAACTTGTTCGTAGGTGGATAAAGTTGCATTAATGTGATTTTCAATTTTATTTGGTATCTGGTCAGCACCTAAAACAAGTTTCGGCGGTGACGCAGGACTTGCTGCGTCAGTTTCATCATCAAAATCTCTTGGTTTAAAGTCAGTTCTAAATCCAAGAGGTTCATACATTTCAACTTTCTGAAGTGGCACAAAACAAACTGGGCAAATTAAGTCATCTTTTTGATTCAAGAAAAGTGATTCGCAAGTCAAACATCGGGAAACATTTATTGTTGGACCTAAAGGGTCAATTGGTTTAGCGTTGTTTATAGATAATTCAAAAGCAGCAAAACCAATAACAGAGTGAATTTGGTGATCTCGAGTTATTTCAGCGCCAGGAGCAAACATTCCCACCGCAGCGTCAAGAGAACGGTCAGCAATTGAAGCCTTGTCCTCCGAATTTGAATTGACGGGCAATTTACCGTAAAGATTTCTTACTCTAGTTGGAAACCCAAACATCGGTAGGATACCGAATTGCGCCAAAGTTTCACTTAATTCCATTTCTTGCTGGTCTGATTTACTAATAACATTATCAATTTCAAGAACAAGATTGAGTTTAATTTCATCAACCCAATATTGCACCTGATTAGCAAAATCTGTCTGAATTAAGAGATTTTCTATGTTATCTGAAAGATTTAATTTATTTTCAATAATTTCCAAAATTACATTGCGATACTTATCTTTCCATTCTGAAACCTGCCCGAAAGTTCCATGGAGACTATCTCTTGTTCTTTTTGGTTTAAGTTCTGACGGAAGAAATGCAAATGCTCGACGAAGTATTTCTCCATTAACCACTCGCTTTATTACAGATTTTCGACCTAATTGTAGAAATGGCTCCGGGGGAATTTCACTCGTCATTTTCTCTGGATTATTAAAATAATATTCATCATGACTTCGATCTCGGCACAAAGTAACTGCATAAGAAAATGTTTGCCCTGCACGACCTGCTCGCCCAACCCGCTGTTGATAATTAAATCTCTGTGGCGGAACGTTCGCCATAACCGTAGCCCTCAGTGTGCCGATATCTACTCCAACTTCCATAGTCGTCGTTACGCTAAGTAAATCAATTTCATCCATCAACTTGTTCTCTTTTGGCTTTGGCTTGAAAGCGTCCCCCCTAAAAAATCTCTGTCTTTGTCTTTGTAACGAAAGTGGCTTTGTCTGCCCAGTAAGTTCTTCTATTCTTAGTCTTTGAGGTTCTTGAGTTGATAACCAAGAAAAGTAGTCATGCTCAAATAAATTTTTATTGGACACTTTTAACAAATTGATAGAGTCACAATTTTTACGTACGCAACAACCACCAGACTCATGTAGATGGACAAAAGAGCACTTAGAGCAAACCCATGCAGAGTCAAGATTTTTCTCAATTGTTACAGAAAGGCCTAAGTTCTGTAATTGAATGATCCAATCAATTACAATACTTTTCTTATTTAATGTATTTTGTACCCATTCAATTAGCGAATCAGAAGTAATAGAGCTACATATTTTTGTATCTGAAACCTTTATTAAATATGCTTTTAGACTTGTAGGTAGTTTAACATTTCCTTGATTTTTGCGTGAACCAGGATATTTTCCTGATAACCCAAGTATTCTCAAAGATGAATTTATGATTTGTTTCAAAATGCTTGGATCTAAATCTCCAAGGGGTTTTAAATCTCCATGGATAGAAAGAAATCCAACTCCTACTGATTCAAAATCTCGCTCTGCCCTTCCGAATAGAACTTCATCTGCAATTATTGGAATGAATTTATCTCTTATTATTTCTCGTATTTCGCTTTGAGATTGGGCGTCAATATCATTCTTATCTTCTTGATTTAGTGGGTAACCTTTATACCAAGGAAATCCCCTTACAGACTTAAGTTGAGATTTTGAACCTACCGGAGAAACTCCAATTTTAACGAGGTCCATTTCAACAGCTTCAATTATTTTCCCCCACTTGAAATTATTTTGTGGGTCGTTTTTTTCAATCAAATCATTAAGTAATGTTTCGAGTTCTTCATTAAGTTTGCCATCCCTTGATTTAGTTTGTTGTAAAAGTTCAATTTGAGCTAATTCGCTTTTATTTTTCGCAAAATCATTTTTAAGAATTTGTTTTGTGAAAATCTGTCGAATAAGATCTCGATGGTGATTGAGTGAAACTCCCGCGGCGGTTCTTGCTGCATCATCTCTACTGTCGGTAAAAACGATTGTTTTGTACGACAAGGATTTATTATTTGCTGGACGGGCTAAGGACCTAGTTAATTGCGAGACATAAACCTGAGTTGCGATCGCTTGACCGGTAGTGTGAGCACGAATTGGTGTTCGGATTTGACCCTTTTCCCATAAATCTTCTTGGTTATTCCCTTCACCTTTAATTCCACAAGCAGGACACTTCATTGGCAGAGCTGGAATCCTTTCATTTTGACTTGAAATATTTGCAACAATGGTTTTTCCGTTAATTACAGGTTGTAAGCCAGAAGCCGGAATGCTTAATAACCCCCAATTTGGATTTAGAGTTGCGTCGGCAAAACTGAATTCTATTCTTTCTTTTTTGGCATCTTTGTCAGCATTTTTCTTGTTTACGCCCCACTTATCTACTTCGGTACTATTTCCAGGCCAGAACCAGCGATACTGCTGCATATTTCTTCTGAAAACCAATTCTTTGGAACCGGAATCTGGAACATTTGGAGAAAGAGAGCCAAGGAAAATTTGATTTTCAGGATCATCTTCTGCTGACTCAACAACGAATCCACCCAAACTAATGTCACCGCACTCAAAGCAATAAAGGAGTTCTAAAACTCGACAGCCGCAAGAATCACAACAAACAGCTGGTGAATTGAATAATTTTCCTATTTTTCTATCAGGATAAACATATTGCGACTGAGTACCTGAACAATTCTTGTTTGTACAAGCCCAGAGCCCTCTGGGAGTTCTGATAAAAAGATGAGCTCGTAGTGGGATAATTTTAGGGTCATCACTATCAGCCAAAATATCTAAAATGGCATCAACATAACTTGCACCATCTGCGAAAGAGGGAAAAATTTTATTTGCAATTTCTGATAAACTAGTAGCAGCGAAGGTCCCATCCGCCTGTTTGCAAGCATTTACCAAAACCGTCGATAATTTTGAGGCTTCAATTTTCTCAATCTCTGCTAACTTTGAAATATTTAAATCTATATTTCCAACTGGAATAGATTTAGGGATTCCACTTGTAACTAAAAAAGAATCAGGTTTCGCACCAAAAAAGCCACTTGCAAAAATCTTTCCATTTTCTTTATTTGACATCGATGCGCTAGTAGAAAGAAATCTGACCTGATCTGACTGAGGAGAAATTCCAATTCTTTGCAACAAGTTTCGTATAACCATTGCAACTTCACTACCTTGAGTACCTCTATAAAGATGGAGTTCGTCAACTACTAAATTGAGAACATTACTTTTATTTGAATCTATCCAAATCTTAGTTTGTTCAAATATTGTGTTTTCTTGATCCCGCATTAGCATTGCGTTCAACATAGAATAGTTTGTCACTAAAATATCTGGGGCGTGTTTGACCATGTCCCATCGCACAAGCATTTCTGAACTTCCTGGATCTGAGAACTGATCTAACTCATCTGCATTAAGAGAATTAAGTGATCTAAATTCATTAATTTCTTCATCCATTTCCTTTAAATCAGATTGAACCCTAATAACACCATCTTGATTAAGTTTCTTTGGTAAACCACCACCACCTAAAGTGATTCCCGTATATCGTCCGAACCATATTGGTTTATTTGGTAATTCAGCTGAGATTTTTCTTATTGCGCGTCTAAGTCGCGTAATTTGATCTTCAACAAGGGCATTAGTCGGATATAAAATTAAGGTTCTTATTCCTGGTTGTCTTGTTTCATATCTTCTTAATGGGTGCCAATCTGAATTTGTTTCTCGCCACCACATGTATGGTTTAGGTTGATCTCGCCAACTAAGCGCTTCTTGTGTGATTCTTGAAAGAACAGGTAAAAGGAAGGATTCGGTTTTCCCCGATCCTGTTCCTGACGTAACTATGACATTTCTTGGTTTATTTGAATTTGTTTCGAAATTGGACTTCAACGCGTCAGCCTGGTGCTGTCTGATCATAATTTTCTCACCCGGTTTATAAAAACTTCCATAAAGTGCATTTCCTACAATTTTGGAAACAGTACTTGGAATATTTAATTCATTACATAAACCATCTAGATCAACAGTGGAGTCGTATGGTAATACGGGCTCCAGCATAATTTCTGTTGTTAATTTCCCATCCTCCTTAAAGAGGGAACGTCTCTCATCCCTTAATTGCTCATCCTTTAACCAATATTGTGTGTCAAAGTATTTTAGATAAGCTTCAATTAAATCTTTTTGAAGAACGCTAGGAGTAAGCGATGTCATTGATTTTGACCAACTTTATAACTAAGCATTTTTGCCTGCTCTCCAGAAATATTATTATAAATAACGTATTTTCCAGTTGTGTCAGAGTCTGGCATTTTTCCAGATGCTAAAACTAGTGCCCTTCCGTATAAACCTGGCAATCTTGCACCTAGTGGACAAATCAACTGTTTTTTCTCCCTTATGTAGAAAAACAGTGGTTTACCAAATTGAGAAGAGGCAAAATGTTTTGATATTTCAGGATTGCAATATCTAACGGTTCTATTCTCGATATCCGATTGATTTCTGACAATATATCTCCGTCTATATTCATGAGTTAATCTATATCCGCCTACAGAATAGAGATCTTCAGTTTCCACCCAGGAGTTAATTTCTGGAATAAAGCGCTCTGCTACTTCAAAACCTAGTAATGGCTTCATTGGTAAGTCAGAAACAGCCTCACTTATTGTAGGTAACATCTTTAGGATATTTGTACAAGCGCTGTCAACTAGTGAATATTCAATACCTGAATTATTGATATTAATTAAATCATCTTTGCTTACATTTATTATCATTTTTCTAGAAAATGTTTGAAAACCAATTTCCTCAATTGCTCTACTCTTTCCAAAAATCTGTTGAATTTTTGACCATTCATTGTTAGACCAATAACCCGTTAAAAAAAATCCATCAGGCGTTGAAACAATGCATTTTGGTGAGACATCCCAAGAAACAAAATCAAAGTAATCGTCAAACTGTATATCGATGATTGCTAATTGATCTAAATGATTTATAAATTCATATTTAAATAACGCTGATGTGTCGACGTTATTTGCAATACTTTCAATAGAACTAAAGTTACCTCCGCCGATGTGCATAATGGAATCTAATAACACATCCCACGAAAGCTCAGTCGTTTCTATACTTGAAAAATCCGAGAGATTAACCCGAGAAAGAACATGTTCGACGTTTTGAGTTGGACCAACATCTTTTTTTGTTATCTTTTTTCTTTCTGCAGCCCAAGGAGTTGCTGCAAATTTCTTTCGAATACCACAATACTTACAAACTCCATCAATAAAGTTAGAAGGCGACCTTTGTAAATTATTTCTGGTTCTTGATGGTGGTGCCATAGGTAATTCAAAGTTATGAACTCCATTTACGAAACATCCTTTAACTTCAACTTTATGTAACTTTAAATTTTGCTGTAAATCCTTTTTTAATTGATTTTTATTTGCCTTGGTCCACCAAGAATCTACCTCGACCTCTTTATGCTGATCGCGACTCATATGAAAATTTCCATTTAAATAGAAGGCAGCACCATCGACATAAAATTTTGTTTCTTCGGATATTTTTGAAGTTTGAATTACAGCTGAATCATTTGCACTTAAATCATGAATCAACTTTTCCTTATTATGCCACGCAGTTTCATCTAATGAATCAGAGCTTCTCAATCGTAAAAGTTTTTCCGTAATTTCTTCCTGTTCGTTATCTTTAAAGAGTTGCACGAAATAATCACCATCACTCAAATTAGTTACATCGAAACTCCAAATCGCTGTTTGGCTGTGAAAATTCTTGAGCGCCACTTGATTTTCCAAACCATCAATAAAATTTATTATTCTTAGTTGAAGCGATTCTGCACCCAATATAGAAGCTTTAATTTCGAGTGGAACTTTTGAGTGCCATTTAGGTGGGCGACCAGGTAACTGGAGTCCTTTAGAAAAACTTAAAGAACCAGAGAAACTTGGCTTAAGTGCTTCTAAAGATGCGTGTTGAATCAATTCAGGTTTGGGACTTTGTAGCAATTCTACATCGGAAAATAAGATCCAGTTATCTGGAATACCTGGTATCTGAGTAGGGCCAAAGTCTTTCCATCCAGAACGTGAAGAATCCACAAGAACACTTCGAATTCGTTCAATGAAACCTTCAGATTCGAAAGCAAGAATTAGGCACTTTATTCCTAATTCTAGTCTTTCAGTTTCAAAATATTTTCTAGATAGTTCGTCAAACTTAAAAACTATCAAATTCTTTGGATAACGTTCAACATTAAATTCTTTTCCTATATCAATTTGGAGGATACTCGTAATTAAATCTTCATTAGAAATAGGGAAAATATTTACATTAGGTCTTAACCAACCATCGTTTTGCTCATTCAATTGAAGAATTGATTTCTCTGAAGTTGAATTTAGAATCCTAATTTTATTGTCTTCTATTTCTGTAGGGCTACTTAACGCAAATGTAATATTTATAGATTTTGATGGAAACGTATTAAATAACAATTCCAACCTTAAATCATAATCATTTTTATCTATTGTTGAGTTATCTGATTTACTGAGAGTAACTTTTCCATCCCAGGATTCTAATTCTCGACAAAGAATTGAAGCTATCCTGGTTCTAGCCTCGGGCTTTGACCACAATTGCAAAAACGGTTTGCTTGGACTTCTAAATTTCGAATTGAACTCTAGATAATCTCTTTTTGTCCACTCATCAATAACTTTTTCCATATCTTTAGCTACTAAACTCGTAAAGGCCGAAAAGCCGTTTTCTCTGAATAGTCGAGGCAACTTATTTCTATCAACAGATCTCACGAGTGCTTGGGCCAGAGCAAAACCCATAAATCTATTGTTTGAAATCGAATAAGCTGTCCCTACACCCCTTTGACCTTTGCAATATGAGTCAAGCCAAAAATTGAGTCCGCCCCAAAATCTAATTGCAATATATCGATAACTTTCCTCAACTAATTTTTTATCTTCAACTTCAAGTATTTCTTTTAATCTCGGGTAGTATGCGGATGTTTTAAAACCACCTGTCGTACCCATCTGGGCTGCAGCAATCGCAAAAACCATCAGTAGTGGCAAATTGGGGTAATTTGTTGAAATATCATTATTCTTATCATTCTTAATCATCATTTCCCAAATTATTTGCTTATGTGTAAACCAACTAAACAACCCCGTATGGTCACTAGTTTGATTTAAAAATTGTTTTACAGAATCGATTATTAGATCTTCTAAATCAACTTCATCTAGGTTCAACTTTTTATTAAGTGTTTCTATTATTTCTTCAGTCAGTTCGAGGTATACAGGTTTATTGGAGTTCTCTACAGTAAATAATGCGTCACAAAGTGCATCATTAAGTTGTTCATAAGTTACCATGTTAGTTAATTTTCAGTTGCTTGTTTTTAGGGCGAAAAGAATTTTTTGTATCAATTAATTGAATATCTAGTTGATCTAATTCATTTAATTTCTTTACAGGATTGTTGGGTCCGTCTAATACGGTTTTAATGAGTTTTGGATAATCAATCAGTAAATCAATGTCCCTCTTAATTTGTGCTCTAAAAACATGGTAAGCAACAGATATATTTACAGCATTTCCAAGTTGTTTATAGCTCATTGATTCTTCTTGTCGATTCTGATCAAACCACTCTGGAAAACCTTGCAATCTGGCACATTCTCTAGGAGTTAATTTCCTATATTCTTTACCTAAAATTGTTGTTTGGTTCATAGCCACCAAAGTTGGTACATAGTTTGGTTTCTTAACTCTGATCCCAGAAGGCCTGAAATGAATGATGCAGGATTTTAGGCTTTGAGAGTCTTGGGCTTGCCATTCAAATTTTCGTCGGCTTGCCGGGAATGCAGATACTTTCCATTTTTTACGCCAGCTATCTAATTTTTTAATATTTTTTGTGTAAAAGATTGAGTTCTTTTTTAGAAAGCTGTTTTTCCATTCAGGGAATTCGGGGTTCTCCTGAAAGTTATTTAGATGTACCCAGTCATCTGTCCAAATGGGAAATCCTGGAATTTCTATTTGATTTTTTCGCATTAGCATTACAAAATCATTCCAAGCATTAAGCCAGTTCACTTCTTTTCTGCCTAAGGTATATGCTTTTTGATCTATATCTTTTTTATTTAAAATTGGCAAATCCTTGTATAAATCCCATTCACTTGGATCCCATTCTTCTGTAATTGAAGTTACGTCAGGTATTCCAGGTTCAAGATAAAATTCTTTCTTACTAGTTTTATTCATTCTGGTTGCGCAAATGAATACCCTCTCTCTAACTTGAGGTGTGCCACCAAAATATGGGTGAATTGAATGTGGTGAAAGAATCAATGGTTTATTACTGACTCGATAATTAAGATCTCTCAGGGTTTTAAGGATTACATTCCACTCATGAATATGATTAGGCCCTACTAAATTTCTTACATTTTCAAGTAAAACAATTTTTGGTTCACAGTGTTTAATAACTTGAGTTATGTTCCAAAAAAGTGTTCCTCGGGTTTCATCCATTCCAAGCTGTTTTCCAGATTTACTAAATGGTTGACACGGAAAGCCACCAACTAAAACATCATGAAGTGGAATTGAATCTAAATCCAATTTGGTTATGTCGCCTTCAGGGGTGATGCCCCAGTTCCTTCGATAAACTTCAGCCGCATATTTATCAATTTCAGAGGCAAAAACACATTTACCTCCCGCGGCTGACAAGGCTCCGTGAAATCCACCTATACCAGCAAAGAGTTCTGCAAAAGTGAACGACATGTACACAATCTAGTCGAAGGCTCCGACTAATCCAAAGGGTATTTTCTTGAGGAAACTTATAACATTTTGTCCGAAATTTGGTTGCTGAAAAAGGTATGGTCTTTAGAGTGAATAAAAAAAATTTTTGTTTAGGCCAGTTTTTTCATGAAAATTCTTTGGCACGCATAAATGGGTGGTCCGATACCATGGAGCTAGATACCAGAAAGAAAAGTTTGTGGAATTAGAGCAATTGGTTGAAGTAACAAGTTATGAGTCACCCCAAACTGATAATGTGTGAGTGTTAAGCTTCACTACAAACTGTTAAATTAGGAGAATCGTGCAACCATATTTTTCGACTCCTCATTCAAATATATTTCTGGGCGATTCTATTGAAATTATGAATAAGTCAAAAGTTAGATATTAGAGTGCCCCACTAAAATTGCAATTTGAGCCACGTCATTCATTTGGCGAGGTTTTTGTTTTTCTATTGACTTCTTAATTTCGGGGTCTTAATCTTTTACCATGGCCACTTGGGGAGAAGTTTACGAATTTTTAAATCAGAATTATGAATCTGATATGGGTATGGGTATCTTGGCGGGACCTGAATCTTTCGCGGCGGTAGTGCCTAATGATTACGGAACTGAAGTTATTTTGGTTATGAACGTAAGTGATGTCCTAATCCAATTTGCTGGATTTTTAGATCCAAAGTCAGTAAATAAAATTGACAAGGTTTTTTCTCTTCTTGAAATCTTTGGTGTCAAAAAAGGAAGTGGATCCGTGGCGTTACAACACATAGCCTTACTAGATTCACTCGATATCGATGAAATAACTGGACCACTCAACTTAATGTCTAAGGAGATGCACAGAATCAATCAGGCAATATAGAGATGCATTAACGTAGGCTCTACCTAAAATTAATCACTGATAAAAAAGAAAAAAAGGATTATCGTGGAGACGCTGGAAGAATTAGCTAAAGATCAAAACGAAGATGTTCGCTTGTTGGTTGCTATGAATATCAATGCACCATTGAAGTTGCTGAACTCTTTAGCAAAAGACAAAAGTGAAAATGTTCGACAAGCCGTTGCCTATCACGGTAATATTTCGGCTGAATTATTAGAAGTTTTAGCTAATGATAAACACAACGATGTTCGAGAAGCTGTTGCTGAAAATAGTAATACCCCTGTTGATGTGCTGGAAGTTTTAGCTAAAGATAAACACAAAGATGTTCGATGGAATGTTTCCCTTAACAGAAACACCCCGATCGAGGTGTGGGAAGTTTTAGCCGAAGAAGATTTTGATGAGGATGAGAGTGAATAATTGGGAAAAAGAAAGAGTATAAAAAAATTTATCTGTAAAACATGATAATTACGACTAATCTATTACCTATTTAAATTAAGAGTTAGTAAATCTTTTTTAAACCCCTGGCTCAACTCTTACAACGTCACCAAAATCTCCAGCTTCAACAACGGTTACCTTGACACCGCCATAACTAACGCTGTCACCCTTAACTAAGGCACCCAATTCAGATGGTCCACGACCAGGACATTTCTTCTTTTTATTCGTGGAAGGAACATGAATAGTTTTTTCATCCCAGCCTTGACCATAACGATGAGCCACATAAACTAGTGCTCCTTGTTGACATTTTGGAATCTTGAAGTTATAGCTATAAGGCCTGATGGATTCAATTGCTAAATAATCCGATCCCGAAATGGGAACCATGACTAATTTTTCATGACCACCTTTAATACTTGATGGTTTAATCCAGTGGGTTGTGACTTTATCTTTCGAAGCACAACGAACTTGATCATCACTAATCATTTGCAAAATCCATTTATGAAGAGTTAACCAATCGGCATCTTTTTTCTGCATAATTCCCCAGTCCATCATTTGTCCCGGGAAGCCATGAACGGAAGCAAAAATAGTAAATGTTCCTGATGAATGTCCCCAATAGTGTGTAAAGCCTAAAGGACCAGAGCCGTCAAAAACTCCATTAGCAATAAATTTGCTGCCATACTTCTTTTCATTTTCACTTCTGGTTTTAATATTAAATTTGTAATAGAAAGGATTTTGGGTTAAATACAATCTTTTCATTAATTTTTCTTGAGTTTGAATTGTGTAGTTATAAAGATCCCAACTCATTAAATCATTTAATTTAGCAGTGGGTGGACCCATGATCCACATGTGATTTGCTTTAGAAAAATCGACTTCTGGATCAGCAGCAGCCACTACATCTTGAACTAGTTGCATTACTCCTGGAACAAGGGATTTGTTAAATGAATTAGTTTCATTTTCTTGAAGAGAATAGTGCTTAAAACCGATATCGTATGATTTCAAAGATTTTGGGACCATGAAGTATTTATCTGGAACAATGATCTTAAAATTATAAGGAAGATCACTTTGTTTATTCATTACATCTTCTAAACCTTTAATCCACATTTTGTAGTCATCTTTAGGTTTTGATTTCATTTTGTAATCTGGAGATTGAAAAGGAACTATCAATAATGTGTAATTAGGTCCAAGAATTTCTCCTCTTGCCTGCTCTGCTCTTTTCGTGGCCCAATAATTAGCGATCATGCATTGATCGACACCGAGTAAGTCAGCCCTACTACTTTGTGGAGTGCTTGGAGTTTTAGAAGTTAATTTGCCACTTACATATCTATATGGATGGGGACAAGCTGGATAGTTCCAGGTTATGTCTTGATATTCCTTCCAAGCTTTGGGAACCTTTGGATCTTTTTCACATCTATCGCCAACTCGTGGTTCAAGGGGAAGTGCTATAACAGCTTGAGCGGGAACAACAATAAAAGTGCCAAGAATTGCCAAGAGCATCACTAAAAGTTTTGCTTTCATTTTCATATGAGGCAAATACTAGTCAGAACCGCAGTTATTTACAAAAAATTTAGTCACAAAATTCGGGCTATTTCAGACAATTTAAAGATTTAAAAACAATAAGGGCTTGAAACCTGGTTGGTTTCAAGCCCTTATATTTTACATAGTGAAAGTCCAAATTTGGTAGGGAAGAAGGGCTTATTGGTATTTAGTCTTTAATACATTTTTGCAATAGTGAAGGTTATTGCTAAGTAATGGCACACATAGCCTGTGATGGTGAAGGCATGAAAAAGTTCATGAAACCCAAAGTATTTAACACTTAGCTTTGGTCTTTTCAAGGCATAAACAACTGCTCCCACAGAATAAGCCACCCCACCTGAAAACATTAAACTCACAATTAGCCAGCCTGCATTTGCTAAGAAACTAGGCAGATAAAAAAGAGCTGCCCAACCAAGAGCTACATAAATTGGCACATATAACCATCTAGGTGCATTAAGCCAAAAAATTCTCATCAACAGTCCACTAATTGATCCAGTCCACACCAGAATCAAAAGAGTTTGGGCTTGGTTTGGGTTTAACCAGTAAATAGTCAAAGGGGTGTAGGTGGCAGCAATGATCAAAAATATGTTGGCATGATCTAGTTTTCTAAAGATAGCTTTGTATTTTGGTGACCAGTTGATTCGATGATAAGTAGCTGAAACTGTGAACAAAGTTGCTGAAGCCAAAGTAAATATTGCTACTGCTACTCGCATAGATAAAGTTGGAGCAAGTATTACCAAGACAAAGCCTGCAATTAAAGCCACAGGAGAAGTGCCTAAATGAAGCCAACCTCTCATTAAGGGAGGAGCTTGAATTGGGGTTGATTCGCTAATGGCCATAAATCAATCATAGTTATAAAAGTAGCTATTACAGATTTACTTGCTAAATACTAAGTTAATTCCACATTGTGGAGTATAAAAAAATATCTCCCCTCTCAAATTTCTTGAGAGGGGAGATAATAGTTAATTAATTTACTTCTTTAATAGTGCTGCTACATCAACATCTGCTGGAACCAAAACTGCGTCAATCGCGTGGATGACACCGTTACTGGCCAATACATCTGCTGTTACAACATTGGCGCCATTTACTGTTACGCCATTTGCTGTGGAT
>Ga0315903_10005726_pt1 | contig 16127 bp, 25 predicted proteins | sample LakEriMetagenome_7_FD_203524 | JGI IMG/M metagenome (GOLD analysis project Ga0315903, IMG submission 203524) | Freshwater fungal communities from buoy surface, Lake Erie, Ohio, United States - Buoy 2 MA119 | ecosystem: Environmental > Aquatic > Freshwater > Lake | place: USA: Lake Erie, Ohio...
CGGCGTTCTTGATACCAAGAACCTCCAACATCTGCCGGTGCAACTGCGGCAGGTCGTAGATCTGTGGGGCACCCTGTGCGAGTTGCAGTGCAGCTTGGTACTGCATGATCCGCTGCGCCATCGTGGCCGCGTTCGGATCACTGACCGGGATCACCTCGACTACGTCATAGTCGGCCTGCTTGACCGACCGATCCCCGCCCTCAGGGGTGTACGCATAGTCAGGCGGCAGGAAGTCGCGGATGATGTTCTTCAGGAGCTTGAACTCCATGCGAAGAGACGCATGGACGCGGGCTTGCACCGCTGACATGGTTTTAAGCTGCCGCTCAAGGATAGCCAGCGTGGTGCCCACAGGGGCCTGGGCGCTCATGTCAGAGACCTTCAGGTCCGCGATGGCTGCAAGCCTGCGGCCTTCCTCCGTGATGCGCTCCAGCAGAGCGGCCAGAACTTGGCTCGGCTCCTTGTACGGCAGCGGCATGAGGTTGTCACGCACGGTTCCAGAAGGCACATCTACATCACGGAACTCGCCCGGAGCGATAGGCGTGTCGTCGCCCTTGATCCGCAAGCCACGGGTCTTCAAACCACCGGGTAAATTTGCCAGGGTGCCTGCGTCTACAAGTTGCCGGATGATGCTCGTCCCTGCACGGGCGTAGCCACCGATGATGTGGATGTATCCCAAGCCATAAGCACCGAAGCCGGGGATGTACGTGTACTGCACGAAGTGCTGGCGTTTGAGCTTGCGCTTGTCGTCCTCGTCCCAGTTGCGGCGGATGGCTAAAACTTCCTGGGTGCCACGGTCAAGCGTGACGACATAAGGCAGAGGCACATCGTCCTCATACCCCGGCATGTCCCAGTCAACGTGGATCTCAAGCAACTGGAAGCGGTCGTCGTCAGTCAGGCTGTAGCCTTGCTCCTCGGCCTTTTTCTTCTCGATGTCGGTAAGTATGCGCGTGGGCTCACCCAGGTCTACCTCACGGTAGAACCCAGCAACCTGCAGCTTCTTGACCTCGTTTTCGGTCTTTCGCATCACATGCGTGACACGCTCTGCCGTGTAAACATTGCTTGCCCCGTAGGGCATGATCAAGTCTTCAGCAGGCACGAACGGAGCAGCGGGCAGTTCCGTGCTCGGGTTCGGGTAGATCTTCTTGAAGGCAGCACCGGACAGGCCCAGGCTGTACAGCATCCGCTCGTGCTCTGAGCGGTAGTCGATCATCCGCTCGGTCAGCATGAAGTTCATGTCGTCACGGACACGATCTGCAGCCTCTTCCTTCATGCGGTCGATGGCACCGATGATCTGCGTCTTGACCGGACCCTGAGCAGGGAAGGTCTCGGTAATCATTTCTGACTGGAACCTGATAGCAGCCTCAGTGAGGAGCGGAGAGTACACACCGCAAGCCCCCGACCAAGGCTCGGTGCGCTCTTCGTACTTCATGCCAAGGACTTCCAGGCCCTTGACAAACATCTCTGTCCAGTCTTTGCGACTGTTGATGTCCGCGTCCACGAGGGCGATCAGTTCCGAGGCAAGGGACTGCAGTTCTGAACCGTCCATGTACTCCGCGAGGTTCGCGTCGAACTGCTCCGCAGTCTCGGGTTCTGGCGTTAATTCAATTTCGACACCATCAATTCCGATGCTGACGGCGTCAGGGTTCTCAATTTCAATTTCAATCGCCGGTTCGTCGCTCATGGATGTCATGTCGAGCGGAGAGAGCGCTTGGTCGATATTCGTTGCCATGTTGTTTCCTTAATAGTACGCCGCTCTGCGGCTACTCTTGAAGTAAGTCACTTCTTCCTTTACGTCTGTTGGCAATCGGATAAAACCGCCTTGCCTGAAACGCAACAGCGCTTGAGTTGTCGAATCCACGAGGTCGTCGTTGGCACCGCTAGGAAAGTCGTTGCACTCCTCAATGACCTCTCTCGCCCACCGCCTGTCAGGTGCCCACACTATGCCTGAAGAAAACAGATCAGAGACAGCATTCACACGAGAAATCTTGTCTTGGCCCTTACCCGGAGTGAACTCTCCTATGGGCACTCCCATGCGACGTAGCTCCTGATAGAGAGCCGCTCCGTTGGACTTCTTCTCCACCACGAACGCATCGGGCTCCCACTCGTTATATTCTTCAAGTACGAGTTTCTTAAGCTCAGGGAACTCCATCCGCTTCTTGATGGCGTTCAACAATATAATGTTGAAGTTGTCTGTTTCCTCATTGAAGAATACCCCCCAGGTAGTCAAAGCATTGTAGTCCGCTCGGGTATTTGCCTCTTGGGCAGCGTCCAGCGACATAATGAGGAACTCGCATTGGGGAGGGTCATCTTTTTCCCAAATTTTCCACCATTCACGCTTAATTAATGCGCCTTCTTCAGATACGGGGTTCTGCATGTACTGGGCTTCCCAGTACCGAATATCCATACCCGCTTTTTTAGCAAGTAGCTCGTCAAGGCTCCAGAATTCACCCCAAAGTGGCTTTTCATTTAGAATTGCAGGGAATTCGACCACTTCCCACTGGTCAACGCCTTCTTCGCGTTGCATCTGGTTGACAATCTGGCCTGTCAAATCTAGCTTAGACCAGCGTGTCATCACGACAATAATGGCACCTCCAGGCATCAAACGCTGGATGGGACCCGACTGAAACCACTCCCAAGCAGGTAAAAATACGTCCGGACGCCCTGTTTTTGCGTCTTGTTCGCTGTGCGGATCGTCAATGATGAACAGGTCAGCACCTCGACCCGCCAGCGCACCACCTACGCCGATGGCAAAGTACTCGCCATTGAAGTTTGTACCCCAACGTGAGGCAGATTTGCTGTCTGCTTGCAGTTCGACCTGCGGGAATATGTCCTTATACGAGTCCGAACCCACCAGATTTCGCACTCTACGGCCAAAATTAACCGCCAAATCCGCCGTATGGCTGGACATAATGACCTTTTTGTGGGGGTATCTGCCCAAAAACCACGCAGGAGCGAGATAAGATATTAATTCTGACTTGCCATGACGGGGTGCAATATTCACAATCACCCGTTTTTTGATGCCGTTGGCAATATCTTCGAATATCTGGATCAATCTACGGTGGTGGGGGCCTACTTTATACCCCGGATACACGTGTTGGACGAAATCCAACAGTGAATCTTTACCTTTTGACTGAATATATTCGCTTTCCCAGCGTTTTAGCAGTTCCAGCGTCTTTCTTTTATCCGCTTCCGTCATGTACGGAAGGGATTTCTTCAACTGAAGTACCTTATCAGGCGTTAGTTGGCTCATTTTCGACTACTTCCACCATTGGCACGTCCACAGTTCGGGCTTCCAGCTTAGAAAGAGTCTCCAGAAGCTCGCGTTCAACCTCTTCCAGAGACTGATTCTTGACCGTCATCTCGGTGCGCTTCTTGAAGGCATCGACGCCATCGACTTCGCCCAAGGCTTTGATAGCTTGCAAGCGTACTTTTCCGTCAGGATGGGCGGATTCTTCGATCAGTTTGTTGACTACGAAGCGCTTGAGGTTGGCAAGCTCTTGTACAACCTGAGAGTCGTACTGAGCGACTAGCCCCGCAAGGTAGGCAATGGTCTCGTTAGGGTAGACCGCCATATCCGGGCGGATAGGCCCACCCTTGATGAGATCGGCAGCGATTTCTCTGGCTGCTGTCTGTGAACTCTCGTCGGGCGCAATGATCGCACCCGTGAGATCGGCAATCATTTTGATTGTCCGGGCCCGCATTTCCAACTCCTCGCGGGGAGTCATCTCTGGATACGCCTCTTGGGCGCTTGCAGGCAGGGGGATGTTGTCTTCGATGTCTGGTATGAGGTCCATAGGAAGTCGCACTATGAAACAGTGCGCGAAATGTAGCACGTATTTCGGAAAGGAGGTAGGAGTCCCTGACGGGGGGTGTTTCTAGATTGAGGGGGTGGGTCTCCAATCAAGACAAACAAAGTGAAGTGACGTATGGAACGAAGGACAAGTGACGTATGGAACGAAGGACAAGTGACGTATGGAACGAAGTGGAGTTTTGGAAAGTGCGGAGTTGTTTGTGTAGATCATGGGGTGTGGGGTGCGCGGGGGGACCCGTTGCCAGCTAGGAGGGTCCGGGTGCGGTGGGTCAATTCCCCTGAGAATTCGCTTTCGTCATTGGGTCATGCTATATACAAATCACTGGCCAACGCGGTGTTGTCCAGTGTTTATAGGAGGCCATCATGGCTAAGACAACTAAGGCGGATCGTTCGATCCTTGTTTCCCGTGGCATCATCAAGGCAACGCTGGAGAGTCTCAAGCGGGAAGCCGCTGAAGTGAAGCGTCGTGCAAGCGATCTGCGCAAAGCACGGTATACGGTCGTACAACCTGTTCTGACCCGGCTCTGCATGCTCCTCGATGGTGTACCAGAGAATGACCGATACGTCGGCGTCTCGAGTCACTACGGCAGAGTTGAGATTACGCTGGCTCTGTACAACCAAGACACCCTCAACAGTGATTTGGTTTGTAACCTGCTGACATACGCCAACGACGTTTGCCCCAACGCAAAGTCGAGGGACTACGTTGGGAAAGACTGGGGCGAACGTGAGCATCAATTCAGCGGCGACAATCTGAGCATTCGGATTGGGGTGCACGTCAAGTCAGACGGTACATGCCAGCGAGTGCTAGTCGGGACGAAGACGGTGCAACAAGACGAATACAAGTTCGTCTGTCCAGAGTAACCCAGCAGGGTAGCAAGGCGCGGAGCTTCGGCTCCGCGCCTTTTCTTTTGGCCCATTGATGCCAGTTCTTGGTCGTCGCGCGTGTCTGGGCGCGGGCGTGGGCGCTAGATAGCGGCTCAGTTCCTCCTGAGAAGTTGATTAGCACCCCAGTATCAGCTATACAAACACTACAGAACAACGACGCGGTGTCGTTGCGTATGCCTCAACGCACTACAGGAGCAAATCATGAGTGCAAAGCAAAAGACCCCGGTTTCCCCGTTCTATCAGCCTACATCTCTCAAAGATGCGGGATACAAGGGCGCGCAGAGTGTAGAGACGCTGGCAGCAATTGCTGCTTACGTGATGACGCTGCAGCCTGACGTTTCGGAGAATGGTTTGTCTGCCGAAAACAAGGCCGGACTCGCAGAGGGCTGGATGTTGCGCTATGGGGAGATCAACCCTGGTCAGCGTTACACAAAGGAATGGAACCCGCTTTCTGCCGATGCCCCGACTCAAGAGGGCGAAATGATAGTGACGGTGCACTTTGCAATGTCGTTCACGCAGCAAGAGTTTGGCAAGTTCAAGGGCACTGACCCTGGCAAGTACGGTGCGGTGCAACCCGTGCGCGAGAAGTTCCAAAAGTACTGTGCTAATCGGGTAGCTGACCTGATGACGCAGATCAAACGCATCGTCAACGATGCCAAGCCCCGAACACGGGTTCAGGCCAAAGACTATGCGGATTGGCTGTCTGGCCAATTGGACGAATTCAAGTCCAGGGCAAAGACTGCGAAGTCCAGGGGAGACGCAACAGCCCCTGACGAAGCAAAACTCAGGATGGCAATCGATGCCTTCCGGAAGGCCTTAGGCTAACCCTCACGCCCCACGATGCCCCGCGCATCGTGGGGCTTTTTTTCGTCCGCGCTATTTGAAACCAGTTCTTAATCGTCGCGCGCGTGCTCGCGTGTGCTGGCGCAAGGTTTCGCGCAAGGTTGTTATTTAGGACGCCAGCCTCGGCTGAGCCACTAATTAGCGATTCAGTGTTGTATGTACTGCTAATCAGTCATTTTGTTCTAGAGTTCCACGAATACGTCATTGTTCTAACCTATACGTCACACTACACCCTGGAACAATGACGTATAACCAGAACACTGGAACAAAAACCACTATGGATAAAAAAAGTCCACCTATTGAGGTGGACTAACCTTGATCACAAGGAGGGAGAAAGCAACTGAACCCGATTTGTGCCGTAAAATTTCAACATGCACTGGATGTGCATGTTGCCAGAAAAAATCCGTTTTGTCAAGTAACCCTACTCAGAAGTAGGAAATCCGCCCGGAGGCGGATTTTGCTCATTTGTGACGTTTAATTTCAACATGCACTGGATGTGCATGTTGCCAGAAAAAATCCGTTTTGTCAAGCCCTTTTTACCCCTATTTTTGTTCCAATGTTCTAGTCGTGTTCCAGAAAAAGTTAGTGGTTCCTTACACGTAAGTTGTTGTCACACAAGGGAAATTCGGATTTGTTCCCACTGTTCTAGTGTTCTAGCCAAAATGAGGGGTGACGGTAAAGGGCATGAATTTTTTGGTGGAACAGAGAGGTCAAGCGAGGTTTTGCAAGAAGTTATCCACAGAAAAAAACATGGTCTCCTAGGAGCCCTCCCCCCTCTAAACTTAGAACAAGAACAAAACATCATTTTTCTCTTTATATTCAAGCACTTACAACCGTTCCTTGCACGTTCTACACAAGATTTTTTTACGTCACTTGGAACAAATCCTGGAACAACCCCCATTTGTGCCCTATAATACGTCACAAATGACGTATCCGAGCCTTCTAATAAACAAAGTTGCCCAGAAGTCTTGACATACGTCACAAAACCCCCTATAATGCGCGTGTTGGGGCAATGCGCTCTGACACAGTCCTATTCAGTCGCCCACCGTTATGGAGTCAGTCATGTACGCTCGTCCCGCTCGTTCCCCCATCCTTGCTGGGTTTGTATCTATCAGCCCAGCCACGCATGAGTTCCTACCTAGAGCCACCCGCAAGGCTCTGCGCGTAGTGAAGCCTGCCGCAATCCCCCAGACCTACACCAACTGGGATGCAGACATCCCAGACATCTGCGACTCCGACGATGCCCACATCCTGCGGGCCAATACGGTCGATCCTGACTTCGACCTCGACGGGGCTGCGGAATTCAGCGACTCAGACGGGTCTGAAGACCTGCAAGGTCTGACCATCGTCAATGCCTGGGAGTACGACTTCCAAGGCTACAGCGTCCTTTGAGGAGCCTGCCATGTCTCGCATCAAGTCCTTGGTCTTCGACGACCAGATGAACTTCCGTGTCTTACCGGAAGTAGTCATTCAGCGCAGTGTGAGTCACTCCACACTGCTCCGTCTGCAGCGGGACCCTGCCCGCTTCCTCCAATGGTGCCGCCTGCGCACCATCCTCAAGCCTCACTGCCGCACCTCCCACGTCTGGGAAGACCCCATCGACGGCACACCCCTGGAATCCCATCGGTTCAAGATCGATGAGTGGATCTGCTCGTTCATCGTCGAGCGTGGAGAGATCAGCGAGTGGTCCTTCAGCCACATCACCTGCGACAACTGAACCGAGGAGGAACCAACTCATGAAGATGAAGCCCCTATGTGTCGCCTGTGGTGACACCTACTCTGCCGCCCGTCGTCTAGCGGGCTACCAACTCTGCCTGCCATGTGGCGAGGACCGGGCGCGAAGCGTCCGTCACACCATCGTGCCGATGCACAAGTCCAACTACCTGCTCATCACGGACAGAGACGACCTGCTCGGCATCAACAACAAGGGAGGGATGTACAGATAACAACCCACCACACACTGAACCACTAACCACACCTTCTTCATCCCCAAAGGAAACATCATGTCAATCGACACAACTCTCTCCGCCCCTTCGCACCTCACCTCTCTGCACTCATCCTGCTACGTGGTATCCGTCGAGGTGTCCACGTGGGTGGGCACAAAGCAGGACAAGACAGTCTCCAACGAGGTGACAACCCAGAAGAAGGCATCTGCCGATGCTGGCAAGTTCACCAAGATGCTGATGGCAGGTAACGCCACGCACAAAGCCCTGGTCAACCATCGGCAGACGGTCTACAACTGGCTGCAGAGATGCACGTATGACTGGGCGGGTAAGTCTCGCTTGTTGCCAATGATGCAACTGCCGAAGTTCCAGAAGGAGTACGAGCAGCACTTGGCGCAGTTCAACCTGCTCAAGGAGAAGTTCGCTGCCGAGTACAACGGCATCGTGGCGAACATGGCCTTCGAACAAGGCGACCTGTTTAACAGGGCAGACTACCCTGACCTGCAAACTATCCTGGCTAAGTTCAACATGCGCTTGCTGGTCACTGACGTGCCGCGTGGTGACTTCCGCAACGCGGTCAGCGAGGAGTTGGCGTCCGACCTGCACACCCACTACCAGAAGCAGACCGAGACAATCGTCAAGGCAGCAATGGACAAAGCTGCAACGCGGTTGGTCTCTCTGGCCGAGCGTGTGGCCCACGCCTGCTCTGAGCCTGAGGAAACCGTGGCCGAGGACGGCACGGTCAAGAAGGGACGCAGACCCAAGATCGTCGAGTCCACATTCGACCAAGCACGGGAGATGTGCGCGATCCTGCGTGACTTCAACCTGACAGGCAACGAGGAGATCGAGGAAGCCCGCGCAAAGCTGGAGTCCGCTCTGCGTGGCGTGTCAACGGACGACCTGCGCGAGTTCGCAACAAAGCGCAAGGCAGTCAAGGACGAGATGGACGACCTGCTCACACAGTTCGGAGCATTCAAGCGCATCGGGCGCGACGAGGAGGACGACGGGGACGAGTGATCCCCCTGAGAACTTGCAAAATTAACGCGACATTTTTTCCCTCAATCAGTTCTTCATTCAGTAAGGAAGTCTTAATCATGGCGAACATCAGTTTCACCACCACCGTCACCCTGGACCAAGCAGCCAACCTCATCGAGGTGACAGGCGACGAGGTGACAAACATCCTCGTGGCCGAGCCGGGTATCGGCAAGACCAGCATCCTCAAGATGCTCGAAGAGCGCATGGGTGATGGGTATGACTACATCTACGTGGACTGCCCCGTCAAGGACATGATGGACATCGGTGCCAACATCCCGAACCACGAGACCCGCACCCTCGACTACTACGCCGCTTCGCTGTTCAAGCTGTCAGGACCGGGCGCAAACCGACCCAAGGTCATCCTGCTGGACGAGTTCTTGAAGGCTCCGAAGCTGATGCAGATCATCTTCACGCGCCTCATCCTTGAGCGCATGGTGGGTGACGTGCCGCTGCCCAAGGGGTCATACGTCTTCGCTACATCCAACAACGTGACGGACGGGGTGGGCGATGCAATCCTCGGTCACGTGGGTAATCGCGTGGCTGTCATCCACGTGCGCAAGCACAAGGCAGACAAGTGGAATGCGTGGGCCAGCAAGGCGGGTATCTCACGGGTCATCCGCACATGGGTCGCTCTGAATCCTCGGTGCATGGCGTCGTACCTCGACGGCAACCAAGAAGATAACCCGTATATCTTCAAGCCGGGTAAGCCGGGACAGTTTGTGTCTCCCCGCTCCTTGGCCAAGGCGAACGTGCCCATCTCCCGTAAGGATCGCTTGAGCGAAGACGAGTTGCAAGCGCAGCTCGCTGGCATCCTTGGCGAAGCTGCTGCCCGGTCGATGTCAGCGTTCGTGTCGATGAGCGACAAGGTACGAGATGTCAAGGACGTGCTCGCTGATCCGAAGGGCATCGACGTGCCAGAGGATATCGCTGCCCAAGTCATGATGATGTTCCAGGCTGTCGATGTACTCGAAACACAGGACGAGTTGTCCGCGTTCATGGAGTTCGTGAACCGCATCAAGTCAGCCGAGGTGCAAGCGATCTTCTTCACGATGATGGCAAACCAACGCATGAAGCTGGCAAAGAACAACTCAGCCATCCGTGAGTGGATGCGTGTGAACTACGTGCTGGTGTAAGGAGAAAGCAATGAGCAACGAAACCGGAGGCCGTATGAAAACCTATTACGTCCAACTGGTGAAGACCATCTACGTCCTCATCAACGCTGAATCAGAAGAACAAGCCGCTGAAAAAGCAAAACAGGACAGCGAGGGGTTCGCCTACGACGGGCACTGGGCCCACGCAAAACCTATGGTGTATGACGTATCAGAACAAGGAGTCTACGATGCTTGACCTCGAAATCAGAATCAAGAAGGCCCACGTGGCGCTCATGCGCCACCCCGAGACTGCGCTGTACTCGGGCGTGATGATGGCAGGTAGTAGTTCAGTCTCGGATGAGCCTATAACTGCGGCGACTAATGGACTGGACAAGTTCTACGGCAGAGCATTCATGTCTAAGCTGTCTGATCAGGAGATCAACGGCATCGTGCTGCACGAGAACCTGCACGTGGCGCTGCGCCATCTGGTCCACAACCGTGACCTCTTCAATGAAGACAAGCGCACGGCAAACATAGCAGCAGACTATGTGGTCAACGGGATCATCAACGGGCTGAAGGACACGAGACTGTGCAAGCTTCCGCAAGGGGCGCTGCATGACCCTCAGTACGACGGCATGTCGATGCGGGAAATCTATCGCCTCCTGAGGAAGAATAAGAAATCTCAACCGCAGCAGCCGGGACAGCCATGCCAGAATGGACAGAATGGTGATCCATCTAATCAGTCTGGTCAGTCTCAATCCGGTAAGGATGATCCATCGGAATACGGTGGATTCGACGAGCACGACCTGAGCAGTGGCCCAGCCGACGCTGAGGAACTAAAGAAGGTGAGCGAGACAGTGGACCGGGCGCTGCGTGAGGGTGCCCTGATTGCTGGTCGGTTCGGGGTTGATATCCCCCGTGCTATCGGTGAGTCGCTGGAACCGCAGGTTGACTGGCGGGCAGAGTTGATGGACTTTGTGGTGAATGCAACATCAGGCAAGGATGAGTACTCCTGGCGTCGCTACAACCGTCGAGTCATCGACACCATGCTCCTGCCTACCACTGTGAATGAAACGATAGGAGAGATTGTTGTTGCCATCGACACATCAGGTTCTATCGGCGGCAGCGAACTCGGACTATTTGTCTCAGAACTGGTATCTATCTGTGAGATGGTAACTCCAGAGCGTGTCCGGGTTTTGTGGTGGGGCACGATGGTGGTCTGGGAACAACTCTTCGAAGGCGACTATCAGAACCTCAAGACGCTACTCAAGCCCCGTGGAGGTGGGGGCACTCGCGTCGGGTCGGTGAGTGATCACATCATCAAAAATAACATCTCAGCAGATGCTGTGATTGTATTTACAGACGGCTACGTCGAGTCACCAATCGATTGGAGGATATCAATCCCCTCCTTGTGGCTTGTGACTCAGTACGATAGGATGAGCGTCCCCGTGGGCGGTAAGCTTGTCAAGTTCAACAAGTAAGTTTTCAATCAGTCAAAGGAAGTCATCATGCGAGTATCTGACCTTCGTCCTTACATCTATAACCCAACAGACGCACTCGTCGAGAAGTTTGAGTTGCGGATGAGTTCGTACCCTAACGCTCTGACGGTACTTGCCGCAGAGTTCTGTACTGCTACAGGGTTCCTCATCGATCCTACCCCTCGCAAGAGTAGGTCGGCGGTGGATTTGGTGCTACCCAGCGGCATCGAGGCTGGCTATCTCACCGTTCTGTTGGACTGCGGTGAGACTATCTACGGGTACACGCACCACGTTGTCAACAAGACACGCGGTGACAGGTACTCCAGCGACAAGAGCACTCGGTCTTCTAAGAAGATCCACAGCCTGCTTGCTGCACTGCGTAAGTACAACGAGATATACAGCCAATCCAGGGCAGAGAGTTTTCTCTTCCAAGACTTCCAGACCTCGTACAAGTACGCGATACCTGACACGAGGGAGATTACATTCAGGGTGCCTTCACAAGCAGCATTGGCGGCGGCGCAGTTCGCCCTCAAGCGGACTGATTACCTCCCGCATGAGGTGATAGTTACGCTAAACGCAGCGATGAGTGACTACGACGCTCAAGTCGCACAAGACAAGGACAAAAATGCAGTCAAGACCCGGTTCGATGCGGGCGTGTATGTCCTGGCGGTATCTCCTCTGTCTACCGTAGAGAATCCAATTTACTACTTCTGGGAGACAGAGAAAGATCCGGTCCACAACGTGATGAAGGCCCCGAGAAACCTCAAGCGTTACGCCACGATAGAAGACATCGAGCCCATCCATCTCGATATGGTCTTTGCCAAGACAGAGTTTGAGAAGGTATCGAACTATGCTGTGCGGGACCCGTATCACATCCCGCGTGGGGACAAGTACTACCCTGAACTTGACATGAGCACGTGCTACATCAGCGGTTTTATGTACGTGGTCATCCCCAAGAACAAGGAGGGGACATGATCAGTGGGAGCAATCGCTTCTTCACAGGCTACCCTCCCATGCCATACAAGCATGGGCGGAAAGATGATCTCTACCGTTGTGTCCTGTGTCAGTCAGGAGATATGTACAAACTGTACACAACACGAGAGCGGGTGTTGCACTACACCGACGAGACCCTGCCTGATCCCATAAAGATTGCGTTGGGTTTCATCAAAGCTATCCCGGCGCGTAACACGAACCCTTGGGCGCAAGCGGGGGACCTGTACATGAACAACCACAGCCCCAAGCTGGATGGCATAGGTTGGCTAGGGAAAGTGGACCTCGTTCATTTCGAACCACCCAACGTATACCAACCCATCAAGGAGTATTACTACGTGATCATCCTGCCTCGTGACGTACTCAGTGAAATCTCTAATGGACTGTAGGGGTACGCATGTCTAAAACTCCGGAAGCAAAAGTCAAAGCGCAAGTTGACAAAGTTCTGAAGGATCTTGGCGCGTACTCATGCAAGCCCATGACGGGCGGGTATGGGGCGTCAGGGGTGCCTGACATCCTCGCGTGTGTACGCGGAAGGTTTGTGGGCATCGAGTGCAAAGCAAAGGGTAACAAGACCACTGCCTTGCAGGATTACAACCTCGCGCAAATCAAACGCGCTGGGGGCATCGCCCTTGTGGTCGATGAGTTCAACGTACATCAACTCAGTTTATTGATTCAGGAGAACATGAAGTGAAAAACAGAATCGAACTTCTGCGCCACGCAGTCAAGCTGTGGAGCGTTCCGCATGTGCCACGCGAGATCAATCGGGCCAATGCGAGGAAGTGGGTAGCGTCCGTAGAGCGCCTCGGGGACAAGTGGTTGCTTGCCAAGAAGGTGGAGCGCCTCGGGGGGCAGCATGGTTGCTAATAAGCCCATCATCAATCTGTTCTGGGACCGTGGCGCGACCCGTGAGCATGGGGTTCCTGTGGACTTGGCCGACTCTGCGCCCCCAGAAAAGACGCAGATTTTTGTGCTCTCGCCGGAGGTTGCTCTGGCTGCGGAGAAACTCGTCCGGTCGGAGTCTTTCAAGTTCCCCGACCTCAAGGACCACCACATGCCGTATGAACATACGGCTATTGAGTACGAGATCACCGAGGAGATCCGTGCGTTCCGTTCTTTGGCCCCGAGCGGATCGCATCAGATATCCCATGTCGGCGTACACATCTGGGAGATACCTAAGGAGTCTAGGTTTGTATGTACTCCGTATTGGAGATTCTCCAATGGGACGATGCAGCACAGCCTTTTCTCTTACACGCTGGGTGTGACTGAGTACGACATTCACAGAATACTGTTGAATACGAAGGGTACAACAGACGGAGCAATCGAGACCGGCGTCATCATGTCGTTGGCGGGTTTGCGGGGGTTTGAGGCGGCGAAGGTTCCCGTTAACCGGATCTACGAACACCTCAACGCAGCCTTTGGCGGCGCACCAGACGGGTCTTCTGTGATGACTCACATACACGAGTCGGCAGTGGAGATTCCTGTACTCGCGTTCGCTTGCGCCATGCTGATCAACTGCAAGACCGGGGTCGAGAAGAAGCACGTAGCGGAGAGGAAGTTTAGGAACTCAGCCTACGGTGCAAGACTACGTAAGAAGATGTCATCGGCAGCGTTCACCGTAGTGCATCTGTCAGCTCTGGAGAAAGTCTCAGACGATGGGACGATCACTTCCAACGTCGGTATGGCCGCGCACTATGTCCGTGGACACTTCAAGCAACGAAAGAGTGGTGTGTATTGGTGGAGCCCGTTCGTGCGCGGCTCTGGTGAACCTAGAAAACGAGTCGCTTACGCGGTGAAGGAATGAATATGAAACGAACCCCGTGGTTCGGCGCTCTGGAATGCCCAGTGCGTGAGGGTGTCTACGAAAGAAAGTTGTACGACTACCACCAACGTGAGCCGCTGGTTGTCTATGCCTACTGGGATGGTAAGCAGTGGTACGTAGGCACCTACTCACCCGAAGATGCTATGGCTATGGCTGAGAAGTATGGCCCAACCATGACCCTATACCGCGAATGGCGCGGGTTGCTAAAGGAGGACGAAGATGATGCATTGCAACGGCCCCTGCAATCAGGGGGACAAACCTTGCCCGTGCCCGATGGCATGTGAGCAGCCCAACTCCGATGAACTTGGTGTGTTTGAAGTTCTCGGTAAGTTCATTGTTGGTGTCCTCGCCATGATTGGCCTGGGCGTTCTTGTGGGGTATTTCGTATGAAGATCGAAGTTACACATGCGTCCATAGTCAACGACATGGGTGTCGTTGCCTCAATAGAGCTTGTTGATGATGTCACAGTGAAGATCAACGTCAACCAGTACATCGGTTGGAACGACTGGCTCAACCTGACCGACGCAGTGCGGAAGGTCATGGTCCTGATGGAGGTGGAGCAGCCATGACTGACACATCAACCAAAAAACGCTGGTCCCAGCAGACCGTCGAGGAGCGTGTTCGCACCATGCTGAAGTACCAGCAGGGAGTAGTTGAAAGGATAGACCCCGGTGATCAGTTCCTCACACATCACAACGCTGTAAACGACCCGGTGCGGTACATGATGGTTGACCTCAATCGCCACTTCATGCGGGTGTTGGAGCAAATTCTGGAGGAGACAGTCAAATGACTGACGACGCATTCAAAGCACTGTGCAACACCTACGGCTTCGCCCCCAGCAGGGCACTGCGGGAGTTGATTGACTGCGTGAGAGCGCAGGAGATTGAGGCGTGTGTGCGGCTGGCCGAGGAAACGAAGGCCCCGTTTACAGCGGATGTAATTAGGGCAAGGAAGGATAAGCAATGACCCGCATCCATTACTGGTGCCCGGTACATCGGGCGTATGTCTATGCCTTGGTGCCGACTGAGGTTGCGTTTACTTTGATGGGGTGGGTATGACTGACCGCGAACTCCTTGAACTCGCTGCGAAGGCGGCGGGGTTGACATGCGTCTGGTCACCATACCGACCCGACTACGAGCGCAATCAAGAGCAGCAGCCAATCTACTGGAATCCGTTGGAAGACGACGGCGATGCGCTGCGGCTGGCGGTGAAGTTGGAGGCGTGTATTGACTTTATGGATCGCAGAGTGGTTGCGGGGGCATGGCCTGAAGTTGTCATTGACTTTGAAGACGAAGACTATCGCCGCGCCATCGTCAGGGCTGCGGCTGAGCAGCATGGCATCAAATGAAACTCAACTGGGAAAACGTCAAGGGTGTGCTTGAGCAGTGCGGGCCGATGACCATGCGTGAGGTGGCTACGTACTTCCCTGACCATCCATACCCAAACGTAAGCAGCCTGCTCTCTGCCATGCGGCTACGGGTACAAACCAAGCAGATCTACATCCACTCATGGACCCGTGAAGGTATCGGCAGGAAGTATCTCCGTGCCGTTTACGCAGTGGGCAACAGGCGCAACGCAAGCAAGCCTCCGGTCATCAGTGACTACGAGAGGAAGAAAGCGTATCGAGAGAAGAAAAAGGTGCCGCATGTTGTGGCTAACTCAGTGTTTACATGGGGGCAGCAATGAACTACCAACCACAAGACTTCGCCCGCTGTGCGGGTAACCCCGCCTTCGGCTATTGCAAGAACTGCTTGCGAAGCAACGCCCCCGTGCACCCTGACGCGACACGCAGTGTCTGGCTTGGTGTTTGGGTTATGGAAGATGAACGCTGCCCTAGCTTTGTGGAGATGAAAGATGAAACCTAATGAAATGTTCGACCCTTGGTACGCCAAGTTCCCCCCGCTAACCCCTTGGTTCCCTCCGACAATACGGCCTGTGCGCCCCGGCGTTTATATGGTTGATCAAAGTCGCCCCGATCAGGTGGAGCAGCCCGTCTTTTCGCTATGGAATGGCAAGAATTGGCATCCGCAAGGATCAACGCCAGAAGTGGCACTCATGTGGGCCTGCTTTGGGCCTATAAAGACCGGGCGGTACAGACCACATGCGTTCAGGAAATGGCGAGGATTGAAAGGTAAGGAGGATGTTTAGATGCCCCGAGTGCAACGTGTGGACAGAGGTGATAGATACCCGGCTGAGGTCAGATGGATCGCGCCGCCGTCGTTACCAGTG